>Ga0163144_10000362_pt1 | contig 104499 bp, 90 predicted proteins | sample OliLak19BULKMAT1_FD_123175 | JGI IMG/M metagenome (GOLD analysis project Ga0163144, IMG submission 123175) | Freshwater microbial mat bacterial communities from Lake Vanda, McMurdo Dry Valleys, Antarctica - Oligotrophic Lake LV.19.BULKMAT1 | ecosystem: Environmental > Aquatic > Freshwater >...
CGCGCGTCGGCCTCGCTCGGTGCATGCCCGAGCGCGAGCGCGGCCGCGACCGCGAGCTCGGCCTCCTTCGCAGCCTCGTCGTAGCGCGTCGCTTCGCGCAGCGCCTCGACGCGCGCGAGGCGATCGTGCAGCGCATCGACGGCCACGCGATCCGCCGGTGCCGCGATCGGTGCGCGCAACGCCTCGAGATCGCGACACCCCGCAATCGGCGGCAGTGCATCCACCGCCTGCACCGCGTGCAGCGCGACCTCTGCATCCGCCGATGCGAGCACACCTGCGACGGCCCCGAGTGATCGGCGGCGCCGATCGAGGCACCGCATGCGCAGATCGAGATCCTCCGCCGATTGCTCGCGCGTCTCGCAGGCAACGGTGTGCTCCGCGATCCATGCCTGCGCGAATCCTCGCAGCCCCGCATCGACCTCGCTCGCAACGCGATCGCTCCACGGCCGCGCCGTCGCCTCGATCGCCCGCCGCACCTCGCTCGCGCGCGTATCGTCGAACGTCGCAGCCATCACCCCGGCGCCGCGACACTCGGGCTGCCGATCTCGCAGCCAGACGAACGAACCGATCGCCACGACACCGAGGCCTACCGCGAGCTTCGGCCACGCGCTCGGCCGCCGCGTCGCGAGCTCGAGCGCATCGCACAGCACCTGCATCGATGGATGGCGCGCGCGCGGATCCTCCTCGAGCCCACGCGCGATCACCCGCGTGACAGATCGCGGCACCGAGGCCGTCGCCGCGTCGTGTCGCGGCGGCGTCTCACCCACCGGCAGCTTGCCGCGCAACGCCTCGAACAGGGCGACGCAGAACGCGTACTGATCCGCCTGCGCATCGCAGACCTCGCCGCGGCGCTGCTCGGGCGCCATGTAGGCCGGCGTGCCGCCACCGACCTGCGTCGCATCGCGATCGTTCGCATCGTCGGGCCCCGACGCCTCGTCCTCGTCGTCGGCTTGCCGCGCAAGCCCGAAGTCGAGCACCACCACGCGGCCATCATCTGCGACGACGACGTTCGCCGGCTTGAAGTCGCGGTGCACGATCCCCGCTGCATGCGCCGCGACCAACCCGCGTCCGGCCTGCACGAACACGCGCACCACCTCGCGCCAGTCGCGAGTCGCCGCGCATCGCCACGCGAGCAGGGTCGGACCGGTGAGCAGCTCCATCGCGACGAACACCCGCCGCTGCCACGTGCCGGTGTCGTAGATGGTGATGACGTTGCGATGGCTCAGTCGCGCGAGCGCCCGCGCCTCGGCGACGAGTCGCTTCTGCCGCTCGGGCTCCACGCTGCGCAGAAGCTTCAGCGCGACCATGCGCGCGAGCTCGGGATCCCGCGCCGCGTACACGACACCCATGCCACCGCGACCGAGCGGCGCTTCGATCTCGTAGCGTCCGACGGGCGCACCTGGTCGCAGCCGCGCCGCGTGCTCGCGCTCGACGACCGCGACGACATCGTCGTCTTCCGACGCCGGCGTCGGTGAAGGACCTGCGTCGCGCCCAGCGAGCAACGCGACGATCCGCAGCCACTGCGGATCGCGATCGATCGCGGCCTCGACCGCCGCGTGCTCGTCCGCGGGCAGCTCACCGTGCAGCCACGCCGCCACGCGTTCTTCGGACAGCGGCCGGTGGGAGTCTCGCATGACGACGTTGCTCGGCGTGGGCGCGCGCTATGATACGGCCGGTGTCCGGCACCGACGATCGCCCCACGCCGGACGACCCGGTGCAGGCGTTTGCGGATGCATGGCTCGGCGCGCCCGACGACGATCAGCGCGCGCGGCTGAAGATCGCGATCGATGCGATCGCGGCCACGCTCGACGATCGCTGGCCCAAGGGCGTGCCGCATCGCGCCGCACTGTGGGCCGAGCTCGCGCGCTGCGTGCCCGATGGCACCGATGATGCCGCGCTGCCCGACGTGCTCGCGCGCATGCACGCCGTGCAGCTCCACCTCGGGCTCGCGTGCCGGCTCGGGCATGCGCCGGCGATCGCGATCTTCGAGCGCGATCACATCGCGTCGCTCGGTGGGGCGATCGGTCGCGTCGACTCATCGCCGGCCTTTGTCGAGGAAATCAAGCAGCGCGTGCGGACCAAGCTGCTCGTCGCGGATGACGACGGTCCGCCGAAGCTCGCGCACTACACCGGTCAGGGTGATCTCGGCACCTGGGTCCGCGTCGTCGCGGTGCGTGAGGCGTTGTCATCGATGCGAGCGGAGCGTCGCCATGCGCTCGCCGACGACGACGAGCTGCTCCGGATCGAGGCGTCGGCGACCGGGCCGGAGCTCGGTGCGCTCAAGCAGCAGTATCGCGAGCAGTTTGCCGCTGCGTTCGCGACCGCGCTCGGCGAGCTCGAGCCCGCCGAGCGCAACCTATTGCGCCTGCACTACCTGCATGGGCTGTCCATCGACGAGCTCGGCGGGCTGTTGCGGATCCATCGCTCGAGCGCCGCACGACGGATCGTGAAGACCCGCGAGACGCTGCTCGCCGGCACGCGCCGATCGTTGCAGGCGAAGCTGTCGCTCGGTCGTCGCGACTTCGATCAGCTCATGGGCCTGGTCGCGAGTCGCCTCGATCTGAGCATCGAGCGCTTCCTCGTCGAGCGCGACGATCACTCGCCCGGCAAGCAGTAGTTCGCCGACGCGTTGCCGACGGGAGCGCACTCCCAGAACGACGGGCAGTCCGCGAAGCTGTCGCAGACCGTACTGCAAAAGCCATAGTCCGCGTCGCCCGCGAAGATGCACGCATCGTCCGCGCAGTCGCTGTCGGCCATGCACTGATCGCCGACCGCACCGCCGCCGCCGCCTTCCTCGCCGCCTTCCTCGCCGCCGGCTTCGCCGCCTGCTTCGCCGCCTGCTTCGCCACCTTCCTCGCCGCCGGCTTCGCCGCCTGCTTCGCCGCCTGCTTCGCCGCCTGCTTCGCCGTTGTCGTCGTCGTCGTCGTTGCCGTTGTCCGCGCCGTCGTCGTCGCCGTCGTCGTTGTCGTCGCAGGCAGGGGCCACCGCGAGCGCGGTGAGTAGCAGGCCGAACATGCAGATATCGAGGGTCTTCATGGTGCTTTGTTGCGGGGGACCGGTTTGCTCGGGTCCCTCTCGTCGAACCCCACACGCCGCCACTGAGCCCGCGTCGCGTTTTTTCTTCGGGGGGTCGTCACTTTTTCTCGCGGCGACCACCGACACCCGCGACGCAAGGCAGTGGGCCCGGCTCAGCGCAGCAATGCTTGTGCGGCGACATGCGAGCCTCGGCAAGACACGCCGTCGCCCGAGACAGTTCCTCGGTCGCCGCATGGGTGCGATTGTCGACGTTCACAGCACGACGCCGTCCCGATCGAGCTCTGCGGCAAAGAATCGTTCGCGCGCGCGGAGGTCGTCGAGTCGCCCGCGCTCGATCAGCAACGGCGCGAGATCCACGCCACGCCGCAGACCGACCTCGTACGCGACGTCGTAGATCTCGCGGCGGCGTGCACGACCGCGAGCGGTGACGATGAGCGCGAGATCCACGTCGGACTCCTCGTCGCCCTCACCCCTCGCCCGCGAACCGAAGAGTCGTACCTCGATCAGCTCCGGCCCGAGCATGGCTCGCGCTGCATCGACGAGCTCGGCGACCGCCGCCGCTTCCACAAGGCGCAGGTGTCGAGGCACGTTGCCGCGATCCACGCACTCAGCATACCACGCTACGCTCGCGCTCCCCCTTGCCGCGCTTCACCAACCTCGACGGATCGCGAAATCCCCACGGGCTGCACACCGTGCTGCGGTGGAAGCTCGGGCTACACGACGGTCGCAAGATCAGTGCGCCCGGCGTCGCCGACGTGCCGCGCGTCGTCAACGACGGCGCCGCACTGCGCGGTGCTCCGCACGATGCACTGACGTGGATCGGTCACGCGACCTACCTCGTGCAGCTCGGCGGCACGAGCTGCGGCCACACCTGCCGGTCGGTGCCGCTCGAGACTCGTCGGGGCCGGCGTGCCAGTCGCCGGCGACGTCGTCGTGTCGGAGAATTGTCCCTGAGATTCGCGATCGATTCGCCGGCGCTCGCCGCCGCGGTTGACCGCGTGCGCGTGCGCTGATTGGATCGCGAGATGTCCGGCAAAAAAGACGACACGTGCGGCGCCGACTCGGGGATCAAAGACGATCTCGCACCGATGCGGCACCTGGGTGGCAGCGGCCCGGCTGGCTATTCCTCGGGACCGACGCATGTCGATCGCGCGGACTTCGGGGACACCGCCGCCGATCCGGAACCGAGCGCTACCGAGACGGCGGAAGTCACGGCCGGAACGTCCACCGAGACCGACGACGCGGACGACAGCAAGCCGGACGCGTAGCGCCATCCGAACCGCCGCGACCGTCGAGTTGGTCCGATTATTTGCGACCGCTTGCCCACCTCGTGCATTTTCCGAGGTGCGTGACGACGGTCGTGCTGACGTGCTCGCGAGACGACGATGCGGCGCACCAGCCGATCGACGCGTTGCGTCGCGGTGGCTGGCGTGGCGGCGTCGAGGTCGTGCGACCGTGGGATGAGCTGCCGGACGTCGAGTGCTGCGGCTTGCTGCTCGCGGGTGGTCTCGATGTCGAGCCACGCCGCTGGGATCCCGGTGATGGCTCCGCATTCGCCCACAAGACCGATCCCGAGCGCGATGCGATCGAGCTCGCGCTGGTGGCCCGTGCATGGGTGCAGCGGCTGCCGATTCTCGGCCTGTGCCGCGGATCGCAGCTGCTCGCAGTCGCGCGCGGTGGCCTGCTGTGGTCCGACATCGCGACCGTGACCGGTGGCGATTCCACTGCACATCTGCACGGCACTGCGCAGGACCAGGAGGTCCGCCACCGGGTCACGGTGGAGTCGCGATCACGGCTCGCGCGGGTGCTGGGCGCCACCGATGTGGCGGTGAACAGTCGGCACCATCAAGCAGTGCGCGATCCCGGTGACGGCCTCATGGCGGTCGCCCACGATCACGACACGACGTTACCCGGTGGATCGATGATCGAGGCGATCGAAGCCGTCGATCGCAACCGGTGGGTCCTCGGCGTGCAGTGGCACCCGGAGAACCTCGTGCGCCGCATCGATGCCGCCGGCGTCGCGGCGTTTCGCCTGTTCTCGCACTTCGTCCGCGCCGCTCGCCGCACCGCGATGCACCCGCCCGTCGAGATCGAGGCGGTCACGCCGATCGCGACGCAGATGCGTGCACCGACGTACGCGACGGGATAGCGTTCGCCCCGCGCACCCCCGTGCGAGCGCTCGCTGGCGGCGTCTCGTCGTCGGTTTCTGACGTCGGTTTCTGACGTTGGAGATCCGCCGCGAAGGGTGCGAACATTCGCGCCGATCAGGCTATCGATGGTTCACATCCCGAACGAACTCGCGCGTGCGATCCAATCCGATGACTGCGTGCTGTGGGTGGGGGCCGGTTTCGGCGCCCTCGCCGGTCGGCCGAGCTGGGAAGAGCTGCTGCGCCGCCTGGTTCCGATGTGCGACGAGAAGCACCGCGAGGCGCTCGGCGATCTGATCGAGCAGGGCCGTTGGCGCACCGTTCTCACCTACGTGCACCGCCACTTCGGCGACGAGCCGCTGGCGAAGGTGCTCAAGCAAGTGTCGATGGAAGGCGAGAACGCCGAGATCGTCGACGGCACCGGCAAGCTCACCGAGCTGCCGTGGCGCGCCTGCTTCGCGACCACGTACGCCGATCTCGTCGCGCGAATCTTCTCCTCCGATGGGCGCAAGCGCCAGGTGCTGTCGCACGGCGATGCGCACCACCTGTCGCTGCGCGATCACCAGGATTTCTTCATCCTGCGTACGCCACCGACGGGCCGCGCGATGCGGGCCGACGGCGTGTTCTTCGATCTCGTCGAAGAGGTCGTGCGCACGCGGACGATCCTGTTCCTCGGCTTCGATCCCGACGATCCGGATCTGCTGCAGATCCTCGATCTGCTCGATCGCGTCGGTCGCGGCAACACCCACTATGCACTCTTGCCATGGGTCACGCCGCCCGAGGCCGAGGAGCTGAAGGATCGGTTCGCGATCGAGGTGATCGACCTGGGCGCGGCACAAGCGGGCACCGCGGAGCGCAAGCTGCCGGACATCTTCGCGGACATCGCGAATGCGTGCGGCGACGTCGCGCTGCGCCCGAGCGACGCCGGCGACAAGCTCACGATGCTCGACCTCGGTCGCGTCGTGCGTGGCGTCGAGGTGCGTGCCGATCTCGCGCAGGACGAAGCCCTGTCGATCGACGTCGAGTGGGTCGAGAACCTGATGGACGCGCTGCCGGGCGGCAGCCTCGGCGGGTTGTCGGCGGTGACACTGTTGCGTACCGGCGCGGTGTTGCTCGCGCACGGTCGCATCGATCGCGCACGGCGGTGCTTCCAGCAGGTGATCCAGCACGGTGCGGGTCGCGAGTTCAGCAACATCGCGCGCTTCAACCTCGCGTACACCGCGGCGATCGAGGGCGATCGCGCGGCGGCGCTCGACGGCCTCGCGACCTGCGCCGAGGTCGATCGCAGCCTCGCGCTCGTGCCCCCGAAGTTCGCGCTGCAAGAGGTACTCGGGCGCACCGGCGTCGGGCTCTTGCTGCTCTGCCGTGATCGCGAGACCAAGGCGGAGTACGAGGTCGCCGTCGCTCATCTCGCGAGGCCGGTCGGCGAGCAGGAGCACGCGCGTTTCCACGAGGCAGTGTCCAAGCTCGCAGCGATCGAGCACCCGTCGATTCGCGGCGTGCGCGGTGGCTTCGCCGATGGTCGGTTGTTCGGTGTGATGCGCGATCCGACGCCGGGGATCCTGCTCATCGACAATCTCGAGGGCGACGCAACGATGGCGCTCGACAAGGCGTGGGAGCTCGTCGGTCCGCTCGCCGAAGGTCTCGCCGCGTGCCACGCCGCGGGCGTCCTGCATCGCAACATCAATCCCGCCAACGTGCTCGTCGGCGCGGCCGCGGTGTTCCGCGGGTTCGGCTTCCCGCCGGTGATCGGCTTTGCCCGACCTTCGGTGCGTCGCGCGAACGCCGGCTACATGGCGCCCGAGCTCCTCGACGGCGCCGACGCGACGGCCGCCTCCGATGTCTACTCGTTCGCAGCGCTGATCTATCGCCTGCTCTCCGGTCGCGCGCCCTCGGGTGCGGTGCCACCGGCGACGGCGCGCAACGTCGAGCTCGATCCGCGCGTCGATGCGCTCTTGCGCGACGCGCTGCATCCCGATCCCCGCAAGCGCGCGACGCTCGGTCGCCTACGCGAGCGCATGGCCAGTATCGTCGCGACGCCGGAGATCGGCCGTGCGCAGCGCAGCGAGGCGGCAGAGCCGGGTCGCGAGACGGTCGTCGATGTCGGAGTGCCGCGGCCCGTGACCGAGCGTCCGTCGGCGGCGGTCGCCGTGCCGCAGGCCGTGGAAGAGACCGTGTCCGCGCCGCTCGGCCAGCGCTTTTTGCCACCCGACGATCCGAACGATCTCGAGGCATGGGCGTGGATCCTCGAGCGCAAGCCGGCGCACGTCGAGGCCCGCGCTGCCGTCACGCGGATCGAGAGCGAGGCCCGCGAGGCGTTGCGCTGGGATCGCGTCGCCGAGGCGATCAAGGTCCGCGTGCAGCACTCGCAGATCGCGAAGGAGCGCATCGATCTGATGCGCGAGGTCGCGTCGATCTACGAGACCCGGCTCGGTGCACCCGGCAATGCGTTCGAGGTGATCCAAGGGCTCATCGAGGAGCTGCCGCCCGGCGAGCAGCACACTGCGATCACGGATCTCCGGCGCCTCGCGGAGATCACCGCGGGCTGGTCGCAGCTCGCCGAGAGCCTGATGATCGTCGCCGAGCGCACGACCAATCCCGAGCGCCAGGGCGAGCTGTACCAAGAGCTCGGCCAGATCTTCGCCGAGAAGCTCGGCGCGACCGACCGCGCGCTCGCAGCCTTCGAGAAGGCGAGCACGATGCAACCGAGCGCAACGGTTTTCGCCGCGCTCGTGATGCTCTATCGCAAGCTCGGTCGCGATGCGGAGCTCGTCGGTGCGATGCTCTCGCTCGCGGATCTCCAAGAGGGTCCCGAGCGCCACTCGACCCTCGTCGGCACGGCGAAGCTGCTGCGCGAGCAGCTCGGCGACGAAGAAGGCGCGTTCGGTGCGATCGAGGTCGTGCTCGGCGAGGATCCCGATCATACCGAGGGGCTCGCGATGGGCGAATCGCTCGCACGCGCGCTCGATCGCAAGTCTGCCCTCGTCGACATCCTCGCGCGTCGTGGTCAGGGTGCGCTCGGTGATGCCGAGGCCTGGGCCGCGCTGCGCGAGGCCGCTGCGCTCGCCCGCGAGTCGGGCGACACCGATCGGCACATCGACCTGCTGCAGAAGCTGCTCGTGCGCAAGCCCGATGATCGCGAGGCGGCGGGGCGACTCGTCGACACGCTGCGCACCGCAGCGGCGACCGACAACGTGCGTCGCACCGCGCTCATCGACTCGCTGTCCACGTATGTCGACTTGATCGACGTCGCGGCCGAAAAGGGTGCGCTGCTCTCGGAGCTCGCCGGCCTGCTCGAGCAAGAGATCGACGGCAAGGAGCGCGCGGCGGATTGCCGCGAGCGCGTACTCGAGATCTTACCGATCGAGCACCCGATCGCGCTCGAAGCGACGGCAGCGCTCGCGAAGTGGTATCGCCGCCAGCAGGATCACCTCGCGCTCGACAAGCTGCTGGTCCGCCAGGGCACGGCGGTCGATGCGGACAACGCGGTTCGCGTCGATGCGTGGCGGGGCGTGCTCGAGGTGCGCAAGGCGACCGAGGCGGGCGACAGCGCGATCATCGAGGCACTCGAGGCCCTCGGCACACTGCAACCGAGCGAGCCGAAGTGGCGCGACGAGCTGCTCGAGCGCTACCTCGCGATCGACGATTTCAAGCGCGCCGGTCCGCTGATTCGTGCGCAGGTCGAGGCCGAGACCGATCCGAAGCGCAAGGCGGAGCTGCTGCTGCGCGGCGGCATCCTGCGCCAGGAGATCGGCAAGGTCGAAGGCGCCGTCGAGGCGCTCGAAGAGGCCGTCGGTCTCGATCCTTCGCTCACCGACGCGTGGCTGCAGCTGCGCGAGCTGTACATGCACAACGATCAGCCGCTGAAGGCGATCGAGGCCCAGGTCAGCGCGGCGCGCAGCCACGCGAATCGCGTCGAGAAGGTGAAGCTGCTGTTCGAGGCCGGCAAGAAGTACGTCGACGAGCTCGACAAGCCCGATCGCGGGCTCGAGCTGCTCGAAGAGGTCGTCCTTCTCGATCCCGATCACCGCGAGGCGACCGGGATCTTGCTCGAGCGCTTGGTCGCGGCCGGCGATCTCGCGCGCGCATGGCCGCAAGCGCAGATCTACGTGATGCAGGTGCGCTCGCAGCAGGCGTCGGATCACGCGCTCAACCTGCGCGCACTGTCGCTCGCAGGGCGTTGCGCGCTCGCGGTCGACAACAAGGAGCGCGCACGCGAGTACCTCGAGAAGGCGCGCACGCTCGATGCGACGAATCTCGACGTGCTGCGGTTGCTCGCAGAGCTCGACATGGACGCGGGCAAGTTCGCCGACGCGCTGCGTCACTACCAGTCCGTCGTGCTCGGCCTCGGCGACAAGCTCGCGCCCGGCGAGCTGTCGCGGCTGTACGTGCGCATGGCCGATGCGCGCATCGGCATGGACGAGAAGCCGAAGGCGATGCAGATGCTCGAGCGCGCGCTCGACATCGATCCCGACAACGAGCCTGCGGTCGATCGCTTGGTCGAGCTCGGTGCGGGCGCGGGTGGTGCACCGGCGGTCGTGAAGGCGAAGCGCAGGCTCGCCGACATGCTCGCGCGTCGCGAGGGTCGCAAGGACGATCCGACCGAGGTCGCGGAGATCCGCGCGCGTCGCATTGCGCTGTTGCACGAGATCTCGCGGCTGCAGGTCGAGGAGCTGAAGCTGCTCGAGGAGGGTGTGCGCACGCTCGAAGAGGTGCTTGCGCTCGCGCCGGACGATCCGGCGGTGCTGCACAAGATCCTCGAACTGTTCACGACGTCGCAGCGCTGGCGCGACGCGACGAACGTGCTCTCACGCCTCGCCGAGGCCCAGAAGAACTCGGCCATCCGCGCGAAGTACCTGTACGCGGGCGGCGTGATCTTCCGTGATCACATCGACGATCGTGCGACGGCGCTGCAGTGGCTGTCGCAGGCGCTCGAGCTCGATCCGTCGCACGAGCGGGCGTGGAGCGCGTACACGGAGCTGCTCGAGAAGGGCCGCGACTGGAAGGAGCTCGGTCGCGCGCTGCGAACCCGACTCAAGGGCTTGCCCGAGGGCTCGCCGCCGGCGCGCCACCTCGAGCTGTTCACGCGGCTCGGCGAGGTCTACGAGCAGCTGCAGGATCCGAAGACTGCGCTCATGGCATTCCATCAGGCTGCTCGACTGGCCGGTCCTGCCGGCGAGGGCGACACCGAGGTGCGGGCGCGCCACGAGAAGACGATGAAGCTCGCGATCACGCTCGGCGAGGACGAGCTCGACAAGGCCGTCAGCCACGGCCACGCGATCATCGCGATGGCGCCGATGGAGTTCGAGACCTATCACCGGCTCGTCGAGCTGTACCTGAAGATGAATCGCAAGGATCGCGCGCGCACGGTCGCGCGCACGCTGCGGTTCCTCAAGCAGGCCGACGAAGCGGAGATCGAGCTCGCAGAGACGGGCGCAGCGACGAGCCAGGCGCGCGGCACCATCTCGCGCGAGCTGTGGCGCCTGGGTGTGTACCCGGCCGGCGCCGACACACGGCTCGGCGATCTGTTCTCGCTGGTATGGCCGGTCGTCGCGGCGCGCGAGGGTCGGACGCTCGCGCATCATCGCGTGCGTCGCGACGCGCGAACCGAGGTGTCGATCCAGACGCCGATCGCGATGGCGCGATATCTCGCGCACGCGTGTCAGGTGCTCGATGCACCGGTGCCGGATCTTTACATGCGCGACGGTGAGCTCGGCGGCTTCACGGTCGACGCGCTGGCGGACACCGAGGGCGGAGTGAACCGCACGGTGTATCCCAGCGTGCTCGCCGGTCGCGACGCGGTCGCGGAGACCAACGAGACCGGGCTGAAGTTCCGCACCGGTCGTGTGATAGCGCGAGCGAAGCCCGAGCACATCATCTCGGCGATGATGCCGTCGGCCGCGGGATTGCGGAATGTCGTGTGGGGCGCGGTCGCGAGCACGCAGCCGGGTGTGGCGGTGCCGACCGACTGCAAGAGCGAGGCGGCGGCGTACGCCGAGCTGATGCAGAAGTTCCTGCAGGCATCGCGGCTCGATCAGCTCAAGCAGATCGCTGGCAAGGTGCTCAAGGGCGGCGACGTGGATCTGCGCCCGTGGTCGAGCGCGATGGCGTATTCGATGACGCGCGCGGGGTTCGTGCTGTGTGATTCGATCGATGTGGCCGCGCAGATCCTGACGCGTGAGGGCGACGAGGGCAGCGCGGTGCCGGCGAAGGAGCGCGTGCGGGATCTGATCGCGTACAGCGTGAGCGAGGGGTACATGCGCGTGCGCAAGGAGCTGAACCTCGGGCGGTAGCGCGCGCGCCCGCTCGACGTCCACTACCGCGGCGTGCCATGCGGCAACTACGACATCTTCGTCCGCACGCTGACGCCATGAGGACGCGTATCCCAACGATCTGTCTGCTCCTCGCCGCCTGCGGACCGCAGGTCGACGTGCCGGCGGGCGACGGCGGCGCGACGACGAGCACCACGACCGCCGATCCATCGACGACGATCGCGAACACCGGCACCGCCACGACGGTGGGCACGAGCGTCGGTACGAGCGATCCGCCGAACCCGACGTCGCTCACCGGCCTCGACACGACGACGATCGATCCCGACAGCGGTGACAGCGATCCCTCGAGTGACTCGATGACGTTCATCCAGGATCCCGAGGTCTCGTGTGGCTACTGCGCGTCGTGCAGCGTGTGGGACCAGGACTGTCCGAAGGGCGAGAAGTGCATGCCGTGGGCGAACGACGGAACGATCTGCTCACGTCCCCAGCCGATCAGTACGCCTGGACGGTCTGCCGCTCGAGTCGCTCGCGAACGTGATGCCAAGCGACCAGGTGAGAATCGACGTGTCGCTGCGGACGCCCGACGACGGGCGCGTGCCATACGACATCGCGTCAGGCGGGCCCGGGCTCGGCCACCAGCGGATCCGCGCTCCACTCTTCGAGTGTCGTGCGGGCGTGCTTCGCCTCGTCGGTCGGCACTGCGTGCGCCTCGAGGAGGTTGCGGAGCTGCTTGAGCCCGCGCAGCAGACGACTGCGGACGGTGCCCTCGGGGATATCGAGGATCGTCGCGATCTCCGGGCCGCGGAAGCCCTGCATGTAGTGCAGCTCGATGACGACCTGATTGTCGAGGCCGATGCGACGCAGCATCGTCTGCAGGAGCTGATGCTCCTCGCGCGCGCGCACGACCGACGAGACGCCGGGCGCGAGGTCACACGCGCTCGTCACCCCGAAGTCGGGCTCGCGATCGCCGTTCGCGGCGCGCCGCCGGTAGTCGGAGTACAGCAGGTGTCGCGCCGTGCCGAAGAGGTAGTGCACGAACTCGCCACGGATCCGATCACGACCTTCGACGCACGCCGTCATCGTCTGCTGGACGAGATCGTCGATGTTCGGGCCCGCCTTGTTGCGCAAGAAGACGTAGAGCCCGTCGTAGTGCCGGTCGAACAGCTCTCGGCCCGCGCGCTGGTCTCCCTCGCGCCAGGCCTCGAGGAGATCGGCGTCGGTCGCCATGGCACCGGATGGTAACATCGGCCCCGCTACCATGCCGAGCCCAATCAATCACCGCGACATCACGCTGACCGAAACCGGCCGAGGAGGAAAGCTCAAGCACACGCACGACGTACGCGTGCACCTTGACACCGTTCGCATCACCGGAGCAACCGGCGCGCTCCCGTTCACCGACAACTCGGTATCCCCGGACGATCTGACACGTCACGAACTGCGGATCTTCTCGGGGAGCACGCTGAAGGCGAAGATCTTCTGGGACGTCGAGTGCATCTACGGGGGCCCTGACACGCCAGGGCGCGGCGTGAACCAGTACCGTGATCCCTACACGCAGGGCGCCGTAAACGGCACTCGCCCTTCGAGCGCGGACCCCTTCGACAAGATCCTCGACGGAGGCTGGAGCGTCCACGTCTACGCGTGGAACGTCCCGTCCGGCTGGACCATCACTCAGGCACGGACCAATGCACCCGACGGCGCGACGTGGACGATCACGGTCAAGAGCGGCGCAACGGTGAAGTACCTGGGCGCGCTCGCCATCACCTGGAACACGCAGTCCTTCCTCGACCTGACGCGGCTCACCGAAATAGAGAAGGAGAAGCTGTTCGCGACCGGGCTGATCCGGCGCGAGGACCTCCTTCCCGGGCCTACGCCTGACGCGACGAAGAAGACGAAGCAGACGAAGCAGACGAAGAAGACGTAGCAGGCGTCAGTGCGTAGCGAGCCACCGCGCGACGTCGGCGACGAGTGCGGTGGCCTCCGCGTTGCTCGCAAGCTGGTGAGCCTCGCGAGCCAGCTCAAGCGCGCGAACCGGTGCCGTTTCGGTCCGCGCGAGCGCCAACCGGAGCTCGGCGCGGTCATAGGCCACCGCGTCGACCGGCTCGGTGTCCAGCGCGCGGTTGAGCTCGACCCGCGCCTCGTCGGTGCGATCCAACGCGAGCAATGCAGTGCCGCGACCGATCCGCGCGCTATAGCGGCGGCGAATCGCCGCGGATGTTGCCGCCGCGTGCTCGACCACGCGCACGTAGTCGGTGAGCGCCTCCGCCTGACGACCGAGCTGCTGCAAAGCGATCGCACGGTTGAACTTCGCGTCGATTTGGAGCTCCAGCGGGACTTCGTTTCCGAACGCGAGATCAAACCATGGCAGGGCTGCCTCGACCCGCCCACGCGCGACCTCGAGGTTGCCCAGGTCCATCGCGGTCGTGGCCGCAGATGCCGAGAGTCCGAGCTCGTGCTTGAGCTCGTGGGCGGCTTGCAGCATCTCGTACGCGGCGTCGAGCTCGCCACGGGCCGCAAGCAGGTGACCCAGGTTGTTCCGGATGTGCGCGAGGACGGTCTGGCGCCGAGAGAGGGCACCGAATCGCACGAGCCCGGCCCGATAGCTCGTCTCCGCGTCTGCTGTGCGCCCGAGATCGGCGAGCGCTAGCCCGCGTAGGTTGGAAACCGCCGCATCGGCGAGCGCGGCCGCAAGATCTTCGGTGCCGGCCTGGTCACTGAGGCCCGCACGATGGGACCGCGGCGACGGCATCGCGGCGGCGAGATCCAACGCCGCGAGAGCTGCGCTCGCGTCACCGCGGGCGAGCTCGGCGATCGCAAGTGCGCGATATGCCCGGTGCAGATTGTCGGCGGAACTAGGCGAGCCGGCGAACGCTGCGATCGCTTGCTCGGCATGGAATACCGCGGTGACGACATCGCCCTCGACCGCACTTGCCTCTGAGAGGTTTGCGTGGAGCGTGCCTTCCACGAGGCGCCATCGTGGCCGGCGCTGCGTCTCGACCAACGCGCGCCGGAGCACCGCGAGCGCCTCGCGTGAGCGCTCACGCATCGTGAGCGCAGAGCCGAGATGAGCGGCGAGCCATAGTGATGCGTATGGCGCTCGATCGACGTCGGCGTGCGATTCGTACAGCTCGAGCAGCTGATCGAGCCGCGCTGTGGCATCTCCGAGGAGCAGCGACGTGGTCGCCCGATCGATCCCCCGCTGGATCGCGTCGGCCACATCCGCGTCTGCATCCTGCGAGAAGTCCACGAGCGCTTCGCGGTCGTCGCATGCCGTGACTTGCCCGACCTCGGCGATCACGCCAGCGAGAACCGACCAATCGTCGAACCCTGGCTGCGCCCCGCGGCGCAGCGCCCCGTCGACGGCGACCGCCACGCGATCGAGACACGCCCCGTGCAACGCAAGGTCCGCCGGATCCGTCGCGCGACACGCCTCGACGCGCGACGCCGACCACCCCGCCACGAACGCGTCGATTGATGCGTCGATCGCAACCCGCGACGCGTCCGGCACACGCGCGAGCAAGTCCGTCCGCACCGTCGCGTCGAGCGGTGTCGCAGACAGCTCGCAAGGATCGCTTCGCAGCGCTGCGATCGTCGTCGCCGCTGCTGCCACCACGCCGACGAGAGCGAGCGCAGCCGGCAATCGCGCGGGTCGACGCAATGCGACGAGAAGCTCGGCCATCGACGCGAAGCGATCGGCCGGTCGCTCGGCGAGCCCGCGTCGCACGACGTCGATCAGCCAACCCGGCACGCGCCGATGACCCGGCGCCGGCGTACCGTAATCGATTGCCGCGATCGCAGCGGCGCTCGGGCGTATCGAGACCGCAGGCAGCGGCGGGCGACCGAACGCGGCGAGATACATCATCACGCAGAACGCGAATTGATCCGATGCGGGCTCGATGACATCGTCGAATCGCTCCGGGGCGAGAAACCCTGCTGTACCGGACGGATTCGACCCCCGACTGCTCTCGGTCGACTCTCCCGTCACCGCGCGCTCGATGTCGCGGGCGAGACCGAAGTCGAGCACGCGCACGCGACCGTCGCGATCGATCATCACGTTGCCCGGCTTGACGTCGCCGTGCACGACGCCGGCGCGGTGCGCCGCCGCGAGTCCGTCGCCGATTTCACGCATGACGCGAAGCAGCTCTCCCGTCGCCATCCCGCGCGCGTGCCGCTGATCGAGGGTGTCGCCATCGACCAGCTCCATGGCGATGACCATCTCGTCGTCGATGGTCGTGAGATCGAAGATCGGTACGATGCTCGGGTGGGACAGCCTCGCAAGAATCCGCGCCTCGCGAAGCATCATGTCCGAGGACCGCTGCGTCGACGCTCGCCGCAGGAACTTCAGCGCGACGTCGCGGTCGAGCCGAGCATCGTAGGCGCGATAGACGACCCCCAGACCGCCGGCACCGATCCGGTTGCGCAGCTCGTAGCGATCGGTGATGCGGCGCGAGTCGTCCCCGAACAGCCCCGCGACCGCGATCCGGTAGATCCGATCGCGATCGGTGTCGATCGCACGACTGCCCGTGCTCGGCACTGTGTCGTCGACGCGCTGGCTCGCTGGAGTCGGATCCACCCCGTGCCTCCGTCAGCGCTCGCTCTGCATCGGCACGCGCAAGGTGTCGTGCGTCGCACAGTGAAGCCCACCGGGGGACGAAGCGAACGTGGTGCAGCCCGGAATCGGAATGACTTCGTAGCCGAGCTCGTCGCGCCACGTCGCGGCAACGATGTCGTCGATCGTCTGCACTGCCGCCCACGTCGACGAGAACTGGGGCAGCCACACGCGCCGCGATGAGCCGGTCTCCACGAGCGCATTCGAGTACGGCGCATAGTAGAAGGCGATGAGCATCTTGGCCTCGCGGACCCCGAAGATTGGCATGGGGATCTCGAGCACGTCGATCCCTTGCGCGCGCAATGTCGTTGCGATCTCCTGCAGCTCCTTGTCCAGCTCGGCATCGATCGGCCACGCGTCCGGCATGTGCTCGCGAGCGAGCGCGGGGCGACCGAGCACGACGACGTCGGTATCATCGCTCCGAACTGCGAGCGTCATGAACATGTCGATGTGGAAGATCGGCTGGCGTGAGCTCTCGTTGCCGACGTGGTAGATGTGCTTCGTACGGTCGGACTGCAAGATGGGCGGCTTCGTCTCATTCGGGACCTGCGTCTTCGTCCCGACGACGATCGGTGTGCGTGACCCGTTCTTCTCGAGTTCCGTGAACGCTCGCGTCACGGCGCCTTCCTCGGACTCTCCCATCATTCGTACAATCCGATCGGCAGAGTCGGCACCGACGAAGACGTGGTCCTTGCCCGCGAGGACGTTGCCTCCAGCGAAGATGTTGTCTCCCTGCTCTACGACGAGGCCGAGCGCCGGTCCTAGCAAATCGGCGAGACCCCAATCCGTCGGTCTTTCTTTGATGAATTCGGCCGGTTCGACGAGCTGCGGCGTTCCGGACAGCAACACGGTGCAGAATGGATCCCGGACCCACTGTGTCGGGCCCAGCGCGAGCGGAAGCGGCATCAGCTTGGCACCGCTCGGTCGGTGCGTCGTGAGGAACTGCTGCGCGAGGATGAGGCGCGCAGGGTTGCTCGCATCGAGCACGGCGACGACCTCGCAAGACTCGGGTAGCGTCGCCAGGAGCTTTGCGTAGCTGCTGAGTAGCGCTACCCGCTGCGCCTCGTCGTTCCATGCGACGAAGAAGTGGGATGGGAGCACGATCACGACCTGCGCGAGATCCCCACGCGCCGTCGACTGCAACTCGCGCCGACCTTCCGCGAGCGCCGACGGCCGACGGCGTCGGGACCCGTCCGGGCGAGGGGGCGGGAGCTTGGGCCACTGGGGGATACGGTCGAAGAGCGGCTCGAACACCCCCTGAGTGTGCGCGTCCGCGACGCTTCGATCCCAGTCCTCGGTTTTTCGTCACCCCCGACCCTCACCGTCGGTAAAACGGCGACCACCCCAACGTCAGCATCGCCGCCCCCCGCACCCCATCCGGCTTGATCAACAGCGGCTGGTACCACCCCGTACCACCCCGCGTCGATGTGCACCGCGCCGATCTTCTCCGACACCAGCCGCACGAACAGCCCCGGCTCGACCGCCGCGAGCAGCCCCGCCGAGTGGCGATCGAGCCGCCCGCCACCCGCCGACACGCCGAACTCGACGCCGAAGTGCACGTGCTCGCGCTCGACGAATGCGAAGCCGCCCTTCAGCTCCAGCACGGCGACGTGATGCTGCCTGCGGTGGATCTGCCGCGATCCGTACGACGACGACGGCCGCGGGACGACATCGACAACGTCACGCACGACGACGATCTGCCGAACCTCGATCTGCTCGAGCGACCGAGGAACAGATCCGCCGGGTCGTCCGCGCCCATCTCGGCGAGGTCAAGGCGTGTTACGCGGCCGGGCTGGCCCGCGATCCCGCACTGGAGGGGCGCATCGTGCTGCGCTTCACGATCGCGCAGACGGGCGAGGTCGTGACGTCATCGATCGCGTCGTCGGATCTGGGTGACGAGAAGGTCGGCGAGTGCATCGCCGACGCTGCGCTCGCGTGGCGCTTCGTCGGCGGCGCACAGATCGCGGTCAGCTACCCGTTCGTGTTCGTGCCCGAAGCCGCGAAGTGAGTCACGGCTCGCACGCGTAGCCAGGACTGCAGCCGACGATGCAATCACCGTCGTCGAAGCAGGGATCGCCGACGCTGCCGTCGTGGCAGATGTTGCTCGCACAGAACGGTGCCTCTGTGTCGTCGCAATCGCCGTCGTCGAAGCAGGGATCGCCCTCGTCGCCGTCGCGGCACGCTCCGTACACGCAGTATGGCGCGAGCAGATCCTCGCAGTCTTCGTCGCCTTGGCACGGATCACCGTTACCTCCGGCCTGACACAGACCATTGGCGCAAAATGGCGCGACGGTATCGTCGCAGTCGCCGTCGTCGACACACGAATCGCCGATATCGCCGTCGTGACAGATGCTCCCCGCGCAGAACGGCGCGAGGGCGTCGTCGCAATCGCCGTCGTCGACACACTGATCACCCTCGTCGCCGTCGTGACAGACGTTGTACACACAGTACGGCGCGACCTCGCCGCAGTCGCCGTCGCCGAGGCACACGTCGCCGCGGATCGGACCGCCACCGCTGGACTCGCTGCTGTCGGAGCTCGAGCCCTCCTCGATCGTCGTCTCGCCCGCGCTCGTGGATGTCTCGGCGTCGGTGTCCGCTCCGGTGGTATCCGACTCGGCGGAGGTCGCGACGCTCGGGTCGGTCGTGGGGTCGTCCGTGGTCGTCGCGTCGGTCGTTGTCGACGTGGTCGTGTCGGTCGTCGACACCGTCGTCGCGGATACCATGCCCGACGTCTCAGCGCCGGTCGTGTCGGTGCCCGACGGCCCGGCCTCGTTCACGTCCTGACATGCGCCGAGGGACGCGATCCAGCCCAGCGCGAGCGACCATTTCCGCATCGTCGCAATGTACACCGGCCGCGGCGCGCCGTCAGCTATGTCGGGCTCATCTGGTGAGAGCGGCGGGGCACGGGCATCGCCGCGTCGGTCGGCTCCCACCGCGAGCCGTGCATGCGCGCGTAGGCCTGCGTGAACTCGGCACCGAAGAAGAAGATCTGCGACGAATAGTAGATCCACACGAGCATCACGACGACCGAGCCCGCGGCGCCGTAGGTCGTCGCAATGTCTGCCTTGGTGATGTAGAGGCCGACGAGCAGCTTGCCGAGCAGGAACAGCGCCGACGTGAACAGCGCGCCGATCCAGACGTCGCGAAAGCGGATCTTCACGTCGGGAAGGATCTTGAAGATCATCGCGAACAACAGCGTGATGACGAGGAACGACACGCCGTGGCCGACGAGCTGCCACCGCATCGAGGCGCCGGGTATGCGATCCACGAAGAGCCCGCCGATTGCAGCGAGGGCCGCACTCACCACGAGCGAGATCATCAACAGGAACGCGATGCCGAACACCATCGTCAGCGACAAGAAGCGCTGCCGCGCGAGCTGCCAGATCGTGCGGCCGGGCTTCGGCTGGACCTCCCAGATCGCATTCATCGCGGACTGGAGCTCGCCGAACACACCCGACGCGCCGAACAGCAGCACGACGATCCCGATGATCGTTGCTAGCGCGCCGGAGCGAGGCTTCGCCGCGCTCTCGACCATCGACTGCACGGTCGCGGCGCTGTCGGTGCCGATGAGACCGTCGAGCTGCGTCATGATCGCGCCGCGCGCCGCCTCCTCGCCGAAGACGAAGCCGGCGACCGCGATCACGATGAGCAACAGCGGCGCGATCGAGATCGCTGCGTAGAACGACAGCGACGCCGCGAGCCGTGCTGCGTTGTCGTCGCTCCAGTCCTTCGCGGTGTGCTTGAACAGGTCGACCGTCGAGCGCAACCGCGGGGGCAGCTTCGGCATCCTTTCTCGTCTCCAGCGATCCGTCAGACGAAGAGCGTGCCGCACTCGCCGGCGCGGTCGGCATAGCGCGGGCGCGCCTCGCGGGCGCTCGCCTTGCGACCGCCCTGGTCGCTTCGTCGCGGGCCGTGACCCGGCTGGTGCTCGATCTGATCGTCTCCGGGATTGCCGTCTGGCGGATGGCGCTTGTCCTCGGGGACGGGGTCGACGCGATCGGATTGCGGACGATCGGACTCGTTCGGCTTGGGCATCCAGCACGTGGCTGCAAGGTGTCGACCGAACACGGCGCGTGGATCGTCGCGTCGTTACGCGCTGCACGGGTGAGCGGGTGCGCACGATCGTGCTGCCCGGCACAGCGCACGACGAGCGAGGTCGCTTCGTGGACCGAACCGTCGCCGAGCACCGCGTGTTACGTTCGCGTCCGCTCGTGATCCGAACGCTTTGCACGGCTGCCCTCGTCGCGCTCGTCGGCTGTTCCGGCGACTTGCGCGACGACCCGACGATGGTCGCCGCAACCGAAAGCTCGATGACGACGACGTCATCGCCTGGTCCCGACACCACACCCGCGACGACGGGCATCGTCGACGACACCGGCATGACGAAGCTCGACGTCGGCGCGGGTGCCGATCTCGGCGGCGGTCTCGTGCTCACGTGTGACGACGTCGAGGAGCTGCCGACGAACCAAGGCTGCGAGTTCTGGGCGGTTGATCTGCCGAACGTGTCTTCGACCACGCTGATCACGCCGCCGAACGATCAGCAGTTCGCGGTCGTCGTCAGCAATCCCTCGTCGACGACGACGGCGAATGTCGAGATCTTCGTCGGTGACAGCGATACGGCGATCGAGTCGGGCCCGGTGCCGCTCGACACGATCCGCGTGTTCGAGCTGCCGGCGATGAGCATCGAGCCCGGGCTCACGAACGCAGAAGGTGTCGCGTTTCGCATCACGAGCGATCTGCCGATCGTCGCGTATCAGTTCCAGCCGCTCGACAACAACAACCCGGTGTACTCGAACGACGCGACGATCCTGTTTCCGACGCACGTGCTCGACGGCGACTACGTCGCGATCACCGGCGACGCGCACCTCGTCGGACAGGACGCATTCTCGTCGTCGGATCGCAACACGGGCGCGTTCGTGTCGGTGGTGGCGACCCAGAACGGCACGAGCGTGACGCTGTATCCGACGACGCCGCTGCACCCGGGCCTTGTCGAGAACGTGATGCTCGATCGCGGTCAGGTGCTCACGGCGATCTCGTCGGAGCGCGGTGCACCGGGCTACGGAAATCTGTCGGGCACGCGCGTCGCCGCCGACGCACCCGTCGCTGTGTTCTCGGGCAGCGTCGCGACCTCGGAGCCGACGCCGACCGAGGCATGCTGCGCGGATCACCTCGAGCACCAGATGCTGCCGGTCACCGCGTGGGGCACGAGCTACGTCGCAGCACCGGCTGCGGCAGCGACCGAGGGTGGCAACGACGCGACGCTGTATCGCATCACCGCGGGCTTCGACGGCACGGTGCTCGAGTACGATCCGCTGACGCCTGCAGGTGCACCGACGATGCTCGACGCATACGAGAGCGTCGCGTTCGTCGCGGAAGCCGGCTTCGCGGTGCGTGCGACCGACGACACCAAGTCGTTCGCGGTCGCGCAGTTCCTGCTGAGCAACCAGTACTTCGGTGAGCTACTGCGACCGGGCGATCCGTCGATGCTGCTCGTGCCGGCGGCCGCGCAGCTGCAATCGCGGTACGCGTTTTTGGTACCGCAGGGCTACGCCAGCAACTTCGTGACGGTGATCCGGCAGACCGGCGTCGGTGTGGAGATCGACGGTGTGGAGGTCGGTGGCGCGTTCATGCCGCTCGCGACGCTCGATGGCGTGTTGTACGAGTACACGCATGCCGCGGTCGCGGCGGGCGGGCATGTGATCGAGAGCAGCGAGCCGATCGGGATCTCGATCGTCGGCTACGCGCAGGACGTCAGCTACGGCTACGTGGGGGGCAGCGGCGTCGAGGTCATCGGCACGGCTCCGCCGCCGCCGGGTTGAACGCGGTCGCTACCCCGGCACCGTGCACACGCCGACGCTCTCGTAGCCCGGCGGCGCCGCGCCGTCCTCGTACCAGGCGACACCGGCGAGCCTTCGGCGCTGCACGACTCGCCAACGGTGCGTGTGCCCGCGGGTGAGCAGCGCGCGGCGTTCAAGGTGCCGCGGCCGTCGTTCGACCACGGCGCACACTTGTCGCCCTCCTGGCAGTCCTGGGCCCAGATGTCGCACTCGATGACGACGGTGCCGCTGTCCTCCGCCGAGCCCTAGATGAACCCCGCCGACCCCGGATCGGTGTCGATCCCGGTCGTCGACGTGTCGTCGCTCGTATCGAACGTCGTCGTGGGCGTGTCGGTCGTCGTGGTGGTCGTGGTGGACGTCGTCGTCGCGGTCGTCGTCACCGACGTCGCGTTCGTGTCGTCGCTGTCCGACGTCGTCGAGTCCGCACCGGAGTCCTGCCCGTCGGCCACGACGCGATCGCTGCAGCCGATCTGCATCATCGAGATCGCGACGACCAGGACCGTCGTGCCGAACGTCAGCCCGACCTTCGCATGGCAGAACGGACACTCGTGCTCGTGCGCCGCGATGTGCCGCCGACATCCACTACACCGCTGCATCGTCGCACCCACGAAAGCGAGCGTGCACTGCAATGCGGACGAGCGCAAGCGCGATCAGTTCGCGGCCGGCCGGCCGTCCGCGCTCCACTGCGGTACGTCCGCCCCATCCGCGATGCGCCACGTCCCTACCGCGATCGCCCGCACGATCACCGCCATCGGCTCGAAGTCCAGCGCGTCGGTCTCGTCGTCGACCGAGTGATACAGGTCGTCGATCACGCCCGTCGAGATCGAGTGCGCCACGACGCCTTTTTGCGCGAACGACCAGTTGTCCGATTTGTCGAACAGCTTGCCCATGAACGCGCCGACCTCACCACCGTCGACGAGCTCCACGCCGACCTCGCCCGCGGCCTTCGCCATCACGTCGCCCATCGTCGTGCGCGCCTTGCCGGTCATCCACATGCGCGCCGGGCGATCCTTCTCCGGTCGACCGAGCATCTCGAGATTCACCACCGCGATCGTATCGGCGAGCGGCACGAGCGGATGCTCGGCCCACCACTTCGACCCGCGCATGCCGAGCTCCTCGCCGCAGAACCCGAGGAACACGACCGTGCGCCGCGGTGGCGTCGGCAGCTTGGTCAGCGCCTCGGCCACACCGAGCATCGCCGCGACACCGGACGCATCGTCGTTCGCGCCGTTGAAGATCGTGTCGCCTGGCTCCGCACGACCGAGGCCTTCGTCGTCCGCCGTCGATCCGAGATGATCGTAGTGCGCCGACACGATCACCGTCTGTGACGCGACCGCCGGATCGCTGCCGCGCAGCACCGCGACGACGTTGCTCGAGCTGCCCGCACCGCGCCCGCTGCAATCGAAGCGCTGCACGTACGCGCTCGCGGCCTCCGGCGCGGCGACGCCGATCCGCTTGTACTCGTCCACGATGATCTGCGCGGCCGCATCGAGCCCGCCCGACGGCGTCTTGCGCCCGCCGAGCGCATCGCTCGCGAGCGCCTCGACGACGCGCTTCAGTGACGCCGCGGTGATCACCTCGGCCGCGCGCACGATCGCCGGCTCGACCTTCGCGGGCACACTGGGCTCGGCGATCGCAGCCTTCGTCTCCGCAGGCGCAGCCTTCGTCTCCGCAGGCGCAGCCGCAGGCGCGGCTTCCGTCTGCGCACGATCGCACGCGATCGCGAGAAGCACCCCGAGCACTCGCCCGCGTCTGTCCAAGCTCGGCACGTGATCAGCTCTTCTTCGGCGGAAAGCGCTCGCCTTCGCGCTGCGCGATCGCGTCCGCGCGCTTGTATCCGTCGCGCGACGTCACGCGCCCCACGTACTCCGCGAGCGGACCTTCCTTCGCGAGGATCCCGAACATCATCCCGAAGCGCAGCGCGGATGCGATCAGCACGTCCGCCGCGCTGAATCGCTCACCGAGCAAGAACGGCCGCTTTTCCACCCCCGCCGTCACCACCGCGAGCATCTGATCGAACGAGCCCCACGCGTAGTTGCTCGGGCGCGGCTCGATCTTCAAGAAGCGCTCGGCATACGCCGGCTCCATCACGCCACTCGCGAAGAAGATCCACCGCAGGTAGTCCGCGCGCCCCGGCTCGCCGACACCCGGCGCGAGCCCGCTTCGCGGATGACGCTCGCCGAGCCACAGCGTTATCGCGCCGATCTCCGCGACCGCGGTGCCGTCGTCGACAATCAGCGGCACCTTCCCCATCGGGTTCAGCGCGAGATAGTCCGCGTGCTTGTGGCGCCCCGAGTGAAGGTCGAAGCTCTCGAGGCGGTAGGCCACGTTCATCTCCTCGAGCAGCCACAGTGCCGTGATGGCGCGCGTGCGAGGCGCGAAGTAGAGCGTGATCGCGGCGTCGTTCGACTCTGGCATCGCGCCGCAGCCTACGCGAATCCCAACCGTCTCGCGTCGACGATCCTTTGGCCACGACACGCCCCTTTGCGGCGCGCGTCGCCCCGCCTCTGTTCATGTTCCGCCGCCGGGCAGCGTGCGTCCTGCGGCGCTCATCGTCGAGGACGAAGACCTCATCGCGCGCGAGCTCGAGTGCTGTCTGGGCGAGATGGGCTTCGACGTCGTGGCGGCGGTCGATGGCAACGCGGCGTTGCAGGCTGCGCTCTTGCGCACGCCCGACGTCGTGCTGATGGACATCCACATCAAGGGGCCGACCGACGGCATCGCGACCGCGGCGATGCTGCGCGAGCGACTGTCGGTGCCGGTCGTGTTCCTCACCGGGTATGCCGACCAGGCGACGATCGCACGCGCGGCGCAGGTCGAGCCGTACGGCTATCTCATCAAGCCGTTCACCTACGAAGACGTGCGCAGCGCGGTGGAGACCGCGAGGCACAAGCATCGCGTCGACATGCGCTTGGCCAAGCGCGAGCGATGGTTCTCGACGACGCTACGATCGATCGCCGACGCCGTCGTCGCCTGTGATCAGGAGCGCAAGGTGCGGTTCCTGAATCGTGCGGCCGAGCGACTGACCGGCTGGAACGAGGCCGAAGCGACCGGGCATCTGCTCGACGACGTCGACGGCGAGGACGAGGACGAGGACGCCGTCACACGTGCGATGCGCAAGCGTACGGCCCCGTCCGCGCCATCGATCGCGTCGCTCGTCTCCCGCGACGGACGCGACGAACGGATGATCGATCTCGCCGCGGCACCGATCCTCCACGACGATACGCTGCTCGGCGCGATGCTGGTGTTCCGCGACGTCACCGAGCAGCGGCGGATGCAGGAGCAGCGGCGGATGCAGGAGCAGCTCGCCGTCACCGATCGTCTGACCTCGCTCGGCACGATGGCCGCGAGCATGGGTCACGAGATCAACAACCCGCTGTCGTACAACCTCACCAACATCGAGTTCGCGCTCGGAAGACTGCGCGAGCAGGCGCAGCGCACCGAGAGCGCCGAGCTGGCCGACGTGATCCAGGCGCTGGAGGACGCGCGCATCGGCACTGATTCGCCGTCAGTCGCAGCGCCCACTCGTCACGGCGTTCGAGGACGTGCCACAGGTGCTCGGCAACGACGTGCGGCTCTCGCAGGTGTTCGTGAACCTGCTCGGCAACGCGAGCCAGGCGATCACCGGGCCGACGGCGAACAACGAGATCCGCGTCGTCGCGCGCACCGACGAGCGCGGCTGGGCCGTGGTCGAGATCCACGACACCGGTCCGGGGATGCCGCCGGAGGTCGTGGCGCGCGTGTTCGATCGTTTCTTCACGACGAAGCCCGCCGGCATCGGCTCGGGGCTCGGGCTGTCGATCTGTCGTGAAATCGTCGCGTGGATGGGTGGCGAGCTCGTCGTCACGAGCGAGGTCGGGCGCGCGATCGGTCGCACGCTCGAGGACTCGCACGAGGTGACGCTGGTCGACGACGGTGAGACCGCGATCGAGCGCATCAATCGCGGTGAAGAGTTCGACCTCGTGCTGTGCGACATGATGATGCCGGGCATGACCGGCATGGATCTCTACGAGGAGCTCGCGCAGCGCCGACCCACCCTCGCGCGGCGGATGGTGTTCATGACCGGCGGCGCGTTCACACCGCGCGCGGCGGAGTTCCTCGCGACGGTGCGCAACCCGACGATCGCAAAGCCGTTCACCGCGATCGTGTTGCGTGCGTCGTTGCACGCCCACCTCGCGGCGCAAGACGAGCTACCGAACCACAGCGCCTGAGCTCAGGTCCGCACGCGTCGATGCCGGCCGAGCGCCAGCTCGCGATCGGCGACGTCGGTAGCCTGGTCGGCAGCTCGGGCACAGCGGTGCTCTCCTGGCCCGTGCGCGGGCCACTGCCGGCCCGTCCGCGGGCCACTGCCGGCCCGTCCGCGGGCCACTGCCGGCCCGTCCGCGGGCCACTCGGACCGCCTCGTTTCACTCGATCGCCGTCCTTCTGCGCGCTTATCGTTGCGGCACGTCGACTGCAACGCTGCCCTCGCATGCGTGGTCTGTCGTTCATCGTCGTCGTGCTGCTCGGGTGCTCCGCCGATCTCGTCGGGCGACCACCGCCACCGCGGATCGTCGGGGGTGTGCGTGCCGACATCGACGCGTATCCGCATCACGTCGCGCTCGATTCGACGAGCGGACTGCGCTGCAGTGGATCGATCCTCGGCTCGCGATGGGTAGTGACCGCCGCGCACTGCGTCGCGGATGATCCGCCCGGGCTCGCGGTCGTCGCCGGGATATCTCGGTTGTCGGCCGAGGATGGACAGCGCGTCGATGTGGCGCGGATCGTCGTGCATCCCGGCTACGACGCCGGCTCGCCGCCGCACGACGACGTCGCGCTGTTGCGGTTGGTGTCCGCGCTCGATCTGTCGGGGTCCGACGCGGCGGCGATCGTGCCTGTCGGACGCGACGACGTCGACGCGGGACTGACCGATCCCGGCGTGATCGCGACCGTGACGGGCTGGGGTGCGATCGGGGCCTCGGGTCCGTTGCCCGACGGGCTGCGCGCGGTCGATCTACCGCTCGTCGATGTCGACGAGGCGTCGGATCGTTACGGCTTCGCGATCACGGCGGACCAGCTCCCGGCCGGTGGCGAACAGGACAGCGACGCGTGCAAGGGCGACAGCGGTGGGCCGCTCGTCGTGCCCGACGATGAAGGTGCGTGGCGGCTCGCGGGCATCGTGAGCTGGGGTGCGCGCTGCGGCGAGCCCGACACGCCGGGGATCTACACGCGCGTGTCGTACGTGCACGACTGGCTGGTCGCGACCATGCGCGGCCATCCGCCGGCCGAGTGCGACGATGGCGAGTGGGTATGCGGCGACGGCTCGTGCGTCGCGCTCGCGTGGACGTGCGACGGCGGCGAGGACTGCGACGACGGATCCGACGAGCTCGACTGCCCGCAGGACGAGGGCTGGTCGTGTGCCGAAGACGAACTTCTCTGCGACGAGGTGTGGTGCGTGCCGCTCGAGTGGACGTGCGACGGGTGGGCCGACTGCGACGACGCGACCGACGAACAGGACTGCAAGTGACGTCAGTCGGTGCGCGCGACGAGATCGCGGAGGATCGCGGCGAGCATGCCGGCGCGACGACCGGCGCGGCCTGGTGCAGCAGCCTCCTCTTCGAGCCCGAGCCGCGCGTGATATTGCTCGACGCTGCCGGGCCGACGACTCTCGCGCGTCGCGACGACGCGGCGCACGTCCACCGCGAGGCGATCACCCGGGATGCCGGTGTCGGCGAGCAAGCGCAGCGAGTGCTCGCCCCACACACACAGCACATCGCTCGGGCGCAGGAACGCCGACCATCGCGACGCGAACGTCGACACGTCCTCGCCGCACGCGAGCACGTCGTCGTCGAGATCGAGCTGCGCGGCAGTGCCCGGCGCGAGCGGCCCGCGCGGTGCGAGGGTCGACACGAAGGCCTCACCGGTCGCGGGGCGCACCGCGACCCAGCGCAGCAGGCACGCGAGGTCACTCGCACTGCGGTGCGGGCTGCCGTGCGGCCAGCCGTTCGCATCGCCGAACACGCAGACGACCTCGGCGAACCGCTCGCGGAGCACCGGTGGAATCGGCGGCACGCGCCGCGGTGGCCTCGGTGTCGTGCGGCCGCGACGGTGGCGAAGGCGCTCGATGTGCTCGATCTGCGCGTCGATCATCGCGCGGAACGGCACGAGCATCGGGGCGAAGCGCTGCGGATCGCCCTCGAGCGCCCCGAGCACGTACACGAGCGCCTCGATCGTCGACACGTAGTCGTCGCGCGGCTCCTTGCGGATGCGGTACTCGCTCGGCGCCGGCGGTACGAATGCGTAGCGCGGCAGCGCGGCGAGTCCCGGGTTCGCGCGGACGATCTTCTTCGCCTGCGACCACGTGCCGTCGATGACCACGAGCGTGATGGGGCCGGGTGGCGGCGTGCTCATCACGTCGATCGCACCGGCGCCGGGCCACAGCACCGCGGCGGGTCGCGTGGCGTCGCCAGTCGCACGATCCATCACGGTGCTGCCGTCCCAGCGCACGCCCGTATGTAGCTCCGAGCCAGGCAGGCACAGGCTCGCCATCCGGGCGGTGCCGATCGCCATGTTGCGCTCGCGCGGATGCTGCAAGAACACGACGCGCGTGCGCGAGGGAATCGACACCAGGTGACGGCAGAAGCAGACGCGCTCGGGCCGGCGACAGCGCAGACAGACGACGCGGGGCTCGTTCATCCGAACCGGACGCCGCCATCGGCGAGCCAGCGTGCCTCTTCCGGCGTGCTCTCGCGGCCGAGCATCTCGTTGCGATGCGGAAATCGGCCGAACTTCTCGATCACCTCGAGGTGCTTCTTCGCATACTCGACACCCATGTCGCGCGACGGCTCGGCCGGAAGCGCCTCGAAGAGTGCGACCGCGCGACGCTGATCGGCGAGGCTCTCCGCGTGCTCGAACGGCAGATAGAAGAACCACCGCTGGATCGGCAGCACCTGCTCGTCGAAGTCGCGATCGATCGCACGCGATGCGATCTCGCGGGCCTTCGCATCCGCAGCGAACGCGCCCGCCGTGCCGCGATGCAGGTTGCGCGAGAACTGATCGAGCACGAGGATCAGTGCGAGCGAGCCGTCCGCGGTCTGATCCCAGTCGGTCAGCTCGCCCGCGCACGCACGAACGTGCACGGCGCCGAAGCGACTACGGACCTCGTCGTCGACCTGCGGACCACCGCCGAACCAGATCTTGCGGAGCTTGCCCCACTCCTCGCCGTCTCTCGGGCCGAACCAATAGTCGAGCACGGCACAAGCCTCGCGATCGAGGGCGGCCCGGCGGTCGGTGTCGTCGGCCATCGTACTAGGACGTTTATCAGGGGCGTCACACGGACGCCACGGCATCACCGGTGCGCGATGCCGCAGTGGTGGACGCGGCCACGATGCACGTGTCCGTGCGGATCTCAGCGGACGCGCGCCCCTCGTCGCCTTCGCGAGGCCGTCGTCCCCGCGGGCGCTCGGCCGACCCACAGTGCTAGGCTCGTTCGGTCATGGCCGATCGGCCCGTCGATCCGAGCGCGCCCACGTGGACGCCACTCCCGGGACATCCGACGCACTCGGCTGTTCAGGCGGGCCACGGCGCAAGCTCGGAGATCCCGACATGGCTGCCTGGGCCGGCGACGCTGTCGACTGCCCGCGGCTCGACGACCGATCCGAACGTCTTTGGCTCGGGCACGCCGACGGCCGATCCGTACGCGATGGACGGCCGCCCGATGCTGCCCGTCGGTACGATCGTCGACGGCAACTACCGCATCGAGGGCGTGATCGGCAAAGGCGCGATGGGTGTGGTCTATCGGGCCCATCATGTCCGGCTCGATCGCCCGGTCGCTCTCAAGCTGCAGCGCACGATCGGCGACGACACCGCGCGACTCGAACGCGAGGCACGAGCGATGGCGCGACTCGATCACCCGAACGTCGTCGGTGTGTACGACGTCGGGATGCACGGGCACGACCTCTACATCGCGATGGAGTTCGTGGATGGCTGGTCGCTGCGCGCCTGGCTCGCGGCGGGGCCCCATCCCTGGCGGCAGGCGCTCGAGCTGTGTCTGCAGGCGGGGCGCGGCATCATGGCCGCGCACGCGGCCGGCATCGTGCATCGCGATCTGAAGCCCGACAACGTGCTCGTCGGTCGCGACGGTCGCGTGCGCGTCGCGGACTTCGGCATCGCGCGCGGTGTCGTGGAGCCCGGCCGCACGATGATGGGCGAGAGCTCGCTCGGCCCGGACCTCACGCGCACGGGCTCGATGCCGGGCACGCCCGCATACATGGCGCCCGAGCAATTCGAGGGCCATGCCGATCCCCGCAGCGACATCTTCTCGTTCACGGTCGTGCTGTACGAGGCGCTGTACGGCAGGCGTCCGTTCGACGGAGCGACGCTCGCGGAGCTCGTGCACAACGTGATGAGCGGCAGGCTCCGCGCGGTGCCGCCCACGAGCCCGGTGCCGCCCGAGGTGCTGCGGGCGATGCTCGGCGGCCTCGCGATCAACCCGCGGATCCGCACCGCGACGATGGCGAAGATCCTCGGCGAGCTCGAGGGCGCGAAGATCCCGAAGCGCTCCGCCGCCGACGTCGTGGTCGCCGTCGGTGCGTCGGCACTCGCCCTGCTCGCGATCGTCGGCGGTACCGCCTGGTGGGTCGTGAATCGACCGCCCGCGGCGACCCTCGTCACGGAGCTGCGCATCGGCGACAACGGTCCCGAGACGCTCGTCATCACCCGCGTGTCGCCCGAGGACGAGCCGGCACCCGAGGTATCCGACGAGGCACTCGATGCGCTGCTGCCGACGCCGACGAGCCCCCAGGTCGCATCGCCGACACCACCGCCGGAGCCGACGCCGACGCCCGCCGAGCTCGATCAAGCGAAGCGCGCCGGTAAGCGTGCGCTCGTCGACATGATGCGCGGCAAGGACATCGATCCCGAGGCGCTCGAAGGCCTGCTCGAGGCCGACGGAGGCGACCTCGTCGCCGCGACGCTCGCGGGCGTGATGATGAAGGACGCCGACGCGCACGCCGACGAAGGTGGCTTCCGCCGCCCGGGCTGGGATGGTCAGTCCAAGCTCATCTGCAAGCTCGGCGACAAGTTTCGCTTCGAGAAGGAGAAGATCGACATCATCGGTACGGCGTTCAAGACGATGTACGGCTGTCAGCTGCAGCTGATCGACTGCGACATCACAGCCGACATGATCGCCGAGGTGATGACGCACACCGAGGTCACGATCCAAGGCGGGACCCTCCGCATTCGCGACGGCGTGATCCACCAGATGGGCGGCACGGTCGCCATCGCCGGTGCGAAGATCGAAGGCACGCCCCAGATCGCCTTCGACATCATCGGCGGCACGCTTCACCTCGCCGACATCACCGTCGCAGCCGATGTCGCCCTCTCGGCCTCGTCGGACGCACAGGTCACCCTCGTCGGCGGCAAGCTCGAGGGCACCAAGGCCGCAATCGACGCTTCGTCGCGCGCCAAGATCACCGTCGACGGCACGGAGCTCGTCGGCAAGACCGAGCTCGCCTCGGGCGCATCGCTCGCGCCCGCGACACCCGCGAAGAAGTGAGCGACAAGTTCCGCCTTCGCGGCTACATTGCCCGCCCCGGAGGAGTGGCCGAGCGGTCGATGGCGGCGGACTTGAAATCCGTTGTGCTCGAAAGGGTACCGGGGGTTCGAATCCCTCCTCCTCCGCCCAGGCACTCGTAGGGACGAGGATCGACATGCGTGCGCTCGTGCTCGACACCGCGGTCCGATTGGTCGACGTGCCCGCGCCCGAGTTGGCTGCTGGCGAAGCGATCGTCCGCGTGCGGCTCGCGGGCGTGTGCAGCACGGACCTCGAGCTGGCGCGCGGCTGCGATCGTCGCACTGCCTGGCGCGCAGCGTGATCGGCATCCGTGGGCGTGACGGTGCGTTCGCGGAGTACGTGCGCGTGCCGATCGCGAACCTCCACCGCGTGCCCGACAGCGTGAGCGACGAGGCGGCGGTGTTCGTCGAGCCGCTCGCTGCGGCGATGCGGATCCTCGAGCAGGTGGCGATGCGCGCGGGTGATCGCGTCGCCGTCGTCGGTGACGGCAAGCTCGGACTACTCGTTGCGCGCGTCCTGGTGCGGCATGGGTGCGAGGTGATCGTGGTCGGTCGACATCCGCGCAAGCTCGGGATTGCCCAGCGGTTCGGCGCGCGCACGGCTGCGCCGGGAGAGCTCGCCGCGAAGTCGGTGCCGTGGGTCGTCGAGGCGACCGGAAGCCCAGGCGGGCTCGCGGATGCGATCGCGTTGGTGCGGTTCGGGCCGGCGATCGCGGCGCTCGAGGATCGATCGGTCGATCCGACGCCGCTGGTCGATCACGTCGTGCCGCTCGGCGATGCGGTGCGGGCGATCGAGCTCGCGCGCGCGCCGGGCGTGCTCAAGGTGCTCATCGATGCGCGATGAGCATCGGGCCTGCTAGAAGCGGCCGCCCCACACCATCGCGCCGCCACCCGGAATCATTGCCGGTGCGAACGCGGTGTTGCTCTTCTTGCCTCGGCGCTTGCGCTTGTCCTGCTTTGCCTTCTCCGCCGCCGCGACCTCGGGCGTCCAGCGCTGCCACTTCTTGTAGCCGACGTGGTAGCCGACGCCGACGCCGAGCAGCATCGCGCCGAGCAACGTCACTGCTGCACCCATCGGGATCAGGAATTGATCCTGCTCCTGGTACTTGCACTCCAGCGGACCCGAGTACTTGCAGTGACGCGTCACGAGCCCGAACGTGATCGTCGCCGCGAGTCCGACACCGAACACGGTGCCACCCGCGATCATCATACCCATGCCCTTACGCGGCTTGCCGCTGACCTGCGGCTCCGGCGGGCGATCGGCCATCGGATCCGGCGGAGGCGGCAGCGGCGGAGGCGGCTCTTCCTGCGGCGGCGTCTCTTCTACGGGGGTTTCTTCTACCGGGGTTTCTTCAGGCGGGGTCTCGCCGGGCGGCGTCTCGCCGGGCGGGGTCTCGCCGGGCGGGGTCTCGCCGGGCGGCGTCTCGCCGGGCGGGGTCTCGCCGGGCGGGGTCTCGCCGGGCGGCGTCTCGGCCGGCGGCGGCGTCGTGGTCGGTGCTGCGGTGGTCGCCGGTGCTTTCGCTCCTGCGGCGGGCGCTGCCATCGCCACGTTCCACGGCGCGATGCCGAGCGTGAGGATCACGGAGGTGGCGATTGAACGAACGAGCGCGATGCGACGCATGGGAAATCGACCTCGGGTTGTCGGCAAGCGTGTCCGCCGTGCGACCGGGGGCGGAGTATCGTACGCGGGCGGGGCCACGACAAGAGAGCCGGGGACCAACGACCCGGGTGCGCCGGGCTTGCGGTGGATCCGTCCCAAACCCCCTCAACCGCACCTTCTCGGTGACCTGCGCAGCGACGGCCGCCCGCGGCGCATCGCGGGATTCCCGTGCGACGTCGCACGTCTCGATGGTTTCTGGCCGCATCGCTGCTGGTTCGCACCGGCTCACGCGCTAGCATCTACAACGATGGCGATCCTCGCCCACCTCGACGATCCCCCTCGCTCGCGCTGGCCCGGGATGATCGTCGGCCTCGCCCTCGCGGTGCCGTTCGGCGCGGCGATCGTGGTGTGGGTCATCCCGTGGCTCGTCGGCGCGATCCTCGGTGGCGCCCGCGATCTCGACAGCCGCCTGCGCGCCGAGGACGGGTACATGAAAGCGCTGTGCAATGAGGCGTTCGAGCCGATGCGCGACGACACGATCTGCGGCTGCGTGCTCGGCACGGAGGTGCCGTCGCTCGATTGCCAGCTCGCGTTTCGCATGTGGACGCTCGAGCGCCAGCGCGAGACGTGCTCCGACGCAGCGACGCACGAAGCGGCGAAGAGCTTCTGCACGTGCGTCGACACCGTGGCCGACAAGGTCGACACGGCTGCACCCGAGGCACGCGACGCCGAAGCCGCCGCCTACGAGAACTGCATGGCGCTGCCCGATGCGCTCTACCTGCCGACGATCGAGATGCTCACGCCATCTTGAGGCGGGTCGATGCGCCAGCGCAATCGCCAGACCCGCAGGCCGCGACGATGCGTCGTCACCTCGCGACGCGAGCACGCGCCATACGGATTGCTGCGGGTGAAGTGCCACGCGCCTGCGACGTTCGTGAACCCCGAGCACGGATCGCCGTCGATCTCCGACATCGCCTCGAGCGCGATCTCGTAGACGTCGCTCGCCACGTGCAGCTCGCCATCGCGGCGCAATCGAGTGCGCAGCAGCGCGAGCAGCTCCGGCTCCATCACCCGTCGCTTATGGTGCTTCGTCTTGAACCACGGATCGGGGAACAGCAGATGAAACCTGTCGACCGAGCCCGCGGGTAGCACCCGATCGAGGTCGACGTTGATGTTGCAGTATGCGAGACGCAGGTTGCCGAGCCCCGCCGCATCGGCATCGAGACGTGCGAACTCGACGACCCGCTCGCGGATGTCGAGCCCGACGACGAGGCGCTCGGGATGGTTGCGGGCGAGCTCGCGACTGAACTGCGCATCGGCACAGCCAAGCTCGACATCGCAAGCCGCAGTCGGCCCGAGATGGGCGGGAACGGCCAGCGCGGTTGCCCGCGGGGCGGCGTACTGGACCGCGAGCGGGTTCACGTGGTGGCGTATGCGGCGCTGCCGAACCATTTGCGGGCGGGGGACTCTACCAGCAGCTCCCGGGTGGATCGCGCACACGATCGAGATCGCGCACGCCCCTTCGCTCGGCGCGCAAAACCAATCCTACGCGCGGGCGCCGGTTTGGGTAGGCTGCTGGCGAATGGCATCGCACGCGGATGGTGCTCCCGATGCAGTGGCTCGCGATTCGGTGGCGCTCGGTGCCATCGCTGCCCGCGAGACGCTGATCGAGCTGTTGTCGGTCGCGACGCACGATCTCAACAACCCGCTGCAGAGCTTGATCGTGCTGCTCGAGCTGAGCGTCGACGATGCGCCACCCGGCAGCGACGCTCGTATGCGTGCCGAGCAATGTCAGCTCGCGGCGGAGCGCATTCGCAACCTGACCGCCGCGCTCGCGGGTTTGTTGCGAGGTCGTCGAGAGGACGGGCCTCGCGTCTGGGAGCGCGCGCAGGCACTGCTCGGACGTCGGTTCGAGCGCATGGGAGTCACGACGCGCGTCGACGTCTCGCGGCTCGCCGACATCGCGATCCCGGGACCGTTCTTCTTCGGGCTGTGTGCGGCGAGCCTCGTGGTGCTTGCGACCGCGACCGGCGGAGCGCTCCGCGGTCACGAGCTCTCCATCCACGGCGGCACGCAGCCCGGCGAGGGGGCCGGTTCGGTGTCGATGGACCTCGCGCTCACCCCCGTCGACGCGAGCGCTGCGCCCTCCCCTGCCGAATGGGATCCCGCCGCGCTCGGCCGTCTGCTCGCGATCGTGGGCGAATCGCCGGAGCTCGGCGCGGTGGTGACGCGGGGTCGTATCCTGCTCAGTGCGACCTTGGAGAGTGCCCTGACGTGAGGGGCACCGAGGTCGCGCCGGCGATCGATCCGCCGCACAGCGGCCGCGTGCTCGTGGTCGAGGACGACGACCTCGTCGGCAATGCACTCGCGATCTCGCTGCGTCGCGTCGGCTATGACGTGGCGGTCGCGCGCAGTGTGGAGGAGGCGCTGGTCGCCTACGACGCGGCGCCAGCGGATGTCGTCGTCACCGATCTGCTGATGCCGGGCGGCACGGGTCTCGATCTGCTGAAGGCACTCGATCAACGCGATCCGCTCGTGCCCGTCATCATCGTCACCGGCGACACGAGCCTGCAGCCGGCTGCCGAGGCGGTGCGCGAGCATGCGTTCGACTACCTGACCAAGCCGATCTCGCGCGATGTGCTGGTGTCGACGGTGACGCGCGCGGTCCAGTCGCGACGCCACCACCAAGCGCGCGTGACCGCGGAGCAACGGCTGCAAGAAGAGCATCGCGTGCTCGCGATCCGCCACCAGCGGACCGCGATGCTGCTGTCGGTGCTCTACAACCGCGCGGTCGAGGGCATCATCGTGCTCGACAAGGACGGTCGCCTGGTCGATGCGAGCGACAGCTTCGTCGCGCTCGTCGGCCGGCCGCTCCACGATCTACTCGACGCCGACATTCGCGAGCTGTTCGATCCCCATCCGACCGAGGGCGACATCCAGACGCGCGTCGTGGGGCTCATCGCCGGGCCGCTCGTGCGCGGGCACTGGCGCGGTGAGATGACGGTGCGAGCGGCTCGCGGGCGGCGACTGCCGGCGCGCGTGAGCCTGTCGGTCTGCGAGACGCCGAGCGTCGACGCGAACCAGCCGCAGACGCGCTACGTGATCGCCCTGCTCTACTACGAGGCCTCGCACGAGGAGCTGAGCCGGCAGCTGCAGCAGGCGGATCGGCTCGCGACGATCGGCCTGCTCGCCGGCAGTGCGGCGCACGAGATTCGCAACGAGCTCGGGCCCCTGCTCGGCTACCTGACGATGCTCGAGGCGAGCGGCAGCAGCGACGCGAACGCCAGCGAGATGATCAAGATCATGCGCGACAGCGTGAAGCGCGTGCAGGAGCACATCGAAGAGATCCTGTCGCCGCTGCGGCCACGGGTGCGTACGCGCGGGGCGGTGTCGCTGCGCGACGTGGTCGACGGCATCGTCACGCTGCTGCGCCGCGCCGGGCGTCTGCGTCGGCTGCGCCTCGAGGTGTCGGCGCCCGAGGAAGACGTGATCGTCCACGCGGACAAGAACGAGCTGCATCAGATCGGGCTGAACCTCGTCACGAACGCACTCGATGCGCTCGGCGACGGCGGCGGTGCGGATCGCGGATCGATCAGCGTGCGGATGATCTACGAGGGAAAGTTCGGCGTGCTGCGCGTGACCGACTCAGGCGCGGGTATCCCCGAGAGCATGCGCGCCCGCGTGTTCGAGCCGTTCTTCACGACCAAGGGCAGCGGCGGCACTGGGCTCGGGCTGCCGGTCGTGCTCGACATCGTGCGCAGCCTCGGTGGTCGCGTCGCGCTCGACGTGCCCGAAGGCGGCGGCACCGTGGTGACGGTGTCGATCCCGCGGTATCTGCCCGACGCGATCGCGTAGCTCGGGCGTGCTTGCCGTGCGAGGTCGCCGGCAATAGTGTGCGCGGCATGCCTGTGCTCGGTCTCTCCCTCGGTGCCGAGAACGCGCGCGCCGGCAACGTCGACGAACGCGTCGACCTCGTGCTGCTCGAACGCACTTTGCTGGAGCCTCCGCGACTCGCTGCGATGCAACGGTGGAGCGCGGCGGTTCGCCGTCGCTTTCCGAACGCGCAGCAGGTTCCGTACGTCTGGCACCTCGTCTCGCACGGGCGCGAAGATGGTTTCCTCGCGCGTGCGAAGCGTCGACCGGCGGGCGATGAGGCCGCGTTCGGTGGACTGCAGGCGACCGACGAGGTGCAGCGCGCGTGGGACGTGACGCGGCTGTGCATGCAGGGCTGCGGCAGCACGCGCGTCCTTTTGCGCACGGGCCCTTCGCTCACGCCGGGCGCGCTCGGTCGCAAGCGCGTGCAGGCGTTCGTAGAGGCGCGCGCACGCGAAGGCGTCTCGGTGATCTGGGAGCCCGAGGGTTTGTGGGAGCCGGACGTCGCGCGGGTGTTCGCGCGCGAGCTCGGCGTCGCCGTGTGCATCGGCGCGCTCGAGGGCGGACGGCCGCGCTACGTCGAGGGCGGGGACGGCGTGCTCGTCGGGCCCGAGGTGTGGCTGCGCGTCGGTGGCTCCGGCCCGCGGGCGCGGCTCGACGGTCAGGCGATCGACGCTCTGGCGGAGCACGTCGTCGCCGTGCCCGATGCGACGATCATCTTCACGGGACCGCGGGCGCTCGCGCATCTTCGCGAAGTCAACGCGTTCCTCGCGGTCTGACGACCCGCGCAAAGCTCGGGGTTCTTAAAGCACCACGCCGCCGCGGGTCCCTCTCGGGTCCTGCGACGGCGCTCTGCGTTGTTAGCGCAGATCGGCGCGAAGCGCCTCAGCCGGCCTGCTTGGCGGCCTTCTTCTTGCCGGCCTTCTTCTTCTTGCCGGCCTTCTTCTTGCCCGCCTTTTTGGCGGCCTTCTTTTTGCCGGCCTTCTTCTTGCCTGCCTTTTTGGCGGCCTTCTTCTTGCCGGCCTTCTTGGCGGTCTTCTTGGCGGTCTTCTTCTTGGCGGCCTTCTTCTTGGCTGCCTTCTTCTTACGGCCCTTCGCGGGTGTCTGCTCGGTATCGCCTTCAGCCATGGTCTTGAACCCTCCTTCAGGGGGCAACGGTAAAGGGACCTTACGAGTGGGATCGGCGCATGTCAATATGAATTAACATCTTTGACGGTCAATTACGTGAAGGTGAGCGATCCTTTTAGGTAGGTGAACGATCCTGATATGTAGGTAAGTATCGTATCTTGCGCGGGGCGGTGATGCGCGCGAGTGGCGCGCAAGAACTTGGAATTGCAAGCTAAATTGCAGACAGCGGCGGATGGCTCGCCTATGCGATCTCGACGCACAACCTGGGGTCAGTCGCGCGTGATTTGCGCGATGCCCGGGTGGCCCTGACGTCCCTCGGATCGACATGCTGCAGCTCACCTGGACCACCGCCCTGCCTCCCGCCCGCAACCACCTCGTAGCCGTCGCGGTGCGCGAGGAGCCCGAGCAGGGCGTGTTCGATGCTCGCTTCGGCAAGGCAGTGCGCGAGGCCGCCGCCACGGCGCGCTTTCTCGGCAAGACGGGTGAGACCTTTGCGTTCACGACCGTGCAAGGCGATGTGCTCGAGCGCGTGGTGTTGCTCGGCGTCGGTGATCTGCACGACGCCGCGAACCTCCGCACCTTCGCGCACGATGCCGTTCGCCAAGGTCACGCGGCTGGCGTCGCGACGGTCGTCCTCGATCTGCGCACGTTCGCCGGCGACGCGTTCTCGCTCGCGAAGGATGCCGCCGCGGCGATGCGCGCTGGCGACGTGATCGCGCAGGGCTGCGAGCTCGGCGGATACGCGTACGAGCAGTTCATCGCGCCGGACAAGCGCCTGCGCAAGACGGTGCGTGAGGTCATCGTCGTCGCCGACGATGCTCGCGCGGCCGAGAGCTCTGCGCGCGGCCAGATCATCGCAGCCGCGATCGCCCGCGCACGCGACCTTGCGAACGGGCCCGCCGCGCTCGTCACACCGACGCACCTTGCCGACACCGCGACCGAGATCGTCGCGTCACTCGCCGCGGATCACGATGTCTCGATCGTCGTGCTCGATCGCGACGAGTGCTCGCGCCGCAACATGGGCTGCTTCCTCGGTGTCGCGCAGGGCAGCGACGAGCCGCCGAAGTTCATCCACATGAGCTATCGGCCGCGTGGTGCGAGCAAGGGCCGCGTCTGCCTCATCGGCAAGGGGGTCACGTTCGACTCGGGCGGCTACTCGCTCAAGCCGACCGAGGGCATGCTCGACATGAAGATGGACATGGCCGGGGCTGCCGCGGTGATCGCCGCGTTCGAGGCCGCCGTGCGTGTCGGCGTCGAGTACGAGGTCCACTCGATCGTCGCCGCGACCGAGAACATGGTCTCCGGTCGCGCGTACCGCCTCGGCGACGTGCTCACGGCCTCGAACGGCAAGACGGTGGAGATCAACAACACCGATGCGGAGGGCCGCCTCACGCTCGGCGATGCGATGGTCTACGCGGCGAAGCTCGATCCGTCGGTGATCCTCGATTTCGCGACGCTCACCGGCGCCTGCATCGTCGCGCTCGGGCCACGCATCGCGGGCGTGATGTCGAAGGACGACGCCCTCGTCGCCGACTGGCTCGCGGCCGCGGGGCGCTCCGGTGAAGCGATGTGGCGCCTGCCGCTGCCCGACGATCTCAAGGAGCAGCTCAAGAGCAAGGTCGCCGACATGAAGAACACCGGCGAGCGCTACGGCGGTGCGATCACGGCCGGTCTCTTCCTGTCCGAGTTCACGGAGGGCAAGCGGTGGCTGCACGTCGACATCGCCGGGCCTGCGATGGTGATGAAGCCGCACGGCGTCTCGCCGGTCGGCGGTTCGGGCTTCCCGGTCGCGACGATCCTCGAGTTTCTGGCCGGCGATCTGCACTGAGCCGCCCGCCCGGTCTCTGTGCCGCCTCAGTGTGGATAGCTGATCTCCGAAACAACACCGCCGCTGATCGCGATGTGGATCTCGCTCGACGTGCCGTCGCAGTCGAGCAGCTGTTGCACGTAGCGACCGGCCTTCGGCCCGCTCGAGCACTTGATGAACGTGTGCCGCTTCAGCGCGCGTCCGTTCGGATCACGCGTCTCGGTATCCGCCGGCGGTCCCCAGGCCATGAACGCCGCGAACTCGTGGAAGCCGACTTCGACATTGCCGTCGGCGGCCGCGCTGCGCTCTTCTTCGGGCAGCACCGCCCACTTTTTCCACAGCCCCTTGCGATCGAGATACGCCTGTCGATCCTCGTCACGCAGCCGCAGGAATTCTTCCTGATCGGCCGGCGTCTCGAGGTTGTAGTAGAAGCGGCGATCGAGCTCGGGCAGGCGCTCGGGATTCATCGCGCAGGCGATCGCACCCAAACAAATCCCGATCCCGATGCGTGCGATCCGAGCGGTCCTTCGTCGCGCAGAGATTTCCGTCATGTCCGTCCGCGAATGATTCCCGACGGGTCGATCGCGAGCAAGTTGCCCGCAGGCGTCAGCCCCGCGGTGCGGCGCGGATCTCGGCAGCGACGTTCTTCACTCGACCCACACGCGCGGGTTTGCTGCTCTGATGTACAGCCGATCCGCAGCCCATAAGATGCGGACCGGCAGCCTCGACCGCGAACTCACGCGGCTCGCTTTGCCCCGCTCGGAGGCCCTTGGCGGCATTTCGCAGCGGATCGGCGTGAAACCGTTCGCCCGCACGTGCCGTCTCTCCCTCTACGGACAGGTTCAAGCGCTGAGATCAAGCGTTCACGGGCCTGCGACCGAGCGTCACAACTCCTGTGGAACACCGTTTACGGACCGTTGACGCGGGTCCTGACGCCCGCTATACATACGCGGCCTAAGTTGCCTGACGTCTGACGTTCTGCGTCCTCGCTTTCGCGAAGACGCATCAGCAACTGCCGCCCGAAAGAGGACCCCATGCCCATGCCAGACTCGTTCGTCGTTGGCGACAAGACGGTCTACCCAGGCCACGGCGTTGCCGAGGTGACGGGACTCCAGAAGCTCCAGATTTCGGGGGCCACGATGGAGTTCTACGTCCTGCGGGTGCTCGACAACAACATGAAGGTGATGGTCCCCAAGCACAACGCAGCCGCTGTCGGTCTGCGCAAGCTGGTGAGCCAGGCCGAGGTCGACGCCGTCTATCAAGAGCTTCGCCGCCGCGGTGGCAAGATCTCGACGGCGACGTGGAACCGTCGCTATCGCGAGTACATGGAGAAGATCAACACGGGCTCGCTCGTGGAGATCGCGAGCGTGCTGCGCGACCTTTGCCTGCTTCGTACCGACAAGCAGCTCTCGTCGGGCGAGCGCGAGATGCTCGAGACGGCGCGTCAGCTGCTCGTGCAAGAGCTCGCTCTCGCCAAGGGTCAGGCCGAGGGCGCCGTCGCCGACGAGCTCGACGCCCTCTTCGGTTGAGATCGGCTTCGCGACAACGAGCCTCGTGTGCGATGCGGCCGCTTCATGCGGCCGCAGTCGCGACTGCGTCCGCACGCACGTCGCCCGCGAGCGCGCGCCACTGGATCGGCGTCTCGAGGAACAGTGCAGCACACGCGCCGCGTGCCGCCTTCGCGTCGCCGCGCACGTAGAGGTCGAGAAAGCCGGGCACCTCGGTCCACCCCGGTGAGCGCGCGCCCATCGGCAACCATCGCAGCCTCACGCGCTCCTCCCCGAGGCTGCCCTCCCACGCGAGCCGCGTGTCGGGCAAGCGCTGTGCGAACGATCGCTCGCCCGCGACCTCGCCCCACAAGAGCTCGAACTCTTCGACATCGATCGCATCGCAGCACGGATGCGATCGCATCGCGTGGAGATTGATCGGCCGACACATCAGGATGTCCTCCGGCGCGAAGCGGGTCAGCGTGTCGCGCATCTGGAACTGCCGATGCACCCAGCCGTGACCGTCGACCTCGTACATGGTGACGAAGACGTCGTCACCCGTCGCGATGGTGACGCGTAGATAGTGGAGCTCGCTCGGTTCTTGGCGCGTCACGTGGATCATCGCGTGATGACGTCATCGCCCCGCGTGCGTGCGGGCTTGAGTCGGCGGCCCGCTCTCGGCACGTCTGCGCCCTCCGTGCTAGCGTACGGTCCATGTCGTTGCGCACCGCTGCAGTCGCCGGCGTGCTGATGCTGGGTTGCACCGCAGGCGCCACCGCGCCCGCCGCCCCGGTGTCCGGCATCGTGCCGGTCTACACGGAGATCTCCGCCGATCTCGCGGCCGACAAGCTCGACGCCATCGCGGCGCTCTCCGGCGATCTCGAGAAGCAGGCGAAGGCGCTCGAGGGCAAGCCGGGCATCGCGAAGGTGACCGCGGCGCTGCCCGGTCTCGCGCGCGCCGATCTTTCGTGGGTGCGGCAGTCGTTCAAGAATGTGTCCGATGGGATGATCGAGTACATGCGCTCCGACGCGTCGACGCAGTCGGGCAGCGTGGTCGTGTTCTGCCCGATGGCATTCAACGACAAGGGCGCGCTGTGGGTGCAGGCCGAGGGCAAGATTGCGAACCCGTACTTCGGCGCGTCGATGCTGCGTTGCGGCAACAAGGTCGGCTGGGGCGACGAGCTGCCCCAAACCGTCGAGATCGCGATCCCGTAGCGATCAGACGTCGAGGTTTCGCGCGTTGAGGGCGTTCGCGATGATGAAGTCGCGGCGCGGCTCGACGTCGTCACCCATCAGCACGCTGAAGAGCTGATCCGCCTCGAGGTTGTCCGCGACGCGCACCTGCAGGAGCTGACGTCGCGCGGGATCCATGGTCGTCTCCCACAGCTGCTCGGGGTTCATCTCACCGAGGCCCTTGTAGCGCTGGATCGCGAGGCCGCTCCGGCCGGTCTGCGCCATGTGCCCGACGAGCTCGGCGAGACGCGTCGTCTCGACGAGCACCTCGTCGCCGCGACGCAGGGTGAGCTTGCCCTTGCCGAGCCCCGCGACGTAGCGGCGCGACACGAGCAGCTCACCGAGCTCCGGCGACTCGACGAGGTCGCGGCTGATACTCTCGTACTGCATCACGCCGTCCTGCAGCACGCTCAGGCGGATCGCGTGCAGAGCAGAGTCGCCCGGGTCGACGACGATCTCGTGGCCGAGCTTGATGCGCGTGGACTTGTCGAGATCGAACCGCGGCTGTGCGCGCCCGAGGATGGCCGCGGCGGTCTCCTCGAGTCGCGTCGCGTCGGCAAACCTCGTACGCACGTCGCCGCCGTCATCGTGCTCGAGCAGGTCGAGCACCGCCTCGAGCACCGGGCCGCGATGATCGCGACCGAGCCCGACCAGCATGTCGCGATAGCGCAGCGCTCGACCCGCGAGCTCGGCGAACACCTCGCGACTGACGGCGTGCTCACCGATCGACAGCTCGAGGCTCTCGATCGCGTTGTCGATCACGTAGCGATCGAGTGCGCCCTCGTTCTTGAGGTACACGTCCTTTTTGCCCGCGCGTACCTTGTAAAGCGGCGGCTGGGCGACGTACAGGTAGCCGCGCTCGATGATCTCCGGGAAATGCCGGTAAAAGAACGTGAGCAGCAGCGTGCGGATGTGCGAGCCGTCTACATCCGCGTCCGTCATGATGACGATGCGGTGGTATCGCAACTTGTTGATGTCGTAGGAGTCCTCGACGCCGGCACCCATCGCGGTGATGAGCGTGACGATCTCCTGGCTCGACAGCATCTTGTCGAGGCGCGCCTTCTCGACGTTCAGGATCTTGCCACGTAGCGGCAAGATCGCCTGGATCGCACGATCGCGGCCCTGCTTCGCGCTGCCACCGGCGCTGTCACCCTCGACGAGGAAGATCTCGGTCTTCTCCGGATTGCGCTCCTGACAGTCGGCGAGCTTGCCGGGCAGTGAAAGGCCGTCGAGCACGCCCTTGCGCGTGATCGTCTCGCGCGCCTTGCGTGCCGCGGCCCGAGCTCGCGCGGAGAGGATCGCCTTCTCGACGATGAGCTTCGCGCTCTTCGGGTTCTCCTCGAACAGCTTGCCGAGCTGATCCGTGAGGAACTGCGAGACCAGGGCCGTGACTTCGCCAGATACGAGCTTGTCCTTGATCTGCGAGCTGAACTTCGGATCGGGGTGCTGGATCGACAGCACCGCGACCAGCCCCTCGCGGACGTCCTCACCGGAGAGGGCTTGCTTGTGCTGTTTGAGCGCGCCGCTGTCCTCGGCGTACTTGTTGACGATCTTCGTGAGCGCGGTCCGCAGCCCGGTGAGATGGGTGCCGCCGTCCTTGTTCGCGATGTTGTTCGTGTAGCACAGGATGTTCTCCTGGTACGCGTCGGTCCACTGCATCGCGATCGCGATCCCGAGGATTGCGTGCTGGCCTTCGTGCTCGAACTTCTCGGTGCCGTTGAAGAAGATCGGATGGCCGATCTCGACCTTGTTCTGCGCGAGCAACGAGACGAATGCCGAGATGCCGCCCGAGCCGTCGAAGAGCTTCTCGCGGCCGTCGCGGAGATCCTTGAGGACGATCGTGACGCCCGGGTTGAGAAAGCTGAGCTCGCGGAGCCGTTGGGCGAGGATCTCGAAGTCCATCGTCGTGTCTGTGAAGACCAGCGGATCGGCGTGGAACGTGATCCTGGTGCCGCGCTTGTCACTTGTACCGATGGATTCGGTCGGCTCCACGACGGCGCCGCGCTCGAAGCGGGCGCGATGGGCCTTGCCGTCGCGCCAGATCTCGAGCTTGAGCCAGTCGGACAGCGCGTTGACCACGGACACACCGACGCCGTGTAGACCGCCCGACACCTTGTAGTTGCGGTTGTCGAACTTTCCGCCGGCGTGGAGGATCGTCATGATGACGATCGACGCATCGATGACCTCGCCGTGGACGTCCATCGGCCCGGTCGGGATGCCGCGGCCGTTGTCTTCGACCGACACCGAGTTGTCGAGGTGGATCGTGATGTCGACGCGGTTGCAGTGACCGGCTAGCGACTCGTCGATCGAGTTGTCGACGACCTCGAACACCATCTTGTGCAGACCCGAGCCGTCGCTCGTGTCGCCGATGTACATGCCGGGGCGCTTGCGCACGGCTTCGAGGCCCTCGAGCACGGAGATCGAGTCGGCGCCGTAGTCGTCGACCTTCGTTGCGGTCTGGTCGCTGGACATGGTCGGATAGGCCTGACGTTGGTGTCGGTCGAACGCGGCGAACAGCCACGCGAGACACCGTCGGACCCGCCAGGAAAAGGCGGGCCTCTCGGAGCCCGGAACATAGCACGACGATGGCTCCACGGCGAGCAACCGGCGCGCCGTTTTCCCGTTTTATTTTACGCTGTTACAGCACCCTGAGCGACGGAGACGAAGCGGGAGTGGGCCGCCGTCGGCAGGCGCACGAATTCGGTCGATGTCGTGGTCAGGACGCACTGTCCCGCGAGGGTGCCGAGGCGCTCGAACAACAGGGCGCTACGCGCCGGATCGAGCTCGCTCGAAACGTCGTCGAGCAGCAGCAGCGGGGCGACATCGCCGCGCTCGCGCAGCAGTTCGAGCTCGGCGAGCTTGAGCGCGAGGATGATCGCGCGCGTCTGGCCTTGCGAGGCGAACTCGGCGACGGGGCGGCCCTCGAGGAGCACCTCGACGTCGTCACGGTGCGGGCCGACGGTCGTGCTCTTGCGCTGCCGATCCACATCGCGGCGCTGCGCGAGGCGGGCGCGCAGGCCGGCCGCGCGCTCGGGCTCCGGGAGCTCGCCGCCCGCGGCGACGTAGCGCAGCGACAGCGCGAGGTGGCCGCTGGTCTGCCCGGGATGGGGGCCGCGGGCGCCGTGGATCTCCGCGAAGCCTCGCTCCGCCCGGGGCACGAGCGCCGCGAGGAGCCGCTCGCGCCGGGTCCAGATGCGCGCACCTGTGTCGGCGATCTGCTGCTCGTAGGTCGCGAGCAGATCGTTCTGCTGCTGGGTCGTGAGTGACTCGTCGCGCAGCACCGTATTGCGCGAGCGAACGACGCGCTCGTACGCCTGCACGTCGAGGATGTGCGCGCGCTCGCGGGCAAAGAGCATGCGGTCGAGGAACTGCCTCCGCTGTTGCGGGCTCGCGCGCAGCACCGCGAGATCTTCCGGGGTGAACAACACGGCCGCCAGTCGCCCGTAGAAGTCCGCGGCAGAGCGCACGAGCTTGTCGTCGGCACGCGCGAGACGACGCGTGCTGGTGCTCCCGCGCTCGAGCTGAACTGCGAGCCGCGTCGGGATGTCCAGTGCAACGTCTCGGCCGGTCACCGTGACCTGCGCGCGCGAGTGCTCGCGACCGACGAGCGAGCCGAGGTCGCTCGTGCGAAACGACCGCAACGTCGCGAGCAGGTAGATCGCCTCGAGGATGTTCGTCTTGCCGGCGCCGTTGTGGCCCGACAGCACCGTGAAGCCGTCACCGAGCTCGAGCCGGGCGTGCTCGAAGTTGCGGAAGCCCTCGAGCTCGAGCGTCGCCAGGCGCACGGATCAGATCTTCATCGGCATCACGACGCCGAGGAGATCGGGCCCGTCGACGGGCTTGATGACGCACGGGTCGAGCTCGCCCTGGAACTCGAGCGCGACCTGTTCGCCGTCGATCGCCTCGAGGATCTCGATGAGATACCGGGCGTTGAAACCAGCGACCAGCGCGTCGCCATCGTAGCCGACCGGGATCTCCTGGTGCGCGACGCCGAGATCGGGATTGTCCGCAGTGAGCTCCAGCTTGCCCGAGGACAGCGCGACGCGGACGGTCGCGGTCTTCTCCGGGGCCATCACCTCGGCGCGACGCAGCGCACCGAGAAGCTCCTGACGAGACACCTCGACACGACGCTGGTGCGTCGTCGGGATCACCGCGCGATACGGCGGGAACTGGACGTTGTTGAGCTTCACGCTCATCGCGAGCTCGTCGGCCTTCACGAACAGGTGCGACTCGCCGATTGCGAGACCGATGTCACCGCTCACGCGGTCGAGCATGCGGCGGATCTCGAGCATGCCCTTGCGCGGGATGATGATCCCCTTGTCGAGTCGCGGGCCGGGCAGGCGCGCGGTGAAGCGCGTGAGCCGATGACCGTCGGTCGACACCATCGTCGCTTGCTCACCGTCGCACTCGAACAGGACGCCGGCGAGGTTGATGCGCGCCTCGTCGGTCGACACCGAGAACTGCGTCTTGTGAATCAGATCCGCGAGCACGTGACCCGGCACGTCGGTGAACGTGAGCGCCTTTTTGCCCTTGCCCGCATCCGGTAGCTCGGGAAAATCGCTTTCGGGCATGCCCATGAGCTTGAACTCGCTGCGACCCGACACGAGCTGCACCCAGTGGTTGTCGAGCCCCCGCAGTCGCACCGTGCTCGCCGGTAGCGTGCGCACGACACCGTGCAGGTGCTTCACGCCGACGGTCACCGTGCCGGTCGACTTCACCACCGCGGGGATCGACTCGGTGAGACCGATCATCAAGTCGGTGGCCGAGCAGACGAGATGTCCATCGCTCGTCGCGCGCAACAACACGTTCGCGAGGACAGGCATCGTGCTGCGCTTGTCGGCGACGGTCTGCGCGAGTGCGAGCGCGGACAGAAAACGCGCCTGATCGATCTCCAGCTCCATGGGGTTCCTTCGCGATGCTCGGGGCAGAGAGTGATCCAAAAGATAGAATTAAAGAACCGTCGTCGTCGTAGGGGTGTGGAAATGTGATCAAGTGTAATATGCTATTGAAACGACAAGGGAATCAGAGTGGACGAGATCCGCACGGCGGTGGGGACAGGGGCGGTCGATCTGGGGATGGCGGTCGCGGGATCAGCGAGGCACAGATGGGTCCACAGGGCTGTGCGCTGGTTCTCCACAGGGTCGAGCAGGCACGCGACGGCCGGCGCACTCGATCGGTGCGCCTCGCGGGGGTCGTCGCGACCGGCTGCGCGTTCGAAAGCTCAGGTGGGGTGACCGACGAGCTGATGTCGGAGCGACTCGATGATGCTCCGCAGCTCGGGGTCGGTGATCTGGATCTCGATCATGCGCTTGCACGCGTTGATGACGGTGGAGTGATCTTTGCCGCCGAAGCGCAGACCGATCTCCGGATAGCTCGAGCCGGTGAGCTCACGACTGAGGAACATCGCGATCATCCGCGGGCGCGCGATGCCCTTGTGGCGACGTGCGCCCTTGAGGTCGGTGATGCGCACCGAGAAGTAGCCGGCGACCGCCTTCTGGATCGCCTCGACGGTGAGCTGCGTGGAGTGTCTCGGCGCCGCTGTGTCGCCGATGACCTCGCGCACGAACTCTTGCGTGATGGTCACGCCCTTGAGCGCCGCGAACGTCGACACGCGGACGAGCGCGCCCTCGAGCTCGCGCACGTTGCTGCGCACGAGCGTCGCGAGATACACCGCGACGTCGTTCGCGATGTTGATGCGCTCGTCCTCGGCCTTTTGTCGGAGGATAGCGACGCGCGTCTCGAGATCGGGCGGCTTGATGTCGGCGACGAGGCCCCAGTTGAGGCGCGACGTGATGCGCTCCTCCATGCCCTGCATGTCCGAGGGCGTGCGATCGGCCGTGACCATGATCTGCTTGCCGGACTCGTACAGCGCGTTGAACACGTGGAAGAACTCGTCCATCGTGCGATCGCGACCGGCGATGAACTGGATGTCGTCGACCAGCAACACGTCGCAGTCCTCGCGGTAGCGCTTGCGGAACTGATCGCACGCGTTGAAGCGCACGGCCGAGATGAACTCGTTCATGAACCGCTCCGCCGACAGATAGACGATGCGAAGCTCGGGGCGATGGTGATGCAACGCGTGACCGACCGCGTGCAGCAGGTGCGTCTTGCCGAGGCCGACACCACCGTAGATGAAGAGGGGATTGAACCGCTTGCCGGGTTCTTCCGCGACGGCGTGTGCTGCCGACGCAGCGAGCTCGTTGCTCGCCCCCTTGATGAAGGTGCCGAAGCGGTAGCGCTCGGACAGACCGAGCGGTGCCGACGACGGACGCGACACGGGGAGCATCGGCACGTCGGCGGGGACGACTGGCGGCGCAGCATCGCTTGCATGCGCCACGTCCGGGGCGACGTCGACCTCGATCGAGAACCGCTCCTGCGTGCGCGAGAAGATCTCCTGCAGCACGGCCTCGCGGTAGTGGTTCTCGAACCACTCCTTCATGAACAGGCTGGGCGCCCGTAGCCGGATCACCCCCGGTGCGGTGGCGACCATCACCATGGGTCGCAGCCAGAGCTCGTAGGTCTCGGCACCCAGGCGCGGGCGCAGACCAGCAAGGGCATCCATCCAGATGTCCGTCATGGGCCTCCGGTCCACAGGCGTCAGGTCGCTGTGGATTGAACGTGAAGTCGCGGGAATCAGCGGCGAAAACCTGAGAGTGAGGCGGGGATGTCCACAGCGGGATCGCGGGACGAAAGCGCGGCCGGCCAGCAAGGGTCCGACCGACTCGAGGGGACGTCGGGGTCCGGTGTCACCGAAAACCGCGCGATCGTCGCAAATTCTGCGCGGGCGAGGGCCGCCGTGGCGAGGGGTGCTTCTACTCAACGTGGTCGCTGCCCCGCAACCCAGTCGTTTCGAGGTTGTTACAAGCCACGAAGATCATTGGAGTTGGACGGGTTCTATCGGAGGCGGGTGTGGACGGCAGGTGGCCGAGCTGCCCCGGTGCTGCGCGATCCATCGAGGATCACTCTCGAATTGTCCGGGGCCGGCGCGGCCTCGGGTACGCCCCAGGCCACGAGCGGACTTGCGGCGCCTCGACGGGGCAACGCGGCTTTGCGAGCGGGTTTCAGGGCCTCGCTTCATGCAGCGCATCAGCTGACCGCACTGTGATGCCAAGCGCGCGGGTACATCTGCCGTCTTCCACGCCGACGGGTTTGACACCCCTGAGGTGCGCTGCTATCGATCGCGGCCCCGCCATGCCGAAGCGCACCTACCAGCCCCACAACATTCGTCGCAAGCGCAGCCATGGCTTTCGCGCGCGCATGGCCACCCGCCACGGTCGCAAGATCCTCTCCGCGCGGCGTCGCCGCGGTCGCAAGCAGCTGACGGTCGACGTCGGCGGCAAATAACCGGCGGTGATTCCGGGTGCGCAGCGATTCGGTCGCGCCTTTCGGGTGCGACGTCGGATCGACTTCCTGCGGATCCAGGGTCAGGGCACCAAGCTCCACGTGCGACACTTCCTCGTGTTCGTCGTGCGCAACCCCACCACAGGCGAGTTGCCGCCGACGCGGCTGGGTGTCACCGTCACGCGCAAGGTCGGCAACGCGGTGACGCGCAATCGCATCAAGCGGTGGGTCCGCGAGGCTTTCCGCCGCCATCGCGTCGATCTGCGGCCCGGGCTCGACATGGTCTGGGTCGCGAAGCGAACGGCAGCGCAGACGATGTTCTCCGAAGTCGACGACGACATGCAGCGGGTGTGCACTCGCGCCGAGCTGTGTAGAGGTTCGGCGCGATGAACCTGCTCGGCCGCGCGGCTCGCATCGTTCACGATCTGTTGCGCGCAGGCGCGATCGGTTTCGTCCGCGGCTATCAGCTCGTCGTGTCGCCGTGGCTCGGACCGCGTTGTCGCTTCTATCCGAGCTGCTCTCATTACGCGTGCGAAGCCTTGCAATCGCACGGCCTGTTCGGTGGTTCGTGGCTGACCCTGCGTCGACTCGCGCGGTGCCATCCCTTCTGCGAAGGCGGCGTCGATCCGGTACCCCCGGCACCTGGCCAGCGACCGCTCGAGTCCTCACGGCTCTTCGTGCCTGAACGGGCCGCAGCGCCGCATCGGAGCTGTCCATGAGCTTCCAATCCCGAACAGTGATCGCGTTGGCGCTGTGCGCCCTCATCTTCGTGGTCTTCGACTGGTTGCAGCCGAAGCCGCCGCCGGAAGAGCAGGTCGCGACCGACGAGGCGAAGGTCGAGGAGAAGGCCGAAGCGACACCCGAAGCCGCGGCGCCCGAAGAGGTCGAGGCGACCGCCACCGCCGTGGAAGCAGTGGAACGCGAGCTCCGCAACGATCTCGTCGCGTTGCGCTTGAGCAATCGATCGCCGGCTCGCGGCGGCATCCTCTCGGGGATCGAGCTGCTCGCGCCGCAGTTCAAGGGCCAGGCGACGCAGCACGACAGCTTGAAGCTCGGCGGTGCCTCGACGCTCGAGATCAGCTTCGCCGACGAGGCAAGCGACGTGAAGATCCCGAAGAACGCGTCGTTCGAGCTGCGCAGCGACAGCGCCTCGCACGTCGAGCTCGGCTATCGCGGATCCGATGTCGAGGTGATCGAGCGCTTCGAGCTGCTCGAGGGTTATCAGGCGAAGCTCAGCGTTACGGTGACGAACCGCGGCACCGGAGCCGCGGATCATCGGCTGCATCTGTCGACGCGGGTCGGCGTCGTCGACAGCCAGTACGACGTCAGCCGCGGCCTGTGCAACACGGCCGAGGACCTCGAAGAAGAGGATGCATCGGACGTCGAGGACGGTCCGATCGCGTTCACGGGCCCCGTGCAGTGGTCGGGTGCGGACAACAAGTACTTCGGCGTGTTCATGGTGCCGACGCAGGCGGCGACCGATTGCGAGATCGAGCTCGGCGAGGGCGGGTTCGTCGTCAATCGGCTGTCCGGAGGCATCGTCACGCTGCAGGTCGGCGAGAGCCAGACTTACGAGTACGGCATCTTCATCGGTGCGAAGGAGCTCGAGCAGCTGCAGTCGTTCAGCGCGGGGAAAGTCGACGGGCTCGCGATCCAAGACGCGATCAATTGGGGCTTCCTCGGCGGGCTGTCCGAGTGGCTCGGTCGCTTGTTGCTCGGCATGTTGCGGTGGTTCTACGAGCTCACCGCGAGCTGGGGCATCTCGATCGTGCTGCTGACGTTCGTGGTCAAGGTCGCGACCTTGCCGCTGACGCTCAAGCAGATGTACTCGATGAAGAAGATGCGCGAGATCAACCCGGAGATGCAGAAGATCAAGGCGAAGTACAGCGATGACAAAGTCAAGCAGGGGCAGGAGATGCAGGCGCTGTTCCGCCGCTCCGGGGTCAACCCGCTCGCGGGCTGCCTACCGACGCTCGTGCAGCTGCCGATCTGGTTTGCGCTCTACTCGATGCTGTCGGCCGCGGTCGAGCTGGTCCACCAGAAGTTTTTGTGGCTCCCCGACCTGACCCAGCAAGATCCTTACTACATCCTGCCGCTGGCGCTCGGCGCCCTGATGGTGGTGCAGAACCGGCTGATGCCGAACACGATGGACGAGGCGCAGGCCAAGATGATGCGGTGGCTGATGCCCATCATGTTCACGATGTTCATGCTGTTTTTGCCATCCGGCCTCGCGGTCTATATTTTCGCGAACATCGTGCTGTCGATCGTGCAGACGCTCATCCAGGTCGGGGCCGGCCAGACGCCGCCGCCCGCCGCCGCGGGGAAGCCGGCATGATCGCGACGATCAGAGTTCATGCGCGACGGGGCGGGGGCGTGGGCCTCGGCGTCGCGTGGGCCGCGTGATGCGGCGGGAGGCGAGCATGTCCGAGACACCAACCCCGACCACCACCAAGACCAACAGCGAGCCCGCGACCGCAGCCGATCGGGAGAGCTTCGCGAGCGCCGTGCCGATCGTGCGCTCGTTTCTCGAGAGCGTGCTCGGCTTGCTCGGTATCGACGTCGAGGTCGACATCGACATCGAGGAAGACGGGCTCCACTGCGATCTCAACACGTCGGCGGACGATGGCGGGCTGCTCATCGGGCGGCACGGTGCGACGCTCGATGCGTTGCAGTACCTGACGCTGCGGGTGCTCCAGGCCGAGGGTATCGAGCGCATGCGGATCACGCTCGACGTCGCCGGCTACCGCACGCGTCGCGAGAAGACGCTGCGTCAGCTCGCGCAGAACGCCGCGGCGAAGGTGCTCGACACCGGTGAGTCGTATCACTTCGAGCCGATGAGCGCGATGGAGCGCCGCGTGGTGCACATGACCGTGCTCGGCATCGAGGGGCTCGCGACGGAGTCCGAAGGCGAGGGCCGTCGGCGGCACGTGGTCGTGTTCCGCGAGAAGAACGCGCACGCCTAGTCCCTCGCCTGGGGGCGCGATGAACGAGCGGTCGACGATCGTCGGCGTCGCCACCGGCACAGCCGATGGTGGCGTTGCGATCGTGCGGATCTCGGGATCGCGGGCGGTCGCTGTTGCGGAGACGATCGGTGCACGCGTGGGCGCGCCGCGGCGGCTGGTGCGACGGCGGTTGGCGCTCGGTGAGGATGCGTTGGTGGTGGTGATGCCGGCGCCGGCATCGTTTACCGGAGAGGACGTCGTCGAGCTGCACGTGCATGCAGGGGCGCGTAACGTCGAGCAGATCGTCGCTGCGTGCGTGGCGGCGGGGGCGGTGCCGGCGCAGGCGGGCGCGTTCTCGCGGCGTGCGTTCGAGCTCGGGCGGATCACGCTGGACGAGGCTGAGGGGATTGCGGCGGTGATCGGCGCGCAGACGGACGCGGCGCTCGATCAGGCGCGCCGGCTCGTCGCGGGCGAGCTCGGGCGCGATGTCGACGCGGCGATCGAGCGTGTCGCGGAGCTGCGCGCGGAGATCGAAGCGCGACTCGACTTTCCCGAGGACGTCGATGCGCCGCAGCTCGAGCAATGGAGCGCCGAGATCGCGGCAGTGCGACGTGTGATCGACGACTGGCTCACGCGCTACGATGCTGGCGCGCGGGCGCGGACCCGGCCGCGCATCGTGCTCGCGGGGCCGCCGAACGCCGGCAAGAGCTCGCTATTCAATGCGCTCGTGGGCTACGCGCGGTCGATCGTGGCGGAGCACGCGGGCACGACGCGCGACTGGGTCGAGGCGGAGATCGAGCTCGGAGCGATCGCGTGCGTCGTCGTCGATACCGCGGGGCTACGGGAGGTCGAGGATGCGATCGAGCGTGCGGGTGTCGAGCGGTCGCACGAGCAGATCGAGGGCGCGGATCTCGTGCTGTGGATCGAGGCCGCGGATGCGGCGGGCGCCGAGGTTCCGCACGTGGAACGGAGCGTGCTCGAGCGCGTCGAGACCAAGCGCGATCTCGGGACGCGACGGCCGATGTGGCGCGGGGTCGCGACTCGCGATGCGCGGTCTGTCGCGGCGCTGCGCGAGTGGTTGCGGACCGCGATCGGTGGTGACGGTGGTGCCGGGTGGATCGGGCTCTTGCGTCACCGCGAGAGCGCGGCGGCAGCAGCGGAGGAGCTTGCCAACGCGCAAGCGAAGCTCGACGCGCTCGAGCTCGCGGCGTTCCATCTCGGTGTCGCTGCGGAGCGGCTCGCGGAGATCCGTGGTCGCTCCGCGCTCGGACCGGTGGGCGAGGATCTGCTCGCGCGGATCTTCGCGCGCTTCTGCATCGGCAAGTGACGGTCAGTCGAGGCGAGCGAGCAAGGGCGCGAGTAGGTCGTCCTCGGCCGCGCGCGCGAACGGCAGGGTGCCGAGGTGCGGGATGTCGCGCGCCTTCTCGATCACGCGCGCGTTGGTCGGCGCGGTGAGATCGGGTGCCTCGGTCTGGGAGGTGTAGAAGCCGATCGGCGGGAGGTCGAGGGTGCGCAGTGCGTCGATCGTGCACAGCGTGTGGTTGATCGTGCCGAGGCCTGCGCGTGCAACGATCACGACGTGAGTCGCGAGCTCGCGGATCCATTGCGGTTGCCAGGTGCCTCCGGGCATCGGCACCCACAGGCCGCCGGCGCCCTCGACGATCACGAGCTCCGGCGTCGTGAGCACAATGGCGCGATCGAGCTGTGCGCGTGCGCGTGCGATCGGAGTCGCGTCGACGCGAGGTGTATCGAGGAAGCTCGCGGCGTCGTCGACCATGCCCGGCGCGATCGGGAGCGGGGCGTCGAAGCCGACGATGTGATCGCGGTGCAGGCCTTCGATCGCTGCGGCGGCGAGAAGTCGATCGGCATCGGATGCGTGGCCGGGTGAGCGGCTCTGCGCGGGCTTGTACGGCAGCACACGGCGCCCTTGCGCGCGCGCCGTCGAGAGCAGCGCGCATACGACCGACGTCTTGCCGACGTCGGTGTCCGTGCCGACGACGAAGACGCACGGGGCACTCACTGCACGCCTCCCACGGATGATCCGGGCGACGTGGCGAGGCCCCGTTCGACGACGAGAGGCACGCGAGCGGCGTCGAGGACACGACGGAGATCGTCGACGAATGCATCGAGCATCGCGGGCTCGTGATCCGCGCTGAGCGTGACGCGGAGGCGCGACGTGCCGGCCGGCACGGTCGGCGGCCGGATCGGCTGCACGTGCCAGCCGCGCTCGAGCAATGCTGCCGCGACGGCGATCGTCGTGTCGTTGTCGCCGATCACGATCGGGATGATCGGCGACGGCGCGTCGTCGAGGCCCAGGCGATGCGCGAGGTGCCGCGCGGCGTGCCACAGGCGGGCGCGCCGGGAGTCGCCATCGCTACCACGCACGCGTTCGATCGCAGCAACGATCGGCGCGATGACGGCGGGGCTCGTGCCGGTCGAGAAGACGAAGCTGCGCGCGCGTGAACGAATCCATTCGCACGCAGCAGCGGTCGCGCCGACGAACGCACCGGCGACGCCGTAGGCCTTGCCGAGCGTGCCGACGATCGCCGTCGGTGTGATGCCGTGTTGCGCGAGACGTCCGCGGCCGCCGTCGTACAGGCCGAGCGCGTGGGCCTCGTCGACGTACAGCGCGGCGTCGCGGGCGAGGTGACGGCGCATCGCGTCGAGGTCGGCGAGGTCGCCGTCCATCGAAAAGATCGACTCGGTGATCCACCAGAGGATCGCGTCACCGCCGGGCATAGGCCGCGCGTCGGGGGCTTCGCGATGCGCGAGCACGTCGACGTTCGCTCGCCCGAGTCGCAGGCCATCGATCAGCGAAGCGTGGTTGAGCGCGTCGCTGCACGCGATGTCGTCGTGGCGCACCAGCGCGGGCAAGACGCCCACGTTGAGTTGGTAGCCACTGGGGAAGAGGACGGCGTCCTCGGTACCGACGAGCTCGGCCAGCACGCGCTCGACATCGCGGTGCTCGTCGAGGTCGCCGTTGACGAGGCGCGACGCACCGGCGCCCGCGCGGGGTGATGACGCGTGGATCTCGTCGGCGAGGCCGAGGTAGTCGTTGCTGCACAGGCCGATGACGTTGCGATCCTCGAGGCGATAGCGGACGCCGCGGCGCTCGTGGATCGCTGGAGGCCGACGCGTGAGACCAGCGTGGGCGAGCCGCGCGAGATCGGCGGCGATGCGGCGATCGATCGCGGTCAACGGGCGAAGATTGTACTGCAGGCGCCACGGCGATGCGTGGCATCATGATTTGCGTGCGCGAGCGAATCGAAGCGATCGCCGCGGTGCTCGGCGTACCGATGGATACGGCGGCGCTCGATCGGCTGATGATCCTGCGGGGGCTCTGGCTGGCGCACGGTCGGGCGATCAACCTGACGGGCGCGGGGACCGACGAAGCGCTACTTCACCACGTGGGCGATGGCCTTGCGACGGTCGCGTGCGCGATGCGCGCTCTCACGGAGGAGCTCGACGACGCGGTTCGGTGGCTGGACGTGGGCTCTGGCGGCGGCTTTCCCGCGCTCGTCGTCGCGGCGAGCACTAATGTCCGGCTAGCCCTGGTCGAGCCGCGGCAGCGCCGGGCGGCTTTCCTCGAGTTCGCGCTGGCCTCCATTGAGAACAAGTCCGAGGTGATCCGGGCCAGATTAGGTGATGCTACGTGGTGCCAATATGCTTTGCAAAGAGGGATATCGGCCGAATCATCCACGATCATGCTTGCGACATCGCGGGCTGTTTTCGCCCCCGAAATCTGGCTCGAGATTGGGGACAAGTTGGTGATGGAAGGTGGATCGGTGGTCGCGCACCTCCGTCCCGAGCAGTGCGGCGTGGCGGGACGTGAGGCCGATGTCGTCGTGGATTGGGAGCGCTCGCGCGTCGCCGGCTTCCGGCGCCGCTGAGGCGCATGAGGCGAGCCAACGCGCGCCAACGTGAAGCGTGTTGTCGCGCCTCGAGCTGGCGCCAGGAGAACATGAAGAGATGTTCCACGTGAAACACGATGTCAGGAGCGGGATCGCCAGCCGGCAGGCGTGTCCCGGGGTTCACGACAGCAGCGCCGGCGCTCAGGACCCCGCGGGTGTTCCACGTGGAACACTCGCGCCCGCGCACTCCGCGAGATGCTGCGCGATCTCCCGGACCGGCACATCCGACAGCTCTTGGGCCTGCCGCAACAGAGCGAGCCCAGCGTCACGCTCCCCGCGGCGGCAGGCGATCCATCCTTTGGTGTCGACGTAGTTTCCGTTCTCGGCGTCGTCCGCGAGGGCGAGATCGACCAGCGTGTCCGCGCGGTCAAGCTCCGTGCCGGCGAGCGCAAGCCCGTATGCAACTGCGTTGTTCAGCGCTGCCTGCTCGGGTGCCATCGCCAGCGCGCGCTCGAGCGCAGCGAGGGCCTCCTCGGTCCGGCCGAGCTCGAGCAATCGAAAGCCGATGAGCTCGTGATACTGCGGCCGTCCGTCGGGCCTCGCCGCGATCGACACCACCTCGTTCGTGCCCAACGTCAGTACGACGACGACCGCGAGTCGCAGCCAGCCGCGCTGCAGGCCCGCCCAACACGCGAGCGTACCCACCGCGAAGCCCCCGACGTGCCCGGCCTGGGCGATGACGGGTACGATCGCTCCGACCGCGAACAGCACCACCAGCGTCACGCCGAGCCCGATCGGCGAGATCCCGGCCAGCTTCTCGCGCGTCGCCGCATCTCCACCGAGCCGCGCGACAAGCAGTGCACCCGCAAGGCCGAGAACGCCGGCCGAGGCTCCGACGACGACCGGCGCCTCGGCCCACACCAGCGAGCCGACCCCGCCGGCAAGACTGCTCGCCGTGAACAGCAGCGCCGTCCTGCCAGCACCCCACGTTCGCTCGGCCCACTCGCCGACCGACCATAGGCTCCAAACGTTCAGTACAAGATGGATGAGACTACCGTGCAGCAGTCCCGTCGAGGCGACACGCCACCACTGCCCGTCGACCCAGACGCGCGCCAGCGACAGCGCGCCGAGGTCCTCCATCGTCGTCCGACAGCTGCCGAGCCCATAAAGGGACTCGAGGGCGATCCGACCGGTATTCGGACTCGACCAGGCGCAGGCCCCGACCGTAGCCGCGAACATCACGATGCAGAGCGCGGTCACCAGGGAGGTGACCCACGCGGTGCGAATCCGCGTCGCCCACGGCTGCGGCGGTGGCGTCTCGCCGGTAGTCAACGTGTCAGACCATAGTCGATCCGCAGCCGGACGTCGCCGTTCTCGCGTGTCGCCGCCCGCTTCGGTCCACGTGGCGTCGGTCCGCGAAAAACGGTCCGGCGGATGACGAGCCAGCACGTCCCTGTCGCCCCAGCGGCCCGACCGCCCGTCGACGCTTGCTGCGGCCGGTCCGCGGTTGCTATCGTCCGGTGTCATTGGCGATCCCACGCGCCCCCACGCGCCTTCGTCAATCGCGTTGCAAGCGAGTACGGGAGCCCGCGCCGAAGCGCGCCCCGGAGATCCGATGGCCCGTCAGAACCTCCTGATCGTCGACAGCGACGTCCGAAACCGGCGCGTGCTCGAGGTCAGCCTGCGCAAGGCGGGCTTCAGCATCACCGCAGCGGAGACCGCCGAAGAGGCGCTCGAGTTCGTCGCGCACGCGGAGCCTGATCTGATCATCTCCGACACGGAGCTGCCCGGCAGCGACGGCTTCGCTCTGTGCAAGCAGCTCAAGGCGAACGCGCGCTGGCGCGTGATCCCGTTCATCTTCCTCACGAACGACAAGTCGATCGAGCAGAAGGTCCGCGGGCTCGAGCTCGGGGTCGACGACTATCTGACGAAGCCGATCTACGTCAAGGAGATCACCACGCGCGTGTCGATGTTGCTGCAACGCAAGCAGCATGAGCGACTCGAGCGCAAAGACGCGCGCACGAAGTTCACCGGACGACTCGCCGACATGGCGGTCGTCGATCTTCTGCAAACGATCGAGATCAGTCGCAAGAGCGGCGTGATCCACTTCGGCACGGAGTTCGGCCCCGCGACCGTGTGGTTCCGCGAAGGCGCGGTCATCGACGCCGAGCTCGGGCGCTTGCAAGGCGAAGCCGCGGTGTACCGCTTGCTCGGTCTCGGCGACGGCGACTTCGAGGTCGAGTTCAAGACGATCAACCGCAGCCCCGCGATCGAAGCGAGCACGCAGATGCTGCTGATGGAGGGCATGCGTCGCGTCGACGAGTGGGGCCGCTTGATGGAGCAGCTCCCGCCGCTCGGATCGGTGCTCGCGGTCAACACCTCCGCGCTCGACGAGCGACGCACCGAGATGCCCGCAGAGCAGCTCGGCACACTGCGTCGCTTCGATGGTCGACGCACGATCCTCGACGTCGTCGACGACAGCGGCCAAGACGAGCTCGAAGCGCTCACGACCATCTCGACCGCGTACTTCGAGGGCTTGCTGACGCTGTCGCACGGGCCGCTCGAGCGCGCGCCGCTCGAGGACAACGGTGCGATCGCGCTCGATGCCTGGGACTCGCGCGCCGGCATCCCGACCCAGCAGCCTGGAGATAGCGAGCCGACCAAGGCCAGGCCGCAGACCGCCGAGGTCCCACCGCCCCCGAGCTATCCCGCGCCGTTTCCGTCGCTCGTCGGGTTCGACGAGGAGCTCGACGACGCGATCGTCGGCATTCCCGAGGGCTCACCGTTGCCGGGCCCCTTGCCCGCGCGCCCGCCGGCCGCACGAGCAGGCGGCGCAGTGATGCACGCGCTCGACGAGAAGCTCACCGCGATCGAGCATGGTGCACCCGACGTCTTCGACGACGAAGAGGACGCGCCCGAGCCGGGCAGCCGCGATCCGAGCGACGAGGTCGTGCGCGTGCCGTTGCTCATCCGTCCGGCACCCGAACCCCGCATCGCTGCCTCGCCGGGCCAGGTGAGCCCGCCGGTCGGCGTGCCGCGGGCGGCCGCGAGCGGCGTGTTCGACATGAACGACGAGCCGGATCCCGAGCCGTCGTCGCCACCGCGGTACGCCGGTGACGTCGGGCTCGAAGGGCTCATCGATGCGGAGCTCGGTCTCGAGGCGCCGATCGTCGAGGAGCCGCAGACGCTCGAGCTCGATACCGATGCGGAGTCGATGCCCATCGCGGAGCGCGAGGAGTACGAGCCAGCCGACGACGATGACGTCGAGGCGGTCGATCGACCGATCGCCGCTGCCGGCATGTTGCACGACGCGCGCGACGAGGTCGGTGTTCGCGTGACGAGCACTCGGCCCGCAGAGGAGTCGCTCGTCGAAGGTCGCCTCGGTGATCGTGTCGATGCCGAGCGCGAGGCCCAGCCGTCACGCTCGCCGTACGGTCTCGCGGCGGCGGCGATCCTCGTGTTCGCTGCCGCAGGATTCGCGGTCGGGCTCACCGGTCCGCGCAGCACGCCGAGCACCGCGGTCGCATCGGTCGGCGGCGCGGGCCAGACGAAGCCCGACGGCAAGACGACGCCGGCCGAGCTCACGCCGCGCCCGACCAAACCGATCCCACGACCACCGACCGACGTCGCGTCGCTCGTCGACGACGCGGAGCGCTTGTATCGACTCGGTCGTGCGCGCGAGGCGAGAGGGCGCGTCGACACCGTGCTCGCCGTCGACCCCGCGCAGCCGCGCGCGCTCGTCCTGCGTGCGAGCCTGCACATCGAGGACAAGCACCTCGACGAGGCGCTTGCCGACGCGGCAAAAGCCGCCGAGCTCGCGCCGGAGCTCGCCGACGCGCACCTCGCCGTCGCCGTCATCCAGCAAGAACGCGAAGCGCTCGCCGAAGCCTCGCTCGCCTATGCGCGCTATCTCGAGCTCGCGCCGACCGGCCTGTACGCCGAGACCGTACGCCGTCAGCTCCAGCGCATCGACGCGAAGCTCGCCCCGGGCAAGAGCCCGCCGTGACCGCCGCGCCCCCCGGAAAGGACTGACGCGGTGGCGACCGTCCTCGCGATCGAGAGCTCGTGCGACGAGACCGCGTGCGCCGTGGTCAGCGGCACGCACGTGAAGAGCAGCATCGTGCGCTCGCAGATCGACGTGCACGCGCGCTTCGGCGGCGTCGTGCCCGAGCTCGCGAGCCGGCATCACCTCGGCAGCATCACGCCGGTGATCCGCGCCGCGCTCGAGGACGCGGGCACGTCGCTCGGCGATCTCGACGCGCTCGCAGTGACCGAAGGCCCGGGGCTGATCGGCGCGCTGCTCGTCGGCGTGCAGGCGGCGCGTGGGCTCGCGCTCGGCACCGGCCTGCCGCTGTTCGGCGTGCATCACCTCGAAGGCCACATCGTATCCGCGCTGCTCGACGGCGATGCGCAGGAGATCCCGCCGCACGTCGCATTGCTCGTGTCGGGCGGTCACACCGAGCTCGTCCATGTCCGCGGTCTGGGCAAGTACCGCATCCTCGGCGCGACGCGGGATGACGCCGCTGGCGAGGCGTTCGACAAGGGCGCGAAGCTGCTCGGCCTCGGCTATCCCGGCGGACCCGTGATCGACTCGATCGCGCGCGAGGGCGATCCGACCGCCCACGCGTTCCCGCGCGCAATGATGGATCGCGCTCATCTCGAGCTGTCGTTCTCCGGGCTCAAGACCGCGTTGCTCGTGCACGTGCAACGCCGCGGTCAGCCGCAGTCGCGGGCCGAGCTCGCGGATCTGTGCGCATCGTTCCAGGCCGCGATCGTCGACGTCCTCGTGCACAAGGCCCGCCGCGCAATGCGTGAGACCGGGCTCGATCGCTTGCACGTCGTCGGTGGCGTCGCGGCGAATCGCGGCCTGCGTGACGCCGCGATCGCAGCCGGCAAGGCCGACGGCTTCACGGTCGTCGTCCCCGCACTGCGCTACTGCGGCGACAATGCGGCGATGATCGGCGCCGCGGGAGCCCTGCGTTTCGCGGCCGGCTGCACACCGTCGGTCGACGTCCACACCTCGCTCGCGATCGACGAGGAGCGCCAGCAGCTGCCATGAGCTACGAGTCACCGAGCGCGGTGCTGCGCCGTCACGGCCTGTGGGCGCGCAAGAGCTGGGGGCAGAACTTCCTGCACGCACCCGACGTGCACGACGCGATCGTCGCTGCGAGCGGGGCGGCGCCTGGTGTGCGCGTCGTCGAGATCGGCGCGGGCGTCGGCTCGCTCACCTCGCGCTTGCTCGAGCGCGGCGCCGAGGTCTGGGCGATCGAACGCGATCGCGATCTGTGCGCCGTGCTACGAGCCGAGCTCGCCGATGTTCCGAACCTCGTGCTGCACGAGGCTGACGCGGTGCGCTTCGACTATGCGAGCGCCGTCGACGAGGCGCATCCGCGACCGACGATCGTCGGCAACCTTCCGTACCAGATCACCGGCCCGCTGCTCTTCGCGTTGCTCGACCAGCACGAGGTCACCGGCGACTGGGTCGTGATGGTGCAGAAGGAGGTGGCGCAGCGCATCGTTGCGCCGCCGGGCAATCGCACCTACGGCGGCTTGTCCGTGGTCCTCGGTCGCGTGCGCGAGCTCGAGTGGATCACGCTCGTGCATCCCGGCGCGTTCACGCCGGCGCCGAAGGTCGACTCCGCCGTGATCCGCCTGCGTCCGCGGGCGCAGCCGCGCGGCGAGGTACCCGACGAGCAGGCATTTCGTGCGCTCGTGCGCTCGGCGTTCCAGCAGCGGCGCAAGACGCTCGCGAATGCGCTGTCGTCGATCGCCGGTCGCGACGCCGCGAAGCGTTGGTGCGAGGTATGTGGCATCGACCCCGGCGCGCGCCCCGAGACGCTGAGCCCCGAGCAGTTCGCCGCGCTCGCCCGCGAACGCGCGAAGGAGCCCGCGGAAGGCGAGGCCCCCGTGGGAGCCGAGGAGGCCTGATCGATGCCCGAGCTCCCCGAGGTCGAGTCGGTTCGTCGAGGTCTCGTCGCCGCGCGCCTACGCGGGCGCGTGCACACGGTGTGGCGCTCGAACAGCACGCTGCGCATCGGCACCTCGCGCGAGCACGAGGCGCTCGATCGCCTCGTCGACGCGCGACCCGGCAAGGTGCATCGCCGCGGCAAGTATCTCGTGTGGCAGTTCGTCGAGCGGCGCGGTGACGAGCTCGGCCTGCTCGTGCACCTCGGCATGAGCGGTCGCTTCGGGCTCGCGCGGCCCGAGCAGCCGCGAGCCGCCCACACGCACCTCGTGCTCGGCTTCGACGACGATCGCGAGGTGCGCTTCGTCGATCCGCGGCGCTTCGGTGCGCTGCAGGTCGGCCCCCTCGCGGAGATCCTCTCGAGCGGGCCCGTCGGTGCGCTCGGGCCCGAGCCGCTCGATCGCGACTTCGACGGTGAACGCCTCGCCGCGCGCGTGAAGCAGAGTCGTCGTGCGCTACGCGAAGTGCTCCTCGATCAACACGTCGTCGCCGGCATCGGCAACATCTATGCGATCGAGGCGTGTCATCGCGCGGGCATCCATCCGCTCGTCGGCGCGCATCGATTGCAGCCGACCGCGTGGGAGCGACTCGCGGTCGCGCTGCGCGACGTGCTCGTGCAAGCGATCGACAACGGCGGCACGACCCTCCGCGATTTCCGCGACGTCTCGGGTCATGCCGGGCGCAATCAAGACGAGCTGCGCGTGTACGGGCGCGCGAGCAAGCCGTGTCCGCGATGCGGCCAGACGCTCGTGGGCTTCGTGAACGCCGGCCGCTCCGGCGTGTTCTGTCCGCACGATCAGCCGCGGGTGCGCGGGCACGTCCGCTGACCCGCCTTGCGATCCGGGCGAACCAATGTCGAAAGCCGAGCCCCGACTGATTTCGGGGACTCGGCTTTCATCGAAGTACGGGCTTCCGTTGGAGGTGCACAGCGCGGCCGGGGGAGACATCGCTTGCGACGGAGGCTCGTGTCGTCGTTTCTGCTGTAGAGCTCCCGTGGGGAGCGAAGCCCCTTGATGCAGTGGGTATGCCAGGGCAAGGGGACCCAGAGATTCAAAGTGGATCCGTTGCGCTCGATTCGACGCGCGTCAGAACATTGACGAGATCGCCAGTGTCCCGACGTGGGACTGGCGCGCGAGATCGCCATCATTCCGACGAGCCGTCCCAGGCGCCGCCCGGCACGGGAACCACCGCCCCGTTGCGCGCGTGTCAGCACCCGACCCACGGATCGATCCCCGCGTGCCCCGAGGCCGCGCTGGGGCGAGGTCCGCGCACGCGAGCAGATCGAAAATGAGAGCCCAAGCGTTGGCACGGCGAGACGCCGCCACGTGCTTCGGGCGATTCCACTCCCTTCCGTCGAGATGCCGTTGCGGCCGAGGTTGCCGTGGGCGCGCGCCGCGGAGCACACTCGCGGGGGCATCCCGACGGCCGGAGCTCCGGATCTCGGTCGATCGCGAGCGCAGCTGATGGGCGATTCGGACCAAGAGACGCGCACGGACGAGCTGCTGATGGACGCGTTCCGTCAGGGTGATGCGGGCGCGTTCGAGATCCTCGTCACGCGCCACAGCCGAGGCATCTTCAACTACCTGTTGCGAAGCGTGCACAACCAGGCGCGCGCTGAAGAGCTTCTGCAAGAGGTCCTCGTGCGGGTCATCCGCTCGAAGGATCGCTACCAACGATCGGCGAAGTTCACGACGTGGGTCTACACGATCGCACGCAACATCGCGGTCGACGAGAGTCGTCGTGCGCGCTTCCGCGATCACGAATCGCTCGACGCGCCGCGCAAAGGTCGGCCGCAAGAAGAGGGCCGCACGATGCTCGCCGCGATGCCGGCGGAGCAGGTGCCGACCGACGAAGGTGCCGATGCACCGCGTCTGCGTCAGCGGCTGTCGCGGGCGATCGACGAGCTGCCCGACGATCAGCGCGAGGTATTCCTCATGCGTCAGGTCGCGGGACTCTCGTTCCGCGAGATCGGCGAGACCGTCGGCGCGCCCGAGAACACCGTGAAGTCGCGCATGCGCTACGCGCTGGAGAAGCTGCGCAACGATCTGTCGGATCTCGAGCAGGACTACCTGCCCGAGGGCGGCGATGGTGCAGCGATCGCGATGGGGAAGGGGGGCTTGGTCCATGGCTGACCACGCCGAATTCTCCGCGTCCGAGCTCGATCATCTCGAGGATGCGCTCGAGGGTCTCGAGCTCGCACCGCCCGGCGACGGCGCGCCACAGATCCGTCGCCGACTCGAGGAGTATCGCAACATCCTCGCGCTCAGCCGCGCTGCGATGCCGAGGGTCGAGGTGCCGCGAGGCTTGCTCAACAGCGTGCTCGCCGAGGCGCGCGCCTCCGTCGAGTCTCCCGCGATCACACCATCGGTCGCGGTGCCCGAGCGCGAGAGTTTTTGGGCGAAGGTGCGGCGCTTCGGGCTGCTGCCCGGCGTTGCGCTCGCAGGTACCGCCGCCGCAGTGCTGTTCATGGTCGAACGCAAGGACGAGACCGCGCAGGTCGCCGCAGTCAGTCACGATGCGAAGGTCGCGACCGCTGCCGAGGTTCGCAAGGAAGCGGCGTTCATCGACAGCGAGTCCGCTCCGGCAGCTCCCGGTGCATCAGCGCCGAGCGCTGGCCGCTCCAAAGACGTCGCGGCGGCCGCCGAGCCTTCAGCCACTCCGTCAGCCCCCGGGGCGACGACGATCGCACCGGCCCCGCCGCCAGCGTCGCCCGAGGCCGAGCGCAAGCGTGAGGACGCGGCCGCCGAGATCGCCGATTCGCCGAACGACGACGACGCCGGCGATGTGCAAACGCGCGCCGGGGCGAAGGGCGACAAGAAGCTGCCCGATGCCGAGACGCCGCGATGGGACATCATCGCGCGCGGCGACAGGGCGCGGCATCGCAGCGACTGCAAGGTCGCGCGCAACGAGTACGCGCTCGCGCTCGACGACGTCGATGCACGCGTGCGTGCCCGCGCCCATGCGGGCCTCGGTCTGTGCGATGCGGCAGACGGCGATCGCAAGAGCGCCGACGCGGCGTACACCGCGGCGCGCGAGCTCGACGGTGAGATCGTCGCGTTCATCGACGAAGAGCGTCCGCGTGCCGCCGGCACCTCGCCCGCGAAGGCGAAGCCGAAGGCCGCGAGCAAGAAGTCGAAGGTCGACGTCCCCGCGCAGCAACAGAACGCGATGGATCCGCTCTAGGAGCGGGTTCAGAACAGGGCCAGGTTCGGCTCGTCCTTCGCGCCCCAGCTCTTGCGCGCCTCGGGCGGCAAGCCGCCATGGCGCGCGTGATAGGCATCGAGAAAACGTCGCGTCGCGGGATTGATGTAACCACCGCCCGCGATCGGTCCGAACTCGGGCTCGTAGCGCGCAGCGATCTGCGCGAACGCATCGTCGCGTGCGACCTTCGCGAGGATCGATGCCGCGGCGACGGCGGTGTGCACCGACTCCGCACGATCGACCGCGTGCACGCCGGGAAAGAGTGCCCCGAGCGGACCAAACAGCGACTTACCGTCGCACACGATACGTTCGTCGTCACGGACCTCGAGCTCGCGCAACAGCTCCGCGGTGACACGGCGCTCGAGCGCGTTGAGCTGGCCGCGCATCGTGTAGTGATCGATCTCTTCGACGTCGACGAGCCGCACGCGGTAGGCCGCGGCCTTGCTCGTCACCTTGATCGCGAGCGCGGAGCGTTGGGCCCACGCCTCGGGACCGGCGCCGAAATCCTTGCTGTCGACGACACCGGCGCGGCGCAACCAGCCCGCGGCGTGGCGATCGAGCGCGACGACGGCGATCGCCATCGGTCCGAGGATCGGCCCGCGACCCGCCTCGTCGACACCCCACACGCGAGGACGTGGCGCGTTCACTGTGGAATCTCCCCGACCGCATGCGCGAGCGCGTCGAGCGATGCGAGCACCGTCGCGCGCAGGCGCAGTGCCTCGGCCTCCGGTGCGCTGTGCAGATGCCGGGTCGATCGTGCGCGCGTGCGCTCGACCGCCCGCACCAGGCTGCGCGCGCGTGCGGCCCAGGCTGCGGCCAGCGGCGCGAGCGCGTCGCGGAACGCATCGCGTGCACCCGACTCTCCTTGAGCGATCGCAGTGCTCGCGGCCGCGACGGCGCGGTGCACGAACCCGGCCGCGATGAGGCCGTCGAGGTTACCCGCCGCCCACGACACGAGCTCGCGATCGAGCGCTTCACTCGCGGCCGCGTCGTCGCGCACGAGATCGACGAGCGCCCGCCGCAGCACCGCGAGCGCGGCGTCGGTGAGGCATGCGGCGAGGTACTCTTCATCTTGGGGATCGAGCGTCGACTTGTTTTTCGCACCGCGCAGCACGCCGATCGACAGCGTCTCGCGCACCAGCACGTCGTCGACGTCGAGCAGGCCCGCCGCGAGTGCGTCGGCGAAGCGTGCGAGCACGAGCAGCACGGTCGCGCGCGATCGATCGTGATCACCGGCTGCGGCATGGGCTCGAGCCGCGAGCGCGTCGATCGCATTCAGCACCGACTCGCGCGCCGAGCCGAGCGCTTCACCGAGACGGCGCAGCGTAAGCTCGCGCTTGAGCTCGCGCGCGTGCGCGAGAAAGTGGCGCTCGAGCGCGGACTCGACCGGCGCGAACGGATCGTCGCCCTCGTGCTTGCCGGTGCGGTATGCGAGCGCATCGCGGGCACGCAGCGGCACGACCTCGACGAGCACCTCGCCGAGCTGGTCGCGCAGATACGTCGCGAGCTCTTCGCGCTCCGCGGGCTCGAGCGTGTCGACCTTGTTCAGCACACCGAGCACGCGGCGTCCGCCTGCGCGCAGACTCGCAAGCATTCCGACCTCCGACGCTGCGCCGCTGCGCGTCGCCGAGAACAGCCACACCACCGCATCGGCCTCGTCGATGAAGCCGCGCGCGACCTGCTCGTGGAATGCATCGAGCGCGTTGAGCCCCGGCGTGTCGACCACCGCGGCATCGCCGAGTCGCGCGCCCGTGCGCTCGATCTCCACGTGACGGATCTTCGCGGCCGCCGTCGTGTCGAGGCCGTGGAGGAACTTCTGCACCTCGTCGGCCGCGAGCGTCTCGATGTGCCCGTCGCGATAGTGGACGCGACCGCCGCCCGACGGACCGCGGCGGAACACGTTGATGGTCGTCGTCGTCGGCAGCACGCCCATGGGTGCGACGGGCTCGCCGAGCAGCGCGTTGACGAACGTGCTCTTGCCGGCGGAGAACTCGCCCATGATCGCGATGGTCAGCGGCCGTGCGAGTCGCTCGCGCGCGGCGATCACCATCGTGAGCGCCTCGCCGACGCCGTCCATCGCGATGCCCATCACGCGATTCGGCACGGCAGCGAGCAGCTCGGTCGCGGCGCCGAGCAGATCCTCGAGTCGCGACTGCGTCGGTTGGTGCACGAGCGACGCGAGCAGCTCCCGCGCGCGCGGCAGCGCCGGCCACTCGACGAGCGCCTCGACCAGGAGATCCTGCGCCGCGCCGACATCACCGCGGACCATGCACAGCTCCGCCGCGGCGAGGTTGCGCTGCGCGTACAACAGCGCCGCACGCGTGTCGTCGTCGCGCACCGGGCTCATCGGATCGGGACCGAAGCCACCGCCGAGCTGTGCGTCGCTACGAAAGCGCGGCGGATCGCCGGGCACGAAATCACTCGCCGCATCCGCGCCGTCGCTCGCCGCGAGCCGCAGCCGCGCGCGCACGAGTCGCAGCTCCTCGGTCGCGGTGCCTTCGTCGTTGCGCAGCCGCGTCGCGACGAGCTGCTTCACCGACTCGGGGAAGTGCTCGAGCCGCAGCGCCGCATGGGCGAGCTCGTGCAGATGGCGATCGCGTGCGGCCTTCGGCGCGACCTCGCACGCGCGCGCGAGCGCTTCGATCAGCTCGCGACGGATCGCAGGCTCCATCGTCTCTTCGGGTCGCGATGCCGCGCGCTCGAGCTCCGCGAGCGCCCACAGCCGACGCAGTGCGGGATCCTCCGGCGCGCGCTGCAGGATGCGCAACGCGAGCGCACGCATGTCGACGCCGGTCGGCCCGACCGTGAGCTCGACCCACAGCCGCGTGCGATCGAGCTCGATGTCTTCTTCGTCGAACGTCGCGAGGCCGCCCTGCGCCGCGACGAGATCACCCTTGCTCGCGTGCACGCGGATCTGCAGCTCGGCCGCGTCGCGATCGTGGGGATCGAGAGCGAGCGCCTCGCGAACCCACGCGAGCGCATCGTCGAGTAGATCCGCCGCGAGCAGGTGCTCGACGCCGCGCACGAGCACCATGTGGCGCAGATACGTGCCTGCCTCTGCGGGCAATCGCGACTTCGCCTTGCGGAGCTCGCGGAGCGTTCGGTCCTCGTTGCCGAGGGCGAAGTGAGCGCGCGACGCCAGCAGGTGCACGAGAAAGCGCGCCTCCTCGAGCTCCGCATCGCCGAGCCGACCGAGATCACGCGCAGCTCGGCGCAGCTCGTCGAGCGTCGCCTCCTGTCGGCCTTCGATTCCGGCATGCGCTGCACGAAGCAGCTGCAGCGGACCGGGCCCGAGCTGCTCGCCGAGCTCGTCGATGATCTCCGCGATCGCCTTCACCGGCCTTGCACCGCGCAGGCCGTCGTGCACGTGGCAGATGCCCGCCGAGTACCGCGCGAGCGGATGGTTCGCGAGCGCGTCGGGTAGCGAGCGCAACACCCCGAGCCCCTGATCCGGTGCGCCGCCGAGTCGAAGCGCGCGCGCGCGATCGAGAGGCTCGCGCAGGCCGTCGGGCAACGCACCCGCGACCTCGCCGATCAGCTCGCCGACACGTCGCGCGAAGCCACCGAGCGCATCGCCGACAGTGCGTTTGCGTCCGGGCGGTTCCTGACTCATCGCCGTGCAGTCTACCCAAGTCTAGCGATCGGGGGTCGACGGCGTCGCTTCTTCGCCCACCGGACGATCCGCCGACGTCACCTCGGTGGGTACGGCGAGCTTGCGGATGATCTCGGTGAGCTCGAGCTCGATCGCGCCCAGCTGCACCTGCGCGCGCGAGCGCCGGGCCGCGACGACCTCGATCGTGCTCGGCGCGTCGTCGACGGTCAGCGTGGACTGAGCGCGGCGGAGCACCGCGGCGAGCTGCTCGGCGAGCGCACGGTTCGCGAGGACCATGTGCTCGTCGAGCGCGGCGACGTGTTGATCGACGGTGCGGGTGATCGAGTCGTGCAGCGCGAGGCTCGCCCGCTCGAGCGCGAGCGGCAGCTCTTCGCGGGCGCGGGCCCTCGCGTCGCGCAGCGATCGCTCGCGGAGCACGACGGTCGCGAGCGGACCGGCGACGGTCATCACCATGCCGGCGACGAGGTTGCCGAAGTACATGACTGCGGTACCGACGACGCCGATCGTGATCATGCCGATCTCGAGCGCGATCGAAGGCGGGTCGAGGTAGATCGTCGGCCCGCGGAAGCCGAGCCGCAGCGTCGCGAACGCGAGCAGGCGGCGCACGTGCTCGGAGTGGGTGTGCAGCGCCTGCTCGGTGAGCGCGTCGAGCTCTTCGTGCAGCCGCGTCGATTCCTCGGCCGCGAACCCGAGCATCGCGTCGTGCAGCGCGCTCGGCAGGTGGCTCGCGAGCACGCGCTGACTCGCGACGCCGATCGCCGCTGCGGCGCTAGCCTGGACCTGACCGCGGAACCCGGTGATGCGTTCGGCGCTCGCGGTGAGAAGGCGATCGCGCGCCGACTGCATCGTCGCGCGCACGGCCGTCATGTCGAGCTCGGCGCCTTCCCACTCGCGCTCGAGTGTGCGGATCTCGCGACGCAGCGCGTCCTGCTCGAGCGCGAGCGCGTGCGCAGCCACGGCAGCATTGTGCGCGAGCAGCCGCGCGTAGCCACCGAGGCTCGCGCGCGCACGCGTCGGCAATACATCGGCGCGCGTGCTCGCGAGCTCGACGAGCAGCGCCCGCAGCCGCGCGACCTCGGTGACGCCGTGGCGGGTCGATTCGGGCTCGCGCAGCGCACCGCGGGCCTCGGTCTCGAACACGTCACCGGGCGCGATCGCACTGCCGACGAGCGCATGCAGCTCGCGCGCGAGGTAGTCGCGCAGCAGCGGACGATCGCTCTCGGCGACGAGATCGATGCGATTGACGGCGAGCAGCAGGCGCGCGCCCGAGTCGCGGAGCCCACCGACTGCCGCGAGCGCGTCGCGCAGGAACACCATCTCGCTGCGGTTGAGCAGCTGCGTCGAGTCGAGCACGAGGACGAGCACGTCGGCGCTCGGCAGCTCGCCGCGGCTGATCGTCGCGCGCCAGTTCGCGATGTCGTTGATGCCGGGTGTATCGACGAGCTCGAGGCCGACCGGGAGCACGTCGGCGTCGACGTGGACCTCGAGGTGACCGGTCGCATCGTCTTCTACGCCGCGCGGTGCACCCTTCGCACGCTTGACGAACGTCGGCGCATCGAGGCGATCATGCGCGCCGTCCTGGGCGACGGACCACATGCCGGGCGTGTCCGAGGCGCGCACGATCACGGTCGCGCCGGTCGTGGGCGTCACGCCGACGGGCAACACCTCGCGCCCGAGCAGCGCGTTGACCAGCGAGCTCTTGCCTTGCTTGATCTCGCCGAGCACGAGCACCCGCACGACGCCGTGGCCGAGGCGGCGCTCGGTGTCGTCGTGAATCGCCGATGCGAGATCCACCAGCCCGAGCTCGCGCGAGATCTCGGCGAGTCGCGCAGCGACGGGCAGGAGCGCGGCCCCATCCGCCGACGGGATCTGATCGGTCGTCGTGCTCACAACAGACCCAGCCTCCGGGTGAGTCGCGCGTCGCAGCGTGCGAGCGACCACGCGCCCGCGAGCGCGCGCTCCATCTCCTCGTCGCGCTCGGGCGCCTTCGGCTCGGGCGGCGCTGCGGCGCGACGATAAGGATCGCGATCGGACTCGGCTGGCGCCTCCTGGGCGGTCGCCGCGGTGTCGGTGACGGGCGGCGGACTGGGAGGCGTGCGGGTCTCGATGACCGATAGCTCCTGCGCCGCGATGCGGTTGCGCTCGAGCAGCACCCGCAGCCGCGTCATCGTGCTCGATCGATCGAAGTCGCCGAGAGCCGCCTCGCGCTGGGCGAGCGGCGGTCGTGCCGGCAGCCACGGCACGATGCCGTCACCGTGCACGCGCAACGCGGAGATTGCGGTCGCGAGATCGCCACAGGCGATGAGACCTCCGCGATCCGCCGAGAACGCGCCGACGAATGCCCATGGGCGCATCAGCAGGCGCACGACGCCATTACCCCGCTGTGCGCGATCGGTCATCAAGTGCGCGGAGTAGACCGGACCGTGATCGCACTGCAGATCGGCGAGTGCGCTGCCGATCAGGAACGCGCGCTCGTGCGCCGGCAGTGCGCCGAGCAGATCCGGATCGACGACGAGCCAATGCACCGCGCCCTTGGTCGTGCCGAGCGGCGTGATGCACGGCCAACGCTGCGGCGCCAAGCCTCGCACCAACAACCGCAGCGTCGGCATCGGCGCGCGGAGCAGCCTCGCGATGCGAGCGATCTCCTCCATCAATGTGAGCGGTGCGCTGCGCGACGCATCCTGCAGGATCGAGCCCGAGAGATCCGCGACGAGCGTGTTCCACTTGCGATCGACGGCCCGCATGATCGGCTCGCCGAACGTCGAGTTGTCCAGCCACTGCGTTCGCCGCAGATCCACGCCGTACGCGTAGGCGGAGCGCGCGACGCGTTGCTCGTACGCCAGGACCTCGCGACGCTGGAGCAGCGCTGAGACGTCGCTGGCGACGTGGACCACTGCGCGGCAGTGTAGCAGGCACCGCCGCCCCGCCTGACAGTCGCCCTGCCCGCAAAATCAGGCGCATCGCCGGCGCCGGGGGGCTGCTTTGTCCCCGCGTGGCGGTTGCCACTGACCTATAAACCCGGTATCCCCGCGCCGTGTCGGCCCTTTCGCGGCGTAGCGACCTGCTCGACGTCGAGGTCGAGCGCTCGGTATGGACCCGGGGTGGGCGACCGCTGGGCGGTACACTCGTGCGCTTCGGCTTCGCGGGCGTGTTCCTCGCGCTCGCGCTCGCGATCAACGAGCCGGTGACGCGGATCGTGTTCATCGTCGCGGGCATCGCGGCGGCGCTGCTGCTCGTACCCGTGGTGGATCGCCGGCTCGAAGCGCTCGGCGCCGAGATCTCGCGTTCGGAGCGCGGCGCCGCGTCGCGCTGGCTGACGCAGCTCGGAAAGACGCGCATGGTCGCGCTATTCGCTCCGCACGCGTGGGTGGCACTGCAGCGCGGACGCTTGCATCTGATTCTCGGCAACGGCCGCGCGGCTGCGAAGTCGTTCGCCGACTGCGCGCGGCTCAGTGGTAGCGCGGATCTGCCGGCACTCGTGAGTGGTCAGGCGCATGGCTTGTCGCTCGCCGGCGATCGCAAGGAGGCCAAGCCGCTGCTCGCGATGCTCGAGGGCAAGCAGCAGCTCTCGCCGCGCGATCGGTTGGATCTCGGTATCGCGTTGCTCGAGGAGCCGGGGCGAGCGAGTCAGGCGCGCGCGCACCTCGAGGCGGCACGCGAGCTGCTCGGCGGGCATGCGCGTGTGCTCGCTGGTCTCGCACTTGCGCATGCCCGATCCGACACGCCCGGCGACGCGCTGCCGTTGCTCGAGGCGGCACAGCTCGCCGAAGAGGCCGACAGCGACGATCTCGCGGCCGAGCTGATCAAGCGGGCGAGAAGGACGCTGCGGCCGGCGATCGAGGCCGCGGAGAAGCGCGAGCGCAGGGCGAAGACCGCGGCGGACAACGCCGCCCGACAGGTCGAGGCGCGCGAGCTGCCTGCGGATGCACGCCGCCGCGAGAAGAAGGAACGCCGCAAGCAAAAGCGCGAGAAGAAGCAGGGCGGCGATGACAGGCGTGGCGAGGCCGAGGCGGCGAAGCGACGCGAGGCGGAGGCCGCGAAGCCGCGCGAAGCCGACGCAGCGAAGCCGCGCGAAGCCGAGGCGGCAAAGCCGCGCGAAGCCGAGGCGGCGAAGCAGCACGAAGCCGACGCAGCGCGCGAGGCCGAGCTCGCGAAGCAGCGCGAGACCGACGCGGCAAAGCAACGCGAAGAAGCTGTGAAGCGTCGCGAGGCCGAGGCCGCAGCTGCTGCGACGCGACGCGCCGAGGAGGAGGCCGCTGCCGCGAGGCGTCGCGCGGAGGAACAAGCAGCAACCGCGAAGCGTCGCGCCGAGGAAGATGCCTTCGCCGCGAAACGACGCGCGGAAGAGGAACTCGCGGCCGCGAAGCGTCGCGCAGCGGCAGCCGCACCGACGCCGACGTTCCTCGCCCCGCCGATGCCGCCCGTCGCGGCACCGCCCGCGGTCACGACAGCACCGACCGTCGCGAAACCACCGACCGTCGCGGAGCCACCGACCGTTGCCGCGCCGCCCGTCGTCGCCCCGCCGAAGATCTCACCCGTAGCCGCACCAGCAGTGGATGCGAGCGGCTGGGACGATCTCTTGGGCGATGTCGAAGCGCCGGCCGTCGCGCCGGCAAAAAATGACTAGCCGCCCTTGCGCAGCTCGGTCAGCACTTGCTTCGCGAGTGCCTTGAGCGTGTCGAACACACCGATCCCCGTCGTCGCCACGCCTTCGAACTCGGGCACGCGCGTCGGGTTCAGCACCTCCGACAGCTCTTCGATCGGCACGACCGACGGCAGGTCGCGCTTGTTGTACTGCACGACGTAGGGAAGCTTGTCGAGGTCGTAGCCCTGCTCGGTCAGGTTGTCGCGCAAGTTCTCGAGGCTCTCGATGTTCGCCTCGATGCGCTCCATCTGGGAGTCGGCGACGAAGCACACGCCGTCGACGCCCTTCAAGATCAGCTTGCGGCTCGCGTCGTAGAACACCTGACCCGGCACCGTATAAAGGTGGAACCGGGTGCGGAAGCCACGGATCTCACCGAGTGATAGCGGTAAGAAATCGAAGAAGAGCGTGCGCTCGGTCTCCGTCGCGAGCGAGATCATCTTGCCCTTCGCGTCGGGTTTGGTCTTGTTGTAGATGTACTGCAAGTTGGTCGTCTTGCCGCACAGACCGGGACCGTAGTAGACGAGCTTGCAGTTGATCTCGCGCGAGCTGTAGTTGATGAAGGACATTGGCGCCGTAACGGGAGCGAGAACGACCTTCAGTCGTTGAAGAGGTTGTCGATGTCGGCGTCGGTGATCTCGGCGAAGACGCTCTGCTGAGGCGACTGCGCCTTCTTGGCGACCTCTTCGAGGATCACTTCGAGCTCGCTGCTCGCCTTCTTCACGCGCAGCTTCACCAGTCCGAGCGTGGTGTTCTTGTCGAAGAGCGCGACGAGGATCATCCGACGTCCAATGAGGCTCATGTGGACGCTGGCGTCCTTGCCCTCGTGGAACTGGCCGGTGAACTCCTCTTCCTCCATCAGCTTCGCGATACCGCCGGTCGCGGCGACGTTGCCCGCGACGAGCGAGCTCAGCGAGGTCGTGTCGAGCTCGGCGGCAGAGCCGGACGCTGCGATCAACTGTCCGTTCTTGTCCACGACGAGAATCGCCCGCGAACGTGAGTCCTGCTGCAGACGGTCGGCGATGGCCTGGATCTGCCGGACCTCTTCCTCGTACATCACGAGTTGGGGCGTGAGCATTGCGAAGCGGTCTCCTCGGGGGTTGAAGGCTCCGGGAGCCCCGCGAACCTAGCAAACTCGCCTTGGCAAGTAAACCGGGCCGGCAGCCGCCCCCATCTCGTGATTGGGTCGGGACTCACAGGACGCGTCGCTCTTGCAGCGCGCGATGGAGCGTCGTGACGTCGGCGTACTCGAGCTCCCCACCGACTGCGAGGCCCGAAGCGATCCGGGAGACGCGAACGCCCGACGGCGCGATCAAGCGCGACAGGTAGAGCGCCGTCGCATCCCCTTCGACGTTCGGGCTGGTCGCGACGATGACTTCCTGGACGGTCGCAGTGTCGTCTTCGTTCGTGCCGAGTCGGCGCAGGAGAGCATCGACGCGCAGCTCGGCGGGACCGATGCCCGCGAGCGGATCGAGCACCCCGTGCAGCACATGATACATCCCACGGAACACGGCCGCGCGCTCGATCGCCATGCGATCTTGGGGCTGCGCGACCACGCAGATCGTGGTGCGATCGCGTCGCGCATCTGTGCAACGCGGGCACAGCCGCGTCGGCGTCAGATCGCAGCAGATCTCGCAGAGCTTGAGGGTCTCGTGCACCGAGCCGACCGCATCAGCGAGTGCGCGAATGTAGTCCCCATCGGCGCGCACGAGCGCAAGAGCGAGTCGAATCGCCGATTTCTCGCCGATGCCCGGCAGACGCGACAGCAGCGCGGACAGTCGCAGCAGCGGATCGGCGACCGCGCGTTCGGGCTCGTCGCTCACAGCCCCGGAATCGTGCCAGGGGGGAGCATGCCCGGCGGGATCATCGACGACATGCGCTCTTGCGCGATCTCTCGTGCGCGATCGAGCGCGTTGTTGACCGCGGCGACGATGAGATCTTGGACCATGTCGCGATCCTCGGTGAGCGCCTGCGGGTCGATCTCGATCGACACGATGCGCTGACCTCCGGTCGCCTTCGCCTTGACCATGCCCGCACCCGACGACCCTTCTACGATGACCTGCTCGAGGCCACGTTGCAGGTGCGCCATCGTCTCCTGCATGTGCTGGGCTTGACGCATGAGCTCCGCGAGATCGAGTTCCGGCATGACGGTGCGGAGCTTAGCTCAATCGCGGACGGGACGGGTCGTCGCGAGCTTCGCATCGAAGTCGCGGAGCAGGGCCACGATCGTCGGGTTATCGCGCGCTTCCTCGGCAACGCTCGCCTCCAGCCGTGCGCGTCGCCGGCGGTCGACGAGGTCGAGGCTCGGGCAGTCGGGCAGCGACGCCTTGCCGTCCGTGAGCTCGATCGACACCGGTGCTTCGAACAGCTCCTTCGCCGCTTGCTCGACGTGAGCACGAAGATCGCCGGTCACGAGACGCGTGTGCTCGAAAGAGCCGCGCGGCGCAGCGAGCACGAGCACGCCGTCGGCGAAGCGCACGAGACCCGCACTGCGAAGCTGTGCAGATGCGGACTCGTCGCGATCGCGCACCGCGGCGACGAGTCGCGTCCATGCTGCGAACGACTCGACATCGGTGACGTCATCGGCCTCGAGCGTCGCGAGCAGATCGATCTCGGGCTCCCCACGCGTCACGATCGGTGTCGCTACGGTCGGTGGCTCGTGCACCACACCGTTGGTGCTGGGCGCGCGCGGCGTGCCGTTCGTCGGCTTCGCCGGTCGTTGCGATTGCGGCTCGTCGTCGGGCGGTGGCACCTCGTCGCGTTCACCGTCGTCGCCACGTCCGACCGCTCCGCTCGCGAGCGCCCACAAGCTGCGTGCGAACGGGCTGTCGTCGGGCGGCGGTGTTGCGGGTGTGCGCGGCTCGACGCGCGGCTCGACGCGCGACTCGACGCGCGACTCGACGGGCGAACGAGTCGGCTCGGGCTCGGGCTCGTGCCGCGGCGCAGCGAACGTCGGCACGGCGTCTTCGGGTGCCGCGCGTCGATCGCTGCGCGGCGCCGATTTCGGCGCAGGTGAACGCGCGCCTTGGCCACGCGCCGACGGATCCGCGCCGCCACCGCCCTCGGGCGTGGCCTCCGACAGCGCCTGCAGCCGTTCGACGAGATCGCCGAGCGGCACGAGCGGCTCACGCTGCGCGAGCCCGAGCAGCCCCATCTCGAGCACGAGTCGCGGCGAGCGTGCGAGCGGCAGTCGATCGATCACACGCCACAGCCTGTCGAAGCTCTGGGCCAGCGTCGCGACGTCGACCACGCCGGCGCGCCGCGTCAGCTCCTCGAGCTCGTCGGCCGTCGCGTCGACGAACAGCTCGCGATTACGACACGCACGCGCGACCGTCAGATCGCGCAGATCCTCGAGCATCTGCAGCGCAAGCACGGTGAGATCGTGACCGGCGGCCGACAGCGCATCGAAGCGCGCGAGCACGAGATCCGGATCGCGCGCGAGCAAGGCGTCGACGAGCCCAGCGACTGCGGTGCGATCGGCCTGCCCGAGCACCGCGCGTGCCTCCGCCTCGGTCACCGCATGGGCGTCGTTCGCGAACGCGAGCACCTGGTCCAGCATCGTCATCGCATCGCGCACGGATCCGCCGGCCGCTTTCGCGACGAGCCGCAATCCCCCGGCATCGACGCCGAGCCCTTCACGCCGCAGGATGTTCTCGAGGTGCGCGACCGTCTCGGCGATCGACACCCGGCGGAACTCCATGCGCGAGACCCGAGACATGATCGTCGGGATCACCTTGTGCGGCTCGGTCGTGGCGAACACGAAGCTGACGTGCGCCGGCGGCTCCTCCAGCGTCTTCAGCAACGCGTTGAACGCGTGCGTCGTCAGCATGTGGACCTCGTCGATGATGTAGATCTTCCGCCGCGCCGTCTGCGGTAGGTAGTGCACCTGCTCGCGGAGGTTGCGGATGTTCTCGACCGAGCTGTTGCTCGCGCCGTCGATCTCGAGCACGTCGACCGAGCGACCTTCAGTGACCGCGAGGCACTGCTCGCACGCATTGCACGGCTCGGGCGCCGGCCCCTTCTCGCACACGAGCGCCTTCGCGAAGATGCGCGCGGTCGTCGTCTTGCCGAGCCCACGTGCACCCGTGAACAGGTACGCGTGGTGCACCCGGTCCTGCACGATCGCGTTGCCGAGCGTACGACCGATGTGCTCCTGACCGACCATGTCGGCGAAGCGCAGCGGCCGGTACTTACGCGCGAGGACGATGTAGCTCAAGGAACCGGGCTCCGCGTCAGTCGACCAGCTTCAATACACCGAGTCGCTGCGCTTGGGCGATGACCGACATCGCGATGTCCCGGCTCGCCCCCGGATGGCGCCGATTCTCGGGAATCGGGATCTCGCCGCGCGCGATCATGCCGCGCAGCTCCGGATGCGATTGCTTCGGTCCGTTGGTCGCCAGCAGATCCTGCAGCTTCGCCTCGATCATCGGCAGCACGATCGGTGGCTGCGGATCCTGCAGATAGCTCGGGTGGATGCAGCTCGACAGATCGTTCGTCGCGGTGACGCGCTCGTTGATCGGCGGCAGCGAGAACCGCGTCGTCGCGGTCGAGACGATCGACACGTGATCGAACTGCGTGCTGTTCACACAGCCGCGCCGCACCTGCGGACCGCAGACGATCGTCGGCACGCGCACGCCGAGCTGCTCGAAGCCGGCGTTCTCGTCGACCGTCTCCGGCGGCGCGGCATGATCGTAGAAGCCGCCGTGCTCGTCGTAGGTGATGACCAGCATGCAGCGACTCCACTGCGGGCTCTGGGCGAGCGCCTCGTGCACCGCCGCGATGAGGATCTGCCCCATCGTGACGTTCGCGTCGGGGTGGTCGTCGTTCTGGCCCTCACCGCCGCCGAGCAATCCGAAGTTCGGATCGATTACGACGAACTGCGGCAGCGTGCCGACCTCGGCCGCGGCGAAGAACTCGTCGATGCCGTCGGTGTAGTTCACGAACGGATTCGCGAACCCGCCCCAGACCCACGGCACGTCGTGGTAGTAGTTGCGCGCCGGGATCTTCGCCGCCGCGAGCGAGTCCCAGATGCTGCCGATGCCGAACGCGGGGAAGTTGCTCTGCTCGCCGTTGCTCGTCGCACAGTGGATGTAGAAGCGGTTCGGCCACGTCGGGCCGAGCACCGAGCAGAACCACCGATCGCACAGCGTGTAGCCCTCGGCGAGCGCGTACGAGATCGGGAGCTGATCGCGGACGTAGTAGCCCATCACCTCGGTGTACGCGCCGGGCTCGACCATCTCGTGCTCGGTGACGAAGCCGTCCATCGCGCCGTCGTTCCACTGCGCATGCATCGACTCCCAGCCGTGCGGCGGATCGACGACTGCAAGGTTCGCCATCGGGAACACCGCGACCGCGGCACCGCCGAGATCGAGGTTGCTCTCGTCGCCGGTGAGACCGTCGACCTGCCAGTCCTCGAGGAACGTTGCCGATCCGAAGTAGTGATCGAACGAGCGGTTCTCCATCACGAGCACGACGATGATGTCGGTCTCGGCGAGCAGCTCGGCGGGTGTGAGACCGCCGTCGCCGCTGCACTCCTCGACGGGCTCGCCGGTCGACGACTCGCTCGAGCCTGCGCTGCTCGAAGAGTCGGGATCGACGTTCGTGCTGCTGCTGTCGGGATCGATCGATGTCGAGCTCGTCGACGTCGAGCTCGTCGACGTCGAGCTCGTCGACGCGGTTGTGGACGACGGATCCATGGTCGAAGACGAGCCCGAGTCGTCGGTACCGCCCGCGCCCGCTTCGTCGTCACCACACGCGGCGCCCATTGCCACCGCGCCCATGCCCTGCATGACGCGACGACGGGTGAACAACCAGCGAACCGACTCCAAGTCTTTTTTTCGCATCCGCCCTGTCCCCGCTCCTGGACGCAACAGTAGCGCGAAGCCACGGCGCCCGGATCGCCCCGAACCTGTCGGAGCCCGCGCGATTCAGAACGTGAAGTGCTGCGAGATGATCTCTTCGGGCTCGCCCGGCTTCGCCGCGACCCGCGGCTCGACCTTCTCGGGCACCGGGACGTTCGCGGCGTCGAGCTTGGCCGCGATGATGTCCTCGAGGTACCCGCTGACGCTCAGGCTCTGCTCTTCGCAGAAGTTCTTGAGCCGCTGGTAGGTGATGCCTTTGACGGAGATGCTACGGCGCGTTTGTCGCTTGGCCATGATTTTTCCCCGGGAGATCTCTCCTGAGGAAGTAATCCAACCGGCCGACACACGCAAGGGTCATTCCACAAGATGTTGTGGAGCGCATTGTACGCCCACACAAGATGCTGTGGATTGGTGATGATAACTGATCAGAATTGCAGAGGTTTGATCCCACCCTGCTGCCGCTCGTCTCATGGTCGATCGACAATGCTGTTTCATGGTGGATCAAGTGATTCGTAGGGGGGTCCAAGTGATCTCCGAGATCTGCTCGGCGCATCGGCCCGAGCCCACGGCGACGGATCCAGCCCGCCGATCAAACTGCCATAGCTGTAAAACGGTGCTCGATTGCGCATGCAAGGATGCAGCAAACCGCCGCGAATCGCCTCAGGGCACCAGTCCAGCCCGTGATCCCGTGGGGGCTTTCGCGTATCGTGAAGTCGAGGGACCGCTCGCAACAGCTTGCGTACGGCGCTCCCGCCATGGAAGTCGAAGCCGAAACCAAAGTGGTCGAGGCGAGGTCCAAGCCCTCGCGGTCGGGTACGTCTTCCTCGGATGGCATGCCGCGCGATCGACTCGTCGGTCGATACGAGCTGCTGCATCGGCTCGGACACGGTGGTATGGCGACCGTGTATCTCGGTCGTGCGGTCGGCACCGCAGGCTTCGAGAAGCTCGTCGCGGTGAAGGTCATCCACCCGCATCTCGCGAACGAGCCGGACTTCGTCGAGATGTTCCTCGACGAGGCGCGCATCGCCGCGAGGATCCATCATCCCCACGTCGTCGAGATCCTCGACCTCGGTCGCGAAGACGACGTGTTCTTCATGGTGATGGAGTACATCGAGGGCGACACGCTCTCGACGCTCCTGCGCGAGATGAAGAAGACCGGCGAGCTGCTGCCGGTGCAGGCCGTGCTGCAGATGGTCGCCGACGCATGCGAGGGCCTCGCGTCTGCACACGATCTCGTCGATCCCGACGGCGTGCCGTACCACCTCGTGCATCGCGATGTCTCGCCGCACAACCTGCTCGCCGGACTCGACGGGCGGGTGTGCGTCGTCGACTTCGGCATCATGAAGGCGGCCGGCAAGCGCAGCACGACGCTGACCGGGCAGCTCCGCGGCAAGCTGCCGTACATGTCGCCCGAGCAGGCGCGTGGGCAGCCGATCGATCGTCGCACCGACGTGTTCGCGCTCGGTGCCGTGATGTGGGAGCTGCTCACGAACACGCGGCTCGTCAGCGGCGAGACCGAGTCGGAGATCCTCGCGCACGTCAGCGACTTCTCGTTGCCCGACATCGGCGAACTGCGTGGCGATCTGCCGCCCGCAGCCCTGCGCGTGCTCACGCGCGCGCTCGAGCCGGATCTCGAGCGCCGCTACGTCGATGCGCACGAGATGCTCCGCGACGTCCGGTCCGCGCTGCGTGTGGTCGAGACCAGCGAGGATCCGCGGCGCGCGATCTCGATGGTGATCAAGCGTCACTTCGAGGCGCGCATCGAGTACGCGCGGGCTGCGGCGCGCACGCGCGGCATCGATCGGCCGACCGATCGCGGTCGGCACTCGTCGCTACTCGAGCTCGGCGAGGCTGCCCGCGCCGCGAGCCGCAGCGCCGGCAGCACGCGCACGCCGACGGCGGTGATCAACGGCACGTCGTCGGCCAGCGCACCGTTGCGCGACTTCGTCGAGGTGCCGACGCAGGTCACGTCGACCCCGCAGCTCACGCGGCCGCGCCCGAGTCGATCGTGGACGCTCATGCTCGGGCTGCCGCTCGTCGGCGCTGCGCTCGGCACCGCGATCGTCACCTACGCGCAGCGCGATCAGACCGAGCCGGCCGCGACCGCGGCGTCGACGGAGCCCGATGTCGTCGCGAACGCCGGCACGACGACCGCCGACGAGCCGTCGAGCGTGAAGTGGGTGTTCAACACCGAACCGCAGGGCGCGACGGTCACCATCGACGGCAAGCGACTCTCGCGGGTCACGCCAGTTTCGGTGGAGGTGCCGCGCGGCGTGATGCCGGTGAGCGTTCGCCTCGAGCGCACAGGCTTCGAGGCGTACGAAGCCGAGCTCGCACCGCTCGCCGACGACAACCATTCGCATCGATTGGTCGCGCTCGTGCAGCCCGGGGTGGAGCCGCGGGCGAAGACCAACACCTCGCTCACGTACACCGCGAGAAAGCCGATCAAGAAGAAGACGCCGCAGCCGTCCGACGCCGTCGGCACGCCGAGTGGGCTGCCTAGTGGCGAGCCGCCGAGCGAAGACACCGGCCCGAAGCTCGCCGACATGCCCGATCTCACCGGCACCAAGCCGAAGCCTCCCGGCGGCTGAGGTATCCTCGCGCCTTCGCTCATGATGGTCGTCCTGTGGTGGTTGTGCGCGTTGTCGGTGGCCCTGCCGCCGAGCGTCGCCTACGCGGAAGAACCGCCGACGCTCCCGCCCGTCGACGTCGATCCCCCGACGGAGCCCGCGACCGCGCCGCCATCGACCGCGCCGCCATCGACGACCGACTCGATCCACGAGCAGATGGTCAAGTCGTTCATCGAGCACTTCCAAGCCGGGCAGCTCCAGTACTACCGCGGTGCGTACCCGCTCGCGGCCGAGCAGTTCGAGCAGGCGTTCGCTGCGGTGCCGGCCGAGGCGGCACTGCGCAACGTCGCCTTGTCACACGAGCGTGCGGGTGACGACGTTGCGGCCGCGATCGCAGCGCGTCGCTATCTCGAGCTGCCGGCGTGCGACACACCCGGCATCGATAAGGCGCTGTGCGGCGCGCATCGCGACGAGCTCGCGACGAAGCTCGAACGGCTGCTCAAGCGCGTCGCCGAGCTGCGGCTCGAGATCGCCGAAGGCGTCGAGCTCCGGGAGATCCGCATCAACAACCGCGTCACTGCGCGCGCGGACTTCCCGATCCTCGTTGCTGCCGGTCGGGTCGACATCGAGCTATCCGGCGGCGAGCCGGGGCAAAAGCGTCAGCGCGTGATCGAGGTGCGGGCCGGCGAGAAGCAGACGATCATCGTCGACAGCTTCGATGCGGCGCCGCGGATCTCCGAGACGCGGCTGCCACCGACCGGCAAGCCGCGCACCCGTGGGCAGTGGGTGCGGCCGGCGTTCTTCGCGGGCATCGGGCTCACCGCGGCGTCGGGCATCGCGCTCGCGACGACCGGTGCGCTCGCGATCGTCCACGGCAATCGCTTCGAGCGCCAGCAGCAGCTCTTCCTCGACAATCCCCCACCGTCCGACGGCATGGGCGGCCTCGAGGATCCCCTGTACCCGTATCCGGCCGAGGAGGAGCGGCGCAAGGATCGCTACCAGGACGCGTCGAACGTGCTCACCGGCGTGACCTCGGCGCTCGCGGCCGTCACCGTTGTGCTCGCGATCGTCACGTACACCCGCCCGCGCAACACCGGCACATCGCGCGCGAGCACCCGCACGCGGCTGCGCTATGCCGGCACCGGCATCGTGGTCAACTGGTAGTCTCTGCAGCCAATGCAAGACCTTCGCTGGCCGACGTACGCGACCCGCAACCTCGTGCTCGACGGCGCGGTGTTCGACGACGTCGCGCCGGGCCATGGTTCGATGCGCGTGCGCGATCAGGCCGGCAACGTGTATCTCGATGCGGTCGGCGGCATCGGCTGTCTGCCGCTCGGTCACGGTCATCCGCGGTGGATCGCGGCCGTCGAGGCGCAGATGCGCAAGCTCGTCGCGGCGGCCGGCACGTTCTGGACCGAGCCGCAGCAAGCCCTCGCGAGCGCGCTCGGCAAGCGCATGCCGTGGGCGCAGACGCGGACGTTCATCGGCAACACCGGCACCGAGGTCACCGAGGCGTCGCTCAAGCTCGCGCTGCGAGCGACGGGTCGCGACGTCGTGATCGTGTTCGAGCGCGCGTTCCATGGCCGCACGCTCGGCGCGCTCGGCCTCACCGCGAACAAGGCGTATCGCCAGCCGTACGTGAACTGCCTCGACGAAGAAGGCCCTTCGTTCGCGCGCATGAACGTCGCGCGCGCGCCGTGGGCGGATCTCGATGCCGTGCGCGCGCTGTTCGATCGCTATCGCGGTCGCGTTGCGATGATCGCGGTCGAGCCGATCCAGGGCGAGGCCGGCATCTTCCCCGCGAGTCGCGAGTTCCTCGTCGGGCTGCGCGAGCTGTGCACCGAGCACGGAGCGTTGCTCGGCGCCGACGAGATCCAATCCGGCAGCGGTCGCACCGGAAAATTCCTCGCGTGGAGCACGTTGGTCGGTGACGATGCCGCGCTCGCGCCGGACATCATCTGGCTCGCAAAGGCGATCGGCGGCGGCTTCCCGATCGCGGCCTGCTGCGCACGCGCCGAGCTCGCGACGCACATGGTCAAGGGCAGTCACGGCTCGACGTTCGGCGGCAATCCGCTCGCTTGCGCGGCCGCGGTCGCGACGCTCGAGGTGTTCGACGAGGAGAACCTGCTCGCCGCTGCCGCCGCGCAGGCGCCTGCGCTGCAGGCGATCGCGAAAGAGGATCCCGAGCCGCGCGTCAAAGAGATCCGCGCGATGGGAGCGATGATCGGCATCGAGATCGCCGCTGCCGCCGACGCCGAGCCCGCAGCCCAACCTGCGGCGCACCTCGCCGATGCGATGCAGGCCAACGGCGTGCTCGTCACGATCTGCAACGGCCACACCGTGCGCGTGCTGTTGCCGTACGGCGCGGGCGCGACCGAGTTGCGCCAGGTGTGGACGACGCTGCGTCGTGCGCTCGCGGCGTGACGGCTCGGCCTGCTACTCTTGCCGCGCATGATCTCGGCGAGTCGCACACGTGTGTTGCTGCTCTCGGCGTTCGCGCTCGTGGGCTGTCCGAAGAATCAAGGTCCAGGATCGAAGTCGGTCCCCTCGTGGGACGACGGTGGTGGATCGCAAGACGGCGTGCTCGCGGCGCATGATCCGAACGACGCCGCGAGCGATCCCTTGAGCGACACGGCGCCGCCGACCGACACGACGACACCACCCGAAGCGACCACGGATCCGACGCCGACGACCGCCGAGCCCGCGACCGACACCGGCGACGCGCCCCCGACCGATCCGCCGCCCGAAGCCGATCCCGCACCCGCCGCAGTCGAGCTCCCGAAGGCGCAGTACACGAAGATCGACGCGTCGTGCGGCAAGGATGAAGGCCTCGGCACCAAGCTCAAGTCGTTCGATCTCAAAGGCATCGACGGCAAGTCGAGCACGAACAAGAGCTGGCGCGGTCGCGTCATGCTCGTGAACTTCTGGGGCACGTGGTGCAAGCCTTGCCTCAAGGAGCTGCCGGAGTTCGATCAGCTCTATCGTCGCTACCGCAAGCACGGGCTGACGCTCGTCGCGATCGCGACCGACGAGGATCCCGCGCCGGTCAAAGAGTTCGTCGACAAGCGCAAGCTCGCCGCGAAGGTGCTCATCGGCGCCGAGGACTACGCCGGTCAGTACGGCAGCCCGAAATTCCCGTTCTCGTTCGTCGTCGACGACAAGGGCGTGATTCGAGCGTCGTATCGCGGCTATCGCCCCGAGTGCATGGGCAAGCTCGAAGCCGACGTGCGCAAGCAGCTCGAGGCGCGCACCCAGAAGTGAGCTGGAAGTGACCGTCCGCGGGCTCACCCCCCGCCCCGAGAGCGCATCCGTTCGTGCGCCGCTTGTCGGCCGCATCGTGACGCGGTACAGCCATGCCCGCACGAGGACACCGCTCTGGCGCTCGAACTGACCGACCTCGACGATGCGCCCCCGCGGGTCTTCAGGCTGAGCTTCGAGCTCCCTCTGGTGCGCCGGGTCTTGAAGGTCGGCAGCTGGGTGATGCTCGCGATGATCACCCAGTTCTTCGTGAACTACTTCGACACGTTGATGGTCGGGTATCTCGAAGGACCGGTCGCGACGGCGTCGCAGGCCGCACTCGGCCTCGGCATGCCGCTGTTCTGGGCGGTCGGAGGTTTTTTCGCGGCGATCGGGGTCGGAGCGCAAGCGATCGTCGCGCGACGCTACGCCGAGGGCGATCTGCCGAAGGCCGGCCAGGCGATCTACAACGCGCTCGTGCTCGCGATCGTGCTCGGCATCGCGGGCGGGGTGCTCGGCTACTACATCACGCCAGCGGGCATCGACTTTCTCGCGAGCGCGAGCTCCGAGCAAGAGCAGCTCGGCGTCACGTACACGCAGATCCGCATGATGGGCGTGCCGGGCATGGTCATCACGTTCGCGCTCAAGGCGTTCTTCGACGGCCTCGGTCGCACGTGGGTGCATCTGTACGCCGCGTTGGTGATGAACTTCGCCAACATCGCGATGAACTACCTGCTGATCTTCGGCAACGACGCGCTCGGCATCCCGCGCATGGAGCTCGCCGGTGCCGCGATCGCGTCGGCCGCGAGCACGTACATGGGCATGGCGATCATGTTCGCCATCACGTTCAAAAAGGAGATGCGAACCGCCTACCGCATCTACGCCTCGAAGATCGACCTCGCGATCATGAGGCGCATCCTCAAGCTGTTGATCCCGTCGGGCATCGCGACGGTGATCCTCATGGCCGGCTTCGCGCTGTTCATGAAGTTCGTCGGCGACATCGATGCCGCACGCAACGACGGCACCAACACGCTGACCGCCGCGACCAAGGCGATCATGGACACCGCAGCGCTGTGCTTCATGCCGGCGATCGCGTTCGGCACCGCAACAGCGACGGCGGTCAGCCAGAGTCTCGGCGCCGGCAAGCCGAACCTCGCGGCGCGCTACGGCTGGGAGTCGGTGCGCGTCGGCGTGCTCGCGATGTTCTTCATCGGCGCGCTGTTCCTCGCGATCCCCGAGCAGATCATCGGCTTGCTCGCACCGCACGATCAGGCGGTGCGCGAGGCCGCCGCGCCGTCCCTGCGCATCGTCGTCGCCGGTCTACCGATGATGGTCGCGGGCCTCGTGCTCGCCCAGGCGCTGTACGGCGCTGGCGCGAACAACTTCGTCGCCGCGATGGAGTTCGGCCTCCACTTCGGCTGCCTCGTGCCGCTCTCGTGGTTGCTCGGACCGAAGCTCGGTTACGGGCTCGAAGGTGTGTGGATCGCTGCGGTCGTGTACACCAACCTGCTCGGCATCTCGATGGGCATCAAGTTCTACAGCAAGGGTTGGCGCGCCATTCGGCTGTGAAGTGTTGCGCGCGAGAGTTGCCGGGCTCCCGCGATCCATGCCTATGATCGCAGCATGTGGATCGCCCTTGCCCTGACCTTTGCATCCGTCGAGCCGCCGGTGGACGATCCGACCGCCGCCGAGCCGCCACCGTTCGAGGCGACCTCGTCGAAGGCGCCTGACTCGAGCACGGCCCCGACGAAGCCGGAGGCCACGCCCGAGCCCGAGCCCGATCCGACCACGTCCGAGGTGGATCCCGGCGCCAGCCTCGAGACGGAGCGCGGCCGCGCGCGCTCGAAGAGCTTCAACCGCCACGGCGTCGGCGTGCGCGGCGGCATCACCGTGGTGCCGACGTGGATCCTCGCGCGCTACCTCGACACGCACGGCAACGCGCTGTGTCGAGGCGACAGCATCGGCAACTTCGCCGCCGATCGCGGCCTGCTCAAGACCAAGGGCTGCAACTTCTACACGGCGTTCGAGTACATCTACCGCCAGTCGCGGATCCTCGACATCGTCGGCGTGCTCGGCTACCAGCGCCTGCACACGCCCGACTCGATGTGGCTCGACAAAGGCCAGGCTGCCGTCAACGGCCTTGGTGGCGCGGACTACACCGAGGTCAAGATGGACCTCATGACGATCCAGGCCGACTTCATCGCGCGCGCGCCGATCGTCGTGCGTGACGATGTCGAGTTCGGCATCGGTGGCGGCGGCGGCCTCGGGCTCGGCATCGTGTTTGGTGGCGTGTGGCAGACCGCGCTCGGCGATGCGCCGGGCAGCCAAGGCAACGCCAACTCGTGCCAAGAGACCTCTGATCTCGGCGATTTCACCAAGTGCACCCCGCGCTACGACGCGACGGAGGGTGATGCCGACCCGAACTTCAATCCGAACGATCTGTCGGATCCGAACGTCGAGGGCTTCGCCTCGTGCAGCAGCGGTCGGTGCAACATCTCGGACCTCGAGAAGTTCGGCTACCGCAACAAGAACAAGGACCTCCCGCCGGTGATCCCGATCATCAACCTGGCTCTGTCGGCGCGCGTGATCATCAAGGACGTGTTTGGAATCACCCTCACGGGCGGGTGGAACACGGGCTTTTACTTCGGCGGAAGCCTGAATTACTTCTTCGGCAAGCAGCTCCAGACCGACCGCTCGACGGGCCCCGCGCCGTCAAAGTAGACTCGTCGCCGCATGGCGGACGACGACGCGGACAAGGTAGCACTCGATGCCCTCTGGGAAGAGCATCGAACCGGCGGGATCAACACCTACGAGTACAACCAGCGGCGACGCGCGATCAAAGAGGCCGCGCGTGCGAAGGCGGCCGCTGCGGCTGCTGTCGCGACGCCGGGGGATGCGTCCGCGACACCGACGGCACCTGCGGGTCCGGGTCTGTCGGTCGTGCCGCCTGCACCTGCCGCATCACCACCTGCACCCGCACCTGCTGCGGACGCGAGCGCACCAGCACCCGCAGCGGACCCGCCCGCAGGCGAAGCCGCACCGAGTGGCGGCTTCGGTTGGACCGATCGCAGTCCGAAGAGCTGGGGCTCCGGTGGACGCGGCGACGATCCTGCAGTTCGCGTCGTGCACCCGCCGACCGGTAGCGGCGTCGGCAACGGCAAGTCGTTCCTGTTCATCTTCGGTCTGCGGATCGCTCGCGACACCGATCAGATGATGGTGCGTCGCGAGACCGAGCAGCTCCAAGACGACATTGCGGTGCTGTGCTCGCAGGGGTTCACCGTCGTCTACGATCCGCAAGGCGGCAAGAAGGACTTCCTCGACGCGCTGTACGGCCAGGGCGAAGGCGTCGAAGGGCTCGTGCCCGCGGGGATCTACTGGAGCGCGCACGGTCACGACGACGGGCGCATCGAGTGCTGCGACGGTCAGCTCGTCGCGCACGGCGAGGTCGAGACCGCGAAGGTCTCCCCGGGTCTGCGCCTGATGGTGTTCGGTGCGTGCTACACCGGCTCGTTCGCGAAGACGTGGCGCGAGTCGCTCGGCGGTCATCCGCTCGTCGTCGGCTGGGGACGTCCGGTCACCATCGATCGCGCGGTCGAGTTCCTCACGAGCAACTCCGAGACCGACACCGATTTCGACGATCTCGTCACGCGCTACATCCTCGCGGACACACCGATCCCACCGCTGCCGGAGCAGGGCACGCAGCCGGCCGCATCGGCCCAGGGTCGCAAGCAAGAGCTCGTCGATCGCGTCGGGCCGATCTCCGAGCTGCTCGGCTCCGCGTGGCGCGAGCTAGACACGTATTACGAGATGATGATCCACCTGCCCGGTGGTCGTCGTCACGTCATCCGCCTGTTCGCGATGCTCGGCACCAACGAGTACCTCGAGGGCCGACCGCTCATCGGCATCGAGTCCGAGGTCGGCGAGCTGTCGCGCATCGTCGAGCCCGACGTGCTGTTCTCGGTCACCGGCGTCCCGAGCTTCGCGCGCGTGAGCCTGGTGAAGGGCAAGAACGACATGCCCGACATCGTCGTGCAGGGCTTTTTGACGCACGCGAGCGCGACGAACACCGACGTCGCTGCGCTCGCGTATCAAGTCGCGCGCGCGGCCGACGAGCTCGAGTTCAAGATCTTCGGCTCCGACAGGAATTGCTAGCCTCTACCGCCGCGCAACATCTTGGGTGCGGGCGGCGGAGCCATCGGACGGATGCCCGCACGCATCGGCGGGCGTGACTCGATCTTCTTCACCGGCGGGGGCTCGACGACCGGCGGCGGCTCGACCATCGACGGGCCGATCCCGCCGGCCATCATCTGCTGCACCGGCGGCGTGAGCACGACCGGGTCGGGCTCGAACGGCTCGCTCGGCACGGGGATGTTCACCTTCGATTGCACGTCGGTCTGCACGACGGTGCGGGTCTGCACACCGGCTTCGATCCTGGGGTTGTCGTGCGGCGCACAAGCGGCGAGCGCGAGACCGAGGCCGACGGCAGCCGCCGCCGCGATCGATCGCGGACGACGCAGCGCCGACAGCGGCACGACGGTCGGCTCGGCGCGAAACTGGATGTTGCCGTCGGTGCCGACGAGGTAGGTGACGCAGATGTCCTTGCCGTCGTTCGCCGCGAGGAACGTCTGCGCCTCGGTCTCGCTCAGCGTCGAGAGCAGGTGCACCGTCTTGTTGCAGTGCCCGCAGTGGCGGTTTCTCGCACCGCCACGGAAGTCCTCCGGCAGGTCCACCGGACAGGGGCGCTGGATCTCGACGTCGTTCGCCGCAACGGTCATTGCAGGGTGGTACGCACCATCCTCACGACCGATCTACGGCGTCAAGACGGCCTACCAGTCGTCGGTGCCGGCGGAGTAGTCCTTCTCCAGCGAATCGGCCGTCCCGGCGATCACGTTCAGCGGCCGCTCGAATTCGGCGGGGTCCATCGTCGACAACGGAGCGTTGTGCACGAGCACGTAGTCCTCGTCGCTGTCGAGCGCGAGCGCACCGATCGCGAAGTCGGCGTTCTTGCGCAACGCGACGACGGCCGGCATCTCACTGCCCTTGCACACGACGCTGCGGAATTCGACCCACGCCTCGTCGAACGCTTGGAACGAGCGCACGCGGATCTTCTGCGTGCGACCGCTGTCCATGTTGAAGACCAGCGAGAAGAAGGTCTCCTCGTCGTCGTCGAGTAGGTACTTCGATCGCGCGTACTCTTGCAGCTCGGTCCAAGTCGGCATGGCGTAAGTGCTCCCGTTGCGCGACGAGACTATCTCGCTCGTGCAGACGCGAGAAGGCCCCGGGCACCCGGCCCCCCGTTACCGTTGCTACCTTCCGGTCCTGGCGGAGTTGGCGGGGGAACCGTCACCCGGGGCACGAGGCCCCGCGTGGGGAGTCTTGATTTCGCGCGATGATCAAGCTGGCGGAGAGGGCGGGATTCGAACCCGCGGTGGCTTGCGCCACACATGATTTCCAGTCATGTACCTTCGGCCACTCGGACACCTCTCCAGACGATCGGCGAGATCGAGACTGCCACGGAATGGGGATGTTGTCGGGTCGCGGCCTTTCGAGAAACGGTTGCGGTCGGAGCGGCTCCGAGCCGCCTCGGCGGAGAGGGAGGGATTCGAACCCCCGGAGGTATTACCCTCACCAGATTTCGAGTCTGGCACCTTCAACCACTCGGACACCTCTCCGTGGTCGAACAGGGCGCGGACAATAACAGGATCGCGGCGGGCTACAAGGGGGGCGAGCGCGCGGGTGGGGCCCAAGGTGGCCCGTAGGGCGGGCGGATCGCGGGTTTTTCGACGGTGGGGCGCGGTGGGGCCCGCAAGATGGTCATGCTGATGTCATGGCGATCGACGCCCCTGACGACCTCGATCGGCAGATCCGCGAGGATCGCCCGCGTCCGTCGCCCGAGCTCGGGCTCGCGCTCGCCAACGTCGAGAGCAAGCTCTTCGGTCGTCCGCGACCCGCGATGACGGTGCAGCGCTACGTGCTGCTGCATCGCGTCGCGAGCGGTGGCATCGGAACCGTGTTCGCCGCGTACGATCCGGAGCTCGATCGCCGGGTTGCGCTGAAGTTGCTGCGCGGTGCACGTGGTGGCACCGAGGGCGCGACGCTGCTCGCCGAGGAGGCGCGCGCGCTCGCGAAGCTCGCGCATCCGAACGTGATCACGGTGCACGACGCGGGGATCTACGATCCCGCGAGCCTGGATCCGCTGCTCGAGCAGCCGTCGGTCGATCGGCATCCCGGAGTCTTCGTCGTGATGGAGCTGGTGTCCGGCCCGACACTCGCGCGCTGGACGGCCGACGCGCAGCCGCGCGTGCGCGCGATCGTCGAGGTGTTCATCGCAGCGGCGGCCGGGCTCGCGGCGGCGCACGGTGCCGGGCTCGTGCACCACGACTTCAAGCCCGACAACGTGATCGTCGGCGACGATGGTCGCGTGCGCGTGATCGACTTCGGGCTCGCACGTGCAGTCGGTCGCGTCGAGACCGGTGTCGTCGCCGGCACGCCGCTGTACATGGCGCCCGAGCAGCATCGCGGTGCAGCGACCGATGCTCGCGCGGATCAGTACGCGTTCTGTGTTGCGCTCGCCGAGGCAGTGCTCGGACGCTCGCCGTTCGCGGCAGAAGGGATCACGGAGCTCGTGGCGGCGAAGGCCCACGGGCCGCCCGCGCTCGATCCCCGCAAGGTGCCGCGGTGGCTGCGGCGGATCCTCGCGCGCGGGCTCGCAGTCGCGGCGGACGATCGGCATCGCGACATGAACGCCATCGCAGCGGCACTGCGCGATGGACTCGCGCGGCCGAGGCGGATCGCGATCGTCGGCGGTACTGCGCTCGCGGCTGCGATCGTCGCCGTCGTCGCACGGGCCGGCGCGGCGCGCTGCGAAGATCCCCGCGAGCACCTGGTCGGCACCTGGGACGACGCGCGGCGCACGGAGCTGCAGGCCGCGTTCGCAGCGACCGATGTGCCGTGGGCGGCCGACAGCTTGCGCCGCGTCGAGCACAGCTTCGATGCGTTCGCGGCCGCGTGGGTCCGCGAGCACACGGCCGCGTGCGAGGCGACGTTGGTCTCGCGCACTGCCACGTCGGGCGACATGACCGCGAAGATGGTGTGCCTCGAGCGGCAGCTCGTGTGCCTCGACGGCATCGCGTCGACGCTCGCGGGCGGTGGTGCGGCGGTGAGCGAGCGCGCGGTGGATCAGGCCGCACAGCTGCCGTCGCCGGCCGAGTGCGCGAGCGCGGCCGGTCGCGAGCGCGTGGTGGACGAAACCGATCGCGCGCGCGTGCTGGATGCGGAGCGCGGGTTTGCGGCGGCCGAGACCTACACACTCGCGGGTGATTGGCGGCGCGCGACGCAGACGCTGGACGACATCGCGGACGCCGTCGCCGCGCTCGATCACCCACCGACGACGATCCGCGCCGCGATGCTGCGCGCCGATGCACTGCGCGAGGCGGGCCGGCTCGAGCAGGCGGTCGAGGGCCTGTACGTCGCGTGGAATGCTGCCGAGGCGGCGAACGAGCACGAGCTCGCGGTACGAGCACTCGTCGGTCTCGTGCTCGTGGAGGGGCACGAGCTCCGGCGGCTCGACGTCGCGGATCGGCATGCGACGCTCGCGTTGTCGAAGCTCGCGGCACGTGACGTGGGTCCGGCGATCACGTCGGATCTGCAGCGCAACCTCGGTGTGCTGCGCCTCGATCAAGCCCGCCACGACGAGGCCGCGCAGGCGCTGCAGAACGCGGCGCAGATCGTCGAGGGCGCGTTCGGTGCCGATCATCCGCGCTTGACGGTCGTGCTCGTCGCGCTCGGTGGGCTCGAGGCCTCGCGCGGTGATTTCGTCGGTGCGCTGGCGACCCAGCGTCGCGTGCTCGAGCTGCTGACCGCGCAGCTCGGCGAGCATCACCCGCGAATCGCTGTCGCGCAGATCAATCTCGGCGCGAGCCTGCGCATGGTCGGCGACTACGCCCAAGCCGAGGCGATGTCGAAGCGAGCGCTCGATATCTTCGTCGCCGCGTACGGGCCCGAGCATCCGCATGTGGTCTCGGCGCTGAACAACTACGCGGCGGTGTTGATCGGCATGGGGCGCGAGGCCGAGGCGCTCGAGCACCTGCAGCGGGCGCTCGCGCTGCGCGTGAAGCACCTCGGGCCCGACGCGGCAGCGCTCGCGACGATCGAGTCGAACCTCGGCGCGCTGCTGCAGGAGATGGGGCGCCTGGACGACGCGATCGTGCACAACCTGCGGGCGGTCGAGCTGCGGATGAAGCACCTCGGTAACGCGCATCCCGAGACTGCGGGCGCGCGGGTCAATCTCGCGGCGAATCTCCTCGCGCTCGGTCGGCTCGAGGATGCGCGCCAAGAGACGGACGCGTGCATGACGGCGTACGAGGCGACGTACGGAGTGGACAGCCCGCTGTTGGCCGAGCCGCTGCGGATCCAAGGCGAGATCGAGCTTGCTGCGGGGGACACCGCGACGGCAGTGACGCATTTCGAGCGGGCGGTACGGATCGCCGACACGCAGCACGCCGATCCACTGGTCGAAGGTGACGCGCGGTTCGGGCTCGCGCGGGCGATCGTCGCGATAGATCCTGTTCGCGCGCTCGCCCTCGCACATGTGGCCGACGCCGAGTGGGCCAGCTTTGCGCCGACCCACCACCGTCGTGCGCGACTGCACGCGTGGATCGCTGCGCACGAGCGCCACGAGGCCACCGCATCGCCCGATTGACGGCTAGGATGAGCTCGGGTGGCGCAGAGCGATCACGAGCTGCTCGGTGCGTGGCAGGGCGGGGACGACAAGGCCGGCTCGGAGCTGGTGCGGCGGTACTTCGCGCGCATCTGGTCGTTCTTCGACGGCAAGGTCGCGAGCAACGTCGACGATCTCGCGCAGCGCACGTTCCTCGCGTGCACGGCGGCGCGCGAGCGGATCGACCCGGAGCGAAGCTTTCGCACGTATCTGTTCGGGATCGCCCGCAAGCAACTCTTGCAGCACTACGCGCGGCTGCATCGCGACTCGGGGATCGGCGAGCTCGGCGAGCAATCGCTCGACGTGCTCGAGCGGTCGCCGAGTCAGCTCGTCGCGCATCATCGCGATCAGAAGCTGCTCGTGCGGGCGTTGCGATCGATCCCGCTCGATCTGCAGATCGTGATCGAGCTGTTCTACTGGGAGGAGATGCCGCTCGGGGAAATCGCCGGCGTCGTCGAGATCCCCGAGGGCACGGTGAAGAGCCGGCTGTTCCGCGCGAAGGAGCTCCTGCGCGCGCGCATCGACGCGCTAGCGTCGTCACCCGAGCTCGCGCGCACGACCATGGACGACCTCGAACGCTGGTCGAAGTCACTCCGGGGCTAAGGAGTAAAGAGGAGCGAAGCGGGCCGCTTCTCCTGCAAGATGGATCACCCTGGTGGGGTGATCGGCGCGCAGGTCGACACGCCGGCACCGACGACGCGCAGCGGTGCCTCGGCGACGACCGTCGTCGATCCGCCGCCCTCGCTCTGGTCGTGATCGAGCCACGTCACGCGGCTCGGCGTGCCGATGCCGCCGCTCTCGGTGAAGAAGTAGAAGTCGCCACCCCAGAACGCGAACGCGAAGGCGTAGGTCAGCTCGAGGTTCGGGATCTGTGTGATCGCGAGCTCTTCGCCCGAGGCGCGGTCGTACTCGACGAGCTTCGCACCACCGGCACCCGCGAATGCGAACAGCCGCCCGTCGCCGGTGCCGGTCAGCTCGCCGCCGTTGTAATCGATCGGTGCGACCGGCAGCGCCGCCATCGTCTCGCGATTGACCCGCGCGAGCATGCCGAGGCTCTCGCCCTCGGCCCACTCGCCGCCGTCGAAGCTGTGCAGGAACAGGTCGTCGCAGCCGCCACCCGCGGGCGACGAGAAGCCCATCCCGAACAGGTTGTAGCCGAACTGGCTCGGCTGCCAGCCGGACGGCATGCAGGTGTTCGCGTCGTTCACGTCGACGAGGAAGATCTCGCCGGTCGGTTGGAACATGATCCACGCGGTGCCGTCGCGCGCGACGCCCATCGAGAACGTCGTCGGCGCCACCCCGCAGTCGAAGCTGCCGAGCTTTGTGAACTCGAGCGTCGAGGGATCGAACAGCCACAGCTCGGCGGTGTCGGACAGCAGATAGACGAGATCGGATTTCGGCGCGCACTCGCAATCACCGCCCTCGGCGCTGGCGGTGTCACCGGTGTCGGGCATGCCGAGATCGAGCCGCGGACCGTCGTCGTCGTCGTCGTCGTCGTCGCTACCGTTGCCGTCACCGTCACCGGTGTCCTCGTTGCCATCGGTTGCCTCGATACCCTCGTCGTCGCCATCCGCGGCCGGCGGACCCGACGTGAAGATCGATCCATCGTCACGCGTGTCTGCACACGCACCGAGGGCGAACGTGAGGGCGAGAACTGAGCGAGTCATGGTGGTCCTTGTCGTGCAGGGGATCACACGCAGATCGAGGCGCCGGTCACATCGAGGCACTCCATGCCGCTCGGGCACGTGTTGCCGCCGGTGCAATCGAGCGCGCACGCGGCATCGGGCATGTCGTTCACGGTGAGCGGCAAGCACATCGGCGTTGCGGTCCCACCGGGCGACGCGATGCAATCGACGGCAGCGTTCGCGCAGCCCGGCGCCGTGCAGAAGCCTCCGAGCGGCACCTGCATCGGGTCGACGATCGTGACGCACAGGGTCACGCCGACGCAGTCACTCGGCATCGCGCACGTCGAGTACATGCCCTCGGCCGGCTGACCGCCGGGCTCGTTGCCGGCATCGGCATCGCCGTCGGCGTCGGCGTCGCCGTCGCTGTTCGGATCGCCAGAGGAGGTCCCGACAGACGCCTCGCCAGAGCTACTCTCGTCGCCGTACTCCAGTGTGGTCGAAGACTCGTCGCTACCACCGTTACCGTGGCTCGACGCGTCCGACTCGTCGTCGTCCTGCGGTTCCGCGTCGGGATCATCCGCGGCGGTCACGTTGGATGGCGCGGGCCCTTGGACGTCGAACGGATTGCCGCCACCGTCCTCGACTGCGCACGACGATCCACACAGTGCGGCGAGCACGATCGAGGCGCGGGTGAAGCGAGGCATGCCCTTGCTTCCGACAACGCGGGGTTAGGTTCACTGATCGTGTGAACTTTTCTCGCCCCGGGCGGAAGCAACGGCATGCGGATCGCCGGCCTTGTCTCACCCTTGCGTACCTTCCTCGTTGCGAGCGTGCTCGGTGCTTGCGCGCAGGCGCGGCAGGACGGGGTCGATCCTTCGACGTTGGGGATCGGAGAGTCTGGGGATTACGGTGACGATGACGGCAACGGTGACGGCAACGGTAGCGGTAGCGGTAACGGCGGCGATGGGTCCGACGGCGGGGAGAAGCTCGACATCGGAACCATGCAAGACGGCGACGGCTGCGGCGAAGGCGGGAGCTCCGGTGGGATCCCAGCCGCCGAGTTCAGCTACATCTGGATCGCCAACTCCGCGCAAGGAACGGTGTCGAAGGTCGACACCCGCGAGGGTGTCGAGCTCGCGCGCTATCGGACGTCGACGACACCCGGCAATCCGTCGCGCACGTCGGTGAACCTGTACGGCGACGTCGCGGTGATGAATCGCGAGGGCAGCTCGGTCGCACGCATCGCCGCGCGCGCGGCCGACTGTCGCGGGCCGAGCACGTCGACGGGACCCGACGACATCAAGCCGTTCGGCGCGGACGACTGCATGCTGTGGTCGCAGCCGCTCGGCGCGAGCGGTGCGTACGAAGACGGCCCGCGACCCGTCGCGTGGGAGGGCGGCACCGATGCGTGCGACAGCAATCCGCGGTTGTGGGTCGGGTGGACCGACACCGCAGCCGCAATCACGTACGTGAAGCGACTCGACGGTGCGACGGGCACGACGCTCGACGAGGTGGAGATCCCGGGCTGGACGTTCGGCATCGCACCGATCGGCGCGTACGGAGGCGCGGCGAACAAGGCCGGCGATTTCTGGGTCGTCGGTCTCGCCGGACCGCTCGTGCGCATCGACGGGGCAAGCCTTGCTGTCGAGATCATCCCGCGTCGACCCGACTCGTACTTTTACGGCATCGCGCTCGACCAGCACGGCAATCCGTGGATGGGTGATCTGTCCGGCGTGAGCTGGACCTACGACGTGCCGTCCGCGACGCTGCGCAAGAACCCGGCCGCCGGCGCGCGCGGCCGCGGCATCATGGTCGATCGCTACGGGCGCGCGTGGATGCCCGTGCACACCAATCCCGATCCGACACCGGGCCTGTGCTCTCTCGCCGAGATCGACACCGTGACCGGTGCCGTCGTCACGAACCATCCGTTGCCGGACTGCGTGGAGCCGGTCGGCGTCGCGGTCGACGTGGACGACTACGTGTGGGTCGTCGACAAGGGCGCGAACCGGGCCTACAAGTTCGACCCCGAGCTGCGGGAGATCGTGCTCACCGTCGACACGCTCGATGGGCCGTACACGTACTCGGACATGACGGGTTCGGGGTTGGATCTCGTCGTGAATCCCCCGACGGGGTAGGCTTGTCGATGAGGTGTCGCTCGTGTTGCCGCTGCTGCTCGCGCTCGCGGGCGATCGGATCCCGAGCGGGCCGACACCGGCGGCGAAGCTGACGACGGCGACGCTGCGTCACCTCGAGGTGATGCGGATCGATCGTGACTTCGGCATGGCGAAGTGGGAGCTCGCGCTCGACGGTTGGGTGCCGCACGAGGACGGGGCCTCGATCGTGGATCTTCGGCTTTGGTGGGTGAACGTCGAGGATGGCGATCGACGCAAGCCGATGAGCGCACATCTGCAGCGGTACATCGATTTCGGCTTCGATCGCGCGGTCGGTGGGGTGCTCGCGGTGCATCTCGCCGGCGACGGCAAGAGGTACGAGTTCGCCGTCGAGCTCGATGCGGCGGGCGTGCCGGTCGTGCTTGCGTCGGTGACGCTCGCCGATGGCGCGATCGTGCCGCGCTGTCGATGCGCGCGCGGGCGCTTGGTGGCGCGAAGGATCCTCGGGATGCCGATCGGCATCGCGTCGCTGCAGGTGCGGTGCAGCGATGCGACCGGGAAGATGCACGAAGGCACGGTGCCGTTTCGCGCGACCGAAGGCGGCAAGCAGTATGAGCCGGAGTAGGGCTGCAGCAGTACGCGTCGCGGCGATAGCGGATCCGCTCGGCTGATTCACGGCACGCACAGCGCTCGCGTCGCGGCGGCCGCCTCCGCATCACCCTTGCGCGTGTGCACCTCGGCGAGCGTCGTGATCGCGTCGCAGCGATCCTCGGCGAGCTGCGGATCGCCGAGCCCCTCGATCGCCCGTGTCGCGAGCACAGCCGCGGCATCGAGCTCGCCCAGCACGAGCTTGCAGCCCGCGAGCATCGCCCGCATCGCCGCGACCTTGAAGTGATCCTCGCCGAGCCCGCGCCCGCGCATCGCGATCGCCTGCTCGAACATAGGCACGGCCTCGGTGCACCGATCGCCCTTGCGGTAGGCGACGCCGAGGTTGTTGTAGGTCGCCGCGACATGATCGTGCTCGGGCCCGAACGTCGCCTTGCGGATCGCGAGCACGCGCTCGAGCTCGCCCACCGCTTCGTCGGCGCGCTGCTGCTCGATGTGCACGATCGCGAGCGAGTTCAGCGAGGACGCGACCTCCGGATGGCTGGGTCCGAGCAACCGCTCGCGCAGCGCGACCGCCCGACCGAGCGCAGCCTCGCCATCGTCGAGCTTTCCGGCTGCGCGACAAGCGTCGCCGTAGTTGTGCAGCGTGTTGCCGAGTGCACCCGTGTCGCCCTCGGCCTCGCGGAGCGCGACGGCCTCGCGCAGCGCGGCAAGGCCGACCTCGTGCTCACCGCGCTCGAACGCGATCAGTCCCTGGGCCTCGCGATGCACCGCAGCGAGTGCCGGCGGCGAGCCGGCGTGCTCGAGCGCACCACCGGCGATCGCGATGCAGCGCGTCGCCTCATCGGCGTGACCGGCCGACGCGACCATCCGACACATGCTGACCATCGCTGTGGTCGCGCCGATCTGATCACCGGCCGCGAGCGCAGCAGTCACCGAGCGCACCGCGGCCGCTTGCGCGAGCTCGATCTCCTTGAGGCTGAAGTGGGTGATGGTCGCGACGTACTCGGCCTCCGCTTCGAGCGGCCGATAGCCGATCTCGCGGGCCTCCTGCGCGATCGCGATCGCCTGATCGCGCGCGGCCGCGAAGCGACCCGCCTGCGCGAGCCCTCGCGCCTGTCCGATCCCGGCGTCGAGCGTCGTGATGCGACTCGCGATCGCCGGATCGTCCGGCATCGGCGTCATGCGTGCGAGTGCTTCGACATCGTCGCAGCGCGCGACATCGCCGAGCTTCCCCGTCGCCGCGACGGCCTGCTGCACGAGCATCGCATCGGCCTCGCCGAGCGTCGTGACGAACGAGCCGAGCTGCGCGCGCAGGCGCTCGAGGCAGCGCATTCGGAGATCCAGCGCCGCCTCGGATTGCTCGTGCCGCACGTGCGTCGCTTCGCACGCTGCGGTCTGGCTCGTGATCCACTTCGCCGTCCACGCGTCGATCGCTGCGGTGACCCGCTCGCGTGTGTCGTCGGCGATCGGTGACTGCGCCGCCGCGAACGCGCTGCGAATCGCGGTCTGCTGCTTCGGTCCCCAGCTCTCGGCGATGCGCGCCGCGGCGTGGCCGCACGGCTTGCTCGCATCGCCGAGCCAGAGCACCGTCGCAGCAACAGCCGCGAGCGCACCACCACCGAACGCGAGCATCGGCCACCTCGCAGCGCGCGGCGCCGCAGGTCGCAGCGCGGCCTCGATCGCATCCGACAGCGCACCGAGACTCGCGTGGCGCTCGCTCGGATCCTTCGCGAGCCCGCGCTGCAACAGCGGCAGCAGCCAGGCCGGTGCGACCGCTTCGCTGGGCGGCGGGCTCGGGGTCTCGCGCGTGATCTGATAGCCGAGCGCCGCCGCGCCCGAGCCGCGAAAAGGCCGCTGCCGATACACGAGCTCCCACACCGTCACGCAGAACGCGAACTGATCGCTGCGCGCATCGATCGTGCCGCCCGTGAACTGCTCGGGTGCCATGTACGCGGGCGTTCCGAGCAGCGCGCCGGTGCGCGTGAGCTGCTCGTCGGTCTCGTCGCCGGTGTCGAGCTTCGCCTGCGCGACGCGCTCTCCGCTGGTGCGCGCGAGCCCGAAGTCGAGCACACGCACGCGACCATCGTCGGCGACGATCACGTTCTCGGGCTTGAAGTCGCGGTGCACGAGGCCGGCGTCGTGCGCCGCAGCCAGCCCACGCGCGGCAGGCAGCGCGTGCTCGAGCACCTCGCGCCAGTTGCGATCGATCTGTGCGGCCCACTCGCGCAGCGTCACGCCGGCAACGAGCTCCATCGCAACGAACACGCGACCGCCGACGACGCCGGCATCGTGCACCGCGACGACGTTGGGATGGGCGAGCTTCGCGAGCGCCTGCGCCTCGCGGACGAGCCGTTGCGGACCCTCCGATGACGACGCATCGGGCTCGTCGGGCACGTGCAGCACCTTCAGTGCGACGCGCCGATCGAGCCGCGGATCGTACGCGGCGTACACGATGCCCATCGCGCCCTGACCGAGCGGCTCGAGGATGCGATAGCGACCGAGCGTCGCGCCGACATCGAGCGCTTCGGTCGCGAGCATCGACGTGCCGCCGAGCGTGAGGCCGTCCTCATCGACCGACGCGCGCGCCGGATCGAGCTTGCCGGTCGTCGCGTCGTCGGGGGTCTCGACCACTGCGCTCCTCGTCTCCGCGCTAGGGGTCCTTGGAGAACCGCGAGTGCGACCTGCCGTAGAGGAAGTAGATCGCGAGGCCGAGCGCCATCCAGATGATGAGGCGCAGCCACGTCTCGCTGCCGAGACTAAACATCAGCCAGCCGCACGAGAGGATGCCGAGGATCGGGACCCACGGCACGAGCGGCGTTCGGAACGATCGCGGGGCGTCGGGATCCGTCTTGCGCAGCACGAGCACGCCCGCGCACACGATGATGAACGCGAACAGCGTGCCGATCGACACGAGGTGACCGAGGATGTCGATCGGAAACAGGCCCGCGAGCGCGGCCGCGACGACGCCGGTGATGATCGTCGCGACGTGCGGCGTCTTGAACCGGGGGTGCACCTTCGCGAACGCCTTTGGCATGAGGCCGTCGCGCGCCATCGCGTAAAAGATGCGCGGCTGCGCCATGATCATCACGAGTACGACCGAGGCGAGGCCTGCGATCGCGCCGATGTCGACGATCATCGCGAGCCACGACAATGCGGGGCCGGCCTTGCTGACGGCGACGTCCACCGGGTGCGGGACATTGAGTTCGGTGTACGGCGCGATGCCGGTCATCACGAGCGCCATCAAGATGTAGAGCACGGTGCAGACCGCGAGCGATCCGAGGATGCCGATCGGCAGATCGCGCTGCGGGTTCTTGGCCTCCTGCGCCGCGGTCGAGACCGCATCGAATCCAATGTACGCGAAGAAGATCACCCCTGCACCGGCCGTGATGCCGCTCCAGCCGAACTCACCGGGCGTGCCGGTGTTCTCGGGGATGAACGGCGACCAGTTCGCCGGGTCGACATACGAAGCGCCGAAGCAGATCACGAGCACGACCACGACCAGCTTCAGATAGACGATGAAGTTGTTCACCGACGCCGACTCGCGGATGCCGACGACCAGGAGCACCGTGAGCAGCAGGCACAGGAGCACCGCAGGCAGGTTCACGATCGCGCCGGTCGCGATGAGCGAGCCGGCGCCTTCGACGACGTACGGTGCGTTCGTAAATGACGTCGGTAGATCGATGCCGAGGCGATGCAAGAACGCGACGAGATACCCCGACCAGCCGACGGCGACCGCCGACGCGGAGACGAGGTACTCGAGGATGAGGTCCCAGCCGATGATCCACGCCAACAGCTCGCCGAGCGTCGCGTAGCCGTAGGTGTACGCGCTGCCGGCGATCGGGATCATCGCCGCGAACTCCGCGTAGCACAGGCCCGCGAACAGGCAGCAGAAGCCGGCCAGCACGAACGAGAGGATGATCGCGGGCCCGGCGTGTTGCGCAGCCGCCGTGCCGGTCAGCACGAAGATGCCGGCGCCGATGATGGCACCGATGCCGAGCAGTACGAGGTTGCTCGCCGTCAGCGAGCGTCGCAGCGAGTGCTCACCGTCCTCGGCGGCTTCGTTCTGCAGAGCGGAGAGCGGCTTACGCGACCAGAGTCCCATCGGCCGGGGACACTATCAGAACCTACCGGAGACCACGATGCGGTTGTAGCCGAGGCGCATTCGGACGTCGGCTCGCCGGCGTCGGCGGTCGATCGAGACCAACGTGATCCCGCCGGCGACGGCCAGGATGCCGCCGCTCAGCATCGCGATGCCGGGCGCGAGCGTGTCGTGCACGAAGCGGCAATCGCCGTCCGCATCGCGGTTCTGCGGGTTGTCGGAGCAGCGGCGGCGAACGTCGTTGCCGTCGATTCCGAGCAACACGGCGCCACCGATCGCGCTCGCCGAACCGGCGGCGAGCAGCGCGATGCCGGCCGGGCGCATCATGTCGACGCGGCCTGTGTCGCGGCGAGGCGAGCGAAGAAGAGAAATATCGTGGTCCGCTCGCGAGGGCCGCGGCGCGGCGGGGGGCGAACGGCGGGCAGCATCGTCAGCGAGCAGACGCTCGCGCATCTCGATGGTGTGCGCTTCGATCGATGCGGTCAGCTCCCCGATCCCGCAGACGTGACACTCGCCGGTGCTCGAAGCGAGCGTCGGGCCTTCGATCGAATCCGCGATCGTGCCGGCGGCGATCGTGACCCGATACTCGCGATCTTCGCCGCGGACCTCGGCGCGGACCCAGTGGGTGACGCCGCGATCCGCTGCCGTACGTTCGCGACACACCGTGCTCTTGCACTCGCGTGCCGCCTCGCGCGTCGCGACCGACGCGAGCGGGATGTCGCTCGCCGCGAGCACTGCAGCAACGCGTGCGTCGAGCCGCTCACGATCCGCGGCCGCGATCCCCGGCGCGACGATGTCGAGCACGAGGACGCGACCGCTCGCGACCGGCGGCGCCGATGGGGCGAGCGCCACCATCGACGCGAGCACGAGTCCGATGACCATGACCACTCAACGCTCCCTTGTGGGTCAGAGCTTACCGAGCAGCACCAGCACCACGAGGACGAGCAACACGGTGCCGAGCAGGCCACTGGGCGCGTAGCCCCAGTCGCGGCTGTACGGCCACGCGGGGACGGCAGCCATGAGAAGAATCAGAACGACGACAATGAACATCCAGGACATGATGGGTTTCGCTTTCGGTGGGTTGGTTCTTCGGGATCAGTGACTGTGTTGCGTCAGCGCGACGCGAGCGCGGACTTGATGCGGATGTCGACGCGACGGTCGAGCGGCCAGTCGGCGGCGTCCGGCGACGCTCCGTCCTCGCCGACCGAGTTGATCTCGATCTGCGTGATCTCGACGCCGTGGTCACGGAGGTAGCGCGCGACCGACTCGGCGCGCGTGATCCCGAGCTCCTTGTTGTACGCGTCGCTGCCCCGGGGGTCGGTGTGGCCGACGAGCTCGAGCTCCTTACCGGCGAGCGCACCGTTCTCGCCCATGCACTGGGCGACCAGCTCGAGCGCCTCTGCGGTCTGACCGTTGATGGATGCGCTGTCGAACGCGAAGAACGACTCGGCCGGCTGCACCTTGCATGCGGTCCTGATGTCTTCATGGATCGTCACACCGGTGCGCGACGTCTTGCTGCTGTCGTACTTGTGGTC
>Ga0163144_10000363_pt1 | contig 104498 bp, 111 predicted proteins | sample OliLak19BULKMAT1_FD_123175 | JGI IMG/M metagenome (GOLD analysis project Ga0163144, IMG submission 123175) | Freshwater microbial mat bacterial communities from Lake Vanda, McMurdo Dry Valleys, Antarctica - Oligotrophic Lake LV.19.BULKMAT1 | ecosystem: Environmental > Aquatic > Freshwater >...
CAGGTGTTTTACTTTGGATCCCCGATAAAAGATTTCGGGGATGACACTGTCTGACTTTGATTGGCCTCGCCCGGAGGTCTCGGCACTCCTTCGGACATTGCGTCCTCAGTCGCCGAATATTTGGAGTGAAAACGGGGCCACACGACGAAACCTAAATTAATTAAGGTCCAGTCGTGTGTCCCTCGAAGTTGCCCCGAAGTTGCGAAGTTATTCAACGGTCCCGATTGTCCTATAATTTTAATCATAGATAATGATAGGAGTAAGCCATGGCAAAGAGACAAATTATTGCTTTATGGGTTCTTGCATCGCTATGGGCGGTTTCTGCATTTATTTGGTATATATGTGATTCATATGCTTGGGGATTTACGCAATTCATTCAATCAGCAGTTGTTGGGGGTATTTTTGCTACTTTAACATATGTTTCTTTAGCAAAAAAGAATACCCCGGACAGCAGGAATAAAGAATTGATGGACAGACTGGAGCAATTAGGAAAATCTAATCAATATATAGATGGTCTAGAAGTTATTGATAAATTAGAAGTAACAACTAAGCTCCCACAAAAAAAGATAGATGATCTCGTTAAAGTATTTTCAGAAGGATCAATTACCGAGCTTTATCAAACTTGTCACAAACTTATTGAACAAAAGGAATTCATAAAAGCAGTAGAATTGGCAGATAAGGTAATTCATTTAATCGTTAAATATGAGGTTTCCGTCTATGGTTTACCTGAAGGCATTTCAAATAAATACCTTTTGGAAGTAAAAGCTTCTTTTGGTGGATCGGAAAGCGGTATTACCCTACCGCAGATTCGTAATACATTCGATGAAGTCAAAAATAAATTTCTTGCAGAGAATGCATCTGAAAAGCTTAACAATGTGCTTGTAATGTTGAATCATTTGTTAGTAACCAAATTTCTTCATAAATTTCTGAATGAGAAAGATTGTTCTGGAGAAAATGGTGTGCCACAGAATGTAATCTGAATTAAGGAATCACGGAAAACGGGGCCACACGACGAAACCTAAATTAATTAAGGTCCAGTCGTGTGTCCCCGAGACCCCCGGGCGGAATTCTTCATCACGGGGAACTCATCGGCGATTGTCCGGATCATTGATGTCCTGGCTTGGGAAGACCGTTTTAAAAAACGGCTCAATGACTGGATGTTTTCAAAGCATTCTAAGAAACAGATAGAGCGTCTCGACTATCTTTTGACCAGAGAGATGGGCCTTGACGTGGAGGTGGGTGCTATTCGAATCAATTATCAAGGCGATATGGATAATATTTTCGCCATGTTTTCCCGTCAGTCCGGTGATATGAATGAGCGCTCAAATCCGATGATTGAAATCCGCAAAATTCTAGGGATTACCGACGAGGACCTGATGTACATGGCGGTGAAGGGAGCTGCTATGCGGTCATTGCAGGCAAATTCGAGGGTGCATCCCAAGGTTTTGGAAACCTGTCGTACCGAGATGAGTTTGCGCGATGATAAGGCTAAATTTGAATTAGCGGTCATCAATGAGCTTGAGAAATAAGGACACGGAGCCCTGCTAGATAGAAAGCTGTCTTGCTCTGCCGCACTACTGATGATAATATTTTTCATCCCCCCGAACTCCCCCATAAAAACTCTACCCCTCCACTACCGGAGGCAGTATGTCTATAGGTCTAATCCCGCTCGAGTGTATTGAAAGTAAAATCTATTTGATTCGAGCTCAAAAAGTCATGCTTGATCGTGATTTGGCTGAATTGTATGGCGTTGAGACAAAAGCCATCAATCGTGCTGTTAAGCGCAACCTGGAACGCTTTCCTACTGATTTTATGTTTCAAATGACAAAGGAGGAAACAGAATCTTCAAGGTTCCAAATTGGTACCTTGAAGAGAGGCCAAAATATCAAATATCTCCCGTACGCTTTTACGGAGCATGGGGTTCTGATGCTGTCGAGTGTGCTGAATTCTCAAAAAGCGATTGCCGTCAATATTTTGATCATGAGGGCTTTTGTAAAATTGCGGGAATTGATGATGACACACAAGGATTTGGCACGTAAAATTGAGGAACTTGAGAAAAAATACGACAGCCAGTTCCACGCGGTTTTTGCAGCCATCCGGCAATTGATGTCGCAGCCTGAGCCGGCCTCTTCGAGGAAAAAGATTGGGTTTCATGTTGATAAAGAATAGCGACACCCCGATGTTAATATTTGACATTCCCTAAAACCTCCCCCCATAAAAACTCTAACCCTCCACTACCGGAGGCAGTATGAAAGATTCTTCTTTTCCCAAGAACTACACCGTATTTTTATCTGATCTCAAAAAGCGTATTACCCAAAAGAGGAATGAGGGCCACACGACGAAACCTAAATAATTCATAAATTCCTGCTTGAACTCGGCGCAGGTTTTGCTTTTGTAGGACGGCAAGTTCATCTTGAGCTGGGCGAGAGTGATTTTTACATTGACCTGCTGTTCTATCATTTAAAATTGCGTTGCTATATTGTGATCGAACTCAAAGCAGGCGGCTTTGAGCCGGGCTATGTAAGCAAATTGAATGTTTATCTTAATGTTGTGGATGATATGCTGCGCCATCCCGACGATAAGCCTACCATTGGACTGCTTTTGGTTAAGCAGAAAAATAAATTGGTTGCCGAATATGCTCTGCGCGGGTACACCAAACCAATGGGGGTCGCACAATGGGAAACACAGATTGCTCGAGCATTACCGGCAACGCTCAAAGTAAGTCTGCCGACGATCAAGGAACTTGAGGACGAACTGAGTAAAAATATAAAAAAGAAGAAGGCCGGTCTTTGAGGTTCCAATTTGGAACCTTAAGTTGGGTTAATCCACGTGTTTGTAAAATTGCAGGAATTGATGATGACATACAAGGATTTGGTACGTAAAATTGAGGAGCTTGAGAAGAAATTTAATAAGCACGATGAAAACTTTGTGGTCATATTCCAGGCGATCAGGAAATTACTGGAAGCGCCCAAAGAGCCGCGAAAAAAGAAAATGCCGATTGGGTTTTGTGTGAAATAGGCACTGTAAAAACAGGAGACGGAGTTTAATGAAAAAAGATCCCAACAAAACTGTTGCAAGCATTTTTATGATCATCAACTGGGTTCCCGCCGTGAGAGGGAATTGAGGGAATTGGAGGGAATTGGAGCCAAAGGGAATTGGAGCCACACGACGAAACCTAAATTAATTAAGGTCCAGTCGTGTGTCCCCCGAGACCACACCAAAGTAAATTGCAGGGGTGACGGGGACGGAGCCCTATTAATTACTGACGGCATTTCCAAACTGGACTCAAAGCACATTCAGGAAAAGAGGGCCACACGACGAAACCTAACCTACGAGAAATAAATTTAGAGAAAGTTTGGGGCCACGATTTTCTAAGGAGAGCTCAGACCATCCCCGTGGGAGACGAAAAACCTTATGCCCAACATATTTTAATTATGGTATACTTTCTTCAATATGAGTCCGACAATATTTCAATATAAAGAATATCGTTTTTATTTCTTTTCCCGCGAAGAATCAAGAATGCATGTGCATGTTTATTCACCGAATGGGGAAGCTAAATTTTGGCTAGAACCAGTGATTGCCTTAGCGGAATCATATGGATTAAATGCCAAAAAACTAAAAGAAATACAAAAAATAGTTGAGGGTCGCAGAAATGAAATTGAAAAGTCTTGGAAAAAACACTTCAAAAGCTGAAGTTACACAGATTACCCCAAATGGCATTTGGTTATTGGTCAAAGATGTTGAGTATTTTCTTTCCTATGAAGCCTTTCCATGGTTTAAAAAGGGAACCGTAGCTCAAATTCATAATATTCAACTTTTGAATGAGTTCCACCTGTATTGGCCTGACTTAGATGTTGACCTGCATGTCGAATCACTAAGAAATATTGAGAAATATTCGTTAATTTACGTGTAGGGGAGTTCATTTGATTGAACCTGTTGTGAGTGATAGACTTACTTGCAACGGGTTTTTTATTTTCACAATATCCGTAAGTAGGGGGAAAGAGGCCCAGTGGCTAAGGTTAGAGTATGTTGGTCCGTATTGGATGTGGAGTTCGGGGAAAATTAATGAAAAATAATCAAAATACTTTACTTAAGCTTCTCCTTTGCCTGGCGTGCCTTTCTCCTAGCGGTACAGCTTACGCCGCGGAACCATTTGCCGTCGTGGAATTGTTCGGCTCGGAAGGATGTTCCAGTTGTCCGCCTGCCGACGATCTTTTGCGCGAATGGACCCAAAACTCACGAGCTCAACATTTGAAAGTTTACACTTTGAGTTTTCAGGTCGATTATTGGAACGATCTTGGCTGGACTGATCCGTATAGCAAAAAAGAATTTACCGACCGCCAATATCATTACGCAGACGTGATGCAGTTGCGCTCGGTTTACACGCCGCAGATGATTGTTAATGGTCTGTACGCGTTCGTCGGCTCTGAAGCCAGTGAAGCGCAGAAATGGATTTCCACGGTATTGAAAACTCCTGCTCTGCACACGCTGTCTGTCGAAATTAAGGCCGCGGACCCCGCCCAAGAAGGAAAGATTGAAGTTGTTTACAACGCCTCGCAAATGTCGGATAATGCCGTATTGAATTTCGCATTAGTCGAACGTGGCCTTGAAAGCCACATCACCAGCGGCGAGAATGCCGGACAGGTTTTAAAGCACGACAATGTTGTCCGTGAATTTAAAACGGTTCCGGCAGCGCAAAATGGAAGCGTTGTCTTGTCTCGACCGACCGGCGATGATTTGCAGCGTTTTTCGGTGATCGCTTATTTGCAGAATACGGAAACCATGGCTATTACCGCGGCCACTAGTATCGACTTACAATAGGATATGATGCTCCATCACCATTATCACTCTCCGCACCGCCGGGCCTTAATCGCTTTTATCCTCATCGGTACGGTCATGATGATCGGGACCGTCGGAATGCATCTTATTGAGCGGATGCCGATTATTGACGCTTTTTATTTTATGAGTATGATTGCGACTGCCCAGGGACCTACTATGCTGTTGACCACGTCTTCCGGAAAAATATTCGCCTCGATCATGGCTTTTATTTCTTTTGGGGTTGCCGTCGCGTCGCTCAGTTTTCTCTTTGGTCCGTTATTGGGAAAATTGGGATTAATTGGTGTGGAGCATTTGCAGGAGCAACGCAAAAAATCGGGTAAAACCAAAAAATAGGAGTTTATGATGAGCGAACCAATAAAAATCCTTGCCTTCGCCGGAAGTGCCCGCGAAGATTCATTTAATAAAAAGTTGGTCAAGGTCGCCGCAGACCTGGCGAAGAAAGCCGGTGCGCAAGTTACGCTCATCGACCTCCGTGATTTTCCGATGCCGCTCTTCGACCAGGACCTTGAGGCCAAGTCGGGAATTCCCGAACACGCGCAAAGAGTCAAAGATCTGATGGCCACGCACGATGCTTTTCTAATTTCCGCACCGGAATACAACAGCTCCATCACGCCATTACTTAAAAACACTCTTGATTGGGCGTCACGCTCGTTGAACAAGACCGAACCGGCGATGATCGCTTATAAAAGTAAAGTCGCGGCTCTCTTGAGTGCCTCGCCGGGAGTGTTAGGCGGGATGCGCGGGCTGGTTGTTGTGCGCGGCGTTTTACAAAATAACGGCGCTCTGGTTCTATCGCAACAACATGCCCTTTCAAAAGCTGGAGAAGCTTTTGGTGCCACTGGAAATCTTGTTGATCCCAAACAGCAAGACGCTGTGCAAAAACTAGTCGACGAATTGATCCGCGTGACCCAAAAACTCAAAGCCTGATGCCCGAATACATTTGCCCCCATTGCAAAAATGTTATTAATGACGATGAGGCGTTACTCTGCCTTTTTTGCGGCGAGAGTCTGAGCCGTCACTCCAGTGGTGCGATTGGTGCCATGAGGGCCATGCCGTGGAAATGGATTTTTGTGATGATCGCCGGTATTATCATCTTAAGTTTTCTTTTTAGCATAGGATAAAAGCGATATGAATATTTCCACGAACCGCAAAGAACTTTACAATTTCCCGTCACAAACCCGCATGGCCATTGGTGGCTGGGCGGCGATCTTTTTTAGTCTGCCATTCACGGTGTCCGGACTTTTTGTCATTTTCGCGGCGTACAATATTATTCCTACTCCTGATTCGCAATTTCATGCTCCGCGTCATTTTGTGGCCTTGTGTGGATCGCTTTTTGTTGTCGCCGGGCAATTGGTTTTTTTTCAAGGGATCAGCGGTCTGATCCAAAAAGCGAGAAATCGGAAAAATCAACTCGAGAATCCCGGCAGTCTTTCTAGTAGCGATTATCCGTGGGACCGTAACGGCATCAAAGGCGACGGATTACAACAGGTCCTGTCGAACTTCTTCGGCTGGGGTTTCTTTGCATTTCTTATGGTGCCGTTTAATTGGTTATGGTTTTTTGGTAATCAACAAAAAATTCCGAAAGTTGTTTACGTTATCACTGGTTTGTTTGACATCATCGTCGCCGCCGGTATTGTATATTGTTTTTATGTCCTGATCCGGTATTTGCGTTATGGGCAGAGTTTTTTGAAATTCAGCCGCTTTCCATTTCAATCCGGAGGGACCTTTGCGGGCACGGTCATGATGGCTAAGCCGCTCAAGAGTGTCACTAAGATGAAAATGATTTTACGTTTTATTGAAGAGAAAATTGAAGTACGCGGCAGCGGCAAGAGCCGTTCCGCGCAGGTGGTGTGTTACGAACTTTATAATGACACGATGGAACGGACCGATTTTGCGCAATATGGCCCGAATATTGATCATCTCGCGGTTGCTTTTACGCTGTCTCCGGATTTGAAGTTAAAGAATAATCTTGCGTTGCGGCCGCCCCGCTACTGGCAATTGGAAATTTCCGCATCCACGCCGGGAGTTGATTACCTGTCCCGCTTCTTAGTCCCCGTGTATTAATTATGGCCTGCGCTTCTACAGAGGATTCTATCCGCTGGGACGATAAAGGCGTCCCGCATTCGATCCATTTTCGCGATAAATATTTTTGTACCCAAAACGGCTATGAAGAATACCGTCATATTTCCGGACACGGCAACGGTCTAGAGCAACGGCTGGGTAAGCTTGATCCGTCGGAGAAAGGCACTTTTACCATTATTGAAACCGGGTTCGGTACGGGCATGTGTTTTTGCTGTATCTGGGAACTGTGGGAACAGTTCGCGCCGAAATCGTGGACCTTACATTTTATTTCTATCGAACTTTATCCGCTTTCTTCTGCTGATCTTGATCGGGCTTTGAGTGTTTGGCCGCCGTTGGCCGAGTATAGAAAATTGTTAAGTGCTAAGTATCAGCCTTTTGCCGATGGAATACGTGATTTTACTTTTGAAGAGCAGCGGGTGCGCCTGACGGTGGTTTTCGAAGATGTTGTCGTAGCGTTAAAGAAAATTCATGATGAGAATCTTGCGCCGCAAAAAGCCGACGCTTGGCTTTTAAATGGGTTCTCGCCGTTTGCCAATCCGCAAATGTGGACGACGGAGGTTTTTCAGGGGATGGCCCTGTTAAGCAAGCCGGGAACGACCTTATCGACCTTTACGGTCGCCGGTCATGTGCGCCGCGGTCTGGAAGCTGCCGGCTTTTGTTTGGCAAAAATTCCCGGCTATGGAACCAAGAAACAAATGCTGCGAGGAGTCTTTCAGACGACGAGTCCTTTAGGAAGAGGGTGGAGATCTTGAAAAAAACCGATTTCTCACTCGATCTTGCTTGCCGCACTGGGACATTTTCATTTTGTTAAGAATAGGACATTTTAGTTTTGCATTTCCACGGTAATATGACTGCTTGTATAATTGGGGCCGAAGTGATAGAGTATCACGGTTAAAAAAAATTTTAGTGCTATGTTGTGTCTGATATTCGATCGGATGGACGTGGCACACCGCCGTGTCCCTCTGTTTCGATATGCGTGCATATCTTAGGAAAGCACGGCATAAGTCAGAAAGTAGGAACAGTAATGAATGATTCAACGTTGAACTTCTATGGTTTAGGTATTGCCCCCCAGATTCTCGAAAGTCTTCAAAAACTCAACTTTAAACATCCCACTCCGATTCAGCATAAAGCAATCCCCATCGGTTTAGAAGGCAAGGACATGATCGGTATCGCCCAGACTGGAACCGGAAAAACCATGGCTTTTGGTATCCCCATGGTCCAGCGGTTGGCCTCCGGTAAAGGACGCGGTTTGATCCTTGTTCCGACGAGAGAGTTGGCTTTACAGGTTGAGCAGAGTATCGCCAAAATCGCCGGTGGATTTGGAATCCGTAGTGCGGTTTTGATCGGTGGCGATCCTATTGAGAAGCAAATTCGCGCATTAGCGAAGCACCCGCGTGTCTTGATTGCGACTCCTGGCCGCTTAATCGACCTTATGAAACAACGTAAGGTGCATTTGAGCGATGTGAATATTCTTGTTTTGGATGAAGCGGATCGTATGTTGGACATGGGTTTTGCTCCGCAAATCGATGAAATCTTGCGCTCAGTCCCGAAAGAACGCCAAACGATGTTCTTTTCAGCAACAATGGCGTCGGAAATCGTCAAGCTAACCTCTAAATACTTAAAACTTCCGACCCAGGTTGAAGTGGCTTCGCAAGGAACGGCTGCGGAACGCGTTACGCACGAGTTATTCATTGTTAGCCGCGAACGTAAAAAGGACCTTTTGCAGAAGATCTTGACCCAATATCGCGGTTCGGTTTTGCTCTTTTGCCGTACTAAAATCGGCGCTTTCAAAGTCGCCCGTGCTTTACACAATATGGGGCATAGCGCAATTGACATCCATTCTGACAAATCGCTTTCGCAACGTAAAAAAGCCCTCGAGGGCTTTAAAACCGGCCATTATCGTGTTCTTGTCGCAACCGATATTGCTGCCCGCGGGATCGATGTGGTTGGAATTGAGCTGGTCATTAATTACGATCTTCCCGATGAAGCAGAAAACTATGTTCATCGCATCGGCCGGACCGGCCGTGCCGGGATGGCAGGTCATGCCATTTCATTTGCCGCACCGGATGAAAAGAATGATGTTATTACCATTGAGAAACTGATCAAAACCGCTTTGCAGGTTTCTCAGCATCCTGATGTCCCGATCGAAACGTTTTCAAAGCCGCAGGTCGTTTTCAGTTCTAAGCGTTTTGGGGCCCGCCGTTCGGGTGCAAAACGCCGCTATTCTTAATCCAATAACTCCAACGCTGGGAGGAGACAAAATGCATTTCGATAAAGACAATTGTGAGTTGAGCTGGGTTTCGTATATTTTGCGTTTAGCGATGGCTTCGCTTTTCTTCGTTGCCGGGGTCAATAAATTCGTTATGGGGCTGAGCAATTCCGCTCAGTATGTCATTGCGACCTTCGCCAAAACCTGGCTTCCTGCCCCTCTGGTAACCCCGTACGCCTACGCCTTACCCTTTGTGGAAGTCTTCGTTGCGGTCTGGTTATTGTCCGGAATTAAGCTCAAAGAGGCCTGGATTTTTACCGCCTTCATGTTTATCAGTTTGGCGTTTGGGATGGCGGTTGCCCAGCAATATCCCAGCGCGGCCAGCAATTACGTTTATGTTGTGATAGCGTGTTTAGGGCTTTATGTCAGTAAGTTTGATCGCTGCGCGCTTGGGAAGTAAAAATTAATAATAGCGTCGGAGATGGCATCATGTTGAGAATGTCCATTCTGAATAATTGTCCAATTTAAGGGGCCGTTTTTTAGATTGGACATTCTGCTTAAAGGAGTTTTTATGGAGGATGTTTTGAATTGGCGCTACGCCACCAAAAAGTTTGATTCGACCAAAGCTGTTTCAGAAGCTAATCTTGAAGCGCTTTTAGACGCTTTACGGCTATCGCCATCTTCCTTTGGCCTCCAGCCGTGGAAATTTATTGTGGTTAAAGATAAAAATTTGCGGCAGGAATTACGTAAACATGCTTGGAATCAGCCGCAGGTCACAGAAGCTTCACATTTAATTATCCTTTGCGTTAAGACCAGTATGGATACCGAATATGTCAAAGATTTTATCCAGCGGACGGCAAAAACGCGAGGGATTACTGCCGATGCTTTGGCTAGCTATCAAGACATTATTTTGGGCTTTATAAAGGAACATAAAACCGAGGATCTGGCGAATTGGATGACCAACCAGGTTTATATCGCCCTTGGGGTGCTTTTGAGTGAGTGTGCGCATCTTCAGATCGATGGCTGTCCTATGGAAGGCTTTGATGCCCCAAAATTCGACGAGATTTTGAAGCTTAAAAATCTTGGCCTCCGTGCGGCTGTGCTTTGTCCCGTTGGATATCGCGCCGCCGATGATTCTTACGCAAAACTCGCTAAAATTCGTTTCGCGGAGAATGAAGTCGTGATTGTTAAGTAGTACAAAATGCAGGTGTTTCGTTTGTGTGAAAATCGCGTGAAATAATACCCTTGACAAAGGTATTATTGTGTATATACTTTCAGTATTAGTTTTGTTATAAAAGTTACTTAAGTACCGATTAGCGCCGAAGCTAATCAACAATCATTGGACATCGTAGCCCAAAATCCCTTTCCGGGGTTTTGGGTTTTTTGTTTTTTCAGAAGAAAAAGCAAAAAATCCCCAGCAATCCTGGTGCAGCGAGGGATTTCCTTAAGAGGAATCAAATATGAATTGGATGCAAAAAAATAAATGGGGCATGTTTTTTAAGTCAGTGATCTGGTCGGTCCTGATCGCTTTCACCGCTGAAACTTTCGGTTTTGCTTCGTTGGCCCATGCACAAACTTATTTGCAAAGTCTGCCGGTTCCCGGAACCATGGTGAATCTTAGTTCTTCTTATACCCCTATATTGATGAAGGGCATCAAAACATATCCTGACAATCCTTTTCGTTTTGATTTCTTCATTGATCCGGGCCAAGAAGGCGTGGACAGCCAAACTGTAACTAAAGAATCCTCCAAGCTCATCAAATATTTTCTCGCTTCCTTGACCGTTCCGGAAGATCAACTCTGGGTCAACCTTTCTCCGTACGAAAAAGACCGGATCATGCCGGCTGGTTTCGGTGTTACCGAAATGGGTCGTGATCTTTTGGCGCAGGATTATTTCTTAAAACAAATGTCCGCTTCGTTGCTTGATCCAACAACACCGCGCGGTGAAGAATTCTGGAAAAAGATTTATGCCAAGATCCGCAAACTTGGTGGTGATGCCGGTGCCGTGAATACCTTTAATAAGGTATGGATTATGCCAGAAACCGCAGACGTCTACAGCAAAGATGGCAATGCCTTTGTCGTTAATAGTCATTTAAAAGTTATGTTGGAAGAAGATTACGTAGCGCTGTCCAAGCAGAAGGACAGCGCGAAGTCCCCCGTAACCGGGGCAGGACGCGCTCCTGCGCGGGATGAAGCCTCTAATAAATACAGCGCGGTCATCCGCGAAGTGATTGTTCCGGCCTTGGAAAAAGAAGTTAATGAGGGCGAAAACTTTGCCATGCTTCGCCAGATCTTCAATTCCATGATTTTGGCCACCTGGTTTAAGCGTCACTTGCGCGAAAGCGTGTTCGGCCGGATGTATGTTGGACAGAACAAGGTCGGCGGTGTCGATGTGACCGATCACGATATTAAACAAAAGATTTACGAACAATATCTCGCCGCATTTCAAAAAGGTGTTTTTAATTTTATCCGTGAAGACGTTGATCCTGTGACCGAAGAAAGCATCCCGCGTAAATATTTTGCTGGTGGGGTGGACTTTACGAATTTTGGCGGATTGGCCAGTTCAGCCGTCGCTTCTCCTTATCATGAAAGTAGCGACATCATGAGTCTACGCAAAGTGAATTTGCGTCCGGCGGATTTCCTTGGCAAACCGTTCTACCGCGTGTCTTCCGTGGTGGTCAGCAAAGCTGGTGTTAATTGGTATAGCTCTCTTAATAGAGTCACTCCGGCTCCCGTTGCCGAGGCTTCCTCCGGGTTAACGGCTTTTAATGACTCGGCCTTCGGCGCACAGCTTTCTTCATTATTTACGGTAACAACCAAAAAGTTTTCCATTACAAGAGCTTTGGGTATTGGATTTGCTACGATCGCTTTATTCTCTGCTTTAGGTTTTTCATCGGATGCCAACGCCGCCAAATTCTCGATTAATGAAAAACATGAGATGTTGGTCCAGATGGAGCGGGGCGATAATTTAAGTGAAGTTGCCAAGAAACTGCAGAAATTGCAGGTAGAAGATATGAGGGTTAAAGCCGACCTTCTCGGCGGTAAATTTTGGGGCGAGGGCGGAGTGGTCGAGAAACTTGCCGCGGCGATGGCAATTTCAAATCCCAATGACATCAAAGCCCGAGCGACGTATGTTATCCCAACAGAATTTTTAGAAACAATGGCTGATGGGACTGATCAAGGCCAATCCATTACTATCATTAAAAAGACACTGGTCGATACCGGTGTCCCGTTTGCCGATACAACAGCAATGGCCGGCAGTTTTGATACGTTGAGTAAGGAAGAAAAGCCAGGGCAAATTTCTCTTGATAATATAACGGTCACAGAACCTGCTGCGGCCACCCAGGCTAAAGCTCCGGCTCTTGCGACTCCTTCCGCGGTTTCTTCTCCTGACGGACAACGGCTTCCTGATGGAGAGATGTCGCTGCCGAGTGCAACTTTACCGCCCGAATATTATAAGCCGGACCCGACGATTCCTTTGACCCTCGGAGGCTTGAGCCTTCTTGCCCTGGCGGCCTTAGGACGTAAATATTTATTGGAACGTACAGCGAAAGTATTTGTCACGAGAAAGCGCGTTGCGGAAAAGAATCCTTCACCCGCCGGAGCTCTTGTTAAACCTGAGCAACTTCAGACCCGCGCTGCCCAATTGCTCGCAAAACGCATGCGCTCGATAAGTCTTCCCTATATACAAGCGCAAGCACGCGTCAGAGATATTGTTAAAGAGAGAATTGCGGTGTTGTTGACTTTTTTCTATGATGTTTTGAGAAACGATCCTGCCTTATGGTCCTCCATGAATCCCCAAGATCGCGAAGCGGAGATCGAAAAGACCGCAGCCATTTTTAAAGAAGAAATGACCACGTCCTTGGAGGTCGCGGGGGAAATGTTTCTGGGTCGTCGAGGATTAAATGCCATGATCGCCACTCAAGCCGATGAACTCGTGGCCGGTTGGGCGGCTTCGGGTAAAAATGAATTCGAAGATGAAGCATCACTTGATAGGTTTGTAACTAATACACTCAATCCATTTATTGAACAACGTTTGCGTGATTTTTCTCAAAGATTAAACAGTACCGATGTTGTGATTGTCGAGTCATCGATTTTGTCTCCGTTGGGTTGGGCAAAAAGTTTAAAGAAGACCGGCGCTAAAGATCTGGCTTTAAGAATCGTTGATGAAATGTTAAACGATGTTGCCACACCGCTGGAATTGCCAAAAGCATCGATTCATTTTGCTAGTGTTGTTCCATTGCATCGCGAGCCGATGACTGTTGAAAATGTTAGATCCCGCATCGCGCAAAGTCCACAACTTCATTCGGTGACGGCGCGATTGCATGAACAAGCTTTAGCCATGGTTGCCGAGTTACGTCCGCGGTTAGTGGAGGCTTTTATCTCCCGTAGGTGGTCAGTGAAAAATCCTGATCTTCGCCCCGAATTAGCGCAAAGCACAACGACAACGATTGCAGAATATCCAGAAAAAGAAAGATATGCTGAAAATGTTTCGCAAAGATTTTTTGAGCCGCTCATTGTCCGTTATTTGGATAGTGCTTTTGATCAGGCCTATGCCGCGGGTGAAATTGAAGACGTGATCAACGGCTTTACGACAAAATTATTGAAGCGTTCCACCGGAAATCCGATGACCCAAGCCGATCTTATCGAAATTGATAATTTCATTCATGCGGAATTAGCCGCTGCTATTAAGCAACGCATTACGGCTGCGGCTGAAGCTTTGCGTGACGGTGTGTGGAGTCCTGATCTGATTGAAAATATTTATCAAATTGTAATTAATAAATATGTCAGCCGCGAAGGGGCGATTGCCAATGGCAGCGGCATCGTCCTCGCTCCGACCGCGATTAAAGCGGCGGAAGAAATTGCTATGATTTTGCGCGAAGACCAGGGGCTTTTTGTTGTCCCGGTTTTTGTCCGTGCTATGGCAGAAGAATTGGCTGAGTCGCAAGTAGTCGAACAGGAACCCGTTCTTGCGCAAACGAACGAACCGGTTATTCCGACGGAAAGTCGCGCACCCCCTGCCAGCTATCTGAAATATGATGCGTTAGTCTTAGGGATTACGGCCGCGGGAATGATTGCCACCGGTAATACTGATCTAGCAGGGTTTTTAACCACGCTGGCTAGTCCGTTTTTGTTCCGCGGTGGTTTTACCGCTTCCTATTGGGTGCATGAGTTTTCGCACGTTGTCGCCGGCGGTGACAAAGCTTTAACGAAAGCCAATCTTTTAGGAAATATTCGCGGGAGTGAATGGCTTTCTATGTTAATACCGTTGTTTGGTAAAGTCGCCCCTGACGCTAAAGTTGTCGTCCCGGGTTCCAAAGGGTGGTTGTCGTGGTTTAATCGTTTGGCCGGACTTGGAACCAGCACCGCGATTCTCGGTTTGGTCGGTACGATGGTTTGGAGTTCTTTAAAAGCGGGCCGCCTCGACGAAGTTTTTGCCACACTCCCGCTTCTCTTTGGGGCATTGGCTGTTATTGTCGGTTCGGTCAAATCGGATTTGGTCGCTCCACTTCAAGGGAGAGCGAAAGATTGCGAATTTAACTGCGGTGTCGCCGCCGGTGTCAGCGAAGTGGATCTTCGTGCCGATTTTAAAGCCATGGGTGAGGTTACCGATATCCGTGGCCAGCAAGCTGGGGGATGGGACGAACAGACGGTTGATCGCAGCGGTAATGTCCGTTGGAGCGGCGACCGTATGGTCAATAACAAGCGTGGAGATCTTCCCGGAAGTATCGATTCCCGGATGGCCGCGCAACGAGCGATAGCAATGGCCAAAGGATACAGCACTCCGCCAGGATTTAATGTTTTGATTGGGCATTATCGTTATGGAACGTCCAGTGCACCGCACAAGAAGGAAACCCATCCGCATCATTGGATGCCGGAACGTAAGGTCCAGGTCTGGTCCCTTGACGAAAACGGCAACCTCGTCGAGCGTAGTAAGATCCTCGGGACAACGATCGTTCACAACGGCGACTTTGATTATTGGAGATTTTACGGAAAATATGAATCAAATACCGATCTGTCATTTTGGCTCGAAAGAGTTTTGCACACTAAGAATGACACCAGTGGAGATTCGCCTAAGATCGCCGGGATGATGGATTATTTAGTGACAAAAGGCATGTGGGATGCATCTGCCCGTTTTGCGTATTATGAGCAAGGGGCTGATTCTTTTGACGATGTCTTTAATGGTAAATTCGAAAAAGTTGTGACTAACCAGGCGGCCATTGACTCCGACCCGGATGTCGTTCCCGAATATGACGTGACTGCTCCCAATACCGCATTGACTAAAGAACAGCTTCAACAATTTGCGATCCGGTTATCGGAAGTCTTTAAACGGGAAGGGCAGAAATTAGTACGTACGGGTGACAGAAATTTAACTGACTTATGGTCCTCAGATCGTATGCAAGAACGTATCGCGTTAATCAATGATATGCTCGCCAATCTGAAAGGTTTGGACATGGTCCAGGAATGGGATAAGGCCAAACGTCAGCGTTTTGTTGAGGAGGCGCTTAAAGCTTTTATTTTTAATGATGAGTATGCAGCGGCAAAAATTTTCATCGAGCGTGCCAAGGGAAGTTTTGGCTTGGCGATTGGTTCGACCCTGAAGCGTGGAATGATTCTCGTCGCTGACGGCCAGCCTTTAGCCATCGGTATGGACGAAGCTCGTACCAAACTGTTTGCGGTGTCTGAACCGTCTGCACTAAAGATTAGTATGAAGGACGGCAAGACCTTGGATTATCGCATTTCACTTCGCCAAAACCTTGGGAGCGGTGAAATTGTTAATATTTCCGGTCCTAAAAATATGAAAATTTACTCACGGGAGTTGGGACGTGAATTAACTCCGGAAGAAATCGATGCCCGTAAAGTTTCTTTAAGGGACAATCCCTGGATTAGCGAACTCCCTGATCTTAAGAGTGATGATCCGGTTGGTGACGATATTCGTGATACCGCCCGTGTGATGGTCGCCATTAAAGCTCATTGGGATGATCCGGCCTCGCCGAATCGTCAAGCAGAACGCAATATTTTGCAGTTGATGGTTCAGAAAAAAATTGAAAAGCAGATCCGCCAATCGAGCGAAGCGTATACCATGTTAGAAGTCAAAATGCGCAAAAAAGCGGATGATATGGCTTTTGGCGTGCGCCGCCACCTTGTCGCTGCTTTGCAGAAAAAGATTGCATCGACGAGAGATTGGGAAACGGCATTGGACTTACCTAAAACGTCGGCTCAATTAAGCATTTTGCTGGAAGGTGCGGTCAGTGCCGTTTGGGACCGCGATCAGATTGAAAAAGCGATCCGTGAGCAAGCCGCGCAACTGGCCCGCGCACTTATGGGAAACGATATTGATGCCAACCAAAGCCGCATGATTATCAAGGCTTTTATCAGTAATAGTTTAGACGGCATGATTACAGAAGAGCATGAACGGGTACGGAGTCAAATTGAAAATGTTATGTCAAATTGGCGAGAAACGATTGCGCAGGATCTGATTCTTCTTTCCAACAGAGCCGTCCGCACTAAAAGCGATCTGAAGGCTATTGGTAGGATGCCTATCGAAACTCTCGAAAAACTTTGGGGTGAGATGGGTGTTAAGCCCGGAATCCCGACGGTCAAGAATGGTATGGATTTAGTGGTAACTGGTATGGAAATCAGCCAGTGGGTGAGCGAACAATTTGTGACAAGTTTGAAACAAACTTTTCCTGACTTGCGGATTGTTGCGGAAACGTCCAATAAAGTCTTGGAAGATCCGATTGCAGCCGGGATCGATGATGCGACCATCGTCCTTGCGGTCAGTCAGTCCGGACAAACATTTCCAACCTTGAATGCGACCATTGCGTTGGAAAAACTTTCTCCCGGCCGGGTCTTTGTTTTGACCGGGGAATGGGACACACTTATGGGACAAGCGGTCGGGCAGGAATTTAAAAAGGATTCTGCGCCTATCGGACGTATCATTTCGAATTTGACTGGTTTTCGCCCGTCGGAAGCGGTGTCCTTGACCGGGACCGCGACCCACGTAACTTTGACGGAATTAATGCTTCGCTTGGGTGAAGATATGTCAACAATCTTTCCTAACGAGAAGCCATTGGGCCTGACTTTAACACCAGATGGGATCGCGAAACTTAAAGAGAAACGTGACGTTTCGATCACGGAAATGGAACAAATCACCGGCACCGATAAAGACGGTAAGGTCGTTGACTCCAAAGAAAGCAAAGCGTTAAATAATCAAGCCAAGAAATGGGCTCGCCATGTTCTTGATGAACCCATATCAAAGATTATTACAACAGGCCATTTAATTCTTGCTGTGGTCGGTGGGGTTCTCGTTTTTCCGCTTATGGCAAAACTTATGCCGTTTGCCTTTGCCATACCATTATCGATTATCATGCAATATTTCTTTTTTGAATTTTTTAAATATACAACAATTGCCATTATGCGTGCGGTCCAAGGTCGTAGCGTTTTGGCGCGTACGGGGAAACGTACTATCGTCATTGGTGATCGTTCCTATATCCATCAGGCTTTAGAAACGTTTGTTTCCAAATTAAATTCTTTAAGTAAATCCGCAACTGCCATTGATGTTCACGGTGCTAATCCCGGCGATCACATGGTTGCGCGTTTCGGCCACCGTGTTGTCCGCGGTTCTTTGATCTGGTTGGGTGTTACCGACGGGCGCTTGGGGGGCAAATTGGAAGAATGGCAAAATTCGATCGGCATGACGGGTAAGCAGGCTAAGGGTGTCCGCAGTTTCGGCGTCGGGGCGGAAGTTATTGCCGTTGGGCGTGAACGTACTTTTAATAAAAATGCGTCTGACGTGGATATTACGATCAAAGGTGATGTCAGCGACATCCCGCAAGATATTGCCATGCTTTATGAAGATCGCTTTGATTCATTGGCTCGCTTGGTGTCGGGTCAGACATTTTTTTACCGGATGATGCGAATTGTTTCGACCCTAGATCTCTCTCCAGGATGGCGCAAATTTTGGCCGTGGGCCTGGAAAATGAATCGCACGCAAAGCGGTCCGCGTATTGCGACAACAGCTTCGCCGCGCTCAGCGCCGGATTATAAGCGATTTATTAAACAAGAACCCGTGGAATTGCCGTTAGGTATGCATGCTCGCACGGGTGAAGCGGCTAACGACGAAGACGCAGCCGGTAAGGCCTCAAGCGCGATTAGGCCGCCAACATCGCAAGCGGTACAGAAACCTGACGAAGCCCCCGGCGGTATCGATTTAAATCCGCGCAATTTGAAATTGAACGTCAACGGTAACGACAGTATTCCGCTTCCGACTGCGCCGGCCTTCATGATCGATTTACAGATGATCAATGCTTTGCCGACCGACCACTTCGTTCCGATGATCATTGAAGTCGTGCCAATCCCGACGGTGGAAATGTTTTTAGGTATGGATGAGCAGGTCCCTGAACTCGCTTCGGCCACACGTTAAATCTCCCCCCCAGGCAAGGGGGTTGCCCCAGAGCTTTTATTCCCCCTTGCCCTTTGTTAATTCGTTTTTATGAGTTGTTTCTTCTTGTATTAAGGAAATCAACCCTTAAAAAAATGCCAATAAAGGGCTTGCCCTTTTTCTCCAATAAATCCTTGTGTTGAAAGCCGGATCATCTATGATGATTTTGCTTATGAAACAATTCCTCGAAAAATTTCGTAACATTCCTTTGATCAAGCGTATTCTCTTTTTTGCGGCGATCTTGGGTCCTGGATTTATCACCGGCAGTGTCGATAACGACGCCGGCGGAATCACCACGTATTCCGTCGCAGGGGCCCATTACGGCTACGATCTCATCTGGACCCTAATTCCATGCTTCATCGCGCTCGTTGTGGTCCAGGAAATGAACCTGCGCATGGGCATTCATACCGGAAAAGGTCTGGCCGATCTGATCCGCGAAAATTTTGGAGTCAAATTCACGTTTTTTTTGCTTTTGGGACTTTTTATCGCGGATATTGGGAATACCGCCACGGAGTTTGCCGGTGTGGCCGGAAGTTTACAGATCTTCGGCATCAGCAAATATATTTCCGTGCCGCTCACCGCGTTGGGTGTGTGGTTTCTCGTCACAAAAGGAAACTACAAAGTCACTGAACGGATTTTTTTACTTTTTAGTTTTTGCTTGTTATCTTACGTGGTTTCTGCGATCTTGGCCAAACCGCACTGGGCGGAAATCGGTGCCGCGGTGATTAATCCGAATATCCGTTTTGAAAAAGATTATCTATTTTTAGTATTAGGGATCATCGGGACCACGATCGCTCCGTGGATGCAGTTTTATATGCAAAGTGCGGTCATTGAGCGCGGCACCAAGCCGAGCGAATACAAATATGCTTTAGCGGATGTTATCGTCGGATGTGTGGCGACGGTGGTGGTGGCGTTCTTTATCATGGTGTCTTGTGGGGCGACCCTGCATGCCAACGGCATTGTGATCACCGAAGCCAAAGACGCCGCAATGGCGCTTAAGCCGTTCGCAGGGAATCTCGCGTCAGAAGTTTTTGCCTTCGGCCTTTTTATTGCCTCGGTTTTTTCCGCGACGATCTTGCCGCTGGCAACCTCATTCTATATTTGTCAAGCGTTCGGTTTTGAGGCGGGGATCGATAAAAGAGTCGAAGAGGCGCCGCAATTTTACACCCTATTTGCCACGATTATGACGATCGGTGTCGCCATTATTTTGATTCCGAATGCGCCCTTGATTAAAATTACGATCGCTGCTCAGATCATCAACGCGATTTTGCTCCCCTTGGTTTTGATTTCAATGGTGATGATCGTAAATAATAAGGACATTATGGGTGTTCATGTCAATAATCGTTTTCAGAACGCTATTGCGTTGTCCACGACGGGGATCATCGTTATTCTAAGCCTGAGTTTATTGATTTTGCCGCTCATTTTGCGTTAGTAAGATAGCGCAAATAATCCCTTGACACTTCTGTCAAGACTGGTATACTTTCTATTGTAGTAATGCAAAAGATTAGCGATTATTGGACCGCAAGGAGATAATAACGATCTTTGCGGTCTTTTTTATTTCGCTAATTTTTTCCCCGTCATGTTGGTCTAGTGTTCAGGTGATCTGAAACAAAGCAAGGACGTGGGGCCTGAGCGCTTTACTATAATGTAGGGGAAAGGAGGAACACATCACATGGCAAAAGGTAAAGTTAAATGGTTCAGCGATCAAAAGGGGTATGGTTTCATCACCCCGGAATCCGGTAACGATGTCTTCGTACACCACAGCTCTATTCAGGGCGAAGGTTACAAGACCTTAGCGGAAGGTCAGGAAGTCGAATTCCAGATCGAAAAAGGTCCTAAGGGCGAACAAGCGACAAACGTCGTCAAATTGTAAGCCTTGACATAAGTCAAAAAGAGGCCCGGTTCTCGCAAGAGATCCGGGCCTTTAATTTGCTTTTATCCTAATCGCATGTTATTGTTGCACTGTGTTCTTCAACTCCTAAAAATCAGTTCGCTCTCTACGCTCTTAGCAAAGTTCCCCAAAAATTTTTTTTATATTGAATCATTACCCGAGAAAGTGGTATGTTTAAGCCTTTGTCTAACAAAAACAACTTAGTGACCCGTAAAATCATCAGCATCATGCTGTTGGTGACCTTTGGCTTATCGATGGGTATTACGCCATCGCAAGCACAATTGCCAGCTTTGGGGCAAATGGTGTGGTTAACGCCCGGTTTTCAGCCACCGGTTCTGCGCGGGATGACGGTCCATCCCGAGAATCCTCTTCTTTTTGACTTCATCGTTGACCGGGGTCAGGACAAAATTAACGACATTCTCCTCAAAGACGAAAGTACCAAACTCATCAAATATTTTCTCGCGTCGATGACCATTCCGGACAAGGATGCTTGGGTTAATCTATCGCCTTACGAACAAGATCGCATTATCCCTGACGCCCTTGGCCAAACCGAAATGGGTCACCAGATGCTTGAGCAGGATTATATGCTCAAACAACTTTCCGCTTCCCTCACCAATCCAGACAAAGACCTCGGGCAAAAGTTCTGGAAGGAAGTCCGCGCTCGAGCCATTAAACAATTTGGCACGACGAACATTCCTTTAAATACCTTTAATAAAGTTTGGATTGTCCCGGCCGGAGCGACCGTGGTGGAAAAGGACGGCTTTGCCTATATTAGTGAAAGCAAGCTCGATGTCATGTTGGATGAAGATTACGAAGCGATGGAAAATAGCCTGTCATCTGCGTCATCAAACATGTCATCTGCGTCATCAAACAAGTCATCCCGGTCATCAAACATGTCATCTGCGTCATCAAACATGTCATTCCCGAATGCTTTAATCGGGAATCCAAACGCAAAGAATGGATCCTCGATAAGAAGATTCGAGGATGACATTATCCGATTATCTACCGCCGTCTTTCGCGAAATGATCCTGCCACAGCTCATTAAAGAAGTTAATGAAGGCAAAACTTTCGCCCAAACGCGTCAAGTTTATCAATCGGTTATTCTCGCTACGTGGTACAAAAAAGCGCTCAAAGATTCGCTTCTAAATAAAATTTATGCTGACAAAAGTAAAATCGAAGGCATCAAGTTCGACGACAAAGATATCAAACAAAAAGTTTATGACCAGTATGTCGAAGCCTTTAAAAGGCAGAGGTTGATCTTGGTTTAAGAGGTGAACAAAATCCAGGAGATACTAACTCCAGTGCTAAAGGAAGCTCTAGTCTAGCTGAAGCAAAGGCGCCCGGCGGGATTGACTTTGACTCGTCTAAACTCAACTTACAAACCTTACCCATTCTCGGGTAGTTGGACGTGAAGCCAGATGTTGCCTTTTCAAAAACCTAACAACTCATCTCCAGCTTCCTTAATCTTCTCTTAACCTTTGATTTGGTAAAGTTAAAAAAGTTACTAAATCTGAGGTTAAAGAGGAGGTTCTTTATGGAAATCAATCCTTGTTGTGTCTGCGGTGAAGAAGTCAAAGGAAAGGCTCATTTTGCAGAGTACAAAGATAAAATATATTATCTCTGCTGCCCTGATTGCCAGAAGGTTTTTGAGTCGGATCCCGAGGAATATGCCTTAGAAAAGAAGGTCGCTTAAGCATTTAAGTTGAAAAACCCCTTGCAATGATTGCAGGGGGTTTTATTTTGCGTTAATATAGAGCGTGCAAAAAATATTCATCAAAAAATGTAGCGTCAAACCTCTGCAGGCCAAGCTCATTTCGCCGTTTCGAACAGCGTTAGGCCAACACGATAATTTAGAAAATCTTTCCTTTCATCTTGAATTGTCAGACGGAACTATCGGTTTCGGTGAAGCCGCGATCGCTTCCCATATCACCGGCGAAACTTTGCAGGCCACTCAAACTAATCTTGATGAAATCGCCAAAGAACTGGCCGGTCAGGATTTGAACAGTTACCTGGCGATCTCGTCCTATCTCCATCAGAAATTTCCCAATAATCAATGCGCCGTTGCCGCAGTGGAAATGGCCGTGTTTGATGCATTTACCAAACAACTTAATATCCCGTTATGGAAAATGTTCGGTTCGACGTTGAAGAAAATCACCAGCGATATTACCATTGTTATTTCCGACTTAGACGAAACGGTTGCAAACACAAAAGAGTTTTATCGCAAAGGTTTTCGCACCTTTAAAGTCAAGATCGGCCGCGACGATGCTTTGGATCTCAAACGGGTTTTGGCGGTCAAAAAGCATACCCGTAATTCTGCGATTATCCTCGACGCCAACCAGGGTTATACCGCCGACCAGACCCTTAAATTTTTGAAAGAATTAAAACGCCTCGGGGTCAAACCCCAGCTTATCGAACAGCCGGTCAATAAAGAAGACTGGGAAGGTTTGAAAAAAGTGAGCCAGTTGAGTGGCGTTCTGGTGTGCGCGGATGAAAGTGCTTCGAGTTTAAGCGATGTGGTGCGTATTATTAAAGAAAAAGCCGCGCCGGTCATCAATATCAAGCTGATGAAATTCGGCCTTATTCATGCCCGGGAAGCGGCAGTTTTGGCGCGCAGCGCCGGCCTTGAGCTGATGATGGGCGGAATGATGGAAAGTCCGCTGGCGATGACGGCCGCGGCGCACCTGGCGTCGGGCATGGGTTGTTTTAAATACATTGATCTCGATACTCCGTTCTTTATCGCCTCGACCCCGCGCATCGGTGGACTGCGGCAAGCGACCTATCTGAATTCAAAGGGGATTTACGATGTCGGCAAAGTCAAATGCGGTATCGGCATCGACCTATGATTCGCAATCCGCTCTTGATTGTGTGTGCGCTTTTAGCGATTGAAAGTGCCGTTCTCTTTATTTCGTCGCGGCCGCAATTCAAAAAATATTTCTCCTTCTTACCGCCGGTTTTTTGGATTTATTTTATTCCGATGCTCTGTTCGACGTTTGGATTGATCGACGCCAAATCACCAATTTATCAGACTATCATCAATTGGTTTTTGCCGGCAAGTTTAGTTTTGTTGCTATTGTCCGCGGATATCAAAGCGATCATGCGTTTAGGAAAACCGGCTTTACTCATGATGCTGGCGGGTAGTTTAGGGGTTATGGTGGGAATGCCGCTAGTTTTTGCTCTTGTCAAACCGTGGGTTGGCAGTGAGATGTGGTCGGGGTTTGGCGCGTTATCCGCGTCGTGGGTGGGCGGCAGTGCGAACATGATCGCGGTTAAAGAAGCGATCGGAACGCCGGAAGCCGTTTTTACCCCGATGGTCGTCGTTGATACGATTGTGCCTTACGTCTGGATGGGATTTCTTGTCGCAGCATCGGGATTTCAGTGGCAGTTCGACCGGATCAATAACAGCGACCGCCGGATTTTGGACGATTTAAATACCAAAACGGCTAATCTCGACAACAAGACGGCGGATAAATTTTCGCTGCGAATGTTCTGTATCATTATCGCGATGGCCGTCGCCGCGGCGATCATCTCAAGAGAGGTTGGCACTCATTTGCCGACGATCAAAGATGTTCTTTCCGCGTATGCCTGGACCATTATTGTCGCCTCGCTTTTAGGGATTGCGCTCTCATTTACTGCGGCCCGAAAACTTGAACAACACGGCGCTTCGAGAATAGGATATGTTCTTTTATATTTTGTTTTGACCACGATCGGGGCGAAAGCGAATATTTCCAATGTCGGGTCGGCTTTTGTTTTGATAGGAGCGGGGTTTCTAGTGGTCGCATTTCATGCCGCTGCAATCCTTTTGGCAGCGCGGCTTTTGCGCGCGCCGATGTTTTTGGCCGCGGTCGCGAGTCAGGCCAATATCGGCGGAGTGGCTTCCGCCCCGATTGTCGCCGAGGTTTATCAGCCGGGTCTGGCGTCGGTGGGCTTGCTACTCGCGATTTTAGGAAATATTGTCGGGACGTATGCAGGGATTATTACGGCACAGTTGTGCCGAATAGTAATAGGTTTATAAATCATAAAACTTCATAATCAGTGAGGACCTATGTCAAAAGCTAACAGAAATTTCTTTTCCATCAACAATAAATATCAAATGCAGTTGATCCTTCTGGAAATCATTCCACTTTTGATTATTTCGATTGTGCTGACAATTGTCGTTTTCATCATGGATGCGCAGATTAAGCATCTTTTTGCGACCCAATCTTACAGCATGGTTGCCAGCTGTATCGCGCAGTGGTTTTATTTTGTGGTGTGCTTTGTTTTTGCGCTTTCTATTGTATTCTTTTTCATTGCTTTTAAATGTTCGCAGCATTTAGTCAATCCATTTGTCCGTATTTTACGGGAAGCAGATCAGGCTTTAGCGACGGGTGAAAAAAAAGAAATCAAACTTCGTCCCGGTGATGATTTGGCGAATGAAGTGGTGCAGCGGATCAATGCGCTTATTCAACGGATGAAGTGATGTCTAAAATAAACCGCCAATGGTTACTTGTGGTTATCCTTTTCTTATCAACGGTAACTTCTGCACCCGCCGGTGAAAAATTAAATCCTGCTGCCCCGTCGGTACTTCCGGGAACGAACCGCGATGTGAAAAGTCCGGGTTTTTGGATCGGACGGCATCCTTCTCCGGATTCCGTGATCTTAAGTTCCGCGGGTATCCAAAGTTTTAATCAGCAATTGAGTAAGGACGGTTTGACAAAAGACTTGTTTAGTATCGATGCGTTTGATTTGAACGTCAGCAAAACGCAAATCCAAAAAGAAATTCAAAAGTTTAAACATGGCGATTATTTTGACCGCGAAGGCAAACTCGTTTCCCGTTATTTTTTTAAACGCCTTCAAAAAAATCTTAATATCGATGACATTAAAGACATTGTCCCTCGCTACGCTTTTGTCTTAAAGCAAAGCGACCAGCGGCTTTTACCGACGCAGGACATTTTGACCGCCGAACCTTTTGATTTTGAGTTTGACGAAATTCAGAACAGTTCGCTCGACGCTGGGGAGCCGGTCGTCGTGTTTTATGAAACGTTGGATGAAAAATGGGTTTATACGCAAACATCTGCCAGCGCCGGATGGGTCAAAAAGGAGAATTTGCTTTTTGTTTCATCCGATGAATTTAAGAATCTTTTGCTGTCGGAAAATTTTGTGGTGGTGATGTCGGCCAAAGCCGATCTTTATCTAGATCCCAGCCGAAAAAAATTTTATGACTATGTCCGTATGGGCACCAAGCTGACCGTTAACGAAACAATCGACGACATTGTTGAGGTGATTGTGGCCCCCGGACAAAATCTTTACATCAGCCGTCAGGATGTTCATCCGGGGTTTTTGCCGTATACTCCGCGCACTATTATCGAGCAGGCCTTTAATATGTTGAACGAACCCTACGGTTGGGGGGGCATGAACGGCGAGCAGGATTGTTCGTCGTTTTTAAAAAGCGTTTTCGCCACCGTCGGTATAAGTTTGCCGCGTAATTCCACCGAGCAGGGCAAGGTCGGAAAAGCTCCTGCCGCTTTTTCTAAAAGCAATACGCGGGGGCAGGTAGCTTTTCTTGCAGAAGCCCTACCGGGAATTACCGTGGCGCAAATGAAAGGTCACATTGTTCTCTATTTAGGAATGTACGATAATCGGCCCTTTGCGATCCATGAAGGGTATGCTTACCGCGAGCCGCAGCGAGTCCAGGCGGACGAGCCGCAGCGAGTCCAGGCGGACGAGCCGCAGCGAGTCCAGACGGGCGAGCTCGTCGATCGAGAGGACCGCGTTCGTGTGTTTAACCGTGTGGCCGTTTCCGATTTGAATTTGGGCAAAGGATCGAAAAAAGGTTCGTTGCTGGAAAGAATTATTGCGGTCCGGGAAGTGCGATAGAAAGGGAAAAGATGAAGAATAAATTTTATGAACATTACCGTATTAAACCCGGCAAGAATTTTAAATTGTCGCTCGTTAATCCAGACGATACCAGTCAGTTTGAACTTGATAAGAAGGAAGCCCTCGCGCATCTTAAGACGTTGAACGTCAAGCTCGACAAGCTTCAGGAACTGCTTTATGCGGAGAGTAAGCATAAGATTTTGATTATCATGCAGGGGATGGATACGTCGGGCAAAGACGGGGCTATTCGCGAAGTTTTTGAAGGAGTCAATCCGCAAGGGGTCACGGTCAAAAGTTTTAAAGCCCCAACGAGCGAAGAGTTGGGTCATGATTTCTTATGGCGGGTCCATAAAGCCGCGCCGTCTAATGGCGAAATGGTCATTTTCAACCGCAGTCACTATGAGGATGTCTTGATCGTGCGCGTGCACGATTTGGTGAGCAAAGACATTTGGCAAAAACGTTATGAACACATCAATGATTTTGAGCGGATGCTCACCGATGAGGGCACGGTGATTCTAAAGTTTTTCTTTCATATCAGCAAAGAAGAGCAAAAAGAACGCCTGCAGGCGCGGCTCGACGACCCGCAGAAGCACTGGAAGTTTCGCGTTACGGATTTGGCTGAAAGAAAATTCTGGACGAAATATATGCAAGCGTATGCCGATATGATTCCCAAAACGACCACCGCGTATGCTCCTTGGTATGTTGTCCCGTCGGACCATAAGTGGTATCGCAATCTTGTCGTCGCCTCGGTGCTAGTCGAGACCCTGGAAAGATTAAAAATGAGCTATCCGAAATCTCCGGAAAAACTAGATGGGATTAAAGTCGTTTAAATAAGGAGGCTGTTGTGAGTTGGGAAAAAATACTTTTTATTGGGGTTATTCTCGTCAGTTGTGTAAATTCTGCTTATGCCGATTTGAATCTGGATCGTCTTTCAGATCAGGATATTGCCGGCGTCAAAAATTTGATCAAAAAACTCGAACCGTTTATTCATAAACGCGATAAGACCAAAGATTTGGCCAAGTTGACTTTCGATGAATTGTATTCACCGCTCACGCCGGAAGAGCAGGCCTTCTTGAAAAGTTTTCAAAGTGTGGATGCGAAAAAGTTAGGCGTTAAAATCCCTTATCGCGGGATCGCGACCGGCAAAGAAGACCTAGTCCTTATCGTCGGGCAAAAGGTCAAAGTGCGTGATCATCCCCCCTCTAAGGGGCCTGACGGCCGCAAGGGGGACTCCGCTGCGCTCCGTAAAAAAGAGGGGACCAATAAGGATCAGCGGGAATTGGCTCCGCAATTTTTGCCGCGCCCGGTTTTTGCTAAATATACAGCAATGATGGAAGCGATGAAGAAAGATTTGGGTAAAAAACTTTTGGTTGAATCCGGTTATCGGTCGAGTGCTTATCAGCTCTATCTATTTGTTTATTATCTACAGAACCATAAATACTCCGTTCGCGAAACCGTCAAATTTGTGGCCTTGCCCGGTTACAGTGAGCATGGTGCGCCGGCTTTTCAGGCCATCGACTTTATCAATCAGGACGGATTCAACGGCGAAGACAATACTTCCGAGTTTGATACGCTTCCGGAATTTGCCTGGCTGCAAAAACATGCGAAGAGTTTCGGTTTTGTGTTGTCCTATCCCAAGAACGGTCCCGCCGGTATTACTTATGAACCGTGGCACTGGCGCTGTGAGGTCGCAAAATGAAAGCTAAAAGCTTTTTGAAGAATTACGGTTCTTCGATTTTGCTTTTTTCATCCATTATCGTCGGTTCAATGCTGGGGATGGTCCTGAAAGAACGGGCGGTGATTTTAAAACCGTTCGGCGATATATTTCTTAATCTGCTCTTTACCGCTGTTATCCCGCTGGTATTCTTTTCGATCTCGTCGGCTATTGCCGGAATGAGCGATGCCAAGCGCCTCGGCAAAATCGTCGGCTGGATGATGGTCATCTTTGTTGCGACGGGAATCATTTCCTCGGTACTTATGATCGCGGTCGTTAAATTTTATCCGCCCGCCCAAGGAATAAATATCGCGTTGCCATCGCCGACTAATATCGAACATTACAATATTGGTGAACAAGTCGTCAAGGCCTTCACCGTTTCTGATTTCGTAGACATTTTCTCTAAGAAGAACATGCTCGCCTTGATCATTTTTGCCGCGCTAGTCGGATTGGCGACGCTGTTTTCCAAAGCGCCTGGTAAACCATTCGCGCAATTTCTGGTTTCCGGAAATGAAGTGATGGGGCAAGTGATAAAAATTATCATGTTCTACGCGCCTGTCGGGCTTGGCGCTTATTTTGCCTATCTGGTGGGTGTGTTCGGCCCGCAGTTGATGGGCTCGTATGTGCGAGTGGCAACGTTGTATTATCCGACGGCGCTTTTATATTTCGGGATTTTCTTTAGTCTCTATGCTTTTGTCGCCGGGGGTGCGGTCGCCGTACGAACATTTTGGACAAATATTATTCCTGCCGCATTGACGGCATGGGCGACTGGCAGCAGTGTGGCCACGATTCCCGTTAATTTAGAAGCCGCACAAAAAAATGGCGTCCCCAAAGATATTCGCGAAGTGGTGATCCCAATCGGGGCGACCATTCACATGGAAGGGTCATGTTTGGCCGCGATTGTGAAAATTAGTTTATTGTTTGGAATATTTAATATGGATTTTTCCGGTCCCGGAACGTTGCTGACCGCGATCGGTATTTCGATTTTGGCCGGAACGGTCATGAGCGGCATTCCCGGCGGAGGATTTATTGGTGAACTTTTGATCGTCACGATGTACGGTTTTCCTATCGAAGCTTTACCGATCATTTCCATGGTCGGGACGATTGTCGATCCTCCCGCGACGATGGTCAATTCGATCGGCGACAATGTTTCGAGTATGCTGGTGGCCCGCATTCTCGGCGGGGAAAAATGGATGCAAACAGGAAAGGAATAAAGATGTCGATTGATTGGAGTAAATTATTGTTCGCGATTTTTCTTTGCCAAGCGGCAGGCTTGCTTGGCGCCCGCTATACTCGTCCGGCTTTAAAACCCTGGTATGCAAGTCTTAAAAAACCTTCTTTCACTCCGCCGAACTGGTTGTTTGCTCCGGCGTGGATCACGCTTTATTTATTGATGGCTTTTGCTTTTTATTTGGTCTGGATGAAAGGTGCCGAGTTTGTGGAAGTTCGACTGGCCATCTTTGTTTTTACAGTTCAACTATTGCTTAACACCGTCTGGTCGTATATCTTTTTTGGAAAGAAATTAATTTTTGCGGGATTAGTGGATATTGTTTTACTTTGGATTTCGATTGCAGTGTGTTTGCTGTTATTTTGGAAATTATCGGTCCTGGCCGGACTGCTTCTGGTCCCTTATTTTATTTGGGTCACATTTGCCATGGCTTTGAATTTCTCAATTTGGAAATTGAACTCCTGAGTTTCGTATTGCCAAATTAAACTTTTGCCGTAGAATACAAAAATCCTTCCCCGGATCCCCTAGTTATTGGAGCCCTCGCTTTTTGCTTCAATGCCCCAATAATCATCCTGAGCTCATGCCGAGTAGGCTCCCGTAGGAGCCATGAGAGCAGGATCTAGCGAAAGGGAAGACATGCAAAAGCCACTTCAAAACTCGATCCGTTTCTGGCCGGCCGATGACCGGCCGCGGGAAAAACTGTTAAAATTCGGCGAACGGCAACTCTCTAACTCGGAACTGTTGGCGATTTTGCTGCGGACCGGCGTGCGCGGCGAGAGTGCGCTGGATATCGGCCGCAAAATTATTGAAAAGTTCAAAACGTTTCGTAACATGAGCCATACTGACCGCCGCGACTGGAAAGATTTTCGCGGTTTGGGCCCGGCGAAATTGGCCCAGATTCGCGCCGCTATCGAAATCGGTCGGCGTTTCCGCGAAGATGAGTTGAAAGAAATCCAGCCCCAGATCAAAACTGCCCGTGACCTGGTCGATATCCTTATGCCAAGCTTGCGGGATCTGAAAATTGAGGTTTTTAAAGCCATTTTTCTTAATTCGCAGAATCGCATCATCGCCATCGAAGAGATTGCGCAGGGCACGGTCAACCGCGCTAGTCCGTTTATTCGTGAGATTTTCCAGAAGGCTTTAGCCCATTTCGCGGTTTCGGTCATATGTGTCCATAACCATCCGTCCGGAGACGTGACGCCCAGCCCGGAAGACCGGCAGTTTACCCAAGATTTGAGCGATGCGGGCCGGGTTTTATCGGTTAAAGTCATTGACCACATGATTATAGGAGATAATCGCTATTTCAGTTTTGCCGAAACCGGGCAACTCAAGGCGGCGACTCGGTGCTAAATTATTCTTGAAAAATAGGTCCGGCTCGTTATAATAAGAAACCTTTAGGCAAGTAGATTTAGTGATTAAACTTTTGCGCCCCAAAGGGTTTTAACCTTAAAGGAGCTAAATATGTCAGTCGTACATGTTACAGAAAAGAATTTCGAAGCCGAAGTCCTAAAGTCGTCCTTACCCGTTTTAGTCGATTTCTGGGCTGAATGGTGCGGACCCTGCAAGCAATTGAGCCCGATTGTTGACGAACTCGCCGCAGACTTAGAAGGCAAGCTGAAAGTCGCCAAGCTCAATGTCGATGAAGCCAGCGAATTAGCGGCCCAGTTCAATATTATGTCTATTCCGACCTTAATGGTCTTTAAGAACGGCGAACCGGTCAATCAATTCGTCGGCGCTATGGGTAAAGCTCAATTGTTGGCAAAAATTCAGCCGAATCTCGCTTAAGAAGGACCCGTATGTTTATTACTTTTTGTAAGTCCAAAATCGCCCACGCGATTGTCACCGAGGCGGAACTGTATTACGAGGGCAGTATCACCATTGACGAAGCCCTTCTCAAAGCCGTCGATATTATTCCCGGTGAAAAGGTGGAAGTCTTAAATGTTAATAATGGTAATCGCTTGGAAACCTACGTGATCGCAGGAAAAGCGGGATCCGGTCATATTTGCTTGAATGGACCGGCCGCACGCATGGGTTTTGTGGGGGACAAAATCATTATTTTAAGCTACGCGCTGCTCGACAAGGTCGAAGCCAAAAAAGCTAAGACCAAAATCGTTTATCTCGACGAGAAAAATCGTATTCGGCCTTAGGCTCCCTCTGGCCATTAGGCCCCGTTGGCCATTAGGCCCCCTGGGGGGGGGGGGAGGATTAATCCGTTAAATATTTACCATGATTCCTAAACTAACCATTCGCTTATACGGTGATCCGGTTCTGCGAAAAAAAGCAGCGACGGTCACCAGCATCGGTTCCGGTGAGCGCATTCTGATCAAAGCTATGCTGGCGGCGATGTATGAGAATAAAGGTGTCGGTTTAGCGGCACCGCAGGTCGGTATCAGTCAGCAAATTTTCGTCGCGGACGCCGGAGACGGTCCGCTCGGTATCATCAATCCGAAAATTATTAAAAAAACGGGAAGCATTAAAGTTGAAGAAGGATGTTTAAGTATTCCCGGCGTTCAAGTCAATGTTAGCCGTCCGAAAGAGATCTGGGTGCGCTACACCGACGAGAACGGCGATAAAGTCGAAACCCATTTGACCGAATTGTTGGCCCGTATTTTTTTACACGAGAACGATCATCTGCAAGGCAAACTTATTGTCGATTACGCAACCTTGGCGCAAAAAGCTTTATTGCGTAGCAAACTCAGCAAAATTAAAAAAATGGCTAAAGAGTTATGAACACTGTACCGGTTGAGCAAAAAGAAAAAGTTGTGCGTTTGCCGTCGTGGCTCCGTCAGGACATTCCTGACAGCGGCCGCATCAAGGAAATGAAAAAACTTTTTCGTGGCAGCCGTTTGCATACCGTTTGTGAAAGCGCACACTGTCCGAACATGGGTAAATGCTGGGGACAAGGTGTTGCAACTTTTATGATTTTAGGCGATGTTTGTACGCGCGCCTGCCGTTTTTGCGCGATCAAAGCCGGCCTTCCCAATGAACTGGATTTGGCGGAACCGCGCAATGTCGCATTGGCCGTTAAAGAATTGAATTTGCGTTATGTTGTCGTGACCTCGGTCGCGCGCGACGATTTGAAAGATGAAGGAGCCGGTCAGTTTGCCGAAACGATCCGTGAAATCCGCAGCCTTATGCCGCAGACCAAGATCGAAGTACTCGTTCCAGATTTTTCTAATGAACTTTCCCGTTTGCAAACACTTGTCGACGCTAAACCGGAAGTCATCAGCCACAATCTCGAAACGGTGCGCCGTTTGTCGCCGAAAGTCCGGCCGCAAGCCGATTACGACCGCACGCTTTCGGTTTTAAAAAATTATAAAAGTTTGAATGAAGAGATCTTTGTTAAGTCGAGTATTATGGTAGGAATCGGTGAGAACGAAGAGGAAGTCCGGCAGGCGATGGCCGATCTTGTTGCAGTGGGTTGCGATATTCTGACCATCGGACAGTACCTTGCTCCTACCCAGTTAAAGCGTCATTTGCCCGTCGTGGAATATGTCACGCCGGAAAAATTCAAAGAATATGAAAAGCTCGGTTACGAACTGGGTTTTAAACATGTGATGTCCGGTCCGCTCGTGCGCAGTTCTTTTATCGCCGAGGAAGGTTACAGCGGCGCGTTAATGTCTTTTCAAAAAGCATCTGTTCTTTAAGTAAATGACCGACAATATCAAAAAGTTTCTTAGTAATTTTATTCCGTTCGCTTTAAGCGCGGCGCTGCTATGGTTTCTCTCCAAAACAATCGATTTTAATAAAACCGCAGAAATATTTAAATCTGCCGACCTTAAGTATATCTTTTATGCGTTTCTTTTCTATTTCGCCATCAATGTGATTTTGATCACACGGTGGTTTGTTTTTATTAAAGCCTTAGAACTCAAAGTCAATTTCTGGACCGCGGTGCGGTTTTATCTGATTGGGATTTTAGGAAATGCGGTCTTACCTAGCTCGGTGGGCGGCGATGTGATTAAAATCGTCGGAGTTTGTTCCGGTTCAGAAGACAAGCCCAAAGTTGTGGCCTCCGTCCTGCTAGACCGGCTCAGCGGATTTGCCGGGATGGTTGTCGTGGCGACGATTGCTTTGATATTTGGGTTTCGGTTGATTTCGAACCCTACGGTCATTTTTTTGGTCATTGGTATGGCAGTCGCATCCACGAGTATCGCGTTTGTCCTGTTTAATAAAACGGTCTATTCTTTCTTTACCCAGATATTTAGCCGTTTTCCCAAAGTCAAAGAGGCATTGATGCAAATGCATTCTGATATCGCCCTATTAAAAGGTCGGCAAATGGCCGGATATCAGGCGGTCGCTTTATCAGCGCTTTCACAATTGACTTTGGCGGTTTGCTTCTTTCTGGTGGCCAAAGCCCTGAATCAGGATGTGAACTTCTTTTATTTTATTATTTTTACTCCCCTCATTTGTGTCGTGTCTTCTGTCCCGTCGATCGGCGGCCTGGGGGTGCGTGAGTTGGGCGCGGCTTATTTTTTTGGAAAAGTCGGGATGTCCACTGAGGCGGCGAGCAGTGTGACATTCATTAGTTATCTATTTATGGTTTTTATTGGTCTGCTGGGCGGGTTGTACTTTTTGTTGACCAGGCCGCCAAGTAAAGCGGCTTAATATGTCACTGCATTTTGTTTTAGACGGTTACAACCTAGTTAAACAAGATGCTCATTTGGCTGTTTTGAAGTTGGAGGCGGGCCGCAACGGGCTTCTTTCGTTGATTGAAACTCGCGAATTGCAGGGAAGTAAAATCAACACCGTTACGATTGTTTTTGATGGACAGTTGGGGGCATCGTCGGAAATCCACGCGTCAGGTATCAAAGTTGTTTTTACGAGCTATGAAACTGCGGATGACTGGATCAAACGTTTTGTCGAAGAGTCCAAAGGCCCGAAAAGTATTGTTGTTGTCACCGATGACCGTGAAATTCGCCATTATGTCCGGGCTTGTGGCGCCGCGTTAATGGGCACGCGGGAGTTTTTAGAAGGCCGCGGCCTACAAGGGCGTCGCCGTGAAGCAGATGCGGTTCGTAAATTGAAACGGCCGCAAGCCGATAAAAAAGAAATATCGAGCGTTCTGGAAAATAAAATCACATCTGAATTTGCTAAGATGTGGCTGAAGGATAAAAAATAACTTCCGATGCGGTTTATAATCAATTATTTTGTGAAGTTCATTGTTGCGACCGGCGAAGCTTTGTTCTTTATTTTTGAAGTCGCGCGGTATATCTTTTTTGGCAAGATCCGTTGGAGCGAAGTTCTTAAGCAGGTTTATGATCAAGGTGTGCAGTCGGTTTTTATCGTCGCTTTGGCGTCGATGGCCTCAGGTGCGGTATTGGCTTTGCAGAGTTATGTTATGCTCAACCGTTTTGGCGCGAAAGAAGCGGTGGCACAATTAGTCGCACTGTCTTTGGTGCGCGAGTTAAGCCCAGTCTTCACCTCCTTTATTTTTTCCGGAAAAGTCGGGGCCCGGATCGCCGCTGAATTGGGGACCATGAAGGTCAATGACCAAATCACCGCGACGCGGGTCATGGGCGTTGATCCAATCGAATTTCTCGTCGTGCCGCGGGTCGTGGCCTGCTTCATGGTTTTGCCGGGGCTGATCGTTTTTTCGGAAATTATCGGAATCTGGGGCGGATATCTCGTCGGTGTTTTTAATGCTGGGATTCCAAGTTCGACATACTATCATCAGACAATCAAGGCAATTGGCTATGTCGATTTTTTCAGCGGCTTTTTTAAAACATTCTTTTTTGCTTTATTGATTTCTTGGGTTTGCTGTTATCAGGGTTTTAAAACCAGCGGCGGATCTTTGGGCGTCGGAAAATATACCACGAAAGCGGTCGCGCTGTCATATATTTTGGTCGTTGTTTCTAATGTTATTCTGACGAAGATTATTTTGACTTTTTGGGGTTGAGCTAACCTAGAGAGGTTACCTCAATTCTCGCGCACTGATTTCGCAAGAACCTCGAATATAACTTGCGAAAACAGCCGAAGATAAATAGGGTAAATGTTTAGCGTATCGAGAGGAACTTTCTTGCGGGTCATTGCGAGGACGCCTTCGCCTAAAAAAAAGCTCGCAATGACATTCACGAGCTACCCGCTAAAAATTATCTAAACAGGAGGTCGGTAGTGAAAAAATTTTTAATGTTCGGATTGATGGTTTTGATAGCGGTCGCCGGCAGTGGCTGTGTTTCTTCATCTGGCGGTGACGGCGACGTGACGATGTATAAAATTTTTACTCCGGAACCGGAGTGGATCCGCAATGGCGAACCGATCGAATTTGAAAGCGAGTTATGGTATCCGCGCGATAGCATTGATATTTTAACCGATATGGAAGTTTTACCGTTGGGTGAATACCGCGGGATCCCATTTTATTTGCAAAAGATTGATGTGCGTCCGTTTGACAGACTTTATATTAAATTTGGCAAAAACAAATACCGGGTTTTTGAGATCAAATCGCAAAATGATTCAAGTCAAAGAGCTTTTTAAAACATTCGGAATGCAGCCGGTTCTTAAAGGGATTAATTTTACAATTAAACCCGGTGAGATCCTTGTGATTTTGGGCGAAAGCGGCTCGGGAAAAAGTGTTTTATTGCAACATTTAATTGGCTTACTGCAGCCGGACCGCGGTAAGGTCGAGATCGATGGCAAAGATCTTACGACTTTACGTGAAAATGAATTGTTGGAAATCCGTAAAGACATGGGTTATCTTTTTCAGGACGGAGCGCTCTACGATTTTATGACGGTATTTGAGAATGTGGCGTTCCCGTTACGCGAACACACGCAATTAAAGCGTAAGGAAATTGAAACGAAAGTCAAAGACATGCTGCGCATGGTCGGGTTGGAAGGGGCGGAAAGCAAGTATCCTTCGCAACTCAGCGGCGGTATGAACAAGCGCGCGGCGTTGGCACGGGCCGTTATTATGAATTCTAAAATCCTTTTTTGTGATGAACCGACCTCGGGTTTGGATCCGATCAAAAGCCGGCAGATCATGGATTTGATCAAAGATATTGCGACAAAAATCAAATGCACCACGGTGATTGCTTCACACGATATTTTAAATTCTTTGCGCATTGCCGACCGTTTGATTTTGATCCGTAACGGCCAGATCCTTGCGCAAGGACAAGCGGACGATTTCCGTAAGTCGCAGGACCCCTATTTGCAACAATTCTTTCAATAACCCGACGGGAGTTTTCTATGGAGCAGAATGATTTTATAAAGAAGTTCATCGCCGGACTTTTTTTTATTTTGTGTTTGGGCGGGATTGTGGTCGTCATTTTCGTCATCGGGGTGGAAAAGGGACTGACGCAGCCGAAATTCGGCATGACTGTGGTTTTTACCAAAGTCGGTGGTTTGATGAGTGGCGCGCCGGTGCGGTTGTCCGGTGTCACCGTAGGGACGGTCCGCGATATCGGTTTCTTGGACAAGGAATTGGCCGGCCGCGATGTGGAAGTCAAATTAAACGTCTATTCTAAATATCAAAAACAACTTTTTAAAAGTGTGAAATTTGCTATTATCACCGAAGGCGTTTTAGGGGAAAAATTCGTGGAAATCACAACGGCGCCTGGATTTCGCCGTACCGATTTGAGTCGCCCGGTCATCGGGGTTGATCCGCTTGATGTGCAGGATTTGACGGAAACATTCGGCGATGCGGCCGGATCGCTTTTGGAAACCTCGCGCTCCATTAATGAAATGATCCGCGAAATCAAAGATGTCTCTGGGTCCATGAAGCGCTTGATGAATCGTTTGGAACAAAGAGTCATTGAAGGCAATTTATTTAAAGTCTTTTAGGGGAACCACATGTTTTTATTAGGAAATTTATTTCTTGCGCTCGCCGGCATTTTCGACATCGTTCTGACGGCGTTGTATTGGTTGATCTTGGTGCGGGCCTTGGTCAGCTGGGTGAATCCTGATCCGTTTAACCCGATCGTCCAGCTTTTGCATCAGGCGACGGAGCCTATCTTAGAGCCGATCCGCCGGTTTTTACCGCAATCGGGCATCGATTTCTCGCCGTTAGTCGCCTTTTTGGTGATTTATGCGTCCCGGGTGTTTTTGGTCAAATCGTTGGTCGATATTGGGTATCGTTTTCAGTAAGGTTTTTTTAACCTTGCAAAACTTAAAGATTTTGTGTATAAAACTTTATCGTTAGTGAATAAGAAAGGGCACAAAAATCATGTTTGATAAGATGAAACAATTGATGGAGATGAAGGGTCAGGCGGATCGGCTTAAAAAGGAACTCGATGCCGTAACGTTGGATATTACCGAAGTTAAAGGGATTAAAATCGCTATTACCGGTTCGCAGGAAATCCGTTCCATCGAAATCGATGAAACGCTTCTGACACCGACAAATAAAAAGCGTTTGGAATCGGATTTGATGAGAAGTTTGAATGTCGCCACGAAAAAAGTTCAGCAAGTGGCCGCACAAAAAATGATGGCCGCCATGCCGGGTTTACGATAAAAAGCTACCCCCACACCAATAAGGAGCAGAAGACATGCCATACGATGCCTCGTTAGACAAAGAAGTGTTCAAAGTGACAAAAGAGTTTGGGGAAAGCCGTATTACCGTCGGAGTCTTTTCATATAATAATGGCGAGAAGAAATTGCAAATCTCTCGCGAAAACGCTGCTGCTGACGAAAATCAGTGGCGTTTTGCGAAACTTGGCCGCATGAATAAGAAGGAAGCACAAGAAGTTGCTCCGCTGATCATGAAGGCTATTGAAAATATGTAGAATAATTTTTCATTGCGATGAGCCTGAAGCGAGGAAACAATCTGCTCTCGGAATGGATTGCTTCACCTTCGGGGAAGGTTCGCAATGACGACAGATACTTTTGAGGAGCCACACCATGGGACAAGAAGTCTACTTAACACGCGCGGGTTATGAAAAGCTGCGCTTGGATCTCGAACATTTAAAAACGACCGAACGCTATCGTATTTCGAAAGCGATCGGTGAAGCGCGTCTGATGGGCGATATTTCTGAAAACGCTGAATATGACGCTGCTAAAGACGCCCAAGCGCATTGTGAAGCCCGTATCTCGGAGTTGGAATCCAAACTCGCCAATGTCCGCATTATCGAAGACCAGAAAATCGCCAGCGACAAGGTCCTGATCGGCGCCCTGGTTTCGCTTAAAGATTTAGAATCCAGCGAAAAAATGAAGTATTTGATGGTCTCCCCTGAAGAAGCCAGCTTTGAAGAGAACAAGATTTCGATTTTTTCCCCGATCGGTAAAGGCCTCTTGGCTCATAAAGTCGGCGAAACGGTAGAAATCAAGGTTCCGGCCGGCACGCTTAAGTATAAAATCCTCAAAATCGAACGTCCGTTATAAGTTTTTGAAAATAAAATCGGAAAGTTAATCGGTTTTCTTTTTTGTAGAAGTGAGAATGCTGCTGAAGGTCCAGAAGAAAAAAAGCGGCAGAAGCGAGAAGAGGATGCGATTGAGCGAGACCGAAAGCCACCACGTGATTTCAAAATATGTATTCACTTGGTAATAAGCTATAATCACCGCTAGGTAAAGCCATAAAAAACCTGCGGTGATTTTGTTGTCTGTCCATGATTTTTTCCCGCTGAGAATAATTCCTAACAAGAGCAGAAACCACACCCCATTCCATTTCCCGCTTTTTAATTCCGTAACAAAATAGACCATGATAATTTCGAAGCGCTGCCACGTTGCCGGTTTTAAGGTTGACGTCAGGCCGTTGATAAACGTTTGATTTCCCGGCGACAGCCAGATATGAAATGCGAAGACCGGTAAAAAGGCCGCGCCTAAGCCGAGAATAAATGGCCATAACGCTTTTAAGTTTCTAGCGGTCAAAACTATCGCGATGAATAAAATGAGCAGTGCTGCTACCATGCCTTCTGGTTTGGCAAAGGCGAGGCATCCGGTAAAAAGTCCCGAGACCAATTTGTATTCTTTTAAGGTCACAATGGCCGCTAAAAGATAAAACGAAAGAACAATGTCGCAGTATTGTGTCGTGGCCAGTAAATTAAAAAAAGGCAGGGTCAAAAGCAAAAATCCGGGAACAATTGAGAAAATATTCTTTGTCCGTTGCCACAACGCGCTGCAGAGTAATCCGATGGTCAGGAATGTGAATCCGACTGAGGTGATCATTGGAATAGTGTCGACGGGTTTTTGCGTGAACAGCCAAGCCCAAACATTAATCAACGGCAATAGCAATGGATAATGTGGACTGCTGCGCCACAGTTCGGGGGCGAAAAGATTTTTCCAGTCGTCGCCGGCGAGCAAAAGAAATTTGGCTTTAAAATTCCAGACTTGCCAGGCGTCCCAGCCGCCGTAGGGATAAACGCGGGCTTGCACGATGACGAGAGCAACGACGATAAGAGTGAAAATAGAAACTACAATAAGCGTAATCTGTTTTTTGATATTCTGGGACGGGTCCTGCCGCTGCGGCACCCTGCCGTCCTCACAAGTTGCAGTCGGCAGGGGACCCGCCTTCGCGTCACCCGTTCGGAAGGTTCGAAGAATGATCAAAACTCCTAAAAAAATAAGATGTACAGCAATGATCCATTTCGGCGCAAGGTGATTTAGGAAAAGGAAAGAATAAAAGGTCAGGTGGCTGCTGAGTCCGAGGCCGAGGCCTATTCCTAGAATCAGTTTCAAAGCGAAATTCATTGGTTCTGCTTTGCGGGTCACAAGATCCAGTAGCAGGTAGCCGGTCAAGCCGGAAATTATAAAGGGTAGAAAGATCACGGCCGTTGCTTTTGTTTGGTTTTATCAAAGGTTGTGTTCTGGTCGCCTTCCAGCGGACTGACACGATCTGGATGGCGCGCAAGAATAATGCCGTAGGGATTGGCTTTGAGCGGTTTGGCCCCGATTTCCTTGATTTTGGCCAGTGCGATCTGCGGCGTCGTGCAATCAAAAATGATAAATTCGTGCTCGGTATTATTCAAATCGAGAATGGAAGGGGCTAAAACGAGCTGCGCTTGCGCAAATTGCCGTGCGGAAAGGTTATCATCAAGATTCTTGTTCGTATAGTAGCCGATATAAGGGGCTTTGCCGACAAAAGTCTCGATCCCGCGGAACCGGTCGCCGAGAAAAATATAGGGAAAACGTTCTCGGTGCTTAAAGATTTTGCCGGTTTTGAACATTTCACCGCTTGAAGCAGTGATGTTGAAAACCAGAAGAAGGCCTGCGGCAGTCAGAAAGATGACGGCAGTATCTAATTGGGGTAAAGAGACGTATTTATTTTTTCTCATTCCCAAGATTCTATACAGAAAAGCGGCATAAATATAAAAAATTATTATTTTTAACTTAGAGGAATTTGCTTATAATAACTCTCGTCATTGCGAGCCTCAAGGGCGAAGCAAGCCACTTCAACTTTTATAAAAAGGACATCTTCTTGATCCGTCTAGGTATTATCGGCTGCGGCCATTGGGGACCGAATCATATTCGTATTTTCAATCAGATTCCTAACTCAAAGGTCGTCATCTGCGCTGATCTTGATGAGGAACGGCTGAAATCGATTAAGGCGCTATATCCGGATATTAAAACGACCACAAATTATCACGAAATCCTTCAGGATCCTGCCATCGATGCTGTCTGCATTGCTTCCCCGACGAGCACCCACTTCAAATTTTCCAAAGAGGCTCTTGAGCATGACAAACACGTTTTGTGCGAAAAGCCACTGGCTTTGGATCCACAGGAATGTTTGATTCTTAAGGATCTGGCCGCTGCCAAGAAAAAGTTTCTCATGGTCGGACACATCTTCGTTTTTAATTCCGGGGTTGTGCGCCTAAAAGAATACATTAAATCCGGCGAGCTCGGCACGATTCAGTACGCCCACTCGGAACGCACCAATCTTGGTCCGTTTCGTTATGACGTTAATGCGCTGTGGGATTTGGCGCCTCACGACATTTCTATTTTTGATTACCTTTTCGATGCTGCTCCGTCGAAGGTCTCTTCTTGCGGCCAGAAATATCTCGGCCAAACATTGGAAGACGTGGCCTTTGCTTCGCTCGAATATCCGGGTAAAGTGTTAGTCAACATTCACGTCAGCTGGCTTGACCCAAAAAAAGTCCGCCAAATTACGATCGTCGGCGACAAAAAAATGGTCGTCTGGGACGATTTGGATAATCTCGGACCGATCCGTTTGTACGACAAACATGTAGAACGGACCGCGAAATTTTACGAAACCTACGGCGAATTCCAGCTGTTGTCTCGTGAAGGAAGTATCACGATCCCAAACATCGGTTTTAGCGAACCGTTGAAATTGCAGGCGCAGTATTTTATCGATTGCATCATCAACAATAAGCATCCCGAACGTTCGGACGCGCAAAAAGGTTATCAGGTCGTGCGGACGTTGTGTGCGACCCAGCGCTCGATCGAAAAAGGCGGCATGCCTGAGGCTATTGAAGATGTTTAAAAAACTATTTTTCCAACATAAAAATGCACTGGTCGCCGAGAAAGCCAAAATCGGTAACAACACCCGTCTGTGGGCATTCGTCAATGTTCAGGACGATGCTCAGATCGGCGAGCATTGTAATATTTGCGATGGTTGTTTTATCGAAAAAGGCGCGGTCATCGGCAACCATGTCATTCTTAAAAATGGCGTCAACGTTTTCGATGGCGTTACTTTGGAGGACAATGTTTTTTGCGGGGCCAATGCCGCATTTACCAATGACCGTCATCCGCGTTCAGTTCGTCGTGATCCGTGGGTCTTGGAGAAAACGCTGGTAAAAAAAGGTGCTACGATCGGCAGCAATGCGGTTATTCTTTGCGGCTTGACGGTCGGCCAATATGCCGTTGTCGGCGCCGGCGCGGTCGTCACTAAAAATGTCGCCGATTATGAAATTGTCGCTGGGAACCCGGCCCGCCCTCTGGGTTATGCCTGCCAATGTGGACGCAAACTTTCTGCGGACTATTACTGCGCCGCGTGCCGGAAACAATTTTTACTTTTAGATAATAAGCTTGCACCTAAAGGATAGTGCGGTCTACCTTTTATGAAGAACACTGTCTTAGTTTGCCCGGTCGCGTATAACGAGAATGTCAAATTGCGAAATGTGATCGAGCGGTTTTTGCAATCTTCGATGAACGGCAAGGCCGATTACTTGATCGTTGATGACGGGTCCACCGACGGCACGAGCGAAATGATCCGTTCTTTCGCGTCGCAAGGGGTAGCGACGATCAAACATCCGATGCGCACCGGGGTCGGCGCGGCGATTCGTACCGCGATCAAATACGCGGCGGAAAAAGGTTATGATGTCCTCGTGATCATGGCGGGAAATGATAAAGATAATCCCGAAGAAATCCCGCATTTGCTTTTACCGATTCAAGACAAAGGTTGTGAGATCGTTCAGGGTTCTCGGTATCTCGGCGGTAACCGCATCGGAGGGGATATGCCGTTTTACCGCAAATTAGCGACGAAATTACATCCGTTTCTGCTGTCGCTCTTTGTCGGGCGCTCTGTGACCGACTCGACCAATGGTTTTCGCGCGATGAAGTTATCTTTATTTGAAGATGCGCGGATCAATCTCGACCAGGAATGGCTCAATGCTTACGAGTTGGAACCATATATCCTTTTTAAGTCTATTCGTCTGGGTCATTCGTTCTGTGAAGCGCCGGTGACGAAAATTTATCCAGCCAAAACGCTGGGATACACCAAGATGAAACCGATCGTCGGGTGGTGGAGTATTTTGAAACCGATCTTTTATCTCGGATTTGGGATCAAAAAATGAAGAAATGTACTCGCTGTAAAATTGTTTTTCACAATGATGAGCGTGAACGTTGTTTGTATTGTGATACCAATTTGCTGACCGTCGAGCGCGATGACACGCTGGGATTTCGCGACGATAAAGATTTTGATCCGAATTTGGTCGGTGGAAACGTTAAGCGCGAAGTTTCCGTTCTAAAGGACGTTTTAAACGAATGGGAAATGGGCGAATATCTGCGTGCGCAGTATGTCGTCGGGACATATTTTAAAGTCCGTACTTTCAAATTTTTGTATTCATTTAGCCGCAATCATTATTTGATGGGCCGCGATTATAAACGGACCTTAATCCAGCCGTTAAATATTACCTCTTTTCTGGTTGTTCCGTGGGTTATCATTAATATGTTGGACTCGCTTTTCATCCGTTTGACCTATAATGCCTATTGCTCCACATGCGGTTGGAAATTCCGCCAGGTGCACGCGACCCAACTCCACGAGGCCGAAGAATGTACTTACAATAAGGAATACTCACGGATCGTCAATGAAATTTTGAGCGGAAACGTAAATAAGACGGAAGGTCAGCTCAAAGAAGACGCGTATCGGAAGGTCAAGACCGGTAAGCGTAGTGCTTATAAAGATCTGTGTTCTCGTCGCAGCGCAACGGGCTGGATCATGGATGTCATGTGTATCTGGATTTCGATTCTGGCGTTGATGGTGATCTTGATCGCAGCGGCCATGCCGTTTTTAATGCAATTCGGTAAGTTTATGACTAACGATGTGGAGGGAAGTTGATGAAGTCTTTGAGCGATAAAAATCAGAATAAGTCGAAATCTGGGATTGAGATGGCGCCATGAGACTTTACGGACGCAATCCCGTTTTAGAACGCATTAAGTCCAATCCGCGCAGCATCACCAAGATTTATATCCAGGCCGGACATCCGGAATCTTCTTACGTTCAGCAAAAATCGAAACAGTTCAATATTCCGGTGACGGTCATTCCCGGGTCTAAAATGCTCAAACTGGCACGCGATGTGAATTCGCAGGGTCTGCTCGCTGAGGTGGAAGGATTTTCTTACATTCAATACACCGATATGTTGGATATGGCCAAAGAAAAGAACATGATTTTGGTCTTTCTCGACGAACTTAATGATCCGCAGAATTTAGGCGGAATTATTCGCAGTCTGGGATGTTTCGGCCATTTTTGTATTGTTTTACCGACGCACCATTCTGTCGAAGTCACGGAAACGGTTTTGCGTGTAGCGTGCGGCGGCGATAATTACGTCATTGTGGCGAAAGTTGCTAATCTGAGCAATGCGATTGTCAAAGCTAAAGACGAAGGTTTTTGGATCGCCGGCTCGTCGGTTGAAGGCGGCGAAAGTCTTACTGACGTGAAGTTCCAATTTCCGCTAGGAATTGTCATTGGCTCAGAACAAAAAGGGATCCGCGATGTGATCCGTAAGCATATCGATATAGCGGTCACGATCCCGATGGCGAATGCCCGCATGTCTTTTAATGCCGCGCATGCAACCACGATTTTGTGTTACGAGATCAGCCGTCACCGTAAAACGACTAAGCCGGTCAGAACGTCCAAGCCGATTGGATATAAATATGAAGAAGAACCAGAGCCAGAAGAAAGCTAAACCGCCGTCGCTTGAAGCGGCCGTTGATTTTTTTGCGGAAGCCGGCTTGTTGAAACATGTTAAGCGTAGCGGCTGGTGGGTCGCCGGTATCAAGGACCCTGAGTCCGTCGCGGAACATTGTTTTCGCACCGCAGTGATCGCTTTTTATATTGCGCATCTCGAAGGTATCGATCCGTACAAAACGGTGGTCATGGCGCTGTTTAACGATATTCATGAGTCGCGCATCAATGATCTGCACAAGATGGGTCATTACTATATTGATTTTAAAGACGCGGAAAAGAAAGTTTTCAGAGATCAAGTCTCGTCTCTGGATCAGACGGTCCGCGGCGTACTGGAAACGATGCGTAAAGATTATGATAATCAGTCGACGAAAGAAAGCATTGTCGCTCGTGATTCTGATATTTTGGAATGTTTGTTGCAGGCCAAAGAATATTGTGACCGCGGCCACACCGGGGCGAAAATATTTTTTAAACGCGCGCCCGACTATTTGAAAACCCAAAGTGCGCAGGCGCTATGGAAGACGATTGAGAAGTGGGACAGTCACGGGTGGTGGCAAAATGTAGTTAAGTTTGAAAGGTAGGGTTAATGTTAATCAGATGTCTTATGATAATTTGGCTGACGGTCACGTTGAGTGGTTGCGCGGCACTCGGAACGTATAATGCCGCCACCGGTCGACGGGAATTGATCTTTATCTCGACGCCGGAAGAAATTTCGATGGGGCAAACGATCCATCAGCAATTGATGAAGACAGAAAAGCTTTCCAAAGACCAGGCGGTCATTGACCGCGTCAAACGGATTGGTCAAAAATTGGTGTTGGTTTCCGACCGTCAGGACTATCAGTACAATTTTTATGTCATTGAGAAAAAAGACCTTAATGCTTTTACCACCCCCGGCGGGAGCATTTACATTTACACCGGTCTCTTGGATAAACTAAAGAACGACGACGAAGTCGCGGCCGTCCTCGCGCACGAAATCGGCCATTGCGCGGCCCGGCACACCATCAAAAAATATCAGGCCGCCCTTGGCTATGACTTTGTTGGCGATATCGTTCTTAATAGACTTAATCTCGGTTCCAACATTAAACAGATCGCATCGTTAAGCTCGCAAGCTTTAAGTAGTTTGGTATTCTCGGCTTATAGTCGTAGCGACGAATTTCAAGCTGATTTACTCGGCTTGAAATATCTGGATCTGTCCCGATATGATCTTAACGGGATGATCGGGACGTTCGAAGTTTTAGAAAAAGAAGATGTCAAGGGAGGCGCCCCGTCATTTTTACGTTCACATCCGTATATTAAAGACCGGATCAAAGCGGTCAAGGAACAGATCGCCGTGATGAGACCCGCGGGAGGAAACTCATAATGGAACGCATCGGGATCGCCGCCAGTAAGGTCGCCCAGGGCAATCTGCTGTTATACAATCTTTATGTTCTGCTCATTACTTTTTTGATCGCGATATTATTGTTCTTCCTGGCCGGCTCGGCGACATTCTTAGGTCTATTGATCATTCGTTTGGCCATTGGACCTTTTGTCCCGTCGATCAGTCAGGGAATGTGGAATTTGATTTTTTGTTATTCGTTGGTTGCATTAACCGTTTTAGTTGCTCTGATCAGCCTTGTGGCGATCTCAAAGAACATCCGATTTAAAAAATAAATGACCCAACCTTCTCAAACATTCTCGCCAGCCTTTGGGCCCGACGCGCGGATCCTGATGGACGCGATGCCGGTGGGTGTATTCCGTATGAAAAACGACGGAGAACGATCGCTGACCTTCTTAAATACCTGCATGTGTCAGATGCTCGCTTACACCGAGAAAGAAGCCAAATCATTGCCGGCGGCAGAAATCTTTGCCGATATCGTGGCTTTACGTGCCCTCGCCGAAAAAGCGCTTAAGAACGCTTCTGCTGTCAGTCCGGAAATCGAAGTTTACACTAAAACCAAAAAGAAATTATTGTGCTCGTTGTCATTGGTCGCCGTGCTTTCGCCCGAAGGCGGCAAGACGTCTTACTTCGACGGTATTCTGCAAGATGTGTCCGGGGTCAAACGCGTTGAAAAAGATCTCAAGGAATCTAAAGAAATTTTTCAGACGGTTTTTAATAATTCCGCTGTTGCGATCATAGTCGTTGCTGACGACGCTAAAGTCACCGCGTGGAACCCGTTTGTCGAAGAAATGCTTGGTATGGACAAAATTGATCTTTTTAATAAAGATGTCAAAGATCTCTATCCGCCCAGCGAATGGGAACGGGTCTTGGCAACACGCAGTAAGGACCGCGGGGTCGTGAGCGATACCGAAACACAGGTTTATAAAAAAGATGGCAGTGTGCTCGACGTCGCGTTATCGATTTCCTTCATGCGCGACAGTCAGCAAAAAGTCATCGGGTCGATTACGATTTTACGCGATATGACCAAGCAAAAAATTGCTGAGCGTAAAATTCGGGAATCCGAGAATAAAATTCGTATCATCCTTGACCATTCCGCGGCCGCCATTTCGCTCACTGACGAACAGGAGCGCATTATTTCCTGGAACCGTTTTGCCGAGCAGATGCTGGGTAAAACTAAAGATGAACTTTACTTGCAGCACATCAGTGTTTTGTATCCGCCGGAAGAATGGCAAAAGATCCGCGCTGCCGGCATCCGTAAATCCGGCTCGCGCCACCATTTCGAGACGCGTGTCCTGAAAAAAGATGGGACCTTGCTTGATGTGGATCTGTCGGTCAATGTGCTTAAAGATTCCAATGATAATATTATCGGTTCCGTCGGAATCATGCAGGACATTACCGAACAGAAGCGTGTACAGCAAATGCTTGTGAAGGCCAAGATCGCTGCCGAGGAAGCTAGCAGTTCGAAAAGTTTGTTCCTGGCTAATATGTCACACGAAGTCCGCACGCCGATGAATACCATTCTCGGTTTAGTGGATTTGACGCTTGATACCCAGTTGACACCTGAACAGCGCGATAACTTAAGTACGATTAAGAATGCTGGTGATATTCTCTTGAGTCTTCTTAACGACATTCTCGATCTTTCGCGCGTAGAAGCCGGCAAGATCCAGCTGGAAAATATTGAATTGAGCCTTACGAATATTGTGCAAAGCGTTTGTAAAGGGTTGGATGTATTGGCTCGCAATAAAAAGATCGATCTGGTGTCTGAAGTCGATCCGGCTGTACCGGAGATTTTGATCGGTGATCCAATCCGCATTCGACAGATTCTGGTCAACTTAATCAATAATGCGATCAAGTTTACTTTTCAGGGAAAAATCGTCACCAAAATCCAACTGGTCAAGACCGTCGAGGGGATTAACGAAGTCCAATTTTCCGTGAAGGACCAGGGGGTCGGGATCCCGAAAGATAAATTAGAAACTATTTTTGAAGCCTTCACACAGGCTGATGCTTCGACCACGCGCCGTTTCGGCGGGACCGGTCTGGGGCTGGCCATTTCCAAACGGCTCGTGCAAATGATGGGCGGCCGGATCTGGGCGGAAAGCGAAGAGTTTCAGGGCAGTACGTTTATTTTCACCGGGAAATTTCGTACCGGAGAAAAACCTAAAATTATTGAAGGGGCAGCTGTTCTTGTTGCGGTTGAACAACAACCCGCCGCAGCTGCAACGGAAGCCAAAGTAATCCGTGTTCTTTTAGCGGAAGATAATTTGGTTAATCAAAAAATTGCCATGAAAATGCTGGAGAAAAAAGGCTGGTATGTCAAAGGTGCGGAAAACGGAAAACAGGTCCTGGAGTATCTGGAGGCTGAACCGTTTGATGTGATTTTGATGGATGCCCAAATGCCTGTTCTCGACGGATTTGAAACGACGCGACTGATCCGTGAAGCGGAAAAAAAGAGCGGAAAACATATTCCAATCGTGGCTTTGACCGCGCATGCGATGGCAGGAGACCGGCAAAAATGTTTGGACGCCGGAATGGACGGTTATGTTTCCAAACCGATCGATCGGCAAAAACTTTATGAGGCTGTTGAAAACGAGTACAACCAAAGGAAAAATTAATGAGTAAAGAAGTTATTGATCTTGCCGAAGTGTTGGAACGGGTCCAGGAAGATAAGGAGCTCTTGCTCGAGCTTTTCGATATTTTTACAGCCGATTACGCGGTTAAAAAGGAAACTTTAAAAACCGCAATTACCCATAAGAATTATGAAGTGATTAAAGATGTGATCCATTCGATCAAAGGTGCCGCTGGTAATATTTCGGCAAAAACAGTGCACGCGACTTGTGTGAATATTGAGCATCTTTGCGTCGGCAAAGATATCGCGGCGATCCAAAAGGTCGCAGTGGTCCTCGACGGGGATTTTAAGGTTTTGCAGGCACGGATGGCCGAGATTAAGAAAGAATTTTCAGCTTAATGTTTCACGACTCATGGGAAAGGCCGTAATATGCGCACTCTTTTTGTTTGCACCATCCTGCTGATCGCCCTTTTTGCCGGAGCGTTTTTTTATGTTTTGTACACCCCGGCGTTGGTCTTGAAAAATGTTCCGGCGTTCGCGGAGCGTTATCTTAAAGATGCGACCATTACGTCGCTAAATATCGGCGGTCAGTCCTTTGAGTATCCGGAAGTGCTGAAACTATTTAAAGTCAGCGCCGATGTGGAATGGAAAAATGAAAACTATCAGATTTCGATCCAGGAGTTGGCCATCCTTAATTTTCAGACTTTTCTGAGAACAAAGAAGCAGTTTATTATCGGTGCGTCGGGTTTGACGGTGCAGAAAAAGAATTTCGGGCTCCAGAATGGGGCGGTCGACGCAACAATCAATTTTGAAGGCGATGTCGTTTCTTCCTATGCCGGGATGCTCAAGGACGGAGCTTTAAATTTGAATCCCTATCAATTGTCCGGGGCCCAGGCCAAATTCGAAGGAAATAAAGAAGGCTTTAAAATTTCTGATATTTCGACGCAGGCTTATGGTGGGTCTGTCAAAGGCAATATCAAGATGGAATTAAAACCGCATCGCACCGAGACAGTCTCTGTTGAATTTAGCGGCCTTAAGAGTCAGGAATTGGAAACGCTCAATAAGGCGATTTTTTCGCAGCTCAACGGACAATTTACTGGAACATTGCGTTTAACCCGTGTTGACGAGCAGATCCAGGTCTTAGCGATCCTCGCGGAAATGCGCAAAGGCGGGACCATTGAGAAGGGTTTATGTAAAAAGATTTTAAGCTATATGACCGATGAGGAAAATCGTTATGCCGTCGAGACGCTCATTGAGGGTAAGGATAAACTCAATTTCGATAATGCCGAGTTTCGCATTTTAAACGTAAGCCAAAATCTGGCCGGAGTGACCGTAACACTCATGAACAAAAAAGATAACTTCCGTATCCATGAAACGATTAATATCGATATTGTCCGGATTCTTCAGAAAATCGCTTGGAAAAATTAAACCATATGCGTCAGGCTATTTTAGCGCTTGCAGTGTTGGCGGCTTGCAGTTATTTTAATGCCGCAGGTAATCCTTTTGTCCATGATGATGTCGTCTTTATCCTGCAAAATCCGCAAGTCCACGATATCCGTACCATCAGTCAGGTTTTTGTAAAAAGTTCATTGACCGAAGGAATACCCGCGTTTGCCAATCCTTATTACCGTCCTTTGCTCGATATTGTTTACCGGTTGGAATTTTGGTTGTTTGGCCCATCGCCCATGGGATACCACATCGTTAACATCCTTTTACATTGGCTCAATGCGATCCTCATCATGATCTTGACGCTGCGCCTGACACAAAAGCAAGCTTTTGCCTGGTGCGTTGCCGCACTGTTTTTGGTACACCCGCTGCAGTCGGAAGCGGTGGCGTGTATTTCCGGAATTTCCAATCTTTTGTTTACGACGTTTTTATTGTTGTCTTTTTTGCAGTATATGCGCCTGACGGTTGGGAAAAATGAATTGAGTGTGACCGAGGAAGCGGTCGAGTTTAGCAGTGCGCTTTTGCTTTTTGGCGCGGCCCTGTTAGCCAAAGAGCAAGCGCTCGTTTTGCCGATTCTTGTACTTTTTTATGAATTTTCATTGCCCCATTTGAGTGGAAAGTCGAACACCGGCTGGCGTTTGCGTTTGAGCGGATTTGCGATCGTCGCCGGAGGATATCTCTTGTGGAGAAAGATCATTCTCGGCGGATTTTTGACGTCCTTTATTCCTAACGTAGGCGAATTTTATTTACGACTCAAATCATTGCCGGCGATTTTCATGACGCAATTGCGGACAATGTTCTGGCCGAATGATCTGCATTATTACCGCAGTCATGATATTCTTTCTCCCTGGATTTTACCGGCTTTGGCTTTGGCGGCTTTTATCCTGACCTGCATTTTGATCTGGCGGTTATTGCCCGCCAATCGTCGACCGTTGTTCGGATTTGGCTTGGGATGGTTTTTTATAACACTTCTTCCCACGACGAGTGTTGTTCCCTTGATCCACGAATATTCGTTCATCGCAGCTTTTGAACATTTTAATTATCTGCCGCTTGTCGGAATCCTTTGGAGCTTCTTGATTGCTGCGGAATATTTCTTGGAAAGAATATTCCATCAAAAAAGTCGTATTGTAAAAAAGATTTGCGTCGGTGCAATGATTGTGGTCTGTGTGGCGTTGACCTTTCAGCAGACGCGCGTATGGGCGGGTGAAATTCCGCTTTTTGAAAAAGCCGTTAAGTATCAACCAGGTATGGGCCGTTTGCGGTTACTTTTGGCTAAGGCCTATTATTTCCATCAGGACTTTGAAAAGGCACAAACGCAGTTCATGGCGGCGCGCGACATCATGGATGGATATTTGTCGAAGGTCAAAGATCCGAAGGTGCGACCTTTTTATGAAGGCTTTCTTAAGGAAAGTTACCTCGGACTCGCTGCCTGCAAGGAGGCTGTCGGTGACATGGTTCAGTCCGAAAAGTATTATCAGGAAGTTTTGGTATTGGCGCCAAACGATAGCGTGATTTTGAATAATCTTGGGGTTCTTGCAATCCGTCAGGGACAATCCCAAAAAGCTATGGTAAACTTTAAAAAAGCGCTAGACGCGAATCCGGATTTTATGCCTGCCCGGCATAATCTGGATCTTTTATTAAAATAAATCGAGAATATTATGACCTTGTCTTTTCAAATGATCGCTGCCGGCGTTGCGGTCCTGGTTTTTGCTGTTATCGGAATTTTACTTTTAGTCCCGCCGGATAAATCTAAGCAGCGCCGCCTGAGAGAAGAAAAGGAAAAGGACGATCCGGCCAAGAACTGGGAAGAAACCAGTCTGCGCTTGGAGCGCCATATTCAGGCGATGCGCCGTGAGATCGAGACGCACCAGAAGACCGAACGGACGTTGACCCGCGATTTGGACGTGCAAAAAGAAAAGTACACCAAGCTGCAGGACAAACTCTCACAGGAACGCGATTGGCAAAAGCGAGAAGAAGGCGATCTTGAAAAAAAGACCAAAGAGATTACGACACTGAAAACCAATTTACGGACGGTTGAAGATAATTTAAACGCCACTCATTCTGAGCGGTTGAAGTTTGAGCGTGAAGCCAAGGAAGCCAAAAGTGAACTTGAGTCGGTGGCTCAGGCTCGGCGCAATTTCGAATTGAAAGTGCAAACTCTCGAAGCGGAAGTTGATAACTTGCGAAAACAGGTCAAAGATTTAAAATGGGAGATCTCACAGCTGACCGGCAAGTTGGTTGATAAAAAAGAAGCCGAAAGCTGGGTGCCAAAAGAAGAGTTTGAAAAACTGCAGAAAGAACTCCGCAAAAAAGAAGACGATATTGAACGCTTCCGAGAACAAATCAAAAGAGAAGTCCTTTAGCCGAACGTGAAAGTTCCCTGCTCAGACAGCTGATTTTTATTTTTTGCAGTTATTTCTGAAATAATACGACATGAAAATAAAAATCAAACTCGCATGGACCTTTCACGTTCGTCTAAATATACTGTTGTCGAGTAGCCTAAAACCCGCTATAATGACCCGCTTAAAAGGATAAGCGGCCATGAGATTTGCCCGACGGACAAATTGGGAATTGACCCCGAATACAATCAGCGGAATTCTCAAGGATTTTGAGAATAAAGGGCAGACTGTTTTGGATTTGACCGAATCCAATCCGACGCGTTGTGGATTGGCCTATCCCAAAGAAGAATTGTTGTCCGCTCTTTCAAGCAATCAGAATATTTTGTATTCTCCATCGACAAAAGGCCTTTTAGCCAGCCGGGAAGCGGTGGCGGCGTATTACACGCAAAAGAACATAAAGATTTCTCCGGAACAGATTTTTTTGACCGCGAGCACCTCGGAAGCCTATTCGTTTCTTTTTCGTCTGTTGGCGGACCCGGGTGATAGTGTTTTGTTCCCCGCACCAAGTTACCCGTTATTTGATTTTCTCGTCGATCTGAACGACCTGGAGCGCGGATTTTACCCGTTGTTGTACGGAGATCGCTGGACGGTGGATTTAGAGGGGGTAGAAGACAATATGACTGCCAAGACTAAAGCTTTGGTCACGGTCAACCCCAATAATCCGACCGGATCTTTCATCAAGAAGGCTGAGCTTGCGGGTTTAAACAAAATTTGTAAGACCCATCCGTGCGCATTGATCAGCGATGAAGTTTTTTTTGACTATGCTTTGCAGGATACAACGGATTTTGTTTCTTTCGCGGGCAATTCCGAGAATTTGACCTTTACGCTCGGCGGTCTTTCCAAAACGCTAGGACTGCCGCAAATGAAATTGTCCTGGACGGTGGTGAGCGGTCCGAAAGATATTGTTGCCGACGCGATCAACCGGTTGGAAGTGATTGCCGATACGTATTTGTCGGTCAACACACCCGTACAAAATGCTTTAGCGTCGTGGATGGATTTACGGCCGGCGATCCAGAAAATGATCATGGACCGCGTGCGCATTAACCGCGACTATCTTTTAAAAGTTTGGGATGGCCAACTTCTGAATACCGAGGGCGGCTGGTATATGATTGTGAAATTATCCCAAGGCATTGACGAGGAAAAATTGGTCGAAGAATTGCTGGTCCGTGATCAGGTGTATGTACATCCGGGATATTTTTTTAATTTTAGCGAAGAGTCGTTTTTAATCTTAAGCCTGTTACCGCAGCCCGAGATTTTTTCGGAAGGGGTCAACAGGATTTTAGCGCGATTGAGGAGAGCATAATGGAAATTGGAATTGTTGGATTACCAAATGTCGGAAAATCAACATTGTTTAACGCTTTGACCGGGGCCGGGGTGGCCGCAGAAAATTTTCCTTTCACCACGATTGAACCTAACGTTGGTGTCGTTCCTTTACCGGACGAACGTTTGAACGTTCTGGCCGAGAAGAATGAAAGTGTAAAGATTTCACCGGCGGGGATTCGCTTCGTCGATATCGCGGGCATCGTCAAGGGCGCCAGCCAAGGTGAAGGGCTTGGGAATAAATTTCTTTCCCACATTCGTTCCGTTGACGCGATTTGCCACGTCGTGCGGTGTTTTAAAGACGAAAACGTCGTTAACGTCCTTGGTGATCTCGATCCGTTAAACGCCGCCGATATTATTGAAACCGAACTTTTACTTGCCGATTTACAACAAGCGCAAAAAGCTTTAGATAAATATAAAAAACCCGCCAACGCCGGCGACAAAGCCGCGCAAGAAAAAACCGCGGTCCTGGAAGCCGCGATGAAGGGTTTTAATGAAGGCAAATCCGCCCGCTCGCAAGGTCTTTCGCAAGAACTCGTCGCAGAATATCAATTTTTGACCTCTAAACCGATCGTGTATGTCGCGAACTCCGATGAAGGCGGCGCCGCCCCGGAACTTTTAAAACCATTGCAGGAACGCGCGGCCAAAGAGAACGCACAAGTCGTGGTCCTCTGTACCAAGATCGAATCCGAAATTCTCGAACTTCCGCCGGAAGAACGCGCTTCGTATTACGATGACGCTGGGATTACCTCGCCGGGTTTAGCAACGTTGGCCCGTGCCGGACAAAAACTTTTAAAACAAATTTGTTTCTTTACCGCCGGTCCAACCGAAACCCGCGCCTGGCTTATTCCGGAAGGGACCAAAGCCAATAAAGCCGCGGGTAAGATCCACAGCGATATTGAACGCGGTTTTATTCGTGCCGAAATTCACAAGTATAAAGATTTAATCGAATTGGGGACCTATAAAGCCATCCAGGAAAAAGGTTTGGTCTCGCTGGAAGGTAAAGATTACGAAATGAAAGACGGCGATATCGTCCATTTCCGGTTTAGCGTGTAGTCTTGCAATCCCGACGGAATTTGTTAAGATAATCCAGTAACTCGAGGGAAAACAATGGTAAAAACAGCGAAAAAAAATCCGGCAAGAAAGATTGACCGCCCAAACTGGGACCAGTATTTTCTAAAATTGGCCATGTTGGCCTCAGAACGCGCCACTTGTCCGCGTATGCATTGCGGTTGTGTGCTGGTCAAACATAAAAATGTTATCTCAACTGGATACAACGGTTCAATTCCCGGTGATGAACATTGCGAAGATGTCGGCTGTTTAATCGTTGATAATCATTGCGTCCGTACCGTGCATGCTGAAATGAATGCGTTAGTCCAGGCCGCCAAACGCGGCCATGCCATTGACGGCGCCACCGCGTATGTCACCAACATGCCGTGCACGACGTGCGCGAAAGCTTTGATCACCGCCGGTATCGAACGGGTGGTCGTTTTTTCCGATTATCACGACACGTTGGCGACGGATTTTTTTGCAAAAGCCAAAGTCCGCATCGACAAGATCCCGATACCGCCTCTGAATATTAAGTACGACCTTAAAAGTTATACTTCAGCTAAAAAGTAGGAAGATTGCTCATGAGTCTTTTAAAAGTTTTGATAGCCGACGACGAACCGGATGTTTTAGAAATTATGGCCAAGAAAATCAAGGCCGCCGGTTATGACGTTTTCACTGCGGTTGACGGTCAGGAAGCGTGGGACAAGATCATCGTCGAGGACCCCGACGTCATTCTGCTTGACATCACGATGCCAAAAATTGAAGGATTCGAAGTTTTAAAACGCCTTCGCGCAACCCCCCCCACGAAAAAGTGGCAGCCGGTCATTATTATTTCCGCCCGCGAAGAGCTCAAAGATATTCAGCAAGGATATTCTCTGGAAGCGGACCATTATTTGACAAAGCCATGCAACATCGACGATGTTCTTAACGGCATCCGGTTGATGACTAAGCTTATTCCGCAACATAAAGCTCACGGCGAATATTAATTCAACAACGATGAAAATCATATTTTATTTATTTGCGGCTTTTGTTCTTTTGATCGTTTATGTGCGCTTTCTCGAAAGCGTAAGCCTGTTTTATCCTTCGCGCAAAATTGTGGTCACGCCGAAAGAGGCGGGAATTGCCTTCGAGGACATTTATTTCTCGACAGCGGACCACGTCCGCTTAAACGGCTGGCTGGTCAAAACAGCAGTGCGACCCAAAGAAGCGGCGACAGTGCTTTTTTGCCACGGCAATGCCGGCAATATCGGCGACCGGGTGGAGAAGATCCTGAATTTTCGTAATCTTGGGCTCAATGTTTTTATTTTCGATTATCGCGGTTACGGTAAAAGCCAGGGCCGTCCGACGGAAAAGGGAATGTACTCGGATGTGCAGGCGGCGTACGATTATTTGCAAACGCGTCACGATATTGCTAAGAAACGGATTATTGTTTACGGGGCCTCGATGGGCGGCGTTGCGGCGATTGATTTGGCCTCCAAACAGCCGGTCGCGGCTTTAATCGCGGACTCGACATTCACCTCAGGCGCGGACATGGCCAAAAGAATTGTGCCGTTTGTACCGTCATTTATGCTGGCGGTTAAACTGGATAACGCGACCAAGATCCAAAAGATCACCGTGCCAAAATTGTTTATTCACAGTCCTGACGATCAAACGGTACCGTTTAAATTAGGGCAGCGACTTTTTGCGTTGGCGCCGGAACCGAAGGAATTTTTACAGATCACCGGAAACCACAACGAAGGGTATGCCCTTTCCGAAAAGATTTTTTTACCTGGGATCGAGAAATTTCTCGATAAATATAAATTACGATGATAAAAATCACCAGTTTCTCTAATCCTAAAATTAAGGACGTCGTCAAGCTGCGCGAACGTCGTGAACGCACTAAGACCGGCCTGACCGTCATCGACGGAATTCGTGAGGTCGAGGCGGCCATTAAAGCCGGCGTTGAAGTTACGGACATTTTTATTTGTCCGGCCCTTTATGAAGGTCAGATCCAGGGTGACGTGGATGCGATTGTTCAGGGCGTGGATTTTCAAAAGGTTGAAATTTTTGAAGTAACAAAAGAAATTTTTGGCAAAATCTGCTTTGGGGAACGCAGCGAAGGAATTTTAGTCCTCGTCCGCGCGAAAGTGAAAACGATCAAAGACCTTAAAGTCAAAAAGAACCCGATCTTTATGCTCATTGAAAGCGTCGAGAAGCCGGGAAATCTCGGGGCGATTTTGCGCACTTGCGATGCGTCCGGGATCGACGCGTTGTTGGTATGCGATCCGGCGACGGATATTTATAATCCTAATGTGATCCGTGCAAGCTTAGGAACGGTTTTTAATGTGGATGTCATCGCCGGAAGCACGGAAGAGATCGCCGGCTTTCTTAAAAGCCATAAGATTAAAGTTGTTGCGGCGACACCGGCAGGCAAAAAGAATTATACAACTTTAGATTTTCGTGTCGGCGTAGCTTTAGCGGTCGGTAGTGAAAAAGACGGATTGAGCAAATTTTGGTTGGAGGCGGCTGATGAAAAAGCGTTTATCCCGATGAAGGGTCAGGCGGATTCGTTGAATACGTCGGTGGCGGCGGCTTTGATGGCGTATGAAGTTTTGCGGCAAAGGGAAACTTCTTAAATGCAAGCGCAACGGTTGAATGTTTTTTTGGCCCATCAAGGGGTGTGCTCTCGTCGGAAAGCGATGGATTTGATCGCAGCCGGACATGTTAGCGTTAATGGCAGCATCGTACGCGAACCGTCAACATCGGTCGAATTTCCTAAAGACCGCGTGACGGTCGATGGGAAAGTGGTCCAAAAAAAGTCGTACGAATATATTATGCTCAACAAGCCCGAAGGCTATGTTACGACGCGCGAAGATCGCTTTGCGCAGAAAACGGTTTTGGACCTTCTCCCGACGGGGTTGCGCCATTTGAATCCGGTGGGCCGTTTGGATAAAAATACCGAAGGCCTACTGATCATGACCAACGACGGAGAATTGGCGAACCAACTGACGCATCCGCGGTATGACGTGGATAAAACGTATGTGGTGCAGATCCAAAAGAAGTTAGGATCGGAAGAACAGAAGAAACTGGAAGCCGGGGTCGTGGTTGAGGGTGAGAAAACCGCGCCGGCCAAGATCACAGAATTAAAGTTTTTAAAAAATGGCTGTGAATTTTCAATTACGATTCATGAAGGACGCAAACGGCAGATCCGTTTGATGCTCGCCGAAGTCGGGCATTACGTCACATTTTTGAAAAGAATACAGCAAGGACCGTTAACATTAGGGGCTTTGCCGACGGGTGAATACCGTGTGTTAAAAACAGAAGAAATTAAAATATTAAAAAAGTTGCAATAGTTGTCATTGCGAGGACGCCTCCGAAGGAGGCGAACGCGGCAATCCATGTAGATTGCTTCGCTAAAAATGCTCTCAATGACGGAGGTTTTTATGATTACGATCAGCGGATTAACTAAAGGTTTTACTGGCCGCACATTGTTTAAAGATGTCAGCCTTAGTATTTTTGCTGGCGAGAAAATTGGGTTGACTGGACCAAATGGTTCCGGTAAATCCACATTATTTTCCATTATCCTTGGACAAATGGAATCGACTGGCGGCAGTGTGCAAATGCAGAAAAATTTGAACATCGGCCACTTGGCGCAGGAAGCGCATTTTGCCTCGACGCAAACGGTTATGGATGAAGTCACCGCTGGGGACGAGCGCATCAAAAAACTTTTGAAAGAGAAGCACGAACTAGAAGATGCCAATAAAGCAGACAGCATGCGTTACGGCGATATTTTAGGCGAATTGGAACAGGCTGGCATTTATGAATTAGAAAACAAGGCTGAACGGATTTTGACCGGCCTGGGTTTTAAAGAAGAAGAATTTCATAAGCCGATCAACACCTTTTCCGGCGGTTGGCAGATGCGCGCGCTCTTGGCCAAATTGCTTTTGTATCCTTATGATATTATTTTGCTCGACGAGCCGACGAACTATCTTGATTTGCATGCCACACTGTGGTTCAAAGAGTATTTGGCGAATTATAAAGGGACGCTCATCGTTATTTCTCACGATAAGATTTTTTTAAACGACGTTACCAATTACACTATCGTTTTGGAAAACGGGCAGATTACGAAGATCAAAGGTAATTATGAAGCGTATGAAGAGCAAAAGAATTTGATGTTCAAATCGATGGAAAGGAAACAAAAGTCGCTGGAGTCGAAAAAAGAACAGTTGGAAAAATTTGCCCAGCGTTTTCATGCTCAGCCGAATCGCGCGGCCGCGGTCCGTAACAAACGTAAAATGCTCGAGAAGATCGAAGAACAACAGGAAGATCTGCCTGAAGAACGACGAAGCATTCGTGATTTTGAATTTCCTGACACGCAGGAAAGCGGTTATGTCGTCGCTAACGCTCAGAATATAAGCAAAGCTTACGGCGAGAAACAGATTTATAAAGATTTAGACCTCGAGATTATCAAAGGTCAGAAGATTTGTTTGATTGGTCCTAACGGGGCCGGTAAATCCACATTATTGAAAATGCTCGCCGGGATCATCGAGCCCGATAGCGGGCATGTCAAACTCGGACATAACGTCACGCGTGGGTACTTTTCGCAGACCCGTTTGGATGTTTTGAATCCGAATAATACCGCATTGGAAGAAGTCGCCTCCGCGTTGTCGAAGAGCGTTCCCGCGGTGCAGATGCGTACCTTGCTGAGTATTTTTAATTTCCGCGGTGAAGATGTTTTCAAACATGTTAAAGTTCTTTCCGGTGGTGAAAAAAGCCGTTTGATTTTAGCCAAACTCCTGATCAATCCACCCAATTTTACGTTTCTTGATGAACCGACGACCCATTTGGACATCGACGGGGTTGAAGCGTTGACCGAATGTTTTAAAAAATATTCGGGCACGTTGGTCTTTATCAGCCACGATCTTTTCTTTGTTCAGCAAATCGCCGACCACATTATCGAAGTTGACCGCGGGCGTATCAAGGTTTATACCGGCGGATTGGATTATTATCTCGATAAAAAAGCGGCCGGCGAAACATTAGGCCAAGAAAGCGAACGTATTCAGCGCCAGCAGGAATTAAAGATCAAGGATGAGAAACGCAAAGCCTTTGACAACGAAAATGAAAAGATGCAAGAAGCTCGTCAGCAGCACAATGCAGCGCTGAAGCGGCTCAATGACATCAAAAAAGAAATTAAAGCGATGGAAGACGAGAAAAAAGAGATTGAGACGGAAAGCTATGTCAAAGCTCGGGTTCTGTCGAATTCTTATGGGAAAGATCCGCAAACGATCAAGGAATATGGCCAGCGTTTAAAGTGGATTCACCAGCGTTTACGCGAAATTGAAACTAAAACTAAGGATTTAGCGGAAGAACGTGACCAAATCAATAACTAGCTGCGGGTTTAATTTCGGCTTAAAGAGTGGTATACTTGAGGCAATGAAAATGACAAAATTTCCCCTTATCCTATTAGTCTTTTTAACCATTTTTTCGTCCGGCTGCGCCAAGATAGCCAACCTTTCGGAGCTTCTGCGCATTAAGTCGTATGGTGAAGAAAAAGACGGACAAGCTTTGCTGGTTAAAAAGCAGAACGAAAAGTTTGAGAAGTTAATGGTGGTGGTTAAACGGGGTGACATGGAGAAATTTTCCGATAAAAGAAGCGTTTGGATGGCCTTCGGCCAGCCGATTTTCGAGACGAAAGTTGTCGTCGAAGACAAATCCTATCAAGTTTGGATGTACCGCCATTCCACAAAATTGTTTGGTTCCAACAAAGTTTATTTATATTTCGACGCTAAAGGTAAACTTAAAATCTACGATTACTCTCCCGGCGGCACTTTGACATCCGTCATCGAGGTGGCCCATGATAAGAAATAATTTTCCCCTTAGTAAAAAGGCCTTTAGTCTCATCGAGATCCTGATCGCCGTCATCATCGTTGGTGTTGTGGCGTCCATAGCTTTGAGTCAGTACGGGGTGGTTGTTGAGAGAGCGCGGGCGAAACAAGCAGAGCAGAGTATTTATGCAATTTTTGCGGATTTGAAAAGAAAGTACGTGGAAAACGAAAACATGGCGACAGTTTATAATGCGAGTTTTTTACGGCCGAGTCCAGATTTTATGATACCAGCGGTGTCATCAGTAGTCAATATTGTAAATGGAGAGAGCGTTAGAACCTTTACGATAGCGATTGGAAGGCTTCCGGACTTAAAGTATATTTTGATTGGATTTTGTGATTTCCCCGGAGCTGGAATAAGGATCGTTTGCTCACGCATAATTGGAACTCCAGATAAGTGTACTGAGTTGGGGTATGTATCTCCATAATTGGAGAAATGGGGACAGGGTAGATTCAAAATAGATAGCAAATAGATAGGGACACACGACGAAACCTAAATTTTCAAATAGATAGGGACACACGACGAAACCTAAATTTTCCAGTATTTTACAGGTTTAGGCGGCATTGAGGTTACAGGTGGTTCTAATACTTGTATTTATTATTCCACTTGTCGGGCGGGTAGTTTAGATATTATTCCGGGCCCTGCGGGTTGCGGTGGTATGGCGCTGACTGGAGTTGTTGGGTTATATATGATTTACGGAATTTTCGCTATGCCTCAAGGACAATTCCAAATCGGCTGCAAATATCCTGGCACCGGCATCTGTGCGAGAATGGGGTATTAAATTTATTGGGGAAATGTGAATTTGTTAAAAGGGGACAGCGCCCTTTAATGATAAAATCATTTGCTTAAAGGGCGTTATTTTTTTAAATCATGGCTCATATGATCTTGCATGTTGACCTTGATGCTTTTTTTGCCGCGGTCGAGCAAAGAGATAATCCGCAGTTGCGAGGGAAGCCGGTTGTCGTCGGGGCTGACCCAAAAGGTGGCAAAGGTCGGGGAGTTGTTTCGACCTGTTCTTACGAAGCACGTAAATTCGGCATTCATTCCGCGATGCCTGTTTCAAAAGCCTATCAATTATGCCCGCACGCTATTTTTATCCAGCCACATTTTGAAAAATACAGTGAAGCTTCGCGTAAGGTTTTCAAAATTTTTAAAGACTTTACGCCGCATATTCAGGGCCTTAGCATTGATGAGGCTTTTATGGATATTACGACCAGCGCGCATCTTTTTGGCGGGCCACTGGAAACGGCCAAACGGTTAAAAGAACGAATTCGTAAAGACGTCGGTTTGACGGCTTCTGTTGGTATTGCTCCGGTCAAGTTTGTGGCCAAGATCGCGTCCGATTTATCGAAGCCCGATGGATTGATCGAAGTTTCGGCAGGCGGGGTCGAGGAATTTCTCAACCCGCTTAAAATCGAACGGCTTTGGGGCGTGGGACCGAAGACCGCCGAGAGCCTACATCGTCTTGGTATCACAACAATCGGGCAATTAGCAGAATTATCGCGGCAAGACATGCATGACCGGTTTGGCGAGAGCGGCGAGCATTTTTATAATTTATCGCATGGAATTGATTTTCGTGCAGTCGTTGAAGAAACGGATATAAAATCAGTAAGCCACGAACACACTTTTGAAACGGATACCGCAAACCAAGAGGAAATTCTCGCAGTGATGTTACATTTGTCGGAATTGGTTTCGCGTCGGCTGCGAAAGTACAGCTTGAAAGGCAAGACGGTCACGGTTAAGATACGTTTACAAGGATTTGAGACGTATACGCGCGCGGTGACGTTAGGTGAGCGAACTAATTTCACCGATGTCATTTTTGCCAATTCAAAAAAGATTTTTGAAAAGTTTTTTAAACATGGGATGAAAATCCGTTTGATCGGGGTCCGCGTCAATCATTTCGCAGACGCTTATGTGCAAGACAGTCTCTTTAGTAATCCCGTCGACGAACGACGTGAGAAAATCCATTTGGTCGTCGATAAGATTAAAAATAAGTTCGGCGAAGATGCCATCGGGAGAGGTAAATAATTGTCGTCATTGCGAACCCCAAAGGGGTGAAACAATCTCATGTAGATTGCTTCGTCGCTCCTGCGGAGCTTCTTGCAATGACAGAGAGAGGGATTTATGGATCATTTAATGACGGGCATTGTGGCGCTGGTGGTTGTCCTCGGGGTTTTTGTGGTCATTTTGCAAAAGTTTCTCAAAGTTCAGAGCCAAGAACAGGCGGTATTTTTTGAAAAAAAGATCCAGGAACAGATGAAAGTAAATCAGGAACAGTTTTTGCTTTTGGCCGGCCAGCAATTTAAGACCGAGCAAAGTAAGGCCGCCGGAGAACTGGAAACGCGCAAGCAGGCCGTCGAGACTTGGGTCACCCAGCTCAAGGAAGAACTTTCGCAATATCAAAAAGTTGTGCGCGACTTTGAACAAGACCGTTCCGTCAAATACGGCAAGCTAGAAAACGAATTAAAAAATGCTTCGATTGCAACGCAGCGTCTTCAGGACACGACCAATCATTTAAATAATATCCTCGGTAACGTTAAGCTTCGTGGTCAATGGGGTGAACGCATGGCGGAGGATATTATCCGTTATGCCGGCTTGATTGAGGGCGTAAATTATGAAAAGCAAAAGAAACTCGAAAATGCCGCGACCAAACCGGATTATGCTTTTTTCCTTCCCAATGATCACAAAGTAAATATGGACGCGAAGTTCCCGCTCGACAACTACATTAAAATGGTCAATTTGCCAGAGGGAGTAGACCGCGCGGCCGCATTAAAAGAATTCTTGAAAAACGTTAAAGAACGCATCAAAGAAATCCAGAACCGCGAGTATATTAACCCCGCCGAGAACACTTTGGATTTTGTGCTGTTGTTTATTCCTAACGAGCAGGTATTTGGGTTTATTCAGGAAAATTTGCCGGAATTGATGTCGGAAGCGCTCAAAGATAAAGTTGTTCTCTGCTCGCCGTTTACGCTTTACGCGATGCTGTCCGTGATCCGTCAGGCGCACGAAAACTTCCGCTATGAAAACGATATTCGTAAAATCATCGTCTTGCTGGAGCAATTTGTTGTACTTTACGACCGTTTTAAAGTTCGTTTTGACGACGAGCTCGGTAAACAGGTCGAGAAGTTAAATTCGCTTTATTCGGACATCAAACTTAAGAACTTTCAACAGATGGACACTAAGATCCGGCAAATTGAGGATTACAAAAAAGGTAATCCGGCGGTGGTCGGCGATACCCAGGGTGTGCCATTTATTGATTTAAATATCGAGCCTGCCCGTGAATCCCGAACGGTTTAAAACATTCTTTCCCGGTGAGTTTCAGAGTTTTTTTTCTGACGCGAAGGTCGATTTTATTTTGTCGGCGGAAGCCCATGGCTTTTCGGTTTACCAAAAAAATGCTTTGTGGACAACGTATCAGGTCATGCCGGAAAAAGTCTTTACAATGCGTCAGGTGCATGGCCATCGGGTGTTGACGATTACGCTCGACGATATTCCACAAACAGGTGAGATCCCCGACGCGGATGCTATGATCACGAATGTTCCGGGAGTTTTCCTTTCGATGCGGACCGCGGATTGTCTGCCGGTTTTTCTTTGTGATCCGAAAAAGAAATGTATCGGTCTTGTTCATGCCGGCTGGAAAGGAAGTGCCCAAAAGATCGTTGAAAAAGCCGTCGCGGCTTTGGTAAAAACTTATGGTAGCCAGCCTCGTGATATCTTGGCCGCGTTTGGTCCCGCTATTCGTGAATGTTGCTATGATGTCGGTCAAGAATTTCAAGAAACTTTTCCTGATGAGGTTAAGCTTCGTCACGGTCAGCTGTGTTTTGATAATCCGCTCGCTAACAAGAATCAATTATTGAGCGTCGGCGTTAAAGAAGAGAATATTCTAGATAGCGGGATCTGTACCGTTTGTGGAGCGGGATATTTTTCTTTTCGTCGGGATAAAGAAAAATCAGGACGACATCTTTCGCTGATGGCCTTACTTGATAAGAGGGTTGCAGATGAATAATATTGTGATTTACGTGACAGCGAAAGATGGGATCGAAGGCCGCAAGATCGCGAAACATTTGCTAGCGCACAAATTAGTCGCTTGTGTTAATATTGTTAACAATATTGAATCACATTACCGCTGGGAAGGAAAGCTCGAGCAGTCGAGTGAGGTTCTTCTCGTGATCAAAACACGCAGGGCGCTGTTCGTCAAAGTCGCCCGAGCGGTCAAAGAAGTCCACAGTTATAAAGTCCCGGAAATTATTGCTTTACCGATTGTTACCGGTGAAAAAAATTATTTATCATGGTTGGCGGCAGAAACCAAATAGGAGAATTTGATGAAGTCTATCCATAAAGTGATCTTGATGGCCGTTTTAGGTATGCTTGTTTTCTCGCCGCCGGCCGCCCGCGGGCAATTCATTTTTGATGAAAATCCTTTGGTAGGCAAGCAAGCCCCCGATTTTACCTTAAAAACCCTTGAGGGATCAGAAGTGAGTTTAAATCAGTACCGTGGCACCGACCCCGCGTTGGTTTTCTTTTGGGCGACGTGGTGCCCGCATTGCCGCGATGAATTACGGACGATCGCAAAACAGGCAGACCTGTTTCAGAAAAACGGAATTAAGATTGTTTTGGTGAATTTGGAAGAAAATCCGCGTCAGGTCAAAGCGTTTGTCGATAAACTCAAACTCCCTTACAACAACGTTTTTCTCGATGAAACTTCCAAGGTGGGCGAGCAGTACAGCATCATTGGTCTGCCGACGGTATTCTTTATCGATAAAGACGGCGTGATCGCAAGAATGGAATTTGGTCTTCCGGAAAATTTTATGGAAACCTTAAAAGCCAAAGCTCCCAATAAAAGCTGATTACTTTTTCTCACCCGGCAAATACGATTCCAAATTAGCACTTAACCGCAAGCGCGTCAGAAAATCATTAAACGCTTTGGTTTTCTTTTCCAGCAAAATCGCATTGCTGAATTTACTCTTTTCCTTTTCAAAATCCGTCATGTCTGCTTCGCTGCGGCTATCCAAATGAAGCAAGCAATACCCTTTGGGTGTTTCTGCAACTTCGCTGATCGGTTTGTCCGTGGTGAGGGCAAAAGCTTTGTCCATAAAATCCGGCGCGGGACCTAGTTTAGGCAGATAACTTTCGGTACGGCCCAAAGCTGGTGTTTGAATAACTTCCAGTTTCATGTCTTTCGCAGTTTTTGCGAAATCAATTCCTTTAACATCGTGGATTTTCTTGGCCACATCTTCCGCTTTGGCTTTGGCAAGTTTTGCCGCTTCTGTAGTTTTCCAGTCTTCTGTGACCTTATTCTTTACTTCACTTAATTCCGGCATGGACGCAGCTTTGGTTTCTTTGATGCGCAAAATTTGATAGCCTTGGCTTGTTTCGAGCATGGCGCTGATTTCGCCGGGCTTCATGGCAAAAATTTGCTGGATTAATTCAAACGGCCAGCCTGCCTTAAGGTTCGGCTGTTCCATGCTGAAAAATCCGCTTTCGTTGATGGTCAAATTATTGGTTTTGGCCACATCGGCAAAATCTGTTTTGGCTTTGAGTTCTTGGCTGATGTTGTAGGCTTTGTTCCAGGCGGCATCACGGTCTTCTTGTTTAATGTCGTCGGGATTCTTGCTTTGTTGGTTGGCCGCCAGTTCGGCAAAGTCAAAACGTAAATATTCGACATTAACCATCGGCGGAGCGGCAAAATCGTTTTTGTGCGCTACATAATATTTCTGGATTTGCGCATCGTCGACGGCGACTTGGTTCTTAAAATCATCGTTGGCGAATAGCACATAGCTGACCTGTACCTTTTCATTATATTGGCGGAACGCTTCTTTGGTGTCTTCGTCGGAAACAGTAATGCTGGCGGTTTCCTCTTCAACCAATTTGTCGATCTTGAGTTTGTCGCGGAAACATTCTTCAAAAGCCTTCGGCTGGACACCTAAAAAGTTTCTTAGGATGTCTTTGTAAAGCATATCGTTAAATTTCCCATCGATCTGGAATTTGGGATAGTTGCTGATGTATTGGACCAAGGCTTCGTCCGTGATTTGGATATTGCGCTTGGCAGCTTCCTTAAGAAGGAGGATTCTGACCCAAGTACGCTGGGCGCGATCCTGGTCGAGGAGGTGCTTGATTTTATTATAGTTGTTCTCGTAATTGAGTTTGTCGGAAATGATGGTTTGCTGAGCTTGGTTTTCAAATTCGGCAAAGGGAACCTTCTTATCGAAAACTTTCCCGGCAAATTTGGGATTATTGGATTGTTTTGATCCGTCATTTTGAACAGACCCGAAAAAAACAAAAGCTAAAATGATAATGATCGCCAGGACCCATAGGACTTTTTTAGCGACACCTTTTCTACGTAAGACTTTCAGCATAATGACCTCAGTTTAAAATTAGCGGGGATGGGATGTTTGTAAAGTCCGCATTATAACGGGCGGGCTAGGCTTTGACAAGAAAATTTCTTTACAATACCCACCTTGGTGGGTATAATGTCGCCTTATTCATTACGTCATAGCGAGCCCCATGGGAGGGCGTGGCGATCTTAAATAGTTTGCTTCGTCACCCACGGTTCCTCGCAAAAACAGGATCGTTATGCCAAAGTTAAAATTAGGTTTACCCAAAGGTAGTTTGCAAGACGCGACCGTTCGTGTCTTTGAACGCGCCGGATATAAAGTTTATGTTTCCGGACGCTCTTACTTCCCGACGATCGATGATCAAGAAATTGAATTGGTCCTTTTGCGCGCGCAGGAAATGTCTCGTTATGTTGAGCAAGGTGTTTTAGATTGCGGGATCACCGGTGCCGACTGGATCCAAGAGAATGAATCCAAGATCGAAACGATTTCTGAGCTTGTTTATGCTAAAACATCTTCCGTGAAAGTCCGTTGGGTCTTAGCGGTGCCAGAAAATTCCAATATTAAGTCGGTCAAGGACCTCGAAGGCAAACGTTTGGCCACCGAAGTTGTCCATGTCACTCGTAACTATTTGAAAAAGAATAAAGTTAAAGCCGACGTAGAATTCAGTTGGGGTGCGACCGAAGCCAAAGTTGCCACGGGATTGGTCGACGCTATTGTCGAATTGACCGAAACTGGGAGCAGTTTGAAAGCCCACAATTTGCGTATTGTCGACACCATTTGCGAATCCACTACCCAGTTCATTGCCAATAAAACTGCCGCCAAAGATTCCTGGAAAAAAGCCAAGATGCAGCAGATCGCAATGCTCTTGGAAGGTGCGCTCGCCGCGGAAGGTATGGTCGGCTTGAAATTGAATGTGGAAGAAAAGAATTTAAAAAAGATTTTAAGCCTTTTGACTTCGCTTAAGAATCCTACGATTTCGAATTTGAGCAAAGATGGCTGGCTTGCCGTCGAGACCGTGATCCACGAAAGTAAAGTCCGTATCCTGGTGCCGCAGCTCAAATTGGCCGGCGCGCAGGGTATTATTGAATATACGATCAACAAGATTATTTATTGAGCCCCGTAGGGGCGAAACCCTGAGGCATCCTTTGGATGAAGAAGGGCCACAACTACAAAGAAAGAGCTTCTTATGCCTTGCGGCAGAAAACGCAAACTTCGAAAGATCCGGACGCATAAACGCAAGAAATTGCGTAAAGCGCTCCGTCACCTCAAAAAACGCGATTGGGCGTAATAGTTTTTTTATCTTGAGGAGTCACATCGATGCGACTTAAAAACACATGCCAATTCTCGTTAGGAGTTATTGCGGCATTCGTTTGTGTCTTTTTATGCCCGCAGCAGAAGGTTTCCTATGCGATGACCCAGCAAGAAGAGGTCGAGTCTATCACCTCTTATGCTCTAGGCGTCATTCACGACCTTAATGGCGATACCGATTCTGCAATTAGCGCGTATGAACGCAGCGCCAAAAGCAGAAATTCCAGCGCGGTGCATTTAAGACTTGGCGCAAATTATGCCCGTTTAGGCCAGCTCGATAAGGCTACGAAAGAACTTGATCTCCTTCTCAAAGAAGATCCGGACAACGTTGAGGGCCGTTATCTACTCGCTTTAATTTACACCACTAAAAAAGATTACGACCGCGCCGCTCAGGAATACGAAAAGATCCTCACTTCGCTTTCGGCCGCCGACCCGCAGAACATCGAAATATACGGTTATCTCGCCCAGCTTTACTACTCACAAAAAAATTATGACAAGGCGATCAAGGAATTTGAAAAGGTCGTGGCTCTTAATCCGACTGAGAACGCGGACATTATTTATCTTTTAGGCTCGCTGTATTTGGAGGTGAAAAACCGCGACAAAGCGCTGGAGCTTTTCTTGCGGGCTGTAAAGGTCAATCCCCAACAAGACGAAGCCCTTAATTCCTTGGGTTATCTTTATTCCGAAGATGATACCCGTTTGGACGAAGCGTTGTCTTTAGTCCATCGAGCGGTGGACTTATCCCCTAATAATGGGGCGTACCTTGATAGCTTAGGGTGGATTTATTTTAGAAAAGGCGATAATACCAGAGCTGTTGAATATCTTTATAAAGCAGACAGTTATCTTAAAGATCCCGTGATTTACGAGCATCTTGGTGATGTATATTTCAAAATGGGCGAAAAAGATAACGCCAAAAAATATTGGAAACTTTCCCTCAAGCTTCAGCCCGACCAAGACGTCGTTATCCAGAAACTGAAATCGCTCGGTTCCTTATAAAATGCCTAGTGTTAGTCTTCGGTCGTACGCCAAGCTCAATTTGTTTTTAAAAGTCCTCCGCAAGCGCCCCGACAATTTTCATGATTTGGAAACCATTTTTGAACGTATTAGCCTCTATGACGAAATCCGTTTGACCTCCAACTCGACTGGTAATCTCAAAATTAGCTGTTCTCACCCGCAAGTTCCCAAAGGCCCGAAGAATCTGGTTTACAAAGTGGCTCAAATGCTGCAATCCCGCTTCGGGATCACGCAGGGCGCAACCATTACTATCAAAAAGAACATTCCGGTTGCGGCCGGTTTAGCCGGCGGCTCAAGTAATGCAGCGACAACACTTTTGGGGCTTAATAAAATTTGGAAGCTCAAGCTTTCCCGCAAGCAGTTGGTCGAAATGGGGGCCGAGATCGGGAGCGATGTGGCGTTTTTTCTCTATAATACGCCTTGGGCTTTGGGTGAGGGACGCGGGGAGCGGATTACGCCGCTTCCGATTAAGGCAAAACTGTGGCATGTTGTTGTGGTGCCGAGGATTAAGATGTATTCAAAGGACGTTTTTGGTCATCTTAATTTGCGGTTGACAAAAAAAGCGGCCGATGTTAATATTCTGACTCTTGCTTTAAAGGGAAAGTCCACCTTGAAAGCAGGATCCGTATTGCATAACGATTTGGAAACAAGCATTTTGAGCATCCGACCCGAACTCCTCCGGGTCAAGAACCGGTTGCGCAAATATAGCTTTTGTGGTGTGGCTTTTTCCGGTAGCGGGCCGGCCTGTTACGGTCTTGTCCCGACGGAGAAAATAGCGCGCGCGGTTGCTGAAGACCTGCGGCGGTATTACGCCCGAGCCTTTGCCGTGTGCACGTTTTAACCCAAGTTGGTAAACCGGCACGCACGGTCTTTTTGTAGTAATGCCCTTGAGGAGGTTGAAGTTCCCGTGCCGCTCGTGTCATTTTAAGAATGAAGTGGGGAGCAGGGAATCCTTCAGAACAAAATCCTCGAGTCATATAAAAAAGAATCCACGGGTTCTGTATTCTATAAATAATTTTAGCTGCCCGGTGGTGTAATAGGTAACACACGAGAATTTGGATCTCGTTTTCCAGGTTCGAGCCCTGGCTGGGCAACTTAATTGAAAATCAGATTTTTATGGCGCAATTAGCGACGATCGTTTTGGCGGCTGGCAAGGGGACCCGGATGAAATCCGCGACCCCGAAAGTTCTCCATGAAGTTTGCGGCCAGCCGTTGATCGAATATGTGCTTGATGTTGCCCATCACGTCGGTTCTTCGAAAACATGCGTCGTTCTCGGGCATGAACTTGAAAAAGTCCAAAAGCGTTTGTCGAAAGGGATTTTGACCGTCGAGCAAAAGAAGCTTCTGGGGACCGGCGATGCCGTCAAGACCGCAGGAAAATTCTTCAAAGATTTTAAAGGCAATATTCTCATCCTTTGCGGAGACACACCGCTTCTTAAGGTCGAGACGATTAAAGCGTTGATCAAACGCCATCGTAAAACCAATGCGGTCGTCACGATTTTGACCGCCGTCGCCGACAACCACCAAGGTTATGGGCGTATTATTCGTAATAACTTTGCAAAAGTTGTCGCTATCCGCGAAGAAAATGACTGCACCGAAGACGAAAAAGATATCCGCGAGATCAATTCCGGCGTTTTTTGTTTTAACGGTCAGGCGCTTTTTGAAAACTTGAAAAAGATCAAAGTCAATTCCCGTAAAGGTGAATATTATTTGACCGATCTCGTCGCTCTTCTTGCCGAACAGCGGTTGTGTGTGGAAACATTTACCACATCCGAACCAGAAGAAGCGTGGGGTGTTAATACCCGGGAGGATCTGGCCGCCTGCGCGTTTATCATGCGCAAGCGCATTTTAAGCACATTGATGCTCGACGGAATTACGATCGTTGATCCATTGACGACGATGATCGACAGCCATGTGAAGATCGGCCAGGACAGCGTCATTAAACCGTTTACGGTGATCGATCGCGATGTGAAGATCGGCAAAAATTGTGTGATCGGACCTTTTGCGCATTTGCGTCCCGGAACGCGCATCGACGATACTGTCGAGATCGGAAATTTTGCCGAGGTCTCGCGCTCCACCGTTGGTACGGGAACTTTTATGAAACATTTTAGTTTTTTAGGTGACGCGATGGTCGGTCGTCACGTGAACATTGGTGCCGGAACCGTTACGGCAAATTACGATGGTCAAGAAAAACACCGCACCGTCATCGGCGACGGCGCATTCATCGGTTCCGATTCAATTTTAGTCGCACCGGTCAAAGTCGGGAAAAAAGCCATGACCGGAGCCGGATCAGTGGTCACGAAGGGAAAAGTCATTCCCGATGGAAAAATTTTTGTGGGTGTGCCGGCGAGGCAAGTGCCCGGTCGCAAAGCACTTTAATAATTCACGCGGAGTAAAATTTTATGATGAGAGACATGGCGATTTTGACAGGAAATTCTAATCCTGAGTTAGCCAAAGAAATAGCCGAACAGTTAGGTATTAAGTTGACGGATGTTTTGGTAGGACGTTTCAGTGAAGGTGAAATCCGCGTACAGATCAAAGAAAATATCCGCGGACGCGATGTGTTTATCGTGCAGCCGACCTGTCCTCCGACCAATGATAATTTGATGGAACTTTTGATTATGATGGACGCCACCCGTCGCGCTTCGGCACAGCGCATCACGACGGTCATCCCGTATTACGGATATGCCCGTCAGGACCGCAAAGACCAATCGCGCGTTCCGATCACGGCAAAACTTGTGGCGAATTTGATTTGTGCGGCCGGTGCCGATCGGGTTTTGACGATGGATTTACACGCGAGTCAGATCCAGGGTTTTTTCGATATTCCCGTCGATCATCTTTATGCTATTAATGTTCTTTGTGATTATATTGCAAGTAAAAATATTAACCCTAAAGATTTAGTCATTGTTACCTCCGACGTCGGTGGGGTCAAAATGGCTCGTGCGTATGCCAAACGTTTAGGTGCTGAACTGGCGGTCGTTGATAAGCGCCGCAAGGGACCGGAAACAACAGAAGTCATGCACATCCTCGGGGAAGTTTCGGGAAAGATTGCGGTTATTGTCGACGACATCGTCGCCACCGCCGGATCACTCGTTGACGCCTCAGAAGCGTTGGGCCGTAACGGAGTTAAGGAAGTTTACGCCGCGGTTAGTCACGGTATTCTTTCTGGCAGTGCATTGGAAAGAGTGAGGAACTGTAAGATCCTTAAGGAATTGGTGATCACCAACAGTATTCCTTTCAGCCGCCAAGCTGAAAATCCGAAAGTCAAACTTGTTTCCGTCGCACAGCTTTTGGCCGATGCTATCAAACGTATTCACGCCGAGGAATCGGTCAGTATTTTGTTTGAAGAAACACAGAATCAAATGAAGTAACGGCCCTTCGGGTCGTCATCCACGCAATATTTTAGCGGGGATCTCCGCTAAAAGCATTCGGAGATGACAGTAAGAGAATTTTTTAACGTCAAGTGTGGTCAATTTCGGCTGCACTTCACCAGGATCACCAGAAAAGGAAGGTACACAATGCAACAAATCGCATTAGATGTTCAGGTCCGCGATCAGATCGGGACCGGAAAAGTCCGTTCGATCCGTAGGGAGAATTTTGTTCCGGGAATCGTTTACGGCAGCAAGAAGGCTCCCACCGCTGTTAAAGTCAGCCGCAAAGCTTATGAACGTATCCGCCGCGAACATCATGGCGAGAACGTTATTTTTCAACTCAATGTTCTAGATGGTGACAAAAAATTGCGTGATTACGCCGCAATTGTCAAAGAAGAACAACATCACCCGGTCAGCGACCAGGTTATTCATATCGATTTTAACCGCATATCATTGACTGACAAAATTACCGTCAAAGTCGCTGTTCATGCTGCCGGTGAACCTATCGGTGTCAAGCGCGACGGCGGTTCTTTGGAACACGTTATTTGGGAATTGGACGTCAGCTGTTTACCGACCCAGATTCCGCACCACTTGGAAGTCGAAGTAAGCAAGCTCGAAATTGGCGACAGCATTCATGTCCGCGATCTTATTTTGCCGGAAGGTGTTATTACCAAGCACGATCCTGATTCAATCCTTGTTAAGGTCGTTCCGCCGATGAAGGAAGAAGTTCCGGGCGCTGATGCTGCTGCTCCTGCAGAATTAGAAGTCATTAAAGAAAAGAAGGACAAAGAACCCGCTGGCGATAAAGCTGCTGCACCTGCCGCCGGTGATAAAAAGGCTGAAAAGAAGGCTTAAGGGTTCTTTCAATCGTTTGATTCGAAGCGATTTTCAAAATTAAGGGAATCACTTCGAAGAAAGTTAGAGACTATGTCAGATAAACGATTGATTGTGGGTTTAGGGAATCCGGGTTCGGAATACGAATGGACGCGTCATAATCTTGGGTTTTTGACGATTACGCGTTTGGCCGAAGACTTAGGCGTTCGTTTGAAGAAGTCTTCAACCGTTAAAGGTTTGTGGACGGAAGGCAAGTGGGAGAGCAATGAAATCATTCTTCTTTTGCCCCACACGTTCATGAATAATTCCGGTAGTGCGGTAAAGCAGGTTGTTCTTTCAAAGAAAATCGAACCGCAAAATATTTTGGTCGTCTGTGACGATTTTTCGCTCGTCTTTGGCCAGATCCGTTTGCGGGAACAGGGTACCGACGGGGGGCATAATGGTTTATCCTCGATCATCACCCATTTAGAGACGAAAGAATTTAGCCGTTTGCGCTTAGGAATCGGTCCGATTCCACCGCACAAAAACTCGGTCGATTTCGTCCTCGAAGATTTTCGGCTCGATGAAAAGAAAAAACTGCCGCTTTTATTAGACGGCGCGGTCGATTGTTGCCGCGCGTGGGCGAGTGAATCGCTTTCGACGGTGATGAGCCGGTATAATCAAAAAATCGTGGTATAACAATAAAGTTTTTATAACAAAAGTTCAATGGAGGAAACATGGATAAGTACGAATTGGCGGTTGTTATTGACGCAGCGCTGCCGCAAGACCAAAAAGATAGCATTGTTAAAGAAACGTCCGACGCCGTCAACAAGGCCGGTGGAAAAGTCATTAACAGTCAAGTCTGGATCGACAAACATAAATTAAGCTTCCGCTTAAAAAAATGCTGGGAAGCGACATATTATTTAGTCAATTTAGAAAGCCCGCGCGTAGGGGTTCTGCCGTTGCAAAAAACTCTCGGCTCTAATGAGCGGATCTTGCGCTTCTTGTTGACCAAAGCTAAGTGAGGCCCAAACTTACGCGAGTAAGTTTGATGGCCAAATTTAATAAAGAATTTGTTCTTTAAATTTTCAATCAGATCAAATTTTTGGGGTAGAGATATGGCTAATCTCAACAAAGTTTTTCTTATCGGAAATTTGACCCGTGCTCCGGAGCTGCGTTACACTCCGGCGAGCGTTGCGGTCGCAAACTTAGGTTTAGCCGTCAACCGCCGTTTTCGTGATAAGAACGGAGAATTTAAAGAAGACGTTTGTTTTTTGACCGTCACAGTTTGGGACAAGCAAGCGGAAGCCTGCTGCCAGTTCTTGCAAAAAGGCAGTCCGATTTTTGTCGAAGGGGTTTTGCAGTCCCGCTCCTGGGAAACCGGCGACGGACAAAAGCGCAGTACGATCGATGTACGCGCGGAACGTATTCAGTTCTTAGGCAAATTTGCCACTGACGGCAAGCCGTTAGAGAAAATGGAAGGCGAGAGCCAAGGCGAAAGTTCTGCTACGGCAAGTAGCGGTCCACTCGGGGATGCGGTTAATCCCATGGACATCGTCTGGGACGAATAATTTAATAACAAAACATAAAGGAGTGGTACGTGGAAAACAGAGGAAAACCTAGAAGTTTCGGAGCAGGATCGTCGGGTAGATCATCATCAGGCGGCAGATCAGGGGCATCGTCTTTTAAAGCCCGAGGCAAAGACAGCAACGGCGACAGCCCGCGCGGTGGACGCGGTAGCGATCGTCCGCGTTTTCGCAAAAACATTGCCAAATTTATTTTGCCGAAAGACACCAAAATTGAATACAAGAACCTTCCGCTTTTGCAGCGTTATACGACTGAACGCGGAAAGATCGTTCCTCGTCGTATTTCCGGGATCACGGCGCAAGAACAGCGCGAAATGTCGATCGCGATCAAATATGCACGTTATTTAGGTTTATTGTCGGTCGGAAGTTCTAAGAAACATTAACCGTCACTGCGAGGGAGCCCTTTGGGCGACGCGGCAGTCTATATGAGATCGCTTCCTCTTTTTGCGACTCGCAATGACCTTTGGAGGTTTTAGTCATGGAAGTTATCCTTTGCCAGCAAGTTCCCAAAGTCGGGAAAATCGGCGATGTGGTCAAAGTTAAAGACGGGTTTGCACATAATTATTTGTTGCCCCGTAAATTGGCTTGTGCCGCAACACCGCAAAACAAGCGTCGCATTGAACATGAAAAAGCGACTCGTTTAAAAGAATACGAAGCACAAAAGAAAGTCGCGCAGGATTTGGCCGATAAAATCGCTAAAGTTTCCTGCACCGTTACCGTCGAAGTCAATGACTTGGACAAACTTTACGGGTCCGTTACCGAAGCCGATATCGCCAAAGCGCTCGACGTCGAAGGGTTAGATATCGATCGTAAACTCATCGAACTTGAAATGCCGATTGAAGAATTAGGGATTTTTGAAGTCGGTGTCAAGCTCCATCCGGAAGTTACTGCTAAAGTTCGTGTATGGGTGGCCAAGAAGTAAAAATTCAACCGCAGAACATCGAGGCGGAGAAATCTGTCTTAGGGGCCATGCTCATCGACGAGGAGGCTATCGGCTCCGCTCTGGAAATTCTCAATGAAGCCTGGTTCTACGAAGAAAGCCACCGCCGGATTTACTCCGCGATTCTCGATCTTTACAATAACCGCAAGAACGTCGATCTTATCACGCTGTCGGAAAAATTAAAAAGCGACGGGACCTTAGATTCTATCGGCGGCCAGACCTATTTGTCGCGGTTGATAGACATGGTTCCCACCTCCGCCAACATCGAGCATTACGCAACGATCGTCAAAGAAAAAGGCATCTTGCGGATGCTCATCGCCAATGCCAGAAAAATCATCCATGATTCATATGAATCGAACATGGATGTTTCTGACGCGGTTGATTCTGCAGAAAAACTTATCTTCGAAATTTCCGATTTAAAGCACCGCCAGCATTCTGTTCATATCAAGGAATTAGTCAAAACCGCGATTGAAAAAATCGATACGCTTTCCAAACGCCAAGAACACATTACCGGTCTGGCTACGGGTTTTTCGGAATTTGACCGTATGACGTCCGGATTGCAACCGTCGGACTTGGTCATTGTTGCCGGACGTCCCTCTATGGGAAAAAGCGCTTTGGCATCATCGATTTTGGAACACGTCGGTATTGATCTAAAAAAGCCGGTCGCCTTTTTCAGTCTCGAAATGTCAAAAGAACAATTGGTTCAGCGTATGCTGTGTTCGCAGGCGCGGATCGATGCCCACAAAGTACGTTCCGGTTATTTAGCGGCCCCGGATTGGCCGAAATTAACGTCGGCGGCTAGCCGTTTGTCGGGTGCTAGTATTTTTATCGATGACACTCCGGCCATCTCGGCCCTCGAATTACGGGCCAAGGCACGCCGTTTAAAATCGCATCATGATATTCAACTTATTGTTCTCGATTACCTTCAGCTTATGCGCGGAAACACACGGACTGATAATCGTCAGCAGGAAATTTCGGAAATTTCCCGCTCCATTAAAGCTTTAGCCCGCGAGTTGAGTATTCCCATCATTGCTTTAAGTCAGCTTTCGCGCGCTGTAGAAAGCCGTGAAGACCACCGGCCGATGCTTTCGGATTTGCGTGAATCCGGCGCTATCGAACAGGACGCGGACGTGGTTGTTCTCATGATGCGCGAAGAGTATTACAATCCGACCGAAGAAAACCGTGGGGTCGCCGAAATCAATATTGCTAAACAGCGTAACGGTCCGGTTGGTGCGATCAAGCTTGCCTTCATTAAAGAGTACATGCGTTTTGAAAATCTTGCGCACGGTCATTAAAATTTCGTGCGTCAAAGTTGACAGTTCTTCCACCTCAACCTATAATCATTCCCATGTTTAGAGTTCCGAAATATCTTGTCGTATCTTTATTGATGCTAAGCACTTTTATTCCGCTTGGAACTGCGGGAATACTTTTCGCGCAAGAAGAAGTTGAAGAAAAACCCCTCGAAACACCGGCCGCCAAGGTATTAAATCCACAAGCTGTCTCTGCTCCCGTTTCGGACATGATTCCGGGGACCATTAAAAAAGAAGTCAAATCTTTAGAAGTCCAAGGAAATAAAAGCATCGGTTTGGCTACCGTTTTAGCGAAGATCAAAACCCGTGTCGGACAAGACTATAATCAGTCGATGATTAGCGACGACCTGAAGCGTTTGTATAATACCGGGTATTTTTCCGATGTCAGTGTTGACCGTCAGGATATTGATAACGGATTTAAAGTTGTTTTTATCGTTGTGGAAAAAGAAATCGTCGACAAAATCACCTTTTCTAAATTGAAGTATTTGAAACCTAAAGGCATTTTGAGCAAAATCAAGACCGCTAAGGGTAAGTTTTTGGATAATAAAATGCTCAACGACGATATCCGCACGATTGAAGAGTTGTACGGGAAGAAAGGTTTGTCGCAAGTCAAGGTCAGTGTCGAAACCGAACGCGACGAAATTAATAATAAAGTCAATGTTCACTTCGTCATTAAAGAAGGTTTCCGCGTCAAGATCAAAAATATTCTTATCGAAGGCAACTCGACCTTTCCACGCAAGCGTCTTTTGAAAATCATGAAAAGTCGTTACGCATGGTTATTTAATTCGGGGTATTTGAAAGCAGATGTTTTAGATGAAGATATGGATCGTCTCAAAGCGTTTTATGAAAAAGAAGGTTTTATCGATGCGACCGCCAGTTATGAGATCGATGAACTTAATGAGTCCAAGCGTTTGATCAAGATCACGATCAATGAAGGCCAGCGTTATTATGTCGAGCAGATCACCTTGGTCGGCAATAAGATTATGAGTAACGACCAGATTTTTGAAGTTATGAAAGAGATTAAGGAAAAAGGCGTTTTCAGTCGCGATAAGTTGACCGTCGATATTGCAAACATCCGTTCTTTATATTTTGATGCCGGTTATATTTTTGTGAACGTTAATGAATCGACATCGCTTAATCCCAAGAGCGGTAAGGTCGATGTGCGTTTGGACATTACCGAAGGCGATATGGCCTATATTAATCAAATCAAGATCCAGGGAAATGACCGTACCCGCGATATTGTTATTCGCCGTGAAGTGCGCCTGTTCCCGGGTGACCGTTTTGACGGCAGCAAGTTACGCCGCACGAAAGAACGCTTGCGCAATCTTGGATATTTTGAAGACGTTAATTTTGATATCGAAGACACTGATAATCCGACGAAGAAAGACCTTGTTGTTCTCGTCAAAGAAGCCAAAACTGGCTCCTTCTCGTTCGGTGCCGGTTACAGTACGGTCGATCAATTCGTCGGATTTGCAGAAATCGAACAAAAGAATTTTGATTTTGCTAACTGGCCGAATTTTACTGGTGGCGGACAAAATTTATCGATGCGGGTGGAAGCCGGTTCTACGCGAAGCAATACCCGTTTGAGTTTTACTGAACCGTGGCTTTTGGATTATCCGATTTCGGCTGGGTTTGATCTTTATGTTACCGAACACGACAAAGAAAGAAACGTCGGTTACGGATACAACGAAAAGCGTATCGGTGGTAATCTTCGGTTGGGCCGTCGCTTCGGCGAATATACGTCGGGTGGGGTGGCTTATCGCCGGGAAAATATTGAAATCGACGACTTTGATGATAATGTTTCCGCCGACCTGAAAGCGGAAGAAGGTAAAAACACGTTAAGTCTTTTAGGTTTCAATGTGGCGACGGATTGGCGTGACAGTTCGCTTGTTCCGACCAAGGGTTTGTATCTGAGTGGCGGGATCGATTTTGCCGGCGGAGTCCTCGGTGGAGACAAAGATTTTTACCGTCTTTCTACCCGCGATAGTTATAATATTCCTTTCAAATTTGACTCGACTTTGGAATTGCGTTTACGGGCCGGGATCCAGGATGCTTACGGCGATTCGGACAAGGTCCCGATTTTTGAACGCTTCTACGCGGGTGGTGAACGTACGATCCGTGGGTATGATGAACGTGCCGTTGGTCCAGTGGACTCCGCGACGAATGATCCGATCGGCGGGGAAAGTATGCTCGTCGGTAATATTGAATATACCATCCCGGTCGTCAATTTCGTTAAATTGGCTGGGTTCTTGGATACCGGTAATGTTTGGAGCAAAATGTCTGACATCGGTTCCGGTGGCTTTAAGACTGGTGCCGGTTTTGGTTTACGCGTGAAGACGCCGATCGGGCCCGTGAATTTGGATTACGGTTTTCCGTTTGATACTGTCCCTGGGGACAATAGCAAAACAGGAAAGTTTTACTTTAGTATAAGTCGAGGATTTTGATATCGCAGAAGCTTTTATTTTGCTGCCTTATCCGTGATGTCATCCTAAACGAGGGCAACGAGCGAAAGATCAAGTATTAACCAATTAAAACATGGAGGTAAAGCAGTGAAAAGTTTAAAAGTTGGTCTTTTAACCGCAGTATTGGCTTTTGTTTTCTGCACCGGGGTGGCCCATGCTCAGGCGACAGGAGCAAAGAAGTTTGGCGTCATGGATTTGAGCAAAGTTTTTGATAATTACCAAAGAACGAAAGATTACGATATCGTTCTTGAAGGTAAAACAAAGGATTACGAAAAAACCCGCAATGAAAAGATCGACAGTATCAAAGAATTACAAAACAAGATCGCGCTTTTGAAAGATAACGAAAAAGAAAAAGTCCAAAAAGACCTCGAAACAATGCGCAGTGATTTGACGACTTTCGATCAAGCGCAACAGACTGAGTTACGTAAGCAACGTGACGAAAAAATCCGCGAAATTTTGCTTGAAATCGAAAAAATTACTAGCGATTACGCCAAAAAAGAAAAGTACGACATGATCTTCAACGATCGTGTTTTGGTTTATGGTTCCGAAGGCATGGATATTTCCGCGCAAGTTTTGGAAATCTTGAACTCCGGTTACAAGAAGAAGTAATTTAATTAATTGATCATTTTGGTGGATGCCCGAAAGGGTCCGGTTGCTCAGACAACTGATTTCGGTTTTTCTAAGACGATGTAAAGAATTGCACTCGTGAAAAACCAAAATCAAACTCGCACCGGACCCTTTCGGGCATCACCGCATAATTCTATGAATAAGAAATTATCTGATATTGCTAAACTCGTCAGTGGTGTCGTCAAAGGTGACGCTTCTATTGTCATTACCGGTCTTTCTGGGATAAAGGAAGCTAAGTCCGGTGATCTGACTTTTCTCGCGAACGCCAAATACACGCCGCTATTGGAAAAAACACAGGCCTCCGCAGTCATCGTCGCCGAGGGTGTGGACATTGGTAAACTTGCCGGTATTGTTGTTGAAAATCCTTCGCTGGCTTTCTCAAAGATTGCAGAAGATTTTTTTAAGACCAGCGGTCCGTCGATCCAAGGCATTCATAAAACCGCGGTCATTGGTAAAGATGTTCATTTAGGTAAAGATGTCGCCATTGGTCCGTATGTTGTTATTGAAGATGGTGTTTCCTTGGGAGATAACAGCGTTGTTTGCGGCCTGACTTTTCTTGGGAACGGCGCCAAAATTGGCCGGGATTGTTTGATTTATCCTAATGTCACCATTCGGGAACGGATCGTCATCGGTGACCGCGTCATTGTTCATAGCGGTACGGTCATCGGTTCTGACGGATTTGGTTTTGCCAACGTCAAGGGTATTAATGTAAAGATCCCGCAGATCGGTATTGTCGAAATCCAGGATGATGTTGAAATCGGTGCCAATGTGACCATCGACCGCGCGCGTTTTGATAAGACCATCATCGGCAAAGGAACCAAGATTGACAACTTAGTCCAGATCGCGCACAATGTTCGCACCGGTGAGAATTGCATTATTGTTTCGCAGGTTGGTATTTCCGGGTCGACCATTTTGGAAGATAATGTCACCTTAGCAGGGCAAGCGGGTTTGGTGGGACATATCACGATCGGAAAAAATTCGGTTGTCGCCGCAAAATCTGGTGTTCCTAGTTCTATTCCGCCCGACTCGATTTATTGGGGATTCCCGGCCAAGCCGATTGCGCAAGCAAAAAAAGTCAATGCCATCGTTCAACGTTTGCCGCATTATGTAGAAATCCTTCTAGATTTGAAAAAACGCATCGCGGAACTGGAAGCACAAAACAAAAAGTAAATTTATGAGCACAAAACAAAAGACTATCGCAAAAGAAGTTTCCATAAGCGGACGCAGTATGCATTTCGGACTGGATGTGACGATTGTCCTTAAGCCGGCTCCGGAAAATGCCGGGATCACTTTTATTCGGGTCGATCTGCCAGAAAGAACGGCCATCAAAGTCGGCGGGGACACTATTCGTTTGGATTCTGGCGTTCCGCGGTGCACGACCATCGGGGTAGGAAATGTTTTTGTCCATACGCTCGAACACTTGATGAGCACCTTGTGCGGGCTTGAGATCGATAATTTAGTCATTGAAATCAATGCGAAAGAGCTTCCCTTGATGGATGGCAGCAGTTTGGAATATGTCAAAGCCCTTAAAAAGGCTGGAGTCGTCGAGCAAAACGCCCAGCGCGAATGGATTGAAATTAAAGAGCCGATTGTGGTTAGCCGCGGCGACGCGTCGATTACCGCATTACCGGGTCCGGATTATAAGGTGTCCTATCTTTTGGATTATCCGCACCCGTTTTTGCGCAGCCAGTATTTTGGCTTCAACGTGACCCCGGAAGGTTATGAAAAAGAGCTCGCACCTTGCCGTACATTTTGTTTGTCGGAAGAAGTACAGGAATTGCGAAAAAGCGGTTTAGGTTTGGGCGCTAATTACGAAAACACGATCGTCGTCGGTAAAGACGGTGTCATTGATAATAAACTCCGTTTTCCCGATGAATTTACGCGCCATAAAGTTTTGGATATGGTTGGAGATCTTTATCTTTTAGGTAAGCCAATTCGTGGCCATATTTCGGCAATAAAAAGCGGACACAGCTTGAATCTTGAACTTTTAAAAAAAATCGATCAGCAAAAACCAGTTACGATAAAGAACGCTTTTTTGCCCGATTGCAGTCTTTGTGATCATACTGAGCTTAATGTCGAACAGATCATGAAAATCTTGCCACACCGTTACCCATTTTTGTTCGTCGACCGTATTATCAGCTTGGAAAAAGGTAAAAGAATCGTTGGCATTAAAAATGTCACGATGAATGAAAACTTTTTTACCGGGCATTTTCCGACCCGTCCGGTTATGCCGGGGGTTCTGATGGTCGAAGCGTTAGCGCAAACTGGCGGGATCCTGGTGTTGACGAACCCGGAGCACCGTGGTAAAGTGGCACTGTTTATGGCCGTCGATAAGGTCAAATTTCGCAAGCTCGTCGTGCCCGGCGAACAATTGACCCTGGAAGTCGAAATGATCCGCGACCGCTCGCGCACCGCGCAAATGAAAGGTGTCGCGAAAGTAGGTAACGAAGTCGCCGCCGAAGCTGAATTCATGGTCTCATTTATTGAAGCAGATTTTTTAAATTAAAGCATTTATGGAAACCGAAAGAATACATAAAACCGCAGTCATTCATCCCGACGCTAAACTTGGGTTAGACGTGACGGTCGGACCGTACTCGGTCATCGGCTCTAAAGTCACCGTCGGTGACGGCTGCCGCATCGGGAACCATTGTGTTTTCGACGGACAGACCACGATCGGCAAGAACTGCCAATTTTATACGGGAGCCATCATCGGGTCCCCACCGCAAGATAAAAAATATTCAGAGAGCGATGATGTCGAGCTGATCATTGGCGACAATAATATCATTCGCGAATATGCCACTATGAATACCGGCACCATCGACGGCGGTCGCAAGACGGTGGTCGGTAGTAATAATCTTTTTATGACCAATACTCACGTCGCGCACGATTGTATCGTCGGGAACCATTGTATTTTAGCCAACGTCGGAACCATTGCTGGTCACGTGACGGTGGAAGACGGAGCGATTTTAGGCGGTTTAAGTGCCGCGCATCAATTTGTCCGTTTGGGCCGTTTATCGATCATCGGTGGTTGCTCAAAAGCTGCGCAAGACATTCCGCCGTTCTCCATGTGTGACGGACATCCGGCCAAAGTTTATAAGCTCAACACCATTGGTTTACAGCGTGCGAAAGTCCCGCCGGCTTCGGTTACGTCCCTTAAACAAGCCTTTCGCATTCTTTTTCAACACGGATTGACCAGAACGCATGCTATCGAACAGGTCATCAAAGATGTCCCGCCTTGTCCGGAGCTCGACCATTTGATCTTTTTTGCTAAAACCAGCAAACGCGGATTGTGTTCTTGAAGGGTTGTTTAGTAATTCCTTCCTTGCTCAAACAGTCCTCGCTCCCCTCAACTTTCCTCAATAAAGATGAAGTTGAGGAGGCTGCGGAACTCGACGGAAGGGATTACTAAACAACCCTTTAGAAATAATTTATGCAAACCATCGGACTCATCGCCGGAAACGGCAAGTTCCCCATACTTTTTGCCCGTGAAGCCCGTCGCCAGAACATGAAAGTTGTGGCTGCGGCCGTTAAAGGCGACACCTCGCTGTTACTCAAATTTTTTACCGATGAATTGGCTTGGTTCCAGGTCGGTGAACTCAAAAAAATATTTTCTTATTTTAAAGATCGCGATATTAAACACGTCATCATGGCCGGTCAGGTCAATCCTAATAATTTATTTGATAAGAACCTGGCGCTCGACGGAGAATTCAGTGTTCTCATGAAAGCTTTGCAAGATCGTAAGGCCGATACTATCTTTGGGGCCATCGCGGAAAAGCTAAAGGCTGAAGGTTTGGAACTTTTGGATTCGACATTTTTACTTAAAGGCTATCTCGCGCCAAAAGGCACGTTGACCAAACGCGGCCCGACCCTTTCTGAACTTGATGACATCACGTTCGGTCGCACGATCGCCAAAGCGATGGGCGGTTTGGACGTCGGACAAACGGTCGTGATTAAAGAAAAAGCGATTGTCGCTATCGAAGCGATGGAAGGGACCGACCGCTGTATCCGCCGCGGCGGCGAGATTGCCCGTGAAGGCGCCGTCGTGGTCAAAATGAGCAAGCCCGGACAAGACCAGCGTTTCGATATTCCTGTGGTCGGTCCGCGTACCTTGCAAAATATGATCCGTGTTAATGCTAAATGTCTGGCTATTGAAGCGGACAAAACCCTCATCATCGACCGCGACGTTTGTGTCAAAATGGCCAATAAAGCCGGCATCTGTATCGTCGCAAGTTAGTAGAAATATGCCGAAGCAGTGAAATAAGTGCAGAATTTGTAGCCGTGCTTTTGTGTGGTACCAGCGCCAAAAAAATCATCCATTTCCGCTGTTAAAATCTTCATTTTCCCGTCATTTGCACGTTTGACTTCCCCCCACTTTTTCTATATAATCTCACTATTAATTTTAAGACCATTTACGACGGACGTTAGGGGAAATATTTCTTATGGAAGTTGATGAAATCAGACAAGTTAGGATTGATAAGCTTAACAAACTTTTGGCTCTGGGTATCGAGCCTTACGGACGACGCTTTAAGACCACCCACGCGATCGGTGACGCCTTAAAAAATTTCTTCGAAGAAACTCCAGTGATTTTGGCCGGCCGGGTTTTGGCCAATCGCAGCCATGGCAAAGCCGTGTTCATGGACCTCGCGGATCAATCCTCCAAAATTCAGTTATATATCAATTTAGGGACAATCGGCGAAGAAGGGGTCGGCATTATCGACAATCTCGACATCGGTGATATCATCGGTGTCGACGGGGTTCTGTTCAAAACCAAGACCGGACAAGAAAGCGTCAAGGTTGCCAAGATCACCTTTTTATCAAAGTCGCTTATGACCTTGCCGGAAAAATGGCATGGTTTGAAAGACGTCGAGATCCGTTACCGTCAACGTTATGTCGATTTGATCGCCAACCAAAATGTCCGCGAAATTTTTCTAAAAAGAACAAAGCTCATTACGTTTATCCGTCATTATTTAGATACGCGCGGATTTCTCGAAGTGGAAACCCCGATGCTGCAACAGCAGCCCGGCGGTGCTCGCGGCCGCCCGTTTGTTTCCAAGCATAATGCGCTTGATATGGATGTTTATATGCGCATCGCGCCGGAATTATATTTAAAGCGTCTGCTCGTCGGTGGATTTGAACGCGTCTACGAAATTAATCGCAACTTCCGCAATGAAGGGATTTCGAAGCGTCATAATCCGGAATTTACCATGCTCGAAGCGTATCAATCGTACGGTAATTTTGAAGACATGATGAACTTGATGGAAGACTTGATCAGCGAGAGCGCCAAGTTGTTGACCGGTTCGTATAAAGTTCCATATCAAGGGAAAGAAATCGATTTTACGCCGCCTTGGGAACGCCGCTCGTTCGCGGGGATGGTCAAAGAGAAGTTCGATATTAATCCCGAAGATGACGCCAAGACCATGTTGGATAAAGTGAAAGCCAAGGGCGTGCGCGGCAAAATCGACACTTTGACCCGTTCTGCGGTCATGAAGATCGCGGAAGAAATTCTCGACGAGGATGCGACGATGAACCCGGTTTTCTTTACGGATTACTTTACGTTTCTCTGTCCGCTCGCGAAAACGAAAAAAGAGAATCCGTATATTTCGGAACGTTTTGAATGTTTTGTCGCCGGACTCGAAGTCGGTAATGCGTATTCAGAGTTAAACGATCCGCAAGAACAAAAAGCGCGCTTGCTGGAAGATTTGACCGACGATACTGAGACCGGTTTGCGCAATATCGATGAAGATTTTATTCATGCCTTGGAATACGGGATGCCGCCCGCCGGAGGGCTGGGGATCGGCATTGACCGTTTAGTCATGCTATTAACAGATTCGCCCACAATTCGGGAAGTTATTTTATTCCCGCTATTAAAGCCGCTGGCAAAGTCAGACGAGGAATCTAAGCCGTAACCTTTATGTCATCCCCGAATGTTCTTATTGGGGATCCATCATTAAAATTGATTCCCGCTAAAAGATTGCGGGAATGACATGGATAGGAATCATGAATTACGAAAATTGGATCAGTTATCGTTACATGTCCGGAAGTAAGGGTGGCTTCTTGGCGTTTCTACATTTCATTTCCATTGCCGGTGTTGCCATCGGGGTCATGGCACTTATTCTCGTGACAGGAATCATGACCGGCTTCGGAAATAATTTGCGTGAAAAAATCATCGGCGCCACGCCGCATATAATTATCGAGAAAGAAACCGGCATTACCGATTTTGCTGCCGTGCAAAAGCAGATTAGCAGTCTTCCCAGCGTCGCTGGCTCTTCACCATTCGTTCAGGGAAATGTTTTTATCGAGAACGAAGGTCAGGCGATTTCGCAAATCATCCGCGGAATTAATCCCAAGACTGAAGGGCAAGTCACCAAGATCAGCACGTATCTCAAAGAAGGTAAAATTTCGGATCTTGATGATGATGGAATCATTATTGGACAGGAATTGGCACGGTATTACGGTTACAGCGTCGGCGATGAAATAGTCCTGATTGCGCCCGGTTCCGGTATTGCTGGCCGCGGTTGGCGTTATACTTTAAAAATCGTCGGGATTTTTAAGAGTGGCATGGTTGATTACGACATGAACCTTTCGTTTATTTCGTTAAATAAAGCACAAAAAGTTTTTGATTTACCGGCCAATAAAGTCAGCGGTATCGGTGTCAAGCTCGTCGATCCGTACAAGGCGAAAGAAGTTAAAAACGAAGTTTTTAAGACGCTGGGTTATAGCTATCGCGCTAAAACGTGGATTGATGTTAATAGCAATTTATTCGAAGCGTTGTTCCTTGAGAAGTGGGGTTTATTTATCATTTTAACGCTCATGATCTTGGTTGCGTCATTTAATATTATCAGTACGTTGATTGTGACGGTCACGAGTAAAATTCATGACATCGGAATTATGCAGTCTTTTGGTGTGCCGCGAAGTTCAATCCGGAGGATTTTTATGAAACAAGGGATTTTTATCGGCGCGTTAGGCACATTTTGGGGTTTGGTCAGCGGTTTGACGATTGCTTACGTTTTACGGACGTATGTCAAAGTTCCTGCGGAAATTTATTCGATTGACCGTGTTCCAATCGAGATACAATTGTTTGATTTGCTGGCGATCGTGTCCGCGGCCATGATCATAACGTATTTAGCGACGCTTTATCCGGCCTCAAAAGCTGCCAAGCTGCAGCCGGTCGAAGCGTTAAGATATAAATAGCCAATTAAAAATTATGAAAAAATTAAGAGCAAATACTAGTAAGTTTGCGAAAATCCTTAATCAAGTGTGCGGGTTTACTATTCTTGAAATTCTTATTGTTGTCATAGTCGTCGGTGTATTAGCTAGTTTAGCGCTGCCTAAATTCTTTTCAATTGTTGAAAGGACGCGTGCAACCGAGGCGATAGTAAACGCCCAGGCCCTCAGGGGTGGCCTGGAAAGGTTGTATGTGGCGAGCAACGGTAATATAGGTGCGACGTGCATACAATTTACACCAACGCCTACCGCCCTATTTAACTGTTTGGGGGTAGACAATCCCAACAATGCTCCTAATGCCCATTTTACGTATGGTCTGTGGGTGGGGGGGGGTGCTAACGAGTATGGAATTATTGCCATCCGTAATTCTTATGAGGGGGGAAATGTCGGAGATACTGTGCGTATGGAAAATTTCTTTGCTTTGACTCCTCCTTTTCAATTGAGCGGGACTTCCGCTTTTGCCGGAATTGGTAATAAATAGTGCTGACATTTTTTAAATATAAATATTACCCCGTCTCATAAATCAAGTAAAATAAAGGCGTTTATGTTAGTCGTTTTAGACATTCATAAGCATTATGATCATCCGGCGGGAAAAGTGCAGGTCCTTAGAGGCATCGACCTGAAAGTGAACACCGGTGACGTCGTGGCCATTGTCGGTCCGTCGGGCGCGGGTAAGTCGACACTTTTACATATTATGGGTGGTTTGGACCAGCCGGCGGAAGGTCAGGTTATTTTTGAAGGCGAAGACCTTTATAAAATCCCGGAGCAAAAACGGGCTCAGATTCGCAACATGAAAATTGGGTTTATTTTTCAGTTTTATCATTTGTTGCCAGAATTCACCGCGTTGGAAAATGTTATCTTGCCGGCGCTGATCGAAAAAAATGCCAACATTGAGGTCGTTAAGCTCAAGGCGATTCAACTTTTAGACAAAGTGGGGTTAGGCGATCGATGTGAACATAAGCCGCATGAGTTGTCCGGCGGTGAGCAGCAGCGCGTCGCGATCGCCCGTGCCCTCATTAACGAACCGAAAGTCATTTTTTGTGACGAGCCGACCGGAAATTTGGATTCGGAAAGCGGCAAGTGCGTTATTGATCTTTTGATGGATTTGAACCAAAAAAATAAACAAACCTTAGTGATTGTTACGCACGATGAAGCGATTGCCAAGCGTTCGCATCACGTGGTTCCGATGCGTGACGGGAAATTAGCACCGTAGGTGGAAAGGACCGTTATGAAAATTTATATCAATGGAAAATATTATTCAAAAGAGAACGCGACGGTGTCGGTGTTTGATCACGGTTTTCTCTACGGTGACGGGGCCTTTGAAGGGATCCGTGCCTATGATCGCTTGGTGTTTCGTCTCGACGAGCACATCAATCGGCTTTATGAAACCTGCCATACTTTAATGATTAAGATCCCGCTTTCGAAAAAAGAAATGGAACAGGCGATTGTCGCTACCTTGAAAGAAAACAAGATTGAAAACGGTTATATTCGCGCTATCGTGACCCGCGGCGTCGGTGATCTTGGCTTGGATCCGCGTAAATGTCATGGCGCCCCCACGGTTATTATCATTAGCGACAAAATCTCGCTTTATCCGCTGGAACTTTATAAAAAAGGTATGGATATCATCACTGTTCCGACGGTGAAAAATCACCCGGAAGCACTTAATCCGCAATTAAAATCGTTGAATTATTTGAACAATATTCTCGCGAAGATTGAAGCGAACAATGCCGGTTACAACGAAGCGATCATGATGGACGGCAGCGGTTATGTGGGCGAGTGCACCGGTGACAATATCATCATCATCAAAGACGGCAAACTTTCCACGCCGCCGCATGGCCGTCTCAAAGGGATTACACTTTCAGCGGTTATGGATTTGGCGACTAAATTTAAAATCCCCGCCGAGGAGCGATTATTTACTCGACATGAGGTTTATAATGCGGACGAGTGCTTCTTGACTGGTACGGCCGCGGAAATCATCCCTATCGTCAAGGTCGATGGACGCACCATCGGTACCGGTAAGCCAGGTGCAATAACGAATAAACTGATCACCGCCTTTCACACCGTGACTCGTAAAGATGGTGTTAAATATTAGTCGTTGCGAGGAACGCAGTGACGAAGCAATCTATTTGAGATTGCCGCGCCTCCGCTGGTTTGCCTTCTGCGGCGGCAAACCAAAACGCTCAGGCTCGCAATGACAGGAGTGAACCATGCAATGTAATATTTGTACCAAGAAAAAAGCGACCGTGCATTTGACGGAAATCATCGACGGACAAGTTACCGAGTTGCACTTGTGTGAAGAATGTGCCCGCGAAAAAAGTGTGCAGATGGAACAGCAATTCGGCTTGGCGGATCTCTTGGCCGGGTTGGCTGATTTCGGCAAGCAGGTCAAGGATGTCGATAAAGTCAAATTGGACTGCCCGCACTGCGGTGTGAGCTACGATGATTTTAAGAAGTTCGGCCGTTTGGGATGCAGTGAATGCTACACTGCCTTTCGTGAGCATTTAAGTTCTTTGCTCAAGAAAATCCACGGTTCGAATCTACATTTGGGTAAGGCGCCGTTGGAATTTCCGCAGCCTGCCGGACCGGCTATCGAAACATTACGCGATCTTAAGACGCAATTGCAGGAAGCTGTACAAAAAGAAGATTTTGAGAAAGCTGCGGAGTTGCGGGACAAAATTCGCATTTCCGAGAAAAAAGAAGAGACCCCTTCATGAATATCAATGATTTGATTAATCATACCGCCGAATGGCTGCGCGGGGCCGGACCGAATTCGAACATCGTCATGTCTACGCGTATTCGTTTAGCGCGTAACTTGGCCAAGGTCCCTTTTCCAAATCGTGCGGAAAAGAATGATCTTGTCAGTGTCGTCGACGATTTGGGCAAGGCTATTGCCGAGAATAATTATTTTAAAGATTCTGTGTTTTTGAAAATGAACGAGCTCGATTCGATCGATAAACAATTTCTCGTCGAACGCCATTTGATGAGCCATGAACACGCGGTCAGCGGCGACGGCAAAGCGTTAATCGTCTCCGCTGAAGAAGTCCTTTCGGTCATGGTCAATGAAGAAGACCATTTGCGTATTCAGGTCATGCAGTCGGGACTTACCCTTAACGAGAGCTGGGGCATCATTAATAAACTCGACGACAGTTTATCGAAGATATTAAATTACGCATATATGGGTAATTGGGGTTATTTGACCGCCTGTCCGACGAACACCGGCACGGCGATGCGCGGGTCCGTTATGTTGCATTTGCCGGCGCTGGTCATGACCAAGCAGATCAATAAAGTTTTGGCTGCTATCGCTAAATTGTCGTTTGCTTCGCGCGGATTTTACGGCGAGGGAACACAAGCCCGCGGAAACATTTATCAGATCTCGAATCAAGTTTCGCTCGGACACAGCGAAGAAGATATTTTACAGAACATCGGCGGCCTGATCCGTCAGGTCATCGAGCAGGAAGAGCAAGCGCGCCAAGCGCTCTTTATGCAGAACCGTTCCATGCTGGAAGATAAGATTTTCCGTAGTTTAGGCGTTTTAAAAAGTGCCCATATCATCTCCAGCCAAGAAACCATTGAGTTGCTTTCGATGGTCCGGCTCGGCGTTGATCTGGGGATTCTCAATCAAGTGGACCGCGCCCATATCAACGAATTGTTCATCACGATACAGCCGGCCCACTTGCAAAAAATCGAAGGTAAAAAATTGACGCCGGCCCAGCGGGATACCCGACGGGCGGCCTTGATCCGCGAAAAGCTAGGAGGAGTCTGATGTTTAATAGATTTACTGAAAGAGCACGCAAAGTCATTGTTTATGCAAAAGAAGAAGCTCGTCGTTTTAACCACGACTACATCGGCACTGAACATCTTTTAATGGGCTTGATCCGTGAAGGCGAAGGGGTTGCCGCTGCGGTTTTGCAAAAGCTCGGCCTTGATTTAGAAACCATCCGTATTGAAGTTGAAAAACTTGTTCAACCGGGTCCGCAGACCCAGGTTCTCGGCGACATTCCTTTTACGCCGCGCTCTAAAAAAGCGTTAGAACTCGCCGCAGAAGAAGCGCGCGCCCTCGGACACAATTATATCGGTACCGAACATTTGCTGTTAGGTCTCGTCAAAGAAGGCGAAGGCATGGCGTACCGTGTTCTTTTAAATCTAGGACTTGATCTTGGCAAATTGCGCAACGAAGTCATGGAACTTTTGGGTTCCGGCATTCCCGGCTTCGGTACGCAAGAACCAGCGAAAACCGGAAAAACTCCGGCGATCGATGCCTACGGTCGCAATTTGAATAAACTCGCGAAAGACGGCAAGCTCGACCCGGTCATCGGGCGTGCTGCCGAGATAGAACGTATCGTCCAGATTTTAAGCCGCCGTTCGAAAAATAATCCGGTCCTCCTCGGAGAAGCGGGTGTTGGTAAGACCGCCATTGTCGAAGGGCTCGCACAGTTGATCATCAAAGGCGACGTTCCGGAAATCCTCCGCGAAAAAAATATTATCGTCCTCGATCTCGCTTTAATGATCGCCGGAACGAAATATCGCGGACAGTTTGAAGAACGTATCAAAGCCATCATGGACGAAATCAAACGTTCCGGAAAAATTATTTTGTTCATCGATGAGTTGCACACGCTCGTCGGCGCGGGTGCGGCCGAAGGGGCGATCGATGCGGCAAATATTTTGAAACCGGCGTTAGCGCGCGGTGAAATCCAATGTATCGGTGCCACGACGTTCGACGAATATCGTAAACATATCGAAAAAGATGCGGCTTTGGAACGCCGTTTCCAGACGATCGTGGTTGAACAACCATCACCTGATGAAGCGGTTTTGATCCTTAAAGGATTACGGGATAAATATGAAGCTCATCATCGCGTTAAATATTCCGACGAGGCTTTGAAGGCGGCGGTGACATTATCCGAGCGCTATATCTCCGGACGTGCTTTGCCAGATAAGGCCGTTGACATTCTCGACGAGGCTGGGGCTCGTGCCCGCATCAAGGCGATGGCAGTTCCGGAAGAAATCAAGAATCTTGAAGCTTCCATCGAAAACTTAAAAAAAGAAAAAGAAGGTTTTATTAAGAGCCAGGACTTTGAAAAAGCCGCGCATATGCGCGACGAAGAACGTAAAGTCCGCGATGATTTAGACCGCGTCCGCACTGAGTGGACCCAGCAGCGCGATAAAGTCACGATCACACTCGGCGAAGAAGATATTGCCCGCGTTGTTTCGCAATGGACGAACATTCCGCTCGTCCGTCTTGAGCAAAATGAAAGTGAAAAGCTCATGCAAATGGAAGCTCGGCTGCGCGGCATGGTCATCGGACAAGAAGAACCGATCGACGCGATTTCGCGCGCCGTCCGTCGTTCCCGTGCCGGGATTAAAAACCCGCGTCGTCCGATCGGGTCGTTTATTTTTCTTGGGCCCACCGGGGTTGGGAAAACGCATCTTGCGCGTTCGTTGTCGGAATTCATGTTCGGAAGTGCCGACTCGCTCATTCAGATCGATATGTCCGAATACATGGACAAGTTCAACGTCTCGCGTTTAATCGGTGCGCCGCCGGGTTATGTCGGTTATGAAGAGGGCGGGCAATTGACCGAAAAAGTGCGCCGTAAGCCGTACTCAGTCATTTTGCTCGATGAAATCGAAAAAGCGCATCCGGATGTCTTTAATATCCTTCTTCAGGTTTTCGAAGAAGGTCGTTTAACGGACAGCCTTGGACGCAAGATCGATTTTCGTAACACGATCATTATTATGACCTCTAACGTCGGTGCCGAAATGCTCCGTTCGAGAGGCGCTTTAGGGTTCGTGACTCCGAAAGAAGGATTGAATGATACGGACACCAAGGGACGTCTTTTGGAAGAAGTGAAGAAGTTTTTTAAGCCGGAATTCTTAAACCGTATTGACGATATCATTGTCTTTAAGTCTTTGACGCGCCAAAACTTGACGCAGATCGTCAAACTTGAAATTAAAGAGGTCACCAAGCGTCTTGAAGATAAGCAAATCGCGATCGAAGTCAGTCAAGAAGCGTTAGACCTTCTCGTCGACAAAGGGTTTGATCCGGTTTTCGGGGCCCGTCCTTTAAAGAGAACGATCCAAAGAATGATGGAAGATCCTTTGGCGGAAGAAATTATTTCCGGGCGGTATAAAGAAGGTTCCAAAGTCAAAATCACCCGCAAGCCCGGGGCTGATGAGTTGTATTTTGAATAAAACGGTTTATGTCGTCGACTAAAACAAAAGTGATGTATGTTTGCCAGACCTGCGGGGCACAGTCGCCCCGCTGGCTGGGCAAATGCCCTTCCTGCGAAAGCTGGAATACTTACGTTGAAGAAACCATCACGCCAGTTTCTAAGGAAGGCCGTGGTGGAGTTGTTTTCAGCGATAAGCCAGTGAAGTTCAGCGACATTTCCAGCGAAAATCTCGGCGAGAAAAGATATACGACCGGCATCAGCGAATTTGATCGCGTGTTGGGCGGCGGGATTGTTCCGTCATCGGTGACATTGATCGGCGGCGATCCGGGCATTGGAAAATCGACCATCGCTTTGCAAGCCGTGTGCGCGTTGAGCCGTCAGGGTTATAAAGTTTTGTACGTCAGTGGTGAAGAATCGGTGCAGCAGACCAAAATGCGTGCCCAGCGTCTGGGCGCCGATACCTCCGACAGTTTGTATATTGTTAATCAGGTCGACCTGGCTGCGATTAAAGAATATTTAAACAAAATGAAGCCGCAGATCGTCGTCATTGACTCGATCCAAGTCGTTTATCATCCGGATATTCCGTCGAGCCCCGGCAGTGTAAGTCAAGTCCGTGAATGCGCCGCTATTTTAACGCATTTGGCGAAGACGACCGATATGTCGCTGTTTCTGATCGGCCATGTCACAAAAGAAGGAACGATTGCCGGTCCGCGCGTTCTTGAACATATCGTCGATACCGTACTTTATTTCGAAGGCGAACGTTATAATTCACACCGTCTTTTGCGCACCATCAAGAATCGTTTTGGGTCTACGAATGAACTCGGTGTTTTTGAAATGACTGAAGGCGGATTGATCGAAGTCACGAATCCGTCGGAGATCTTTTTGGCTGAGCGAGCCAAAGCGAGTTCAGGCTCGGTCGTCGTTCCTATTTTGGAAGGTACGCGCCCGTTTCTCGTCGAAGTGCAGGGTTTAGTCGCTCGGTCCAATTTTGGTATGGTCCGCCAAAAAGCGCAAGGGTTTGATCCTAACCGTCTCGCCCTTCTTTGTGCGGTATTGGAAAAGCGGATGGACTTAAATTTGCAGGACAAAGATATTTTTTTAAATGTTGTCGGCGGCGTCAAATTGATGGACCCGGCAGCGGATCTTGCGGTTGTACTTTCGGTGGCCTCAGCTTTGTTGGACCGACCATTGAGTGAAGACAGCGTTGTTTTTGGCGAGGTCGGACTTTCCGCCGAGGTGCGCAGTGTGAGTCAGGTCGCGCTACGTATTAACGAAGCGGAAAAGCTTGGTTTTAAAAATTGCATTCTGCCGAAAAATAATTTGAAAACCAGAGCCGGTTTCGAAAAGACCAAGGTGAATTTGATCGGCGTTGAGAATGTCCGCGAAGCGCTGGACCATTTGACACAATAACGAAAGGGTTGCGATGACATTATTATTCATCCGGACATTTTTCTTGATCATTAGCACCTTTGTTGGTTCTTACTTGGGTTCCATTTCGAATCAGGTCGCGATCGGTGCGTGGATCGGTGCCGGTGCCGGGTTGGCATTGATCTTGCTGGAAATCAGTCTTCGTCGTGTCTCGGTGCGAGGCCTTTCGAGTATGGTGTTTGGTCTTCTGCTCGGGATGGTCATGGCTAAATTGATCGCCGACATTTTGTCATTGCTGCCGCTGGGCGAAGCGATACAATCGACGATGCGCGCCGTTTTGACGATCATCTTTTCTTATCTCGGCGCGGTCATGGCTTTGCGCGGGAAAGACGAATTTAATATCATCATTCCGTATGTGCGTTTCAAACGTACAGAATTGGCCGAGCAGGTGATTCTGGTGGACACGAGTGCCATTATTGATGGGCGCGTTTGGGATATTTACAAAACTAATTTTCTCGGCGGTCGACTGGTTGTTCCGCGTTTTGTGCTACAGGAGTTGCAGAAGCTTTCGGATTCCAACGATGAAATCAAACGTCAGCGCGGGCGGCGCGGAGTAGAAATTTTACGTAATATGCAAAAAGATGCGGCGATGGATATCCGTATTCATGAAGACGACTTTCCCGAAATCCAGGAAGTCGATACCAAACTGGTGCGCTTGTCAAAGTTGTTGGAAGCGCGGATTTTTACGACGGATTTCAATTTAAGTCGCATTGCGGGTGTTCAAGGGGTAGCGACCTTAAACATCAATGACTTGTTGCACGCGGTTAAGCCGGCTGTTTTCACCGGCGAGGAAATGGATGTCCGTCTAGTCAAGGAAGGTAAAGAAGCGGACCAGGCGCTGGCTTATACGGAAGACGGCGGAATGATCGTTGTCGCCGGCGGACGCAATCACGTTGGGAAAAAAGTCCGTGTTCTGGTGACTTCGATTCTGCCAACTCAGGGTGGAAGAATGATTTTTGCAAAATTAATTGCTTAAGGACCGATATGCGTACGCAAGTTATTATTCCGGCTGCAGGTTCAGGAGTGAGATTGGGAGCAAATGTTCCTAAGCCGCTTATTTTGCTCAAGGGTAAAGAGATTTTGGTGTATTCGTTGGAAGTTTTTGAACAAGCGGCGGCGATTGAAGGGATTGTGATCGTAGCTCCTGCCGAACATTGCGCAGAATTTGAAACGGTGGTTAAGAAGTATAATTTTAAAAAACCGATCCGGGTTATTGCCGGCGGAAAGACCCGCAGCGAATCCGTTTCCAATGGCTTGAGTACCATTGATCCGAATACGGATTATGTTTTGATCCATGACGCCGCCCGGCCTTTAGTTTCTTTGAAATTGGTGGAAGATTCGATCCGTGCCTGCCATGAAAGTAAAGCGATCGTGGTCGCGGTCCCAGTCAAGTCCACCATCAAGCGTACGGATCCGATGACTAGAGATATTAATGCGACTTTGGACCGTAATATTTTGTGGGAAGCGCAGACCCCGCAAGTTTTTGCTTATGAATTGCTTAACCAGGCCCATCAGCGCGGGATCGGGTTAGAAGCGACTGATGATGCATTTCTCGTCGAGCGCTTTGGCGCTAAGGTGAAAGTTTTAGAAGGCGAATATAAAAATATTAAGATCACGACGCCGGAAGATTTAAAAATCGCGGAAGTGTTGTTGGGGTAAAACTCCCCTTTCATTTCCTCTTTAAGTAAAGAGGGGATAGTTGAGTAAATGGGGAAGTGCTAAAGTTTGCAGTTGTTTTCTCCCCTCTTTTTTTAAAGAGGAGTAGGGGGAGTTAAGAATCATATGTTTAAAACCGGCATTGGATATGATGTTCATCGTTTGGCTAAGGGCCGAAAGCTATTCTTGGGCGGCGTTGAGATCAAACACGATAAAGGTCTCGATGGTCATTCTGATGCGGATGTCGTCTTGCATGCTATTTGTGACGCGATTTTAGGGGCGTTAGGAAAAGGCGACATTGGCGAACATTTTCCCAACACCGATAAGAAATATCAAAATATCGCGAGCATCAAACTTTTGGAAGCTGTTTATCGTTTGACGGCTAAAGCTGATTATACCGTCGTGAATGTTGATGCGGTTATTCTGGCGGAAGAACCCAAGATTAAAGACTATAAACCTTTGATGAAAGCGCGTATCGCCAAAGCCTTGCACGTTGATGAAGATAGCGTGAATATCAAAGCTACAACGACGGAAGCGCTTGGCGCGATCGGCCGTAAAGAAGGCATCGCGGCGTACGCGACGGTTTTGGTTCGTAAGCGAACGAAAAAATAGGTGAAGTTATGACAGGATTACTGGTTATTGTATCATTAGTGCTCGCGATTGTGTTCTTTGTTGCCTTTGCCTTTGCTTTAGAAGTTAAAGCAACGCAGGAGCGTGATCCGGCGGCAAAAAATGTCTGGGAAATCCTTTTGTTGTATCCCGGTTTGCACGCGGTCATTGCTTACCGGATTTCGCATTTTGTGTGGGCCAAGAAAATCCCATTCTTTCCTCGATTGATTTCGCAAACGTCCAGGTTTTTTACCGGTGTGGAAATTCACCCCGGCGCGCAGATCGGCAAAGGTCTTTTTATTGATCATGGTATGGGTGTGGTCATCGGCGAAACCGCGATTGTTGGTAATAATGTTACGCTGTTCCAGGGGGTTACTCTCGGCGGGACCGGAAAAGAATGTGGTAAGCGCCATCCGACTCTAGGCGACAATATTGTCGTCGGTGCGGGGGCCAAAGTTTTAGGCAATATCACCATCGGTTCGAATTCATATATCGGTGCCAATGCGGTCGTTTTAAAAAATGTTCCGGCGAATACGACAGTTGTCGGCGTTCCGGGACGGATCACTCGTCAGGAAGGTAAACGCATCGATAGCGATATGGAGCATGGGAATGTTCAGGACCCTATTATGGTGCATTTGAAAGATTTGATTAAACGAATGAAGCATACTGAAGAAAAATTAGGCATCCACCGTACGGCGGAAGAAGAAAAAGACAGCAATATTGATTATATGATTTAGAAATGTCTACTGCGGAATTCTTGGCGCGACCTTTTTTGCTCGGACAGTCCTCGCGCACTCAACTTTACTATATTATAAAGGCTTATGGGTAAGCTGAGTGGCTGCGGAACTCGCTCGGGAAGGTCGCACCAAGAATCCCGCCTCATTACAAATTCAGATAGGAAATTAAAAGTGGCAATCCACATATATAATTCACTCAGCAAAAAGTTAGAAGAATTACAGCCCATCTCAGGAAAAACCATCCGGATGTATTCGTGCGGGGTCACGGTCTATGACAAATGTCATCTCGGGCACGCGCGCAGTCTTTACATTTTTGATGTGATCCGCCGCTACCTGAAATTTAGCGGTTACGATGTCCATTTTGTCCGCAACATTACCGATATCGACGATAAAATCATCAATCGGGCCAAAGAACTCGGCAAGACCAGCGAAGAAGTTTCCACCCAGAATATCAAAGATTATTACGACGATATGGATCGGCTTGGCGTGGAAAAGGCCGATATCGAGCCGCGCGCGACAGAGAACATTCCCGAAATGATCAAATACATCACGACTCTGATCGCTAACGGGTATGCATATGAATCGCAAGGCGACGTATATTTCAGCGTCCGTAAATTTCCCGAATACGGCAAGCTATCCGGTCAAAGTGTCGAGCATATGCTCGAAGCGGTACGTATTGAGAAGGGCGAGAAGAAGGACGATCCACTCGATTTCGCGTTATGGAAGAAATCGAAAGACGGCGAACCGTTCTGGGACAGCCCCTGGGGCCAAGGTCGTCCGGGTTGGCACATCGAATGTTCGTGCATGAGCCTGAAACATTTGCAATGCGAAACGCTCGACATTCACGCCGGCGGACGCGATCTGATTTTTCCGCACCACGAGAATGAAATTGCTCAGTCGGAAGCCTATACCAAAAAACCTTTCGCCAAATATTGGATCCATCACGGATTGTTGACGATTAACGGCCAAAAAATGTCCAAATCGCTTGGTAATTTCATCACGGTCGAAGATGCCTTAAAGAAATATGCCGTCGATGATCTTAAAATTTTCTTTTTAATGTCGACGTATACCAGCGGCATCGATTTCACCGAAGAGAAAATGGTCGACGCGCATAAGGCTAATGAACGTTTCGATATTCTGTTTTGGAAGGCCAGCCATCTTTTGGAGAAACATGCTTCGCCGAAGATGATGATGGCTGATTTTATCGAGCGCTTCAAGGCGGAATTTGTCGCGGCCATGGATGATGATTTTAATACTCCGAAAGCCTTGGCGGCGATGTTTAATTTTTTGGCCGAAACCAATCGTTTTATCGAGAGTGAACAACAGCATCCGGAATATTTTAATATCATTTACACGGCGGTTGAGACGCTGGAGAATTTCGGGCGCGGTGTTCTTGGATTGTTTTTACGTGAACCGGATTTGAAATTGTCACCCGAGAATGAACAGCTTTTGGAAGACCGCAAACAGGCTCGTAAGAATAAAGATTTCAAAAAGTCCGACGAGCTCCGTGATGCGTTGAAAGACAAAGGTGTTGTCGTGGAAGATACTAAAGATGGACAGACGTGGAGATTCGCGTGACCTCACTGCGTTCGGGCAAATTTATTTCCTTCGAAGGTTCGGAAGGTTCCGGCAAAAGCACGCAAGCCCGCATGGTCTGCGAGTATTTAAAAAAGAAAAATATTCCTGTCATGCTCTTGCGAGAACCGGGCGGAGTTAAGATCAGCGAAGCCATTCGTGGTCTTTTGCTCGACGTAAAAAATACCGACATGACCAAAGACTGCGAAACCTTGCTGTATATGGCGTCGCGTGCTCAATTGGTGGAAGAGATTTTGAAACCCGCTTTGAAAAAAGGGACGGTTGTTTTGTGCGACCGTTTTCTTGATTCGACCATTGCGTACCAAGGTTACGGCAATGGCGTCAATGTTGAGGCGATCAAGCAGATCGGGACTTTTGCAACCCAAGGGATCGGCCCGGCCTTGACGCTGTTGTTCGACATCGATACGGAAAAAGGGTTGTCGCGGACCAATGCTGTGAAAGACCGCATCGAACTGCGTTCATTGGAATATCACCGCAAAGTGCGTAAAGGATACTTGAGTATCGCCAGGAAAGAACCGAAACGCGTCCGCGTGATCAAGGTGAACGCCGGCAAAGAAGAGATTTTTGAAATTGTCCGTCAGAAAATCGACAAATTCTTAAAAATTTAAACCGTGTCATTCCCGCGGAAGCGGGGATGACATAATGGGACAAACAAATGGCGCTTATTAATCTGGAAGTTTTAAACCGTTTCAGCCGTTTGATTAAAAGCGGCCGGCTGGCGCATGCCTATTTGCTCGCCGGACCTAAAGGGATCGGTAAAAGCGAGACGGCTTTTTCTGTCGCAAAGCTAGTGAACTGCGAGGAGCGCTTGCGCGACGAGTCCCTTGCGGATGAGAAAAGAATTGCGGGGGAACACGGTGATGCTTGTGAGCAATGTTCGTCATGCATCAAGATCAATTCTGGCAACCATCCTGATGTTTACCGCATCGATTGCAAAGATGCCGAATCGATTAAGATCACGCAGATCCGTGAATTGATCACCCGTTTGCAAATGCGCGCGTTCGAAGCCGCGACCAAGATTTGTATCATCAAGGACATTGAGAATTTAACGGCGGAAAGCAGCAATGCGCTCTTGAAAACTTTGGAAGAGCCCGCGAAAGGGACGTTAATGATTTTGACGACGTCGTTACCGGAAGATAATTTGAAAACCGTCGTCTCTCGCTGTCATGTCATGAAATTTTATCCACTCTCCGTCCCGGTTGTCCGTGAGCGTTTGATGAAAGACGGATTGGATATCAAAAGTGCACAATTCTTGGCGCAATTTTCGCAAGGTTGCATCGGGAAAGCCCGCGAATTGAATGAAGACGGGTTTATGAAAACCAAAAATGCGGTGATTGATAATTTGATTTTCAGCCAGAACAGCGACACCTATTTAAAAAAGATTTTAGCCGATAAGCCTGACACCCACACTGCACTGTCCGTTCTGCTCTCTTGGTTCCGTGACTTGTTGATTTTAAAGTCCGGCGGCAACCAGAGCCATATTGTGCATCTTGACCGTTACGATGAGCTATTAACGCTCGAAAAAAAATATACATTTGTGAAGATTGACGGGATCATTGAAGAACTTGTCCGCTCTTTAGAGCTATTAGGCGAGAATCTCAATATCAAAATTCCGTTTATCGTCTTGAGGGAGAAGATATGGGTAAAATAATTGAAGTTCAATTGGGGGAATACCGTCCGGTCGCCTTTTATGATCAGAACGATATCGAATGTGACCGCGATGCGTATGTCATTATTGAGCAGGACCGTTCGATGGAATTCGGCCGCATCGTTTCTGATGTCAAGGCGGTTTGTACCGGGAAAACGGAATCCTCCGTCGGAAAAATAGTCCGCGTGGTTACGGAAGGTGATAAGAACCAACTCCAAAATAATCGTCTTAAAGCGCAGGACGCGGTCAATGCCTGTATTCGTAAAATCAATGAGCGCAATATTGACATGCAGATTGTCAAAGCCGAATATACTTTTGACTGCAGCAAGGTTATTTTCTTTTTTACCGCCGAGGGCCGCGTCGATTTTCGTAATCTGGTCAAAGATCTGGCGAAAATCTTTCGTGTTCGTATCGAGTTAAAGCAAATCGGGGTCCGCGACCGCGCCAAAATTATTGGTGGATACGGTGTGTGTGGACGCGAACTTTGCTGTTCTTCTTATTTAAAAGGTTTTCATCAACTTTCGATTAAAATGGCCAAAGAACAAGGCCTGCCGCTTAATCCGACACGTATTTCCGGCGTCTGCGGCCGCATCAAGTGCTGTATGGCTTACGAATATCACGCGTACAAAGAACTCGCCAAAGATCTTCCGTCGGTCGGCGACAAGATTACCACTCCGCAAGGCAAGGGGACCGTTCGCGATGTGAATATTCTCAAGCGCTTGGTTTTTGTCGATCTTGGTGAAGGTAAGACGACTAAGGTTGCATTTGGCCAGAACTCTGAAGAAGCCGCGCCGGTTTAGGTTAACTGTCATTGCGAGGAGCTTTGCGACTAAGCAATCGATATAATATGAATAAGAAATTCTATATCACCACCCCGATTTATTACGTTAATGATTCCCCGCACATCGGGCATGCGTATACGACGATTCTCGCCGATGTCCTGGCCCGCTTTCACCGCAGCGCCGGCGACGAGGTTTTTTTTCTGACCGGCTTGGATGAGCATGGCCAAAAAGTCAAACAAGCGGCAGAAAAAAGAAGTCTCACCCCGCAAGCCCACGTCGATGAGTTAGCTCCGCGTTTTATCAATCTTTGGGAAAAACTTGATATTCGATATGATGACTTTGTGCGCACCACACAACAACGGCATAAAAGTATCGTCCAGGCAGTGCTGCAGAAAGTTTATAACAGTGGCGACATTTATATCGACGAGTATGAAGGTTTGTATTCCGTCGCCGAAGAACGGTTTATTACCGAAACCGAGAACGAGAGTGGGCAATTTCGTGATGTGAAGACAATTAAAGAAAAAAATTATTTTTTTAAGATGAGTAAGTATCAAGAACGGCTCGTCAAATACATCGAAGAGCATCCGGAATTTATCCAACCCGAACACCGCCGAAATGAAATGCTCGGATTCCTGCGGCAGCCATTAGGTGATTTATGTATTTCTCGTCCTAAATCCCGCATGGATTGGGGCATCGAGATCCCTTTTGACAAAGAGTATGTCACCTATGTGTGGTTTGACGCGCTTATCAATTACATTTCCATTCCCGGCTATTTGTCTGACGAGAATAAGTTTAAGAAGTGGTGGCCGGCGGATGTTCATTTAATTGGAAAAGATATTTTGACCACTCATTGCGTGTATTGGTCGACGATGTTGTTCTCATTAGAATTACCTTTGCCCAAAACTATTTTTGCACATGGCTGGTGGCTGACCGGCCATGATAAAATGAGTAAATCTTTGGGTAATGTGGTGAATCCTTTGGATATTATTGAGCAATACGGGGTCGACGCGGTCCGTTTTTATCTGATGCGCGAAATGATTTTAGGCCACGACTCCAATTTCAGTTTGGACTCTTTTATAAGATGCCACAACGATGATTTAGCCAATGATTTTGGCAATTTACTGAACCGTGTCGGCGGTTTGATCACCAAGAATCACGGCGGAATGATTCCTCCCCGGAGCGAAAGTCCTGCTCCTGCAGAGCAGGAGCAAGAAATTTTGGCATTGATTGGTAAGCTCGACGCGCAGGTTTATTCGCTAATCAGTGCTTTTAAAGTTAATGAAGCCATGGAATCTATTATGGAGTTGGTGGGAAAACTCAATAAATATATTGAAGACCAAGCTCCTTGGAAATTAGCTAAGACTGATATTGTGTCTGCCGAGCGGGTCCTATCCACCGCGGCGTTTGGTTTATTGACAGCGGCAAAATTGTTGCAACCCGTCATGCCATTGAAGTGTCAACAGGTCATCGATGTTCTCAGTTCGCCAGACGGTAAAATTCAACCTCATCCCGCTTTGTTCCCGCGAATTGAAGTCGAGAAAAAGGTATGACGATCCCAACCATTGCCTGGTCGAATGGTGCAGTCAAACTCATCGACCAAACGATTCTCCCCGGAAAATTCAAAGTGATCACTTGCCGCGATGTCAAAACGTTGTGGCAGGCCATCAAAACCTTGCAGGTCCGTGGAGCACCGGCGATCGGAGTGGCGGCGGGATTTGGTGTTTTGCTGGGGATTAATCCTTTTAAGGGTGAAGATCGTAAAAGATTTGTGGCTGAGTTTGAGAAAATTAGCACCTATGTCGGCTCATCGCGTCCGACCGCGATGAATTTGTTTAACGTCCTCACCGAAATGAAGGATGTTATCGCTAAGAATCCCAAATCGTCGCCGAGCCAGTTGAAAGTTTTGTTAAAGAAACGCGCCTTGGAAATTTATGAGCTCGACCGCCGCGTTTGCCGGCAAATGGGCATGAACGGCCAAAAATTTATTAAGAACGACGGCACGTATCTTACGGTTTGTAACGCCGGAGCATTAGCGACAGTCGATTACGGAACGGCCTTGGGCGTTTTTTACGCCGCGCAAGAAAAGGGTAAGACATTTAAAGTATATAGCTGCGAGACCCGTCCACTTTTACAAGGAGCACGTTTGACGACGTGGGAATTGCTGCGCGCTAAAATTGACACGACGTTGATTTGTGACAACATGGCTGCTTTAGTCATGCGGGACAAGAAGATCGACGGTATTTTTGCCGGCGCGGACCGCATTGCCGTCAACGGCGATACTGCGAATAAAATTGGAACGTACAGCCTCGCGGTTTTGGCCAA
>Ga0163144_10000364_pt1 | contig 104275 bp, 86 predicted proteins | sample OliLak19BULKMAT1_FD_123175 | JGI IMG/M metagenome (GOLD analysis project Ga0163144, IMG submission 123175) | Freshwater microbial mat bacterial communities from Lake Vanda, McMurdo Dry Valleys, Antarctica - Oligotrophic Lake LV.19.BULKMAT1 | ecosystem: Environmental > Aquatic > Freshwater >...
CGATCCACCGTTGTGGTTGGACTGGGCGCTGTGCTCGACGACGAGGAGGGGACGACCGGTGTCGGCGCTCACCCTGGTCCGAGCCGCATTCGCGGTGAACCGCTCGACCACGATGTCGCCGCCGTTCCGCGTGTAGTAGGCGAAGAGACGGCGGTTCGTCTCGAACTTCGGGTGGAACGCGACACCCAGCAGGCCGCGCTCGCCGCCATCCTCCACCCGGGACCGGATGTCCAGGAAGAGGCCTGTCTGCAGGACGCCGCCCTTGACGACCCGGATCGTCCCTTGACGCTCCGCGATGAAGAGTCGGTTCGTGCCGTCGCCTGCGTTGGTGACCTGAGTGGGCGCGTCGAAGGCGTGGCCGGGCAGCTGACGCGCCATGGAGATGGAGAAGCCGGCGCCAGACGTCGTCATCGGCAGGCCCACGATCAGTCCCAGGCCCATCGCGACCACAAGGGCGGTTCGAAGAACGCCGGGGCGGCGCTGGCCGATCATCACGCACACACGGTACACGGCGATCCGGCTAATGTCAGGCGGCCCCGCTCGACTCGACCGGCGCGCGGCCGGGATCAGGCCTCGGCGGCTTCGCGTTCGGCGATGCGCCGGAAGTCGTCCGCCTTGCCGCCCTCGCGGCGCCGTTCGTGCTGTCCGAGCGAGCGCTTGCGCAGGCGGATGGACAGTGGGGTCACCTCCACGAGTTCATCGTCGGAGATGAATTCGAGGGCGGTTTCCAGGGTGATCGGTCGGGCCGGCGTGAGCCGCAACGACTCGTCGTGCGAGTGCGTCCGGATGTTGGAGAGCTTCTTCTCCTTGGTCGGGTTGACGTCCATGTCGCCGGAGCGACTGTTCTCCCCGACGATCATCCCCTCGTAGACCTCCACGCCCGCACCGATGAACAGTTCCGCCCGCTGCTCCAGGTTGAACAATCCGTAGGCGTTGCTGTTCCCGGCGCGGTCGGACACCAGGACGCCGTTGGTGCGGTGGGTCACGTCGCCCGCCCACGGGCCGTAGCCCTCGCCGATCTGGTGCAGCAGCGCGGTGCCGCGGGTGTCCGTGAGCAGCTGCCCGCGATAGCCGATCAGGCCCCGGACCGGCAGCACGAACTCCAGGCGGACGCGCCCGTCGGCGTCGCTGGACATCTGCTCGAGGCGGCCCTTGCGACCGGCCAGCGCGGTCTGGATCTCGCCGATGTATTCGGGCGGGATGTCGATCGTGACCCGCTCGTACGGCTCGTGGACTTCGCCGCCGACATTGCGCAGCAGGACCTCCGGCCGAGACGCGGTCAGCTCGAACCCCTCGCGGCGCATCTGCTCGATGAGCACGGCCAGCTGGAGCTCGCCGCGGCCGCGGACCTCGAATGCCTCGCTCGACTCCGAAGGGAGGATCTCGATGGACACGTTGCCCAGGACTTCCTTCTCCAGGCGGGCCTTGATCTGGCGGCTGGTCACGTACTTGCCCTCGCGCCCGGCAAGCGGCGAGGTGTTGACCCCGAACGTCATCCGCAGCGTCGGGGCATCCACGTCCAGGCGCGGCAGGGGTCGGGGGTCGGCGGGCTCAGTCAGCGTGTCGCCGATGGTCACCTCGGGCAGGCCGGCGACGCTCACGATATCGCCCGCTCGGGCTTCGGCGATGTCCACGCGCTCGATCCCGTGGGCGGTCTGGAGGCTGGTCACGGTGCCGTTCAGCGTGACCGTCCGGCCTGGCTCGATGGCGCCGGTCGCGTCCTCCGCCTCTTCGCGCACGACGGTGATCCTCTGACCCACCCGGATCCGGCCATTCCAGATGCGCCCGACCGCCATTCGGCCGACGTACTCGTTGGCGGACAGGTTGGTGACCAGCAACTGGAGCGGATGGTCGGGCGTGTAGGTCGGCGGCGGGGTGACCTCGGTCAGCAGATCGAGCAGCGGGCGAAGGTCCTTGCCGGGCTCGTCCAGCGACATCGTGGCCGTGCCGGCTTTGGCGTTGGTGTAGACGATCGGGAAGTCGATCTGATGGGCGTCCGCGCCGAGGTCCATGAACAGCTCGTAGACCTCGTCGAGTACCTCCGCCGGCCGGGCGTCGGATCGGTCGATCTTGTTCAGCGCCACGATCACGGGGAGACGACGGGCCATGGCCTTCTGGAGCACGTAGCGGGTCTGCGGGAGTGGACCCTCCGCGGCGTCGACCAGGAGCAGCACGGAGTCGACCATGAGCAGACTCCGCTCGACTTCACCGCCGAAGTCGGCGTGGCCGGGCGTGTCCACGATGTTGAGCCGGATGTCCGCGTAGTCGACCGTGGTCTGCTTGGCCAGGATCGTGATGCCCTTCTCGCGCTCCAGGTCGCCGGAGTCCATGACTCGATCCACGAGCGTCTGGTTGGCGCGGAAGGCTCCCGTCTGGCGGAGCATGGCGTCCACGAGGGTCGTCTTGCCATGGTCCACGTGGGCCACGATCGCCACGTTGCGCAGATCGTCGCGGGTGCGGGTCAGGCGCTGGGGCGTGCCGGGCGTGCCGGGGCTGACGGACATGGCGGGGCTGGAAACGGTCGAGTCGGTCATGGAGCCGGCGCAGTGTCGCACATCGAGGCGTTCCGGGCCGTCGGCCGCGCCGCGGCCGTCGGCAGTTTCGGGCGGGTTGCCGGGCTGCGGCGCGGGGCCGACCAAGCACCGGGCTGACCGCGCTCGGGGCCGACCGCGCGAGGGGGTCCAAGTGGCATGCGACTCCGCCAAATGCCCGCCCGGGGAGCCGTAGGCGTGCAACCACGTCTGCTCGGACGCCTGGACGGTCCACTTCGGAGGCTCCTCGTGCGTCGCATCGAGACGATCGACACGATTTCGCACGTGAGTGGGCGCGATTTCCGCGCCGCAACGCGCCTAACGCTCCCCCGGCGTGCATTTGGCGGGGTTGGCGGGGTCGGCGGGTCGCGGTCGGGGTCGGCGGGTCGCGGTCGGGGTCGGCGGGTCGCGCGCCTGCTAGCATCGGCGGCACGATGACCGTCGCCGCCGTGATCCTGTCCGCGACTGCGGAGGGTGCCGTCGCCCCCACGCTGGGCCAACCGCGTGTCCGACGCCTGGTCGACATCGCGTGGTCGGGTGGCGCCCTGCCGGTCCTCGTCGTCTCGCCGGATGCGGATGGCACCGTTGCACGTGCGCTCCTTGGGTCGGAAGCCATCCACGGCCTGCCCGCCCCGGACGAGCTGGGACCGGCCGGCCAGATGGTGCACGGTGCCGAACTGGCGCTGGCGACCGTCGGGGACACGACCGCGGTGCTGCTCTGGCCGGCGCGCATGACGTGGATCGGACCGGAGACGATCACCTCACTGATCGAAGCGCACGGGATGGACCTCGCAACGATGCTTCGCCCAACATGGCACGGCGACCCTGGCTGGCCGGTCCTTGTGCCAACGGCCCACCTGGCCGCGATGCAGGGGATCACCGCGGATCACCTGCCAAACGACGTCATCGAGGCCCTGGCCTCGGTCATCCCTACTCGCATGGTCGAGGTCGGAGACCCCGGCATCATCCATGACGCCGACACACCACTGGCCGACCTCCCGCCCTACGAGGGGCCACCCGACCCGCCGGCCGGTCATACCCACGAATGGGGCGAGGACGTGGAGGCGGAGGCTGGCCTGCCGCCCCCGGACGACGACAGCTGACGGCTCCGGTCGGACGCCGCCGCGTGACGAGATCGCGCCTCCTCCGCGGCCTCATCTTCGGCGCGGTCGTGCTCCTCGCGGTCGGTGTCGCCGGGTTCCTGTGGTACGCGCAGCCCCAGCCGTTGCTCCCCCAGGCGACCGCGGCCCTCGCCAGCTCCCCCGGCGCCACGTTCCGGCAGGACCCGGACGGGCGCATCACCTACACCCCGACCGCGTCGGCCGCGACGACCGGCCTGATCCTGTACACGGGCGGCAAGGTCCCGCCTCCCGCGTACGCCCCGGCCGCGCGGGCCATCGCTGAAGCGGGCTTCCTGGTCGCGCTTGTGCCGGCACCGTTCAACCTGGCGATCCTGGGTGTCGGTGCGGCCGAGGCGGTCATCGACGACCACGCAGAGATCACGTCGTGGAGCGTCGGCGGACACTCACTCGGCGGCGCCGCGGCAGGATTGTTCGTCGACGGCCATCCAGGCGTTGTCGACGGGCTGGTCCTGTGGGCGTCGTATTCGTCCGTGGATCTGGCAGATGATGACGTCATCGTGTCGAGCAGCTATGGCACGCTCGATGCCGGCGTCGCGACCTTCAACAGCGCGGCGAACGTGGCGCGACTCGGTCCGGCGGTCGTCTTCAGCGTGATCGACGGCGGCAACCACGAGCAGATGGGCTGGTACACGGGTCAGCCCGACGACCCGCCCGCCACGATCAGCCGCCAGGCGCAGCAGGACCGCATCGTCGCGGTCACCGTGGAGCTGCTCAGCGCCTTGCAGGAGCCGCCGCTCCAGTAGCCGCGATCGGGCTACGTCGTAGGCCCGATGCTGGAGCGCCGGCGCGGGTCGTCGCCATCGCCGCGACCGGCCCGTGCTGCCAGCCCGTCGCGCAGCCGCGCGAGCGGCACGGTGGCGATCGCGATCCCGCCGATGACGAGGCCGACCCCCAGGAACTGCACCACCGACGGCCGCTCACCCAGGAGCACGACGCTGAGCCCGACGCTCGCCACCGGCTGCACGAGCAGGATGATGGAGGTGATGACGGCCGGCAGCCGCGGCAGCGAGATCGAGATGCACAGGTAGCCGATCGACTGCGACGTGATCCCAAGGACCGCCAGCCAGAACAGGCTCGCTGCGCCGGGCGTCGGGTCAAGGTCGCCTCCGACGAGGCCGACCCCCGAGGCCGCCAGCGCGACCGCGACCGTCGCGATGGCCACGGGCCCGGCCGGCCGGCGTGGATCGCGCCCGCCGACGCGGATGATGATCAGGTAGGCGCTGTAGCACAGGGCCGTCAGGATGCCGAGGATCACCCCAAGGCCCGGATCCGCCCCGTATGCACCGCTTCCGACGACTCCCGAGATGAGCACGACCCCGGCCAGCACGACGGGTACCGCGATCAGGGTCGCGCGCGAGGGTCGCTCCCCGAGAAACAGCCACGCGACCGCGCCGACCACGAGGACCTGGAGATTGCCGAGGACCGTTGCGAGCCCCGCTCCGACCGCCTCGATGGCGTGGTGCCAGAACAACAGATCGCCGGCAAAGAAGATGCCGGCAAGCGCAGCCAACCGACGCGACCGACCCGGCAACGGACCGTAGCGGCGCCGTTCGGCGATCGCGACGAGGACCAGCAAGGGCAGGCCGAACAGGGCCCGATAGACGGTCCCGGTGGACGGCGATACCTCGGCGTAGCGATAGAAGATGCCCGAGAAGGCGATGCTGAGCGCCCCGATCAATGCGGCCAGCCGGGGCCGTCGCGCGATGGCATCCAGCGGGCCAAGGCCCAGCCCGGGCGCGTCGGGCGCGTCGGCCGCCGCGGGGCCGGTCAGGCGTAGACCTCGACGCGCAGGGACTTCAGCCCGGGATCCAGGTCCGCCATCACGAACCTCAGCCGGTGGGCGGCTTGGCCGGCAGGCCGATGAACTTGAGCCCCAGTTCCTCGTACTGCCTGGGTTCCGGCGCCGAGGGCGCTTCCAGCATCGGGTCGGAGCCCGATTGGGTCTTGGGGAAGGCCATCACCTCGCGGATGTTGGTCTGGCCGGAAAGCAGCGCGGCCCAGCGGTCGATCCCGAGCGCGATGCCACCGTGCGGCGGCGCGCCGTATTCGAAGGCGTCGAGCACCGCTCCGAACTTGTCGCGCATGCCCTCCAGGGTCTGGCCCTGGAGCAGGAAGCTGCGCTCCAGCAACTCGCGCCGATGGATCCGGACCGACCCTCCACCGAGTTCCCAGCCGTTGAGCGCGAGGTCGTACTGCTGGGCCCGGGCGCGTCCCGCCGGATCCTCCGGTGACGGATCGGCCGGATCTCCCGACGCGGTCACCAGCAGTGCTTCGTCTTCCGGCACGACCCCGCTGAACGGGTTGTGCGTGGCGTCCCAGCGGCCATTCTCCAGATCCCACTGGTACATCGGGAAGCGGTTGACCCAGACGTAGGCGAGAACGTTCGGATCGGCGAGGCCCAGGCGCTCACCGAGCTCGACGCGCAGGCGCCCGAGCACGTCCGCGGTGATCGCTGCGCGGTCGGCGATGATCAGGATGAGGTCGCCCTCCGCTGCTCCGGTCCGCTCGATCAGCGCCCGCTGCGTCGCCTCTGACAGGAACTTCGCGATCGGACTCTTGATCTCGCCGCCGGCCTCCAGGGCGAGGTAGGCGAGACCCTTGGCCCCGAACCGTCGGGCGCGCTCGGTCAGCTCGTCGATCTCGCGCCGGGTCGCGCCGGCCAACCCCGGGGCGACGATGGCCTTGACCCGACCACCGGCGGCGAGGGCTTCGTCGAATACCTTGAACCCGGATGTGGGCGTCAATGCCGGGGCCAGGTCGATGAGCTCCATGCCGAACCGCAGGTCCGGCTTGTCACTGCCGAATCGTTCCAGTGCCTCGTCGTAGGTGAAGCGCGGGAACGGGATCTCCTGGATCGGTCGATCGGGCGTCGTCGCCCGGGTGACCTCGATCGCCATCGACTCGATGAAGGCCATCACCGACGCCTCATCGATGAAGCTCATCTCCAGGTCGAGCTGGGTGAATTCCGGCTGGCGGTCGCCACGCAGGTCCTCGTCGCGATAGCAGCGGGCGATCTGGAAGTAGCGATCCATGCCCGCCACCATCAGGAGCTGCTTGAGTTGCTGTGGGCTCTGGGGCAGGGCGTAGACGCTGCCCGGTTGCAGTCGGCTCGGGACGATGAAGTCGCGGGCACCCTCGGGGGTACTCTTGATGAGGGTCGGCGTCTCGACCTCCACGAAGCCGTTGGCGTGATGGACCTCACGGATCGCCTGGACCATGCGGCTGCGGAGCAGGAGGCGCTCGGTCATCGCCTGACGGCGGATGTCCAGGTAGCGGTACTTGAGGCGGACGATCTCGTCGACCGATGCGTCCGGGTCGTTGATGTAGAACGGCGGCGTCTTCGACTCGGACAGGATCTCGAAGGCGGTCGCGCGCAGTTCGATCTCGCCGGTCGGGAGTTTCTGGTTCTCCGTGCCCTCCAGGCGCCGCGCCACGTCACCCGTCACGTGCACGACGAACTCGCTGCGCACTCGACTGGCGATCTCGTGGGCCGCCGGCGCGTCCGTCCGGTCGATGACGACCTGGGTGATCCCATGACGGTCGCGCATGTCCAGGAAGATCAACTGGCCATGGTCCCGACGCCGGTGGACCCACCCGGCGAGATTCGCCTGCGTGCCGGCATCCGAGGCGCGGAGCTGCCCACAGGTGTGGCTGCGGTACGGTGTGGCGAGGCTGGCGGCGGGGGTCGTCATGGCCGCCGTATCGTAGTCGACCGGCAGCTCCGGTCGGGCGGCCCGACGGCTGCCCTCATGCCTTCGTCAGGCCGAGACGTCCTGCCGCGTCGGTACATTCCAGCCGATCAGTTCGCACCCGAGATAGTGCCAACCGCCCTCCCCAGGGGTGCAATCGCGACAACCCCACGGGGTCAGGCCGCCCTCATCGGGCAGGAGTGCCAGGTCGCAGGCCTGCTCCGTGGGATCGCAGTCACGGTGGTGGCAGGCGTGATCGCAGTGCGTGTAGTGCTGGCAGGTGCAGACCGCGAATGCGGACGGTGCTCGCACCAGGCTGGCCGGGAACGGGTCGAGCTGCATCGCGTCCTCATCTCGATGGGCGGCGGGGAACTCCGTCGATTGTGCGCCCGCCGTCAATGCCGCCCGGCTGCGGGCCTCGTGGTCGCGCAGGCCCAGCAAGGCGCCCTCGTCGCGCTGACCGGTCATCCCTCGCTCGTCCCGTGCCGGTGCGCAGTGTGGGCGCGGGCGATCTCCCGAGCAAGGTCCACGACGGGCACGAGCTTCTGGGTCCCGGCCGGCAGGTCCCTCACCTGGACGTCGCCGTCGGCCAACTCGTCGCCGATGATCACGGCGAAGTGGGCCTGATCCCGGGCCGCCGATTCAAGCTGCTTCCCGAGCTTCCGCCGACCCAGTTCCGCGCGGGCCACGATGCCCGCGGCGCGCAGCTCCGTGGCGATGCGCAGGCGCGTGACCGTATCGTCCGGGTTTGCCCCCACGACGACCGCGGTCGGCGCTTCAGCGGCATCGCTCGGACTGGCTCCCCTGCCCTGCTCGCCGAGCGCCAGCACCAGCCGGTCCAGCCCGATCCCGAAGCCGATGCCGGGGGTCGGTCGGCCGCCAAGGAGTTCCACGAGGCCGTCGTACCGTCCGCCACCACCGAGCGCCTGCTGCTGACCCTCGCGCCCCGCGACGTAGAACTCGAACGCGGTCCGGGTGTAGTAGTCGAGGCCGCGGACCAGCCCGGGTTCCAGCCGATACGCGACGCCCAGGGCATCCAGGTGCGCACGAACCACGGCGAAATGCTCGGCGCAGGCGTCGCACAGCCGGTCCGTGATGCGCGGGGCCGCCGCATTGAGCTCGGTCATCGCCGGGTCCTTGGAGTCGAGCAGCCGCAGCACGTTGCGCTCCAGCCGCTCGCGCTCCGGGGCCGGCAGCCGATCGACGGATCCGCGGTAATAGTCGGTCAGCTCGGCGATGTAGGCCGGTCGACACACGGGGTCGCCGATCGAGTTCAGGAGGACCTCCACCCCGACCAGACCGGCGTCGGCGTAGAACCTTGTCCCAAGCTCGATGATCTCGGCGTCGATGGCGGGTCCGGAGTCGCCGATGGCCTCGATATCGAACTGCCAGAACTGGCGGTAGCGGCCCGCCTGCGGACGGTCGTAGCGGAACATCGGCCCGGTCATGGACAGTTTCACGGGCTGCGGCCAGGTCTGCATCCCATGCTGGACGTAGGCCCGCACGATGCCGGCGGTCGGCTCCGGGCGGAGGGACCACGCCTCCGACTCCTCCGTTCGCGGCGCGATGCGGAACAACTCCTTCTCGACGATGTCGGTCACCTCGCCGACGCCGCGCTCGAAGACGGCCGCCTGCTCGAACATGGGCGTCTCTATTCGTCGATAGCCGTAGCGCGCGGCCAGGTCATCGGCGAGCCGTTCGAGGCGGCTCCAGGTCCGGGTCTCACCGGGCAGCAGGTCGCGGGTACCACGGGCGGCGCGGTAGGTCGGCATCCGGGAAGTCTAGGGCGTCAGGCGGCCAGAACGGGTACGCCGTACTCGATGATCCGGCGGTCGGTGGTTGCGATCGTCAGACCCTCGGCGATCGCCTGAGCGACGATGACCCGATCGAACGGATCAGCGTGCAGACGAGGCAACGAACCCGCGAGCCAGCCATGTTCCGCGCTGATGGGCAGCGGTTCAAATCCGGCGCGGCGAGCCCGATCCAGAAGGTCGTCGGGCACCGACAGGCGACCTTGTGCTCGCTTGATGGCGATCTCCCAGATCGATGCGGCCGAGGAATTGACGAGTTCGGCCGCAGCGATGGCGCGCCGTATCTCGGTCGACAACCGGGGATCGTCCAGCAGCGACCAGATCAACACCTGCGTATCCAGGAGGACCCTCATCGGAGCGGATCGCCAGGGTCGTCACGATAGAAGTCGGCGGCGATGTCCTCGTTGTCGGCGTCGAAGTCGCCGTGGATGATGATCTCGCCCTTCATCGACCCGAAGATGCGCTTCGGCCGCTTGGGAATGTACGGCACGAGCTTCGCAACGGGTTTGCCGGCCCGGGCGATGACGATCTCCTCGCCGGCCTCCACCCGCTCCAGCAGGCGCGACAGGTTGGTCTTGGCGGCGTGGACGTTGACGAACTCGACGGACATGGGCTAAGTCTAGCTACGTCCGTGCGACGTTGTCCAGTCGCGGAATCGGGCCGCGCTCAGTTGAGGTCTCGCTGGACGTTGATGACGTCCTTGAGGTTCTCGATGCGGCTCATCACCCGGGCCAGCTGCGAGACCGAGTGGACCTGCAGCGTGGCGGTCACCACGGCCGTGTGATCCGCCGTCACGCCGACGGATGCCGCCAGGATGTTGACCTTGTTCTCGGCCACGACCTGGGTGATATCCGAGAGCAGCCCAGTCCGGTCGTAGGCCTCCACCCGGATGGCGATCGGATAGGTCTGGGAGGGAGCGGCCTCCCATTCCACCTCGATGAGCCGGCTCACCTCGCGCTCGTTGATCACGGTCGGACAGCTCTGCAGGTGGACGGTCACACCCTTGCCCCGGGTGATGAATCCGACGATCGGGTCACCCGGGATCGGACTGCAGCACTTGGCGAACCGGACGAGCAGATCACCGACCCCTTTCACCCGCACCCCGCCGGTTCGGGCGACCTGCGCCGGTGGGGCTACCGTCGGCAGCTGGCTGTGCCCGTCGTCGACGACGCCCAGGCGCATGACCACGGTCTGGCCACCGACCGCGCCGTACCCGATGGCCGCGTAGAAGTCCTCGACGGATTCGTAGTTGAACTGGCGGGCCACCTCGCCGATCTTGTCCAGGCCCACCGCGGCGATGGAGGTCCGCGCCAGCCGACGCAGCTCACGCTCCAGCGACTCGCGGCCGTGGACGATGTTCTCGTCGCGGTCCTTGCGCTTGAACCAGGCGCGGATCTTTTCGCGGGCGTGCGACGTACGCACGACATTCAGCCAGTCACGCGAGGGCCCATGCTCGCCCTTGGTCGTGACGATCTCCACGATGTCGCCGTTCTTGAGTCGATAGTCGAGCGGGACAAGCCGATTGTTGACCTTCGAACCGATCGTCCGGTGGCCCACGTCCGTGTGGATGCGGTAGGCGAAGTCGAGCGGCGTGGCGCCCGCCGGCAGGTCCTTGATATCGCCCTTGGGTGTGAACACGAAGACCTGGTCCTGGAAGATATCGAGCTTGATGCCCTCGACGAACTCGGTCGCGTCGCCCTCGGAGACGTCGCGCTGCCAGTCCATGAGCTGGCGCAGCCAGGCGAGCTTGGCGTCGTATTCTCGGTCGGACTTGGTGCCTTCCTTGTACCGCCAGTGGGCGGCGATGCCCACCTCGCTCACCTGGTGCATCTGGTGGGTCCGGATCTGGATCTCCAGCGGCTTGCCGTCGATGGCGATGACCGCCGTGTGCAGGGACTGATAGAGATTGTTCTTGGGAACCGCGATGTAGTCGTCGAACTGACCCGGGATGGGACGCCAGATGCTGTGGACGATGCCCAGCGCGGCGTAGCAGTCCTTCACATCATCGACGAGCAGGCGGATGGCGTAGACGTCGTAGATCTCGCCGAACTCCGCGCTCTTGCGCTGCATCTTCTTCCAGATGCTGTAGATGTGTTTCGGGCGACCCTGTAGATCGGCGACGATCCCGGCCGCCTCAAGGCGCGGCGTGAGTTCGGCGATGGCCCGCTCGATATACGTCTCGCGGCCCTTGCGGCGCGTATCCAGGAGCTTGGCGAGTTCGCGGAATCGTTCCGGCTCCAGGACCTTGAAGGCCAGGTCTTCCAGCTCCCACTTGACCTGCCAGATCCCCAGGCGCTCCGCCAGCGGCGCATAGATCTCCATCGTCTGTCGGGCGATGCGCTGCTGCTTCTCTGACGGAAGCCCATACAGGGTGCGCATGTTGTGGAGCCGGTCGGCGAGCTTGATGAGCACGACCCGGATGTCCTGGGCCATGGCCAGGAGCATCTTGCGGATGTTTTCGGCCTGCCGTTGCTCGTGACTGTGGGTACTGAACCGCGACAGCTTGGTGACGCCATCGACCAGCTGGGCGACCTCACCCCCGAATCGCTCCTCGACGTCGGTCAGGCTGACCTCTGTGTCCTCCGGGACGTCATGGAGGAGCGCGGCCTGGATGGCGATCGGGTCGATCCCGAGTTCGGCCAGGATCTGGGCGCTCGCGATGGGATGCGTGACGTACGGCTCGCCGGTGGCGCGGCGCTGCGTGGTGTGGGCCTCCACGGCGACGTCGAAGGCGCGATCGACCCCGTCCAGGGCCGCGTGCGCGTGATGCGCCACGATGGATGACTTGAGCGCGGCACGCAGGGCGTCAAGGTCGATCTCACCTGCAGCGGTGGCCGGCGGGATGGCCGGGGCGCGCCTGGGACCGCGACGCGACGAGGACCCATCGGCACTCGCGACCTTGCGTGCTGGCCCGGCCGCGCTCGTCGCGCCCGCCCCGCTCGTCCCACGCTTGGGGCCGTTCATGGCTGGCGTTCCCCGCGGCGGGTCGGCTACGGGCGTCGTCCTGGGGCGAGGGCGGGTGCTGGCCATGGGCCGCAAGGATAGCAGTGGCTCCGATCGGGATCGGTCGCCGGCGGCCGGCGTCGCCGGCGACCGGCGTTGCCGACTACGGCCGCATGATCCGGATATCGTCGACGGCCACCTCGAGCAGGTTGCCGGTCCCGCCGTCACGGGCAGACAGGCGAATCCTGACAGTCTGGCCGGCCCAGCGGTCCATGGAGGCCGTGACGCTGGCCCAGGCGGCGTCGCGGTCCCGGGCGGTCCCGACGACCTGGGTCACGGTGGTTGCTGCGCCGCTCGCGTCCACGACCTCGATGCGGAACCAGTCGTCGGGCGAACTTGCCGCGCTGTGCGCGAAGGTGTGGCGCAGGGCCAGTCGCTGGCCGAGGGCCGCCGGGAGCTGGATCGTCGGCGAGGTGATGCTGGTCGTGCCGCCATCAAGGTCGTTGGCGCCGGCGTCCGAGCCCGCCGCCGCACCGGTCACGAACCCGCGGATGCCGCTCGTCGTGGTCCCCTGCTGCTTGGGACCGCCGGAACTCGTCGCTGCTGGATTCCCACGCTGCCACGAGCCGCTCGTGGCGGTGTCGGTACCCAGGGCGTCGCGCTTCCAGCCGCGGTCGACTTCCAGATCGTCGTCGAATGCGCCGCACCGAGCGCGGGTCTTGCCGATCGTGGCGAACGGGCAGTCGGCCAACTGGATCAGGTCGAGCACCGCAGCCCGGTTTCGGCCGGTCTCGTCGTCGATCTTCGCGTCCGCCGGGAACGGCGCATCGTCGGGCGACATCTCGAAGGTGAAGGCGAACAGGCGGTACGTCCCGTAGAGCCAGTCGCGCGACGTCCCCGAGCTGATGTACAGGTCGCTGGCCTGGATCGGCCGATAGCCGTTGGTCGCGGCGAACTGCCGGGCCATGGCCACGAATGCCTCGTGATCGTCGCGGGTCATGTCCGGCGGCACATTCGTCGTCGTGTAGCCGTACGGGTACATGACCAGTCGACCGGTCGTGTGGAAGCTGATGGCGGCCCGGATCTGTTGCCGACCGTTCACGACCCGGCTCTTCACAAAGTCGCTCAGCGCGCGGGCCTCAGGTGCGGACAGGGCCGCCGGCCCACGGTAGCGCGAGCTCGACGGGGTCCGGCTTGACCCGCCACAGCAGCCCCAGCGATGCGGGTAGTTCCGATTGAGATCGGTCCCGAAGGCGCTGGTACCCGGACTGGGCTGGCGATTCTTGCGCCAGTTCCGGTAGGTCCCGGATCCGGCGATGTCGTGGGTGGCGCCATCGGGGTTCACGGCGAAGACGATGAAGATCTCGCGCCCGTCGACCAGGCCTCGGACGCGCGGGTCGTTGGCGACGTAGCCGTCCGTCAACCAGCCCAGGATGGCCAGGGTCATCTCCAGGCTCATGTGCTCGTCGCCGTGGTGGAGCCCATCGAAAAGCACCTCCGGCTCCGCCTCGTCGGTGGCCACGTTGTCGGAGATCTTGACCGCCCACAACGCGCGATCCTCATAGCTTCGGCCGATCGAGAAACGTTGCACGATGTCCGGGTGCTCGGTGGCGGCTCGGGCCACCTCGGCCGCCATCTCCGGATAGGTGTGGTAGCCCGTGGCGCCGTTGGGGAACTCGGGTTCGGCGGCGGCGGTCGCCGTGGGCATGGTGGCCGCGAACGTCAGCAGCGCGGACACGATGAGGACAGCACGGAGCCGGGAGCGCACGCCGGCGACGAGTGGGCCTCGCCGAGCCAGCGTGGCCGGAGCCCTCGCCCGAGCCGGCGTGGCCGGAGCGCTCGCCCGGGTCAGCGTCGGTACCCCATGCCGGCCAGGATCTCCGTGGCCACGCTGGTCTCGTCCCACGGCTGCTCGCCGTCGGGCCCGATGATCGAGCGTTCGTGGCCCTTGCCCGCGAGCAGGACGATGTCGCCCGGTCGGGCCGCGTCGAATGCCGCCTCGATGGCGGCCCGCCGATCGGGGATCAACATGAGGTCGTGGCCGCGTCGGCGGCCGGCCGCCTCCGCACCACGGGCGATCTCGTCGAGGATGGCGTCCCGGTCCTCGCCGCGCGGGTCCTCATCTGTCACCACGATCAGCCGGCATCGCTCGCCGGCGATCCGGCCCATCTGCGGGCGCTTTGCGGTGTCGCGCTCGCCCGCCGAACCAAAGACGGCGATGAGCCCGCCGCCCCGTGCCGCTGCCGAGGGGGCAAGCAGATCCAGCACGGCCTGCAGCGATGCCGGACTGTGGGCGAAGTCCACGACGACGCCGAACGGCTGCCCGTGATCCAGGCGTTCCATCCGGCCCGGAACGCGCTCCAGCCCGGCAAGTCCCCGTTGGATCGCGGCAGGGTCCAGCCGCAGGACCCGCCCGAGCGCCATCACGGCCAGCGCGTTGTGGACGTTGAACCGACCGGCCAGGCGCAACTCCAGTACGGCCGGTCCGTCCGGCGTCTCGAGCTCGGCCGTGAGACCCGAGGCGTCCTCGGTGATCCGTGTGGCCCGGATGTCGGCGCCGGGTTGCATGCCGTAGGTGATGACCGTGGCGCCCGTTTCGCGCGTCACGCCGATGAAGAAGCCCGCGGACGGATCATCCAGGTTGACGATGCCGGTGGCACTCGGACCGGTCAGCCGAGAGAAGAGCGAGAGCTTGGCGTCGCGATATGCCTCCCAGGTCCCGTGCAGTTCCAGGTGTTCGTGGGTCAGGTTGGTCAGGATGGCGATGTCGTAGTCGATCGCCGCAACGCGGTCCATGGCCAGGCCGTGCGACGTCGTCTCCACGATAGCGATCGCGTCGCCGCCCTCCACCATGGCCCGGAGCGCGGCCTGCAACTCCGGTGCCTCAGGCGTCGTCGCGTGTGCCGAATGGTCGTCTGTCCGGCCCCCGATCCTGGTCGCGATCGTCCCGATCATCCCGGTCTGGATCCCGGCTGCCTCCAGCGCCGCCACGGCGAGATACGACGTGGTGGTCTTGCCATCCGTGCCGGTCACGCCGACGACGGTCAACGCGCGCGACGGGTCGCCGTACCACCAGGCAGCGGCCGTGGCGAGTGCCGTGCGGGCGCGATCGACGACCAGCTGCGGGACGGCCACCTCGGGGAGTGGCCGCTCCACGATCAGCGCGGCCGCCGCCCCAGCGGTCACGGCGGCTCGAGCGAAGTCGTGGCCGTCGGTGCGTTGCCCGGGGATCGCCACGAACAGCCCGCCCTGCACCACCGCCCTGGAGTCGTGCGTCACGCCCCGGACGGCGAGATCGCCCAGAGCACCGCTACCGGCGGCCTTGCCGTCAGCCGACCGGATCCCGCGCAGCCGTCCCTCTGCCGCCAGTCGAGCCGCGAGCTCCGCCAGCGGCCGAGCATCCGGCAGGCTCGTCGGTGACTCCATCGGTGGGTTCATCGGTGGGTTCATCGGCCGGCGCTCATCGGCCGGCCCGGCTCAACGTGCGGACCAGCCGGCCAGTCAGCCGACCAAGCGCGTACCGCCATGGGCGGATCACCCGTTCGTGGGCTCCGATCATGGGCAGCCACGACGCGCCGAATGAACGCTTGTGCTCATACAGGCCGGCCATGGCGTCACCCCTGGCGGGCTCCAGATGATCCGGCTCCACATCCACGCCACCAAGATCCATCTCGGAGCGGCCCTCGCGGATGGCGAGCTGGATGGCCCGCCAGCGCAGGAGATGCATCAGCCCCGGGTGCGAATCGCGGACGCCGGGCGCATCGGCGGAGTGAACGGTCGAGAGTCGGTCGCCATGGCGGTACAGGATCAGCCCGCCCAGCGAGACGCCGTCGTCCCGGGCTTCCAGGTAGACGAGGTGGCCGGCGGCATGGGCGGCAAGCCACCAGTCGATGAAGACCTGGCGCGGCCCGAAGCGGAAGCCGAGTCGCTCGCCGGCCCCTTCCAGCAATGTCGCGAACGCCCCCGCTGCCTCGGCCAGCGGCTGATCCGGCCCGTCGAAGAGCGGATGGTCGCCGGTCCAGCCGGCGGTGTCATGACGTCGGACGACCACGCCGCTGCGCTCGGCCGCATCGATCCGCTGGCGGGTCGACTTGGTGATCCCGCCGCGGACCGCGGCGTCGTCGGTATCCACCGCAAGCGCCAGGCTGACCCGATGGCGCGACGGCTGGATCTCCGGTATGGGTCGGAACCCGGCGGATGCCAGGGCGTGCGCCACCCCGTGCGCCACCCCGTGCGCGGCGGCCGGGACCTCGGCATCGGTGGCCACGACGTCGATCCCCTCCCCGGCCAGCCACTCGGTGAGCGCGATGATCCTCGCCGCGATCGCCTCGGCGGGCTCGGATGGGTCGGCGATCGGTCCACGCGGCACGTAGGCGCTGGCCCCACCGACGATCGGGAACGGCCGGACCAGGACGAGCGCCCGGTGCCGATCATCCAGGATGACGAAGCGTGGCCGCCATCCAAGGCGCGCTCGTTGCTCCCCCCAGGCCCGCGACTGGTAGACGTGGCCGCCCGGCCCATCGACCGCGAAACGATCCCAGGTCGCAAGCTCGCTCGGCGTCGCATCGCGGATGGCCGGGCCGTCGCGGGTCACCGACTCGATCACTCGTCGTCCGCGCCGCGGTAGGCGGATGCGGAATCGCGGCCGGCCAGGCCATGCCGTCGCCGGGCCCACCACACGCGCCCCTGCACCGCCCGCTCGTAGACCGCTCGACCGAGCGGGTCCAGGGTCAGATCGTAGGCGCCGATGTAGCGCACCTCCCGACCCCCGAAGCCCGTCTTGAAATGCGCGATGCCGCCGGTCGCGAGGCCCCACAGGTCGTAACTCGTGGCGCCCTGCTCCCGGGACGTGCGGATCGCCTCCCACTTGAGCAGGTAATTGGCCCGGGAGGCACCGCCCTCCTGCGTCATGCCCCCGTACGGCTCCACCACCCTCGGACCGCATCGGACCAGGAAGAGCGTGGCCAGCGGTTCGCCGACCGGCGCCTGGGCGAACAGGAGTCGTGCCCGTCCGACCGGTCGGTAGGCGTCCCAGATATCCCGGTAGGCCCGCTCCGTGCGGATCAGGAAGCCGGCGCGAGCCGCGGTCTCGCGATAGATCCGGTAGAACTCGGGCAACCGATCGCCGTCGGCATCGACCACGACGATCCCCGCGGTCCGCGCCTTGTTGACGTACTGACGCCACTTCTTGCGCAGCGCGCCGAACAGGGCGTCCTCGTCCGGAGTCAGGTCGATGACCCGGCTTGAGGCCGGCTGGATGGGCGGAGCTGAGCGCCAGCCGGCATCGTGAAGCGTCCGACGTACGGCCCCGTCGATGTCCGGACCGGCGTCCATCTCGATCTCCGGGTCGATGCGCAGGTGCGAGACACGACCGGCCGAGTCGCCTAGCCCGGACCGCACGAGCGCCGTGAATGCCGCGATCTCGTCGGCGGACCAGCTGGCGGCGACAGGCCCGCGCGGTGCGTAGGCGAAGCCCCATGGCAGGGGTCGTGGCCGTCGCACCAGGATCTGCGCCCCGACCTTGCCCGGGATCGCCAACTGATGCGACGTCCAGCCGTTGACCGCCTTGACGACCGCCCACCCGGTGAGCTGGAGGTAGGACCCGGGGTCGCTGGCCTCCACGAACGCATCCCAGCCACCGTCCTCCAGGTGGCCGGGACTCGCTTCCGTGCCGCTCACCGTCACGAGGAGCGCGGGCGGCGGAGCGCGTCGATCATGAGTCCGACGATAGAGCGCAGTTCGGTGATCCGCAAGACGAGCGCCGCGGCCACGAAGGCCAGGCTGAAGGCCGCCGCAACGGTCACGGTCGTCGCCACAAGACCCGGGATGGCGGTCATGCCCCCTACGATCGGGTCCGGAAGCGATCCTTCGCCGACGAACGTGCGCACGCCGACGCCGACGACACCCGCGACCGCGCTGGCGAGCCCCGTCCGGATCGCGACCGAACCCACCTCGGCGAACTTGAGGCCGTGGACCTGCCGCCAGAGCAGGATGAGCAGGGCCAGGGCTTCCAGCCACGCCGCGACCGCGATGGCCAGCGCGACTCCCGGCAGCCCCAGCGGCCCGAGCAGGATCACGGCAAGGGTCGTGTTGACGATGACGGCGCCGATCGCCGCAAGGACCGGGGTCAGGGTGTCCTGTCGAGCGTAGAAGGCGCGTGCCAGGACGGCGATCAGCGCGTGCGCCACCAGGCCGAAGGAGAACGCCAGCAGGGTCGCTGCCGTCAACTCGACGATCGCTGCACTGAACCGCCCGAAGAGCAGCGCGACGATCTCCGTCCGGACGATCGCGGTCAGGACCGCCGCCGGGATCATCACGAATACGATGGCCCGCATCGCCCTCGTCAGCAGTCCGGCGAAGTCCTCCAGGTTGCCGGTCGCGACATCGCGCGACAAGGACGGGAACAACACGACACCGAGCGGCACCCCGACGACGCCGATCGGTATCTGCAGGAGGGTGAAGGCGACGGTGAACGCCGTCACGGCGCCGACATCCAGGGTCGTCGCGAGGGCGGTGACCACGACGAAGGTGATCTGCGACGCCCCGAGACCGATCGCTCGCGGAGCCATCAGCGCGATGGCGCGGCGAGATGCCGGATCGCCCAGGTCGATCACCGGCAACCAGCGGAATCCGAGTGCCCGGACCGGCATGAACTGCACGGCCATGTGCCCGAGGGCACCGACGACCACGCCGATGGCCAGGCCGACCACCCCCAGGGAGGGAGCCAGGAACAAGGCCGCGCCGATGATCGCCACGTTGTAGACGATCGGCGACATCGCGGCCGAGGCAAAGCGGTTTCGGGCGTTCAGCACGCTGGTCAGGACCGAGCCCAGGGCAAGGAACGTCGCGCTGAGCAGCATGATCCGGGTCAGGTCCACGGTCAGGGCCTGGCCGGCGGCGTCGAATCCTGGCGCGATGGCGACACTGACCAGGGCCGGTGCCGCGACGAACACGATGGAAGCGAGGACGGCCAGGCCGATGAGGATCAGGTTCGTGACGGTCGACACGACCCGCCACGCCCTGGCGTGCTCGTTTGTCGCAAAGAGCTCGGAGAGGATCGGGATCAGCGCCGACGAGAGGGCGCCGGCCGCAACGAGCTGGAAGATCAGGTCCGGGATCCGGAACGCCGCGATGAACGCATCCAGCTCCGCGGACGCCCCGAACGCGTTGCCGATCACGACGAGTCGAACCCAGCCCAGGACGCGTGACACGAGGAAAGCGCCGGAAACGATGACCCCGGCGCGGGCGATGGACCGGTTGGACGTCACGAACCGGAACCCACGACGGGATCCACTCGACGACGCGCCCTGGGGTGCGCCCCGCGGTACGCGTCGCGCAGCCGTCCCGGCGACACATGGGTGTAGATCTGGGTCGTCGCCAGGTTTTCGTGACCCAACAGCTCCTGGACGACCCGCAGGTCCGCCCCGCCGTCCAGCAGGTGGGTCGCGAACGAATGGCGGAGCGTGTGCGGTGAAACGCCTTCGGGGAGTCCGGCGGCTCGACACATGCGGTCAAGGCGAAACCTGAGGCCGCGCACCCCGAGCGGTCCGCCCCGGTGATTCAGGAAGATCTCCGATGGCTGGACCTCGCCCGGTGTGCGGCGGGCGAGCAGGACCGGGCGCGCCTCGTCCAGGTAGGCGGCGAGTGCCGCGAGGGCCGGCCCGCCCAGGAGGCCGATCCGCTCCTTGCGCCCCTTGCCCATCACCCGGATCTCGCCATGCCGCTCATCCAGGGACCCGAAGTCGGCAGCCGCCAGCTCGCTGATCCGCAACCCGGCCGCGTAGGCGGTCTCCACGAGGGCGCGGTCACGCAGCGCGAGCGCCACCGCGAGCGTGCCAGCCGGCCCGACCCGGTTCGCGGCCGAGGCCAACCCGGCGTCGACGGCAGCCAGGAGCCGATCGATCTGGTCCGCCTCCAGGACCCGGGGCAGACGGCGCGGCAGGCGAGGAGTGGCGATCGCACCCCACGGATCGCCGGGTGCCAGATCCTCGCGCGCGGCCCAGCGATGGAACGAGCGGATCGCGGCGAGGCGCTGGGCGACCGTGGTTCGCGACCCGGTCGAGCCCAATCGGGCCAGGTAGGCGCGCAGATCGAGGCGCGCCGGCCGATGCCAGTCGACCCCGTGCTCAGCCAGCCAATCGAGATACGCCCCGACCGCGGTCGTATACGCCCGGATGGTGTTGATGGATGCGTCGCGGGCCGCAAGCGCGCGGAGGAACCCGGTGAGGGCCGGATCCGTCGTTGGGCCGGCCGGCGCCGCGCTCACGCCTCGGCGGTCGGCTCGACCGGGCGAGTGCCCTGGATCACTCGTGCAAAGCGCTGCTCGTCGGTCTCGTTGAGCGGGTCACCGTGGACGACGCCAGACCTTGGCCTGGCCCGAGTCCTGGTCGCGGTCCTGGCCACGGTCTTGCCGGTCGACTTGCCGGTGGTCCTGGCCACGGTCTTGCCGGTCGCCTTGCCGTTGGCCTTGGCCGCTCCTTTGGCCCCTCCTGCGACCCGAGCGCCGCCGCCACGGGTCGGTCGAGCCAGTGCCGTCGGGTCGGCGGGGCCGCCCGGATAGCGCTCGCCCGGGACGACATCGTCCGGGCCCGTCTCGCTGGCGGAGCCGCAGATCAGGCAGATCGCCGCATCGCCCTTGCGCGCGAGCGGGCCGTCGTCACTGTCGTGCCGGCCACCGAGCGGCTCGAAGTTGGTCGTGAAATCGCAGTTCGGGTACTTGGAGCATCCCCAGAAGACGTTGCCTGTCCGGCGCGCCCGGCGCGGAACGAGGATGCCGTCCTTGTTCCTGGGGCAGACGACCTCGAACGGCAGCGGATCCGGCGGGGGCGGGCCGTCCTTCTTGATGAACTTGCATTCGGGGTATCGGGAGCAGCCGACGAACGGGCCGAACCGTCCGGTCTTGCTGACCAGCGTGCCCTCGCCGCACTCCGGACAGACCTCGCCCGTCCCTTCCTGGGGCGGCGGCTCGTCGCCCGGCACGGGCCGGGTCTCCTTGTGCTCCGGGTAGAGCGAGCAGGCGAGGAACGGGCCATTGCGGCCCAGCCGGATGACCATCGGGTGGCCAAGCGAGCAGACCTCGTCAGTCGGGGTGGACTTGTATTCGTCGCCGATCTCGTCGAGCTTCTCGGCCACGCGGTCGCGCAGCGGCGGGTAGAAGGCGTGCAGGAACGGGACCCAGCCACGCTCGCCGCCGGCGACCTCGTCGAGCTCCTCTTCCATGCGGGCCGTGAAGGCCACGTCCACGTAGTCACCAAAGTGCGTGACCAGGAGGTCCGTCACGACCTCCGCCACGGGTTCCGGCCGCAGGCGCCGCTCCTCCACCCGAACATACCCGCGGTCCACGATGGTGGAGATCGTTGCGGCGTAGGTCGATGGGCGCCCGATGCCGTGCTCCTCCAACGCCTTGATCAGCGTCGCCTCCGTGAAGCGCGGAGGCGGCTCCGTGAAGTGTTGCGTCGGCGTCACGTCGCCAACCGTCGTGACATCGCCATCGGCCAGGGTCGGCAGGCGGCCGCTCTCCTCGTCGTCCTCGTTGGCCCCGTCGTCGCGGCCTTCCGTGTACACCCTCGCGAACCCCTCGAACAGTGTCTTTGTCGCACTCGCGCGCAGTTCGTAGGGACCGTCGGCGAGGTCGACGGTCGTGGTCTCCAGCTCCTTGGGCGCCATCTGCGACGCGAGGGCGCGCTGCCAGATGAGGCGGTACAGCCGCAACTCCTCCGGTTTCAGCGCGCTGGCCAGGGAGTCCGGGTCGCGCCGGAAGGACGTCGGGCGGATCGACTCGTGGGCCTCCTGGGCACCCTTTGACTTGGTCTTGTAGACGCGACCCTTGGGCATCGTGAACGGCTGGCCGTAGCGCTCGCCGATGACCTCTCGGGCCTCGCCCATCGCGATCCCGGCCATGGCCGTGGAGTCCGTTCGCATGTAGGTGATGAGGCCCACGTGCCCGTCCGGCGTGTCCGCGCCTTCGTACAGCCGCTGGGCGATGGACATCGTGCGCTTGGGGCTGAACGACAGCTTGCGGCTCGCCTCTTGCTGGAGCGTCGAGGTCGTGAACGGCGGTGCCGGCGAGCGCTTCTGTGTTCGCACCCCCGTCTTGCGCACGATCGGCCGAGCGTCGCGAAGCGCGTCCACGTGCCGTTCGGCCGTCGCCTCATCGGCGACGTCGAGCGCCTCGCCACCGATGCGCACGAGCTCCGCCGCGAAGGTCTCCCCACTAGCCGTCGCCAGGATCGTCCCGATGGTCCAGTACTCGCGCGCGCTGAACGCAACGACCTCGCGCTCGCGCTCGACGACGAGGCGCACCGCGACGGACTGGACGCGACCGGCGGACAGGCCGCGCTGGACCTTCTTGCCGAGTAATGGACTCAACGTGTATCCGACCAGGCGATCGACGATGCGCCGGGTCTGCTGGGCGTCGACCAGGTTCTGGTCGATGTCGCGCGGGTGGGCGAACGCTTCGCGGATGGCCAGCTCGGTGATCTCGCTGAAGGTGACCCGCCTGGTCTTGGCGATGGGCACGTGCGCGGCCTCGGCCACGTGCCAGGCGATCGCCTCGCCTTCGCGGTCGAGGTCCGTCGCGAGATAGACCATATCCGAGTGCTTGGCGGCCTTCTCGATGTCGCTGACCTGCTTGCGGCGGTCCTCGCTGATCACGTATTCGGGCGCGAAGTCGTGGTCGACGTCAACGCCGAATTTGCCCTTTCCGGGGTTCTCGGGAAGGTCGCGGACGTGCCCGTAGGAGGCGAGGACGCGGTAGTCGGCGCCGAGGTAGCGCTCGATGGTCCGCGCCTTCGCCGGCGACTCCACGATCACGAGGTTCTTTGGCACGGCCGGGAGTGTAGCACCGGGTCCATCGCCCACCAGTTACCCCGCGATCCATTCGCCGTTATCAGAGGGGCCGGCCAAAGGTCGCGGTCAGACCTCGCGGATCCGGCGCAGGAAGTCCTCGTCGATCTCCAGATCCGGCTCCTCATCGGCTGGTCCTGCCTGACCCTGGCCTTCCAGATCCACAGCGGTCGGCGTCGACCCGCCCACGCCGGTCCCGGCCATCGATGCCGGGGGGATCTCCACGAAGCGGATATGCAGGTACGGGAAGAAGAACACCGAGCCCGACGCCTCGACGAAGATCGGACGCTTGCCGTTCATCGTCCTCAGGTTCGTGCAGCGCAGTCCGACATCGCCGGCCAACGGTTCCTCGAACAGATCGGCGAGCATGGGCTGCTCGTTCATGATGTGGAGGATCGCGTCGCGGATCACGGGAGGTATGGTGCGCCGCGCCGCGACCGGCCGGCAGGGGCCCGATGGTCCGGGGTCTAGGGGTGGTAGAAGTTGATGACCAGGCGCACCCGACCGGATGATACCCAGACCCCGATGCCGACGCGGTCGTACTTGGCGTTCATCAGGTTGACGTAGTGGCCACCGCTGTAGGGCTTCTCGCTCTGGTAGAAGAGGTGGGTGCCGAGGACCGAGCCAGCCGGATCGCCCGACCGGCAACCGATGTTCTCCGCCCACACATAGTTGGAGTAACCGGCACGGCGCAGCCGATCACCGGGGTTGCCGCCGATGAAGTGGTTGCAGGCGCCGCGTGTCGCGAGCAACTTGGCGTAGGGCCGCGACACGTCGGCGCTGATGCCGCTGCTGAGCTCGAGGGCGGCGACGTCGCGCCCGCCGGGACTGCTGCAATCGCCGCCCGAAGTGACCCAACCGCCGGTCCGGGTGCAGTTCATCAGGCCCAGGTAATAGCGCTCCACGGAGGTCCAGCTGCCTGACCCGACGGCCCCTCCGCCGGAGTCACCGCCACCACCGCTACTTGGGGGATCCGCCGGCTTGGGCGTCGGTGCGGCCGGTGCGGCCGGCCTGGGCGTCGGTGCGGCCGGCTCGGCCGGCTTGGGCGTCGGCTTGGGTTCCGGTTCGGCGATCGTCTGGAAGGCGGCACGCATCGTCTCCGTGATCGTCGCACCGTCCACACTCAGGGCCGTTACCTCCACCGTGGCGACGACGGTACCGTCGTATGGCAGCAGCTCGGCTGGCTCGAAGACCAGCACGGTATCGCCCTCGGCGAAACTGATCGTCCCCAAGATCGGCTGGTCATCCACCGTCACGGCGAAGGCAGCCCTGGTCGAGGCCGGGTCCATCGCTCTCGTGAACCGCACCGAGATGCGCTGCTCACGGGGTACGTCCTGGGTCCCGGCGAACGGCCTGAATCGAACGACGGTCGGCGCCGCGAGGGTCGTGATCTGGAGCGTCTCGGGTGCGATTTCGATGCCGTCGCCGTCGCGCACGCCCGAAACGACGACCTGGTAGTCCTGGCCTGCCCGGAGCGGATCCGCCGGCGTGAACACGAGACGCGAGGCGCCGTCGACCAGGGACTCGGTCGTGATCGCGCCCTCGACCGGCGGGTCCAGGCGGATCGCCCCGCGCAGGCTCGCCGGATCGATCGGACCATCGAAGGCTACGCTGAATGCTGAATCGGTCGTGACTCGCTTGGCGATGACCTCCGTCGCGCTGAGCACGGCCGTGGCGGGCTCACGGGTCAGGAAACTGGCACGAGCCGGCGCCGTCGATGGACGTCCGTTGCGGGCCAGGACGCCGGCCTCCACGGTGATGGTGTGATAGGTGCCGGGAACCCAGTGTGCGACCGGCAGGACCGTCACCGACGTATCGTCGTCATTCCACAGGAGCGAGACCTGGGTCTCGGGCTGGACGCGGAGGGCTGCCTGGACGGACGTACGGTCCATCGGCGTGCTGAACGCGATGGTCGCCGGAGCGTCCAACTGGACACCGGTCGCGATGGTCGTCCTGAACGCGGCCTCGGTCAGCGGGACGATCCGGGACGGCGGGCTTGCTTCCGTCGCCGTCGGTCGGACCAGGGCGATCGACCCGAAGGCGATCACGGCGCCAAGGCCCACTGCCGCCCCGCCGCGAAACAGCGGCGAGGTCCGCAAGAGGGAGCCGACGTACACGACGGCCAAGACAGGGACCGCGAGGAGCGCGAGAGCGTACTTCCGCAATCCGACCTACCGACTGCACATCGCTCGGAGAGGGGCCCTGGCAGCGTCCATGACGCAGGCCACTCGAGTCGCGCTGGGGCGCGAGACCCGGCTCACGGTAGCACCGGGAGCCGGGCGCCGGCAAACCCGGAGTCGGCAAACCCGGAGTCGGCAGACCGGGCGGGCCTTGGCCATCACCGAGGCCGAGGCAACGAAACGACCCCGAGCAGCGATCCGTCCGGACGATACCGGCCATACCGGCCGGCCACCAGGCCGCGTCGTTCCAGGAGGGCGAGTGTGGCCAGGACTGTGGCCACGGCGAGCCCGGTCATCGCCACGACCTCGTCCACCGTCCGGCGACCCGCCAACAACTCGTGGGCCACGGCTCGCTCCGTGACGCCCAGCCCCTCGAGCGCGGCGGCAGCCACCTGCTCACTCCGGGCCGGACCGTGGCCGTCACCATCTGCCGGGCCCGCAAAGCCAAGGTCGGCGATCAGCTGCGGGATTCCGACGACGACCCGGACCTCGCCACCGAGTTCGCGCAACAACGCCAGGCATCCCGCGGAGGCCGGCGCATCCAGCGGGCCCGGAACGACGAAGCAATCCCGCCCCTGCTCCATGGCCCACGACGCGGTGATCAGCGCGCCGCTGCGCGCAGGGGCCTCGACGACGACCGTGGCCGAGGCCAGGCCACTGATGATCCGGTTCCGGCGAGGGAACGTGCCATGCGTCGGTTCCACGTCCGGGGCGAGCTCGGAAACGACGGCGCCACCCGACGCCAGGATCGCCTCCGCCAGCCGTGCGTGCGCCCTGGGTCCCAGGCGAGCATGACCGCCTCCGATGACCGCCACGGTCGTCCCGCCGGCTCGGACCGTCGCCTCATGGGCCGCCCCGTCGATCCCGAAGGCCAACCCGGACACGACGGTGGCGTGGGACGCGACGAGGGCATGGGCGATGCGTGCCGACGTCGCACGCCCGGAGGTGGTCGGCCGGCGCGTGCCGACGACAGCGACGGCACGCGGCCGCGACAACGCCTCGACCGCGCCCGTGACGAACAGCACGTGGGGCGGCAGTGCCACCGCAGCGAGGCGCGCTGGATAGTTCGACCCGTCGAGGGTCACGACCCGGATACCGAGCTCGCGGATCCGCTCCAGGATCGCCGCTCGATGCTGGACCGCGTCGGCGATGGCCGTCGCGACATCCATCCCGATCGGTTGCCGGCCGGCGCGGCCATCGGAACGCTCGAGGGGCGGAGTGACCATCAGGCGCGCAATGGCCCCCGGAGCGGTGGCCTCCGCGAGGATGGCCCCTCCGCTCCGATACCGAGCCAGCAGGGCCGCGAGACCGACCGGGCCCAGACCGTCGATCGCGGCGAGCACGGCCCAGGCATCGCGTTCGCCGTCGGCGACGCCATCCATGGACCCGCCCCATTCGTCCGATGCTGCAGCGAGGGGCCCGGCCGCTCCGACACCCAGCATCAGGATGCCAACGCGCCGGCGGCGCGCTCGGTGGCTGATCGGAACCAGGCGGCCTCCTCCAGGTCACGGGAGCGCACCGCGTCGGCCCCCTCGAGGTCGGCGATCGTCCGCGCGACCCGCAGCAGACGTTCCGTGCCCCGGCCGCTCGCAGATTCACCCTCGGCGAGCGCGATCATCCGCTTTCGGGCGTCCTCGCTCAGCAGGCACGCCGCCCGAAGCGCGCGACCGCGCAACCGGCCGTTGAGCTGGCCGACGTTGCGAGCCAGGCTTCGCGCCCGGATCTCTGCGATCCGTGGTGCGACGGCAGCCGACGCCTCCGGCTCACGCATCGCCAGGAGCGTCTCGGCAGGGATCCGGACCATCGTGACCCACAGGTCGATGCGATCGCGAAGCGGCCCCGACACGCGCCGGTCATAGCGCTCGACGACGTTGCGTGTGCACCGGCAGCGCGTCTCCGGCTCCGAGCCCGCATACCCACATGGGCACGGGTTCATCGCAGCGATGAGCTGGAACCGTGCAGGAAAGGCCATGACCCGTCCAGCCCGGGCGATGACCACCCGGCCCTCCTCAAGCGGCTGGCGGAGCGCCTCCAGCACATCCCGGTCGAACTCCCCGAGTTCGTCGAGGAACAGCACGCCGTGGTCGGCACGCGTGATCTCGCCCGGGGTCAGGTTGGGGCCCCCGCCCACCATCGCTGCGTAGGAGAGGGTGTGATGGGGCGCCCGGAAGGGCGGCTCTCGACGCAGGGCGACGATTGGTCCCTCGCCCGATGCCGAAGCCACGACGGTGACCGCCAGGGCGGCCGCGTCGTCGAGCGGCGGCAGCAGGCCCGGGATGGTCCGAGCGAGCAGCGTCTTCCCGACGCCCGGTGGCCCGGTCAGCAACAAGCCGTGCCCGCCAGCCAGCGCGATCTCCAGCGCCCGCCGGGCCTCGGCTTGACCACGGACCTCGGCGAGGTCCGGCACGGAAACCGCCGGTGGCCCGGCGCGCGGGTCGAGTTGACCGTCATCTCCGGTCGGCCCGGCCACCTGGATGGTGACCCGCGGCATGGTCACCGGTCGTCGCCGCGGACGCCGGCCGCGCACCACCTCCGCAGCCTCGGCCAGCGTCCCGACGCCGACGACCTCGACGCCTTCGACCAGCCGCGCCTCATCGACCGCTGCGTGGGCGACCACGACCCGAGCGAAGCCCTGGCGGATCAGGGCCGCGACCATCGGGAGGGTGCCCGGCACCCCCTGGACTTCGCCTCCGAGCGACAACTCGCCGAGGAGCGCGGCCCCGTCCGTGCCCGCCCGGGTCTGTTCCGAGCCGAGCAGGATGCCGATGGCCATCGCGAGGTCCAGGGAGGCACCGGCCTTGCGCAGGTCGGCGGGTGCCAGGTTGATCGTGATGCGTCGGGGCGGGAAGACGAATCCGGCATTGCGGATGGCGCCGCGAACGCGTTCGCGCGCTTCCTGCAGTGCCGTGTCCGGCAACCCGACGATGGTGCAGCCGGGGAGCCCCGGGGCGACGTCCACCTCTACCCGGATGACGCGCCCGTCAAGGCCGTGGAGGGTTGCGGAGGGAACGACGGCCAACATGCCGCGAACCCTACCGACCGGGGCTTGCCCCGGACTCAACCGAGACTCACCTCCGACTCACACGGCGTCAGCGCGCCGGCACCGCCAGGGCTGCTGCGGCGGCCTTGTCCACGGTGCGAGCAAAGAGGAGCATCGACCCGCCCAGGGCGGAATCGGCCTTGGTGAACATGAATGGGGCCCCGGAATTGAGGGCACTGATGGCGCCGCGGTACTCGTTGACCACCTGGTGGTCGATGGCCCGCTTGAGCGCGCCCTCGGCGTTCTTGACGTTGATGCCGGTGAAGGCGTTGGACCGGTTGAGCACCAACTGGATCTTGGCCGCCGGATAGCCCAGGTGGGTCATCGTCTCCAGGATGAGCCGGACGTTCTTGAGGCAGGACAGGTCCGCGGTCATGACCACGAATACGATCTCGGCCGCCTCGAACACGCCGAGATTGATGTCGTCGAGACGCTTGTCGACGTCCACCAGGACGTAGTCGTACATCGTGGCCAGGTGGCTCAGGATCCGCGGCAGGTGGTCCGGGTGGACCAGTTCCGCACTTTCCGGCGACGGCGGCGCCAGCAGCAGATCGATGCCCGAGTCGTGCTTGACCATGACATTGCGGACGATCTCTGCGTCGATCGCCGGTGCGGTCACGATATCCACGATGCTCTTCTTGTCCAGCCCAAGATCCAGGAACACGCGGTGGTCGCCGAACTGGAGGTTGGCGTCGACGAGGGCGACCTTGCGCCCGAGCTCGCGGTGCAGCCCGATGGCGGCATTGATCGCGATCGTCGTCGTCCCGACCCCGCCCTTGGCGCCATAGTAGGCAAGGATCCGGCCCATCGGCGGTCGTGCCAGCAGGGCGTCGCGTGGCGCGAAGCGGGCCAGCAGGCTCTTGATCCGAGCCAGCAACTCCGCGGGGTGGAAGGGCTTGATCAGATAGTCGTCCGCGCCCGCACGCAGGCCGCGAACCTTCTGCTCCACCTCCCGTTCCGCCGTGAGCATGATGATCGGCACGTGCGAGGAGCCGCCCTCCTCACTGCGGATCTTGGCCGCGACCTGGTAGCCGTCCAACTTGGGCAGCATCACATCAAGGAGGATCAGGTCCGGCGCCTCGGCGCCCCACAGTCGGAAGCCTTCAGCTCCATCCGCGGCGATGACCACGTCGTAGCCCTCCTGCTTGAGGGTGTACTGCAGGAGTCGCTGGACATTCGCGTCGTCGTCGACGACGAGGATCTTGGCCGCCATCAGTCCTCCGCGGGCATGGCTTGGTCGGGTGGATGACCGGCTGGGAACTCCGGTCGCGCCATCATATCGTGCGCTCCCCGCTCGTCGGCAGCCCGGTCAGCATCTCGCTCCGCCTCAGCGTGGCGCGTGGCGACAAAGGCGCTGCGCAGGAACCGCGCGACTCGCCCTTCGTAGGCCGGCCCGGCCGCGGCGTGGGCGCCGCTGTGTTCCGCCCCGGGCACGACCCAGTGCTGGGCGCTGGGTCCGGCCATCGCTGCCAGACGGAGCCCGTCGGCGATGGGCACGGTCGAGTCCGCCTCGCCATGGATCAGCAGCAGCGGCACGGGTTCCACGAGCCCGATGACCCGGCCAGGCTCGGTCGAGCGGGGGTCCGCACCCAGCACGGATGCCGCGCCTTCGATGAGACGAGTCGCGGCGAACCGGCGGGCAGGGCCGCGCAGCCGGCCGGCGATGGCGGTGACGATCTCCGGAGCGACCGAATCGGCGACGACGGCCACGATCCGCGGACGCGGCGCGGGGACGAATCCATCGGCGGCGTCCGGCTCTGCGTCCGCGGCCGCCAGGGACCCGTCACCAAGGACCGCGACCGCGGCGATCGCCGTGATGCCGCCCATCGACGAACCGACGAGCGCAACCTGGGTGATGCCACGCTCGCCAAGCCAGGCGAGGGCGCCGGCGACATCCTCGACCTCCAGGAGGCCGAATGTGGACGGTCCGTCCTCGCTGTCCCCGTGACCGCGGAAGTCCAGGCCCAGAACGCCGGCCGTGCGGCGCAGGAACGGTCCGTATTCGACCAGGTCGGGCGCGACCGACCCGGAATAGCCGTGCAGGAGGAGGATCGCGTCGTGTGGATCGGCTGCCCAGAACTGGTCTGCCGTCGCGGCCGGGTCGTCGCTCGGCCCGTGGGCCGCGGACGGCGCTGCTTCGCGGGACAACCAGCGGGCCGACAATCGGACCCCGTCGCGCGACCGCAGGCGCACGACCTCGCCCCCGAGAGCGTCGATCGCGGGGGAAAGCGAGGCTTCCTCCGGGCTGAACCGGGGCCCAGCCAGGAGGCGGCCGGCGGCGCGGCGGCGCGCGGCGCGGACCGTCGCCACGGAGGCCAGCGTGGCCATCCCGGTCATGAGCAGTCGCCGAATCACGCGCCGGACCCGGACCGCGCCGGTTCCATGGACCCGGACCGGATGGCGTCGAAGACCAGCCGGCTCCAGGTCTCCAGGTCTTCGGCCACGGCGGCGACTTCCGCCTGGGTCGCGAACCCGCCGGTCAGCTTGTCCGTCTCGCGAACGCGCACTGGCCGACCCGCTGCGTCGGCGACGAACACGACGCCAAGGTGCACGGCGCCGACCTCCGTCGTGTCGTCGTTGAGGAGCGCCACCGGCTCGAAGGCCGGATCGAAGTCGGCGACCAGTTCCTCCCGCCACTCGCGGCGCAGGCCGCCAGCCAGGTCAACGTCGCCCGGGTTGAGGTGGCCGCCCACGCCGATCGACCAGCGATGGTGCAGGCGCGTGTCGCCCCCGGCCGCAGAGCGGCGCATCAGGAAGTATCGGGGACCGTCGCGCAGGACCAGATACGGGATGAGCTGCTTCCGGGATGGATCGGTCTCCGCGGCGGCCCGTGGCGCAAAGTGGCCGTGCCGAGCGGCGACCTCCAGAAACGCCTCCATCCCGTCCGTCCGCAAGCCATGCCAGGCGCCGCCCAGCGGGATGAACTCGCGGTCGACCACGAGGACCTGCTCGTCATTCATCCGCCCGTCGCCTCCAGCATGGCGCGCGCCCGTGCCAGGCGTCCCGTGATGACGTCGCGGTCCGGACCGCCCGGCCGCTCCAGCTCGTCGGCCCAGGCCTCCAGCGCCGTGACCAGATCACGGACACGAACGGCCAGCGCGGCCGCGTTGGTCGTGACGATCCCGGCGCCCATCTCGACCTCGCCGCGGGCCAGGCGGGTCGTGTCGCGCCAACCGGTCGCGGTCACCGCCCGGGCCTCGTCCCAGCCCTCATGCGGCGACCCGGGCGAACCCGCGACGGCCTCCACGAGGGCAGCCGACGCGACGAGCGGCAGATGGCTGATCCCCGCGACGGCACGGTCGTGCGCGGCGGCTGACATGCGGATCGGACGCGCGCCGACAGCCGCCGCCAGGGCTTCGACACGAGCGACCGCCGGCTCGTCCGCGCTGGGCACGACGATCCAGGGCCGATCCATGAACAGGTCGTCGGACGACGCCGAGTACCCGCTCGTCTCGCGGCCCGCCATCGGGTGTCCCCCAACGAAGCGCAGGCCGAGGGCTGTCGCTCGCAGGACCAATGCCTCCTTCGTGCTCGCCACATCCGTGATGACCGTGTCGCGAGGGAGCTCGTGTGCCCACGCTCCAGCAAGCTCATCCAGCATCGCGAGGCAGGCTGGCACTGGCGCTGCCAACAGGACCAGCTCGGCGTCATGCAGGGCTGCCTGAGGCGTGTCGGCTGCCACGTCGATGACGCCGTCGCGTCGGGCGGCCTGCGGGCCGGCGTGACTGGGCGACCAGGCCGCGATCCAGCTCCGCTGGCCGCTACCGACGCCCTCGCGGGCTCGCAGTGCGCGCGCCACGGAGCCGCCGACGAGACCCAGCCCCATGATGGCTACCTTCACGAGCCTGAGTATCGCAGTCGCCACGTTGCGACGCTGCGGCCCGGTGCTACCATCGCCGCGAACTGGGAGACGATCGGAAGCCGTCCAGCGGCCTCGTGCCAGGCGCTCCCATCCGAGCGAGGTAGGCATGGCCGCGGAGCCGAAGCCGACGCGGGTCCTCCTGGTGGACGACCACCAGCTATTGGCGGACTCCCTTGCGCGGATACTGGCGTCCGAGCCGGACATGGTGGTCGTCGGCATCGCCGGCACGGTCGCCGAAGCGAAGCAGCTCGCCCGCGAGCGCATGGACGTCGTGCTCATGGACTACCGGCTCCCGGACGGCACCGGGGCTGAGGCGGCCCGTGCGATCAAGGCGCGCTGGCCCAGCGCCCGCGTCGTCATGCTCACCGCCGTGCATGATGACGAAACGGTCCTGGAATCGATCCAGGCCGGCGCCGACGGGTATCTGACCAAGGATCGGGCTGTCGAGGACGTTGTCAAGGCCGTCCGCGACGCGCGGAGCGGTGAAACCTTGCTGCCGCGATCGGTGATCATCGCGATCGCCCAACGCGTCGCCTCGGCCCGGGACCGCCACCCGGAACGCCCCAAGATCGAGACACTCACCGCTCGCGAACTGGAAGTCCTGCGGGCGCTGGCCGACGGACTCCCGACCCCGGAGATCTGTGAGCGGCTCTTCATCTCGCGCAATACCCTTCGGACCCACGTCCAGAACCTCATGGCCAAATTGCACGCGCACTCGAAGCTGGAAGCCGTGACCGTCGCGTTGCGCTATCGGATCATCGATCCGCCACGTGCCCAGGGCCTCTACTGACGGAGGTCCTGGGTCCATCGTCAACTGGCCCCGGTACGGCGCCGACCGAGGCGCCGCGCCCTCTCGCGACGCTCCCCGTCCTTGGGTGGTGGTCCCGGATCGTCAGGTTGGTTCTGACGTCGCAACCGTTCTCGACGCTCCAGTTCGCGACGCTCGCGGTCCAGGAACGCCCCACAGCGCGGACAGCGCCGCTCCTCCGTGAACAGCGACTCCAGCGGCGACACCGTGTAGAGCTGGCGTCCGCAGAACCAACAGGCCAATCTCGGCATGACCGATCAGACGGCCGGCAGTCCGGCCAGGGCGGCCTCCACCTTGGCCACCGGGTATTCGTAATCCTCCATCTGCCCGGACAGGTAGCGCTCGTACGAGGCGAGGTCGAAGTGGCCGTGACCGCACAGGTTGAACAGGATGACCCGGGCCTCGCCGGCCTCCCTGGCGGCGATGGCCTCGTCCATGGCCACGCGGATGGCGTGGGTCGGCTCCGGGGCCGGGAGGATGCCCTCCGCCTTGGCGAAGGCCACGCCAGCCTCGAAACTGGAGCGCTGGTGGACGCTCCGGGCCTCGATGAAGCCGTGTTCCTTGAGCAGACTCACGAGCGGCGCCATCCCGTGATATCGCAGGCCGCCGGCGTGGATCGGCTCGGGGATGAAGTCCGCACCAAGGGTGTGCATCTTGACCAGCGGGGTCATCCTGCCGGTGTCGCCGAAGTCATAGGCGTAGACGCCACGGGTCAGGCTTGGGGCCGCCTCCGGCTCGACGGCGATGATCCGGTACCTGGCTCCCTCCCGGAAGTTCTGGCCAAGGAATGGGAAGGTCAGGCCGGCAAAATTGGACCCGCCGCCCGTGCAGCCGATGATGATATCGGGCGCTTCGCCGGCCATGGCCATCTGCTCAAGGGCTTCCTGGCCGATGATCGTCTGATGGAGCAGGACATGGTTGAGCACGGACCCGAGTGCGTACTTGGTGTCGTCGCGCGTGGCCGCGTCCTCGACGGCCTCGCTGATGGCCATGCCCAGTGAACCCGGGCTGTCGGGGGTCTCGCTGAGCACCTTGCGACCATAGCTCGTGGTCAGCGACGGGCTGGCCACGACCTCCGCGCCGTAGGTCTCCATGAGGATCCGCCGATACGGCTTCTGGTCGTAGCTCGCCCGGACCATGTAGACCTTGACCTCCAGGCCGAACAAGGCTCCTGCGAAGGCAAGTGCGCTGCCCCACTGTCCCGCGCCGGTCTCCGTGGCCAGGCGCTTGACGCCCTGCTCCTTGTTGTAGAACGCCTGCGGGATCGCGGTATTCGGCTTGTGGCTGCCGGCCGGGCTCACGCCCTCGTACTTGTAGTAGATATGGGCCGGGGTATCCAGCGCCTTCTCCAGGCGATGGGCCCGGTACAGCGGGCTCGGCCGGTAGAGCCGGTAGGCGTCACGAACTGGCTCCGGGATCTCGATCTCCCGCTCGCCACTGACCTCCTGCCCGATGAGCGCCATCGGAAAGAGCGGGGCCAGATCGTCCGGGCCGATCGGCTGGTGGGTCCCCGGGTGGAGCGGTGGAGACGGCGGGACCGGCAGATCGGCGGCGATGTTGTACCAAGCGCGCGGAATCCGCGACTCGTCGAGGACGAACTTCGTCTGGCGGGGATCAGATGGCGCCATGGTTCCTCCGAGGTGACCGCCCGACGAGCGCCGGAAGACGGGACGGGAGCCTAGCGCGCCAGACCTCGGCCGCGCAACCGGCGGAGCCGAACGACCCACGCGCTGGCCGAGGCGGTGAGCGGGGGGATCAGGATCGCCCCGCCGTCGCTTCCCTTGCCGCGGCCGCCCGAGCACGGCCGTTCACCGGGATCGGCACGCTTGTCGTGGCCCGGCGGCGGCGCGCCTTCCTTGGGGCATGGCGGCAAGGCCTTCGCCTTCTCGGCCTTCGCGGGCGGGGCTGGCGCGGGCGTCGACGTCGGCACCGGCGCAGGGGTGGGTTGGATGGTCGGCTGCGGCGTGGGCGTCGCCGGCGGCGGTAGCGTTGGAGCAACGGTAGGCTGCTTTGCCGGCGGGGGCGTCACGGGCAGCGGCGTCGCCGACGTAGGCGACGCCGCTGGCGGGGTCGGAGCGGAGGGGGGCTTCACCGTGGACCTCGGTGTGGGGGCGACGGCAGGCGCCGGAGTTGCCGGACTGACCGTCGGTGGCGGGACTGGCTCGGCCGGCGCGATCGGGATGGTCGACGCGGGCACGGCCGTTGCGGGCGCGACGGTCGTCGGCGATGGCTCGACGGATGACGAAGGCCTGGCGCCGGGGCTTGCGGACGCAGACGCGGCTGACGGCGGGACGGTCGGGCTCGGCGTCGCCGGGGTCACGGCAGTGCCGGCGGCCGAAGGCGAGGGCGTGGAGATGATCGCGACGATCGGGCTGGAGGCTGGCGCCCCGGATGCCTCCGTGCGGCGTTGGAGCTCGAAACCGCCCACACCGAACGCGACCGATACCAGGACGATGTTGACGACGCCCAGCGCAAGGACGAGGCGGGCGCGCTGGCTGGTCGTCACGACGAGGCGGGCGCTCCTGCGGTATGGTCCGGGTGGGTCCTGGGGCGGTGATGATGGTACACGCGGGGTCGGCATTCAGCGCGTGCCATCGAGCGATGCCTCCGTGACAGGGACATATCGAGCGGGCCCGCCACCGGTCAGACTCTCGAAGAGGACGAGCCGATCGATGGCGAAGGGGATGTCCCGATCCCCGAACGCGGCCTTCAGGCGATCGGCGACGAGCGGCCCGGCAGCGATCCCATCCGAGCGAGCCAGGGTCAGGTGCGCGCGGAACGGTCGCCCATCCCGCGGCCAGCCGGCGGCTTCCAGTGCAGCGTCCAGGTCCAGAGCGAGCTGCGCCAGCGCGTCCACCCCGTCCGTCAGGCCGATCCACAGCGTTCGTGGCCGCCCATGCGGCGGGAAGACGCCGGTACCGGCCAATCGACCGGTGGACGGCGCGGTTCGCACGGCGACGGATCGGATCGCGGCGGCGGTCGGCTCGACACGCACCGGAGGCGTGGGACCCAGGAAGCGGAGCGTGAGGTGCAGCCCGTCGAGGCGCACCCATCGGACATCGCGCATGCCCACCGCCAATGGCATGGCCCGCACGTCCTCGACGACGCGGATGATCTCCTCGACGGCCGGCGGCGGCAGCGGGACCGCGATGAACAGGCGCTGGCCCGGCATGCCGGCGAAGGGGTCCACCCAGCGCCCGCGCGCGGTCACCTCGACGGCGCCTGATGGCCCTCAGCGGTCCACAGCTCGCGATCGGTGCGAAGGACCTCAAGCGCGCGGTCCTTGTCACGCCAGCCGACCATCTCGACGGTCTTGTCCTCCAGCGCCTTGTAGGTCTGGAAGAAGTGCTCGATCTCCACGAGGCGGTGCGGGCGGACCTGCTCCAGACGCTCGATGTGTTGCTGGTGGGCGTCGCCGAGGGCGACGCACAGGACCTTGAAGTCGAAGCCTTTCTCGTCACGCATCTCCAGGCCACCGATGGGCCGCGCCCAGACATGGCAGCCCGTGAAGGTGGGCTCGTCGATCACGAGCAGGGCGTCCGTGTGGTCACCGTCACCGGCACGCGTGCCCTCGATGAAGCCGTAGTCGAAGTTGTAGAAGACCGCGCTCGACAGGACGCGGTCCAGGCGATAGACGTGGGCGTCCTCGTCGTACTCGTACTTGTTGCGCGACCCGCGCGGAATCTCGACGACGATCTCGACCACATCGGGAAACGTGCCGGGGCTCTGCATCTCGACAGTGTAGGCCGCGGACCCGGCCGGCGGCTCAGTCGTTGTAGAGGCGTTCCTCGATGAGCTTCTCCTGCACCGTCCGACCGTTCGGGTCGAAGCAGGAGAACTCGAAGTGCTTCTCGAACTCCAGGTCGACGTTGTCCTGGCCCCCACGGTTCTTTTCCACGGAGATCACGACCCAGTCGCGGAAGCGTTGCGCCTGGTATGGGTTGAACTCGATGTTGACCTTGGCGACGATGTGGTACTTCTCGTTGAGGATGAGGATGATGTCCGCTTCGTAGTTGATGGCGGACGACCCGCGCAGGTGGTAGTTGCGGAGGCGGGAAGCCTTGAGGCCCTCCTTGTCCGCGGCCACGATCGCGACCATCGGCACTTCCTCGGACAGGGCGATGTCCTTGAGACCGTTGACGATATAGGTGACCTTCTCGGCCTCGTTCTCGGGCTCCGGGATCTGGGGCACCTTCTGCATGTAGTCGACGAAGACGACGAGGCGCCGATCGCCACTGATGGCACGGTGTTGCTGGACGAGCTTGCGGATGTTGTCGATCGTGCTCGCCGACTGCGAGCCACGAAGCAGGAACAGGTTCTGGCCGTATCGGGCGATGCGGTCCAGCGAGGGTCGGAGGCGTGGGTTGTTGGAGAGCTGCGGGGCGGTCGCGCCCTCGGCCGTCCACGTCCCCAGGATCTCCTTGCGGACATCCTGGATCTTGATCGCGCCCGTCTTGTGGGGCAGGTGTGCGAGCGCCGACTCCATCGCGATGAGCCGGTTCATGAGGTACGCCTCATCGTGCTCGAAGCACAGGTAGAGCACGTTGGCCTGGCCACCGGACGCGATGTTCCGCGCCATCTGGAGGGCCATCGTCGTCTTGCCCGTGCCCTGGGCGCCACCGATGAGCATCATCTCCCCGGCGCGCAGACCGGTACCGATCGTCTTGTCCAGTGGCGTGAACCCGAGCGGCACCGGCTGATATTCGGATAGGTGACCGGTGGTGACACGCTCATTGAGATCGACGAGCACATCCAGCGCCGAGCGCGGCGTCATGCTCCCGTTGTCGGTGTCGAGACGCCAGACCGGCGACTCGGACTGGGCGGCGGAAGGGTCGGTATCGGTGGTCACGCGGTCGGTTCCTCCCCGGAGGCATGCGCTCGTCGCCGCGGTGCGGCGCCCTCGCTAGCGTAGCACCCGCGCTCGCTCGAATCACCCACCCGGACCGCGCAGGTCTGCACCATCGACGGGGGCCACGTCGATCCTCGAGGAGGCACGGGCGTCAGCGTCAGAGCACCGCGATCTCGTCCAGGGTGCGGACGATGGCCCGGATGGAGCCTTCGTAGTTGGCCAGCGACATCCATTCATTCGGCGCATGGGCGTTCTCGTGCGGCTGCGTGAACCCGAGCAGGACCACGGGCAGCCCCAGGACGCGCTCGAAGCTGGCGGCGACCGGGATGGAGCCGCCTTCGCGAGTGTAGACCGGCGGCTGGCCAAAGACCGCCTCCAGTGCCCTTGCCGCCGCCTGTGCGACCGGGTGATCCCGCGGCGTCAGGCTCGGTCGGCCGCCGCCCAGCATCCGGACCGTCACCATCACGCCGGGCGGCGCGATCTCCGCCACGAACGCCTGCAAGCGCTCGAAGATGTCGGTGGGATCCTGGTCCGCGACCAGGCGACAGCTGACCTTGGCGTGGGCGTGCGCCGGGATGATGGTCTTGGCCCCGTCGCCCTGGAAGCCGCCCCAGATGCCGTTGACGTCCAGGGTGGGGCGGGACGCACGACGCTCCAGGGTGCTGTAGCCGACCTCACCGACGAGCGCCGGCACACCCGTCTCGACCCGGTAGGCCTCCTCGTCGAACGGCAGAGCCGCGATCGCGGCACGTTCCTCCTGGGTCAGCGCGACGACCTCGTCGTAGAAGCCCGGGATCCGGATCCGGCCGTCCGGACCCTTGAGCGCGGCGATGATCTGGGCGAGCGCATTTGCCGGATTCTGGACGGCGCCGCCGTAACCGCCGGAATGGAGGTCCACGGGCGAACCCACGACGTCGATCTGGCTATACATCATGCCACGCAGGCTGATCGTGATGGCCGGGATGTTGCCCTCGAAGAAACCCGTGTCGCTGATGATCGCAACGTCGGCTACCAGGCGCTCGCGGTTGTCCTCCAACCACGCCGCCAGGTGGACGGACGAGCTCTCCTCCTCGCCCTCGAACACATACTTCACATTGACCGGGACCGACCCGCGCGTGGACAGCAGAGCGGCCGCAGCCATCACATGGGCATGGACCTGGCCCTTGTCATCGGCGGAACCACGGGCCAGCATCCGGTCACCATCGATCAGCGGCTGGAAGGGCGGCGACGTCCACAGGTCAAGCGGATCCACCGGCTGGACGTCGTAGTGGCCGTAGATGAGGACGGTCTGGGCTCCGCCGGCGTGGAGCCAGTCGCCATAGACGACGGGATGCCCGCCGGTCTCCGCTACCTCCACGTGCTCCAGGCCGGCGTCGCGCAGGGCGGTCGCCAGCCACTCGGCGGCGGCGCGGACGTCCGGGGCATGCTCGGGCAAGGTGGAGATGCTCGGAAATCGCAGAAAGTCCTGGTAGCCGGCCAGGCGGGCCTCGTGGGTCGCGTCGAGATGGTCCTCGATGGACGGGAGCGGGGCGATCGGGTCAGTCATGGCCCCGAGTCTACCGGCGCCGTCCGGGTCCGGTCGGGGGCCTGGAATCCGAACGAGCGGACCGGGGTTATCCGGGCCGCTCGTTCGGGTGGGCGTTGTGCGGTGGTGCCGCTGGTTCAGGCCGGCTGTGGATTGGGTTCCGGGATGGGCTGGCCGGGTCCGACGACGGTCCCGAAGCCGTGGCCTCGGTCCGTGGCCTTGGGCGGCAGGTCCGTGAAGAACTTCTCGAATGCCTCGGCGTCCACGGTCTCTTCCGCGACGAGCTGCTCAGCGAGGGCCACGAGTCGGTCGCGGTGGGCGGTCAGGACCTCCGTCGCCCGATCGTAGGCCTTGTCGATGATGACCCGGACTTCCTGATCGATGGTCCGCGCGACCTCGTCGCTGTAGTCGCGCTGCTCACCCATGGAACGGCCGAGGAAGATCATCTCGTCGCGCTTCCCGAAGGAGAGCGGACCGAGCTTGTCGCTCATGCCGAACTCGGTGACCATCCGGCGCGCGAGACCGGTCGCCTTCTCGATATCGTTGCTGGCGCCCGTCGTCGTGTCACCGAAGATCATCCGCTCCGCCACGTTGCCGGCGAGCAGACCCGCGATCTTGTCCTCGAACTCGGTCTTGGACTGGAGGTATCGGTCCTCCTGGGGCAGGGCCATCGTGTAGCCGAGGGCCATGCCCCGGCTGATGATCGTGACCTTGGACACCGGATCGCACTTGGGCAGGATGCGCTGGACGATGGCGTGCCCGCCCTCGTGGTAGGCGATGATCGCCTTCTCCGCGTCGCTGATGACCCGCGACTTGCGCTCCGGGCCGGCGATGATCCGCTCCAGGGCCTCCTGGAACTCGGACATGCCGATGACCTTCTTGTTGCGCCGCGCGGACAGGATCGCGGCCTCGTTGACGAGGTTGGCGAGGTCGGCACCGGAGAACCCGGGCGACTGCTTGGCCACGCCTTCGACATCGACGCCCTTGTCAAGCGGCTTGCCCTTGGTGTGCACGCGCAGGATCTCTGCCCGCCCCTTCATGTCCGGGCGGTCCAGGATGACCTGCCGATCGAACCGGCCCGGGCGCAGGAGCGCCGGGTCCAGCACGTCCGGACGGTTCGTGGCGGCGACGACGATGACGTTGGTGTTGGTGTCGAAGCCGTCCATCTCCACGAGGATCTGGTTGAGCGTCTGCTCGCGCTCGTCGTGGCTGCCACCCAGCCCCGCGCCACGCTGGCGACCGACCGCGTCGATCTCGTCGACGAAGACGATGCACGGGCTGTTGCGCTTGGCCTGGTCGAACAGGTCGCGGACGCGCGACGCCCCGACGCCGACGAACATCTCGACGAACTCGGAGCCGGAGATGCTGAAGAACGGGACGCCGGCCTCACCGGCGACCGCGCGAGCCATCAGGGTCTTGCCCGTACCTGGAGGGCCCACCAGCAGGACCCCACGCGGGATGCGCGCACCGAGCGAGTTGAACTTTTCCGGGAACTTCAGGAACTCGACGACCTCCTGGAGTTCCATCTTGGCCTCGTCCACCCCGGCCACGTCGTTGAAGGTGACCACGGTCTTGTTGCCCAGGAACATCCGGGCGCGGCTCTTGCCGAACGACATGGCCTGGTTGTTGGTGCCCTGGGCCTGGCGCATCATGAAGAAGATGAACCCGCCGATGATCAGCAACGGCAGCACGGCCGTGAGGAGCAGGCCCAGCCAGGACGTGTCCGGTGCCGGCTGCGCCTCGACCACGACCTTCGAGGGGTCCTGGTTCCCGCGCGTGGAGGCGGCCCGGACGTCACCGTAGACATCTGTCAAAACCGTCGGGACGATGACCGTGTAGCTGGTGGTGCTGCCGTCCTTGGTGACCGTCAGGGTCGTGCCCTGCTGGACGACCTTGTTCACCTGACCGGCCGAGACCTCGTTGAGGAACTGGGAGTAGGCCGTCGTCTGGGCCGGCGTGTTTGTCGAGAGCCAGGTGAACAGCAGCGCAGCGGTGCCGACCACCAGGACCAGCATGACGATGCCGTTCCGGAAGAATTTCGGGTTCAAGAGGAAGCCTCCGGTTGAGCCGGCGACGACCGTGCGCCGCCGAGTCCAGCGAGTATAGCGTCGGGCCGATCCGAGGCCCCCTGACGGACGTCCCCCCGTCGTCCATCCCTACGGACGCGCCAGCGCCACGGATGGCCACGCGCTTGAACATGAAGGAATCGAAACGACGCACCCGGGTGGGCGGGTCGGTCGATCGAAGCGTGTCGGTGTCGGCGATGTTGGTAGCAGGGACAGGATTCGAACCTGTGACCTAGCGATTATGAGCCGCTTGCTCTGCCACTGAGCTACCCTGCCACGGCCGCGGATTCTACCGTGAACCGCGACCGGGCGCTTGGCTCCGGGCTACCCCGGCTGGCCCGCGAACGTGTCGCAGTCGCCGGCCTTTCCGCTCCGGAACCCGGTCGTGAGCCACTGCACCCGCTGCTCCGCGGAGCCATGCGTCCACGCCTCGGGATCCACCCGTCCGCTGGTCTTCTCCTGGATCCGATCATCGCCGACGGCCTGGGCCGCGCTGATCGCCTCCTCCAGATCGCCGGCCTCAAGATCGGAGGCTGCCGAGTACATCCAGACGCCGGCCAGGCAATCTGCCTGCAGTTCCTGGAGCACAGATAGCTCGTTCTGTCGTGAAGGGTCCTGCTGGGCCTGCTGCTGGACCGAGTCGCTGACCCCGGTGACGGTCTGGATGTGGTGGCCGAACTCGTGCGCGATGACGTAGGCGATGGCGAGGTCGCCGCCCTGGGCACCGAACCGCGACTGGAGCTCATCGAAGAAGCCGAGCTCCAGGTAGACCTTCTGGTCCGCCGGGCAATAGAACGGCCCCGTCGCTGCCGACGCCGGGCCGCAGCCGGATGACGTACCAGCGCTATCGAACAACACGAGCCTGGTCTCCGGATAGTCCTTGCCGGAGGCACTGAATGTGTCGCCCCAGAATGCCTGGATGCTCGCGACCGTGGCGGCGACGAACTGGTCCGTATCGTTCTGTGGGTTGAGGGTGCCACCGGGTTGCGCGGCTCCACCGGACAGATCCCCCAGGCCGCTGCCGCCGCCGCCCAGGACTCCGCTGACCAGCAGGAACAGGACGACGGAGATGATCAGGCCACCGATGCCGCCGCCGGCCTTGCCACCGGGGATCGGGAACGGCAAGCCGCCACCACCCCCGCCGCTGCGACCGAGCATCCCGCCGAGTCCGCCCCCGCCCTGACCTCGGCGATCCTCGATCTGATCAAACCCGGTATTGCGCTTCCACTTCATGGTCGTCTCGGCCCTCTTGAACACACTGGGGCAAGAGCGTACTTCCCGCGCCCGGGCTGACCGCATCGCACCCGCCCGCCCGCACCTTGCACCTGTGTGACGAGGTCAGACGATCTCGTGGGGTCGGCCCGTCGCGACATCGTGGCGTGACCGTCGACGCATGGGTCGTTCGGCCTGGCGATCGTCCGACGCGCAGCGTGCCCTAGCATAGGCTCAGGATCACGCCCCTTCGGGCCCCATCGACCCCCTCCCCCCCGCTTGCCATAGGTGCACGCTTGATCAGCGATGTCGTCTTCGACAACCTGAGCTCACCGCCGATCCTGTTCTTCCTGCTCGGCCTGCTCGCGACGGTCATCCGCTCGGATCTGGTCTTTCCGGAAGGACTCGGCAAGGCGATCGGCGTCTATCTGCTCATCGCCATCGGGTTCAAGGGCGGTTCCGCGCTGGCCGAAGCGGGCCTGACCACGGACCTTGCCCTCGCGGTCATCGCTGCGCTCGCCCTGGCCGTGACAACCCCGCTGATCGCCTTCGCCCTCCTGCGGCGGATATCGACCCTGTCGATCCTCGACGCCGCGACCGTGGCCGCCCATTACGGCTCCGCGAGCCTCGTCACCTTCCTCGCGGCCTCCTCATTCCTCGCGGCCCGGGGCCTCACCCCCGAGCCGTATCTCGTCACGCTCCTGGCGGTCATGGAGTCCCCGGCCATCGTCATCGGGATGCTGCTGGCCCGTCGATCCGCACTCGAGCCGCGTCCTGGGCACGGCCTGCATGAGGCGGTGACCAACGGGAGTGTCGTGCTCCTGTTGGGGTCGGCGACGATCGGCTACGTGACGGGCCCGGCTGGTGCCGGCGAACTGAACGGGTTCCTGGTCGAGCCGTTCACCGGGATCCTGGCCCTGTTCCTGCTCGACATGGGACTTCTCGCCGGCCGACGGATCCGCGACTCCCACCACCTACCTGGGCCGCTCGTCGCGTTTGCCGTGGCGATGCCGGTGATCGGCGGCACCCTGGGCCTCGGTGCCGGGCTGCTTCTCGGGCTGTCAGTCCCCGGCACCACCCTCCTGGCGACCCTCGCGGCCAGCGCGTCCTATATCGTCGCTCCGGCGGCATTCCGTCATGCCTACCCAAAATCAGACACGTCCCTCGCGGTCACCCTGGCCCTGGGCGTGACGTTCCCGTTCAATCTCATCCTCGGCATCCCCGCCTACTGGAGCGTCGCTGCGCTGCTTGCCGGTCCCCCCCTCGGGTGAGCGGCACCCACCCTGATCTCGACGGCCACGTCGGACGGCGACCCTACGTGGCCTTCCCGCTACCGTAGCGGTCGATCAGTTCGCCGATGGTCAGCTGCCCGAACGTGCGCTGTTCCTTCCGGCGCGAGACCGGGCCCGGCGCGTGCGCAGTTTCTGGGGCGGCGGTCAGTCGGACGGGCCGAACAGGACGGTCAGCCAGCGTTCCAGCGGGGAAACGTCGTCCAGCCCGGCACCGACCCGGACCGCGGCTGAACCCGGAGCGTCATCGGGCAGGGCTGGTGCATCGGCCGCGAGGCTGAACGGGATCTCCTGATCCGAACCCATCCCGTAGCCTCGAGCCTGCTGGACCACGTAGCGTTCTCGGGCGATCAGTTCAAGCTCGCGCTCCAGTGCCGCAACGTGGCCCTGGCGGGCCACGTTGCCCTGGGTGATCTCGTCGGCGCGGGTCGTCGCGGCGGATGCCTCACCGACCTGGCGGGTGAAGACGATGATGATCCAGGCTGCCAGCACCCCACCGACGAGGCCCGCCATCCGCCGTCGGGTGATGCCGGCGATGGGCAGAGCCGCGAGATCGGGGGCGAGCGGCGGACGCGGTCCGTCGACCGTGACGCCGAACGAGCGGGCTTCGGGATCACCGAGCTTCGCCTCGGGATCGTCAGGGGTGGCGTCGACCGGGGATGGGGAGAACCAGCGGAACATCGGGGCGAGAGTAGCTACCCGTAGCTGCCGTGTCAAACACGATCGACACGAGATCGCCGGCGGAGATGACACACAACCTGTCACACCTGTACCGAACGGTACCGCTAGACTGCTGCCTATTCCGAACATCTGTTCGGTCCTGTCCGGGGTCCCGCCAATGCGCACCTACGCCCCTGCCGATGCCGCCACGGTCATGTCCCGCCTGCTCGCGGAGCCATCGCTCGCCCGCGGGGTCGTCCACCACGCCGTGCTCCCGCCGCACGCGGCCGACTACGCCCCCATGTCGACGTGGCTGGACGAGCGGATCGTCGCTGGCCTGGCGAGCCGGGGCATCCACCAGCTGTATACGCATCAGGCGGAGGCGATCGAGGCCGTCCATCGCGGCGAGGATGTCGTGGTCGTCACCCCGACGGCATCCGGCAAGACCCTGTGCTACGCCCTGCCGACGCTCCAGGCCATCGCCCAGGATCCCGCCGCGCGGGCGCTGTTCCTGTTCCCGACCAAGGCCCTCGGCCAGGACCAGGTGACGGAGTTCGGGGCCCTGGCGGCGTCGGCCGGGCTGTCGATCGTCACGTCCACCTATGACGGCGACACGCCAGCGCCCATCCGCTCCGCGATCCGGACGGCCGGACAGGTGGTGGTCACGAACCCGGACATGCTCCACGCGGCGATCCTGCCCCACCACACGAAGTGGTTCCAGCTGTTCGAGCAACTCAGGATCATCGTCATCGACGAGCTGCACACCTACCGGGGGGTATTCGGCGGGCACGTCGCGAACGTCCTGCGTCGATTGCTTCGGATCTGCGCCCACTACGGCAGCCGGCCGATCATCGTGTGCTGCTCGGCGACCATCGGCAATCCAGCGGAACTGGCCAGCACCCTGACCGGTCGAGGGGTCCGGCTGGTGGATCGCAACGGCGCCCCGGCCGGCGAGCGCCACGTTCTCCTCGTGGATCCACCCGTCGTGGAGCCGGCCAGTGGGGCTCGCGGGTCAGCCGTGACCCTCGCCCAGCGCTGGGCCCTGCCCTTCCTGCGGGCGGGGCGCCAGACGATCGTGTTCGGTCGCTCGCGGGTCGCCGTGGAACTGCTCCTGACCGGTCTTCGGGAGTCCCTCCGCGAGGGGCATGGGCCGCGCACCAGGATCCGCGGGTATCGCGGCGGCTATCTGCCCACGGAGCGCCGAGCCATCGAGCGTGGCCTGCGCGACGGCGAGATCCTGGGGGTCGTCGCCACGAACGCGCTGGAGCTGGGGGTCGACATCGGGCGGCTGGACGTGGCCGTCCTCGCCGGCTACCCGGGCTCGGTAGCGGCCACCTGGCAGCAGTTCGGTCGGGCGGGACGGCGCCAGGGCACGAGCGTGGCCGTCCTCGTGGCGTCTGGTGCGCCCGTGGATCAGTACGTCATCCACCACCCGGAGTTCCTGCTGGAGGGCACGCCGGAGGAGGCGCGCCTGGACCCGGACAACCTCCACGTCCTCCTCGCCCATCTGCGCGCGGCGACATTCGAGCTGCCCTTCGAGCCGGGCGAGATATTCGGGCCCGGACCCGCGGACGACCTCCTGGCCTTCCTCGGCGAGGACGGTCATGTCCGCCAGGCGGACGACGGTCGGTGGTACTGGTCCAGCGAGAATTTCCCGGCGTCGGAGATCTCGCTGCGCACGGCTGCGCCGGAGAACGTGGTCATCATCGACACGAGCCTGGATCGTCCGCGGGTCCTCGGCGAGGTGGACCTGTTCAGCGCCCAGGTCCTGGTCCACGAACGTGCTATCTACCTCCACGAATCGATCCAGTACTACGTTGACCGCCTGGCCTGGGGCGAGCGCAAGGCGTATGTCCACCGGGTGGATGTGGATCACTACACGTACGCCAACCGCGCGGTCACGCTGAAGCCCCTGGAGATCTTCGCGGAGGCTCAAGCCACCGGGGGTCAGCGGGTCCACGGCGAGGTCATGGTCGCGAGTCTCGTGACCCTGTTCAAGAAGCTCAAGTTCCTGACCGACGAGAACGTCGGTTGGGGGCCCATCGACCTGCCGGAGCTTGAGCTCCAGACCACCGCGTACTGGCTGACAGCGGAGCGAGCTCGCGATCACTGGCGCCGGAATGAGCTCGACATCGCCCTGGTCGGTGTGGGTCGAGCCATCCAGACCATCGCGTCAGTCCTCTTGATGGGCGATCCCCGGGACCTCGGACTCGTGACCCAGGTGCGCTCACCCCATGCGGAGCAGCCAACGATCTACCTGTACGAGTCGGTCCCGGGTGGCATCGGGCTCGCCGAGCGGCTCTGGCAGCGTCACGACGAGCTGATCGATGGCGCAGCGGATCTGATCGCCGCCTGCGGCTGCGTGGGCGGCTGCCCGTCCTGCACGGGACCACGCCTGGAGCCTGGCGTCGATGCCCGGGGCCTCGCCCTGCGCTTGCTCGGCGAGCTTGGCGCCCGCGTTCCCGCCGCCGCCGCTGGACAGCGGGGATGACCATCGTGACGACCGCGCCCACGGACCTGGCCCGGCGCCTGGAACGCTTTCGAGCCGCCCGCGCGGATCCGGGGGGTGCCGACGATCCCCTGCCCCACCGACGGATCGCCGCGGCCGAACTCGCTGAGCGGCTTGCCACGACACTCGATGGCGAGGTCGTCGAGACCCGGACGGGTCGCTTCGTGCGTGTCGAGGGGCGGTCCACGGAGCTGCCGGTCGATCGGGCGCGTCTGGCCGGTCTGCCCGGCCACCCGCCGTCGGATCGGCCGCTGGTCTGCCTTGACACGGAGACCACCGGGCTGGCGACCGCCGCGGGCACAGTGGCCTTCCTCATCGGCCTGGGCTGGTGGGATGGGCCGGCCTTCCGACAGGTCCAGCTCCTCCTGCCGGACCATGGCGAGGAGGCGGCCCTGCTGGACGAGCTGGCTCGTCACCTCCCGCCGGATGCCTGGCTGGTCACCTACAACGGCCGCGGGTTCGACTGGCCGCTGCTCGTGACGCGCTACCGCCTCGCTCGGCGGGCGGCGCCCGTCCACGATGGCCACCTGGACCTGCTGCCGGTCGTCCGGCGGGTCTTCCGTCACCGGATGGATGATGCGCGACTGCGGACCGTGGAACGGACGTTGCTCGGGGTGATCCGCCACGATGATGTGGACGGCTGGGAGATCCCCGGTCGCTACCTCGGGTTCCTGCGCGGCGGACCGGCGCAGCCACTGGCCGCCGTCGTCCGCCACAACGATGAGGATGTGCGCTCGCTGGCCCGGCTCATCGTCATGCTCGACGCCGGGTATGCGTCGGCGGACGGACGGCGCAGCGCGCCCTCCGGAGATCTTGCCGGGCTGGCACGAGCGTTCGTCCGGGCGCGCCGACCGGAAGCGGCGCTGGCGTGCCTTGATGAGGTCCTGGCACGCGACGAGGAGCGCGAACCGGTGTCGGAGTGGGTCACTCCGGACGCGGGGCAGGCGTCCGCGGACGAGGACCCCGATGGCAACAGCGGAGCGGTCCCATGGTGGTCGCCACGGGCTCGACCACACTTCGGTGGACGACCTCGCCCGGCCGCGGACCGGGTGGTGGGCTGGGATCGCCGGCTCGCCGCCGCCACACCATGGGATCGCCAGCGCATCGCGACGGATCGTGCCCATCTCCTGCGCCGTCTCGGTCGCACCTCGGACGCGGAGCAGGCATGGGCTGCGCTGGCGGTCGGACCCGGCCGGACGGCGATCGTGGCAAGCATCGAACTGGCCAAATTGCACGAGCACAAACTCGGACGGCCGGATCTCGCGCTCGGGTCAGCGCTGCGCGGGCGTGCCCTGGCGGAGCGGCGCCGTCAGCTCGGGATGCCGGAACCGGCCCTTGAGGCGGACCTCCGGTCGCGCCTCGTCAGGCTTCGTCGCCGGACCGCCGGGTCAACCCTCGGCTGACGGCGCAACGACGGCCGGCGGGGCGTCGAACGGGGCCACGAATCGTCGGGCGTGGTCACGGGCGGCCCGCGCCAGCACTGCAGCGAGGTCCGGGACCCCGGCAAGGCCCACCCCTTCCACGGCGAGGGAGCCGGCTGCCGCCGCGAAATGGAGGGCCGCTCCCCGGCGGTGCGGAGCAGGGCCCAGGAGGTCCGGCCGGATCGTGGCCGCCAGGAGCGCCGCCAGAAAGGTGTCGCCGGCGCCGGTCGGGTCGATCTCCGGTTCGCCCGGCGTCGGCAGGTAGCGGACCAGCCGACGGACGGGACCGTCGCCGGTGCCCACCTCCAGCATCAGCCCGCCTTCGATGCCCCGGGTCAGCAGGAGCCGAGCGCCTGCCTTCAAGAAGATCGCGAGGTCCCCTGGAGTCGTCGCAGACGGCACGTCCTGATGACTCACGCCGACGAGGTCCGCCCGGCGAAGCAGCGCGCGTTCACTCGGCATGCGCTGTGTCACGGCGTGTCCCGGTCGGAGGGTTCGCAGCATTCCCTGCCAGGCCACCCCCACGACGGCCGCGACGTCGGGGACGGCCGCCCAGTCATCGCCAAGCTCGTCCGCGACCGGCGCCAGCGTCCATGCCCTCGCACGCCGCCATGCCGGCGGCAGCGCGACCGCGGGCATCGGCACGCCCACCGCCACCGACGTCTGCACCCGGCCCATGGGACCTTCGACGTTGCGGAAGACGGGCCCTTCCGCCAGCGCAACGACGAGAAGCTCCACGCCGGCCTCGCGAAGCCGGTCCAGTTCCGTCGCGGTCGACGCCTCGGCATCAAGCCCGATCACGGCGCCCGTGGCGAGGCCGAGGCGTGCCGTCGTGAGCGCCGCATAGCTCACCCCGCCGCCCAGCCGCCAGCCCCGCGGATCGTCATCCGCGAGATCGCGGGTCGCCGCGCCGGCATGGACGACCTCTACCTCCGGCCGACCCATCGCACCTCCCGACGTATACTCCGCGCCCACCAGGAACCGATGGAGCGGCCGTGTTCTTTTACGAACTGCATGAGGGCGACGCGGAGGTCTTCGCGGACGTCGTGGTCATCAGCGAATCCGAGTGGGAGCCCCAGGAATTCTTCGAGCTCGTGCAGCGGGTGCGGCACGATCTTCGGGATACGTATGAGCACGATACGCTCAGCGAGTCCATCGCCATGGTCCTGGAACGCGACCATGGCTTCATCGTGGTCAGCGACGATCGCCTCATCGCGGCCGTCAACGTCTCCACCGAGGAGAGCCAGAATTTCCTGGCCGACCTTGGCGTGGATGACGAAGACGATGAAGATGACGACGATGACGAGAACGAGGAAGAAGGCGGCGATCAACTGTCCGGCGACTTCAAGACGATCCTGGCCAAATTCGACCCGGACGACACCGCTCGTCTGAACTGAGTCCAAGACTCACGCGAGTCCACGCTCGCGGTCGTGCGCTGCCAGCCGGTGCTCAGCGACTGAACAGGATCTCCAGGACATCGCCGTCCCTGACCCGATACGTCTTGCCTTCCGATCGGAGGCGCCCTGCCTTCCTCGCCTCGGCCATCGACCCGAGGGCCAGCAGATCCTCGTAGGCGACGGTCTCCGCACGGATGAAACCCTTGGCCAGGTCCGTGTGGATGGCACCCGCCGCATCCACGGCATGCGAGCCATCCGGGATCGGCCAGGCGCGAACCTCGTCGGGGCCGGCGGTCAGGAACGAGACGAGACCAAGGAGCTGGTAGGACAGGGCGATGACCCGATCCAGGCCTGACTCGGTGATCCCCAGTTCCTCCATGAACACCGCAGCCTCGTCAGGCTGCAACTCGCCCAACTCCATCTCGATCTTGGCCGACAGGGCGGCCACGAGCGCGTGCTGGTGCGGGTAGCCTGCGCCGATCCGATCCACCAGTGCGGGCGACCCGGCGAGATCGCCCTCGCCGACATTGAGCAGGACGAGGACGGGCTTCTCGGTCAGGAACCGAAAGCCGCGGATGGCCTTCGCCTCGTCCGCGTCCAGCCCCAGGTCGCGGATCGGCGTGCCGGCCTCCAGGCCCCCATGGATACGTCGCAGGACCACCTCTTCGCGCTCAGCCGCCTCGCGCTCGGCGGGGGTGCCGTGTCGACCGCTGCCCTTGAGCCGCTCCAGGCGGCGCTCGGTCATGGCCAGGTCGGCGATGAGGAATTCGAGATCGAGTTGCTCAAGGTCCCGCGCCGGGTCGACGCTGCCCGCCGGGTGCGGATGGGCCGGGTCCTCGAACGCGCGGACCACGTGGAGCAGCGCATCCGAGTCACGCAGCCGCGCAAGGTGGTCGGCCGGCAGCTCCTCCGTCCCGACTCGACCCTCCGAGGACGCGGGCGGGGCCGGCAGGTCCACGTAGGTGACGTCGGCGTGGACGACCTTCCTGGGCTTGAAGATCTCCGCCAGGCGGTCAAGGCGCACGTCCGGGACCTTGACCACGCCCACGTTGAGCGTCACGCCACCGTACCCACCGGTCTCGGCATGGCCACGGGTCAGGGTATTGAAGACGGTCGTCTTGCCGTTCCCGGCCAGTCCGACGATGGCGATCTGCATGGGCCCGATCGTAGCCGGGACGGCGCCGCCGTGCGACCATCGCCAGCGCCGGGACGACGGCGGTCAGTACCCGGCGGCGGGATCGACCACGTTGAGCAGCGGCTCGCCCGCAGCAAACAGGCGCAGGTTGTCGCAGAACAACTCCACGCTGCGATCCAGGACCCGGCCGCTTGACCAGGCCGTGTGCGGCGTGACGATGACATTGGCCAGGTCGTAGAAGGCCGAGGTCGGCGGCAACGGCTCCTCGCGGAACGTGTCCAGGACGGCTCCCCCGAGCGGCCCCTCTCGAAGCGCACGAAGCAGCGCCCGCTCGTCGATCAGGCGGCCCCGGGCAACGTTGATCAGCCACGCCCCGGGCTTGACCATGGCCAGCGTCTGGTCGTTGATCATGTCCTGGGTCTCGGGCGTGAGCGGCGCGGCCAGCACGATGAAATCGGACTCGCCCAGGAGTTCCGGCAGGGTCTCCGGTCCGCCCACCCGGTCGAGCATGACTTCGCCGAACGAGCGCTCGTCGTCCGCGCCGCCATCCGCCGGGTCGACTCGGGCGCCGGTCTCGTTCGGTCGCCGACGGACGGCCACGACCCGGCAGCCGAACGCGCTGGCGAGCGCCCCCACCGCGCGCCCGATGGAGCCGAGACCGACGATCCCCACCGTCACATCGCGGAGCTCCGCGCCCTCCAGGGGCTGCCAGGTGCGCTCGCGTTGCAGTTCCAGGAGTTGGGGCAGCCGGCGACTGACCGACAGGATCATCATCAGTACGTATTCCGCGATGGGCCGGCTGAAGACCCCGCGGGCATTCGTGACGACGAGCCCGCGCTCGAGCGCCGCCGGCGTCAACGCGCGTTCCACTCCGGAGGTCGCCGAGTGGACCCAGGCCAGGTGTGGTGCCCGGACCAGCAGCCGGTCGAAGGCCTCCGACGACAGCCAGCCGCGGAGCATCACCTCCACGTCATCCAGCGGGCCATCCGCCAGTCCTTCCACGGACACCGTCACGAGCCGAGCGCCGGGAGCCGCCGCGCGGATCCGCTCCAGGTCACGGGCTCGGTAGCGCGCCGACAGGATGGGACTGAGGGCGATGGCTGTCGGGGCACCGCCGGGACCGCGCCCCGGCCGTCGAGCACTCCGACCGAGCCCGGTCTGGCGCGGACCGGGTGGGCTTCCGGGCGGTCGGCTGCCGGCGTCGGTCACGACCCAACCTCCGGCCGTTGGGCCAGGCTGCCGTCCAGGACCCGCGCCATCCAGCGGTCGGGAGCCTCGATCTCGCCATCGCGCGGGAGCGACTCGGGTCCATCCCAGAGGTGGCTCAGGGCATCGCGGCCGCGCGCGTCGGCGATCGCCCGGACGAACGCCTCGCCCTTCTTGTACTGCTCCATCTTCAGGTCCATGCCGGTCAGCCGAAGCATCGATCGCTCGAACGCGGTCCGCTTGTTGCGGCGCTCATGGAACCGGGCGCTGATCCGCTCGACATCTGGCACGAGATCCTTGCCCACTTCGTCCATGACGTAGTCGCAGAATCCCTCCAGCAGACTCATCACGGCCTGGGTCTCGCGGAACAGGCGCCGTTGCTCCTCGCCCATGAGCCGCTCCATCCAGTGCTCGCCGCCGTTCTCGCCCCGGAGCGCGCGGCCCAGGCCGCGAAGGGCCTCGCGACCCATGCCCTGCACATCGCTCCCGAACAACGACATCTGGCGCTCCAGACGGGACGCGAGGTAGGGCCGCAGCCAGGGATGCGCCTCGAACTCGAACGCGTGGGTCGTCTCGTGGAGCGCGATCCAGGTCCGGAACGGCTCGAGCGGGAGTCCCAGCGATGTCGCGGTCTGACGGATGTTCTCCTCGACGAACAGCAGTCGGCCGGGCGTCGACTCGGCGGACAGCAGCGCCAGGTCGTACTGGCCCAGCACCCGCTGGCCCATGAATCCCAGCAGGAAACCGAGCTGGCGGGTGGTCACCCAACGGTTGGCCAGGGCCATCGTGGCCTTGGCCAGACCGCCCCCGACCGGGACGACCTGGTCGAGCAGGTCCGATTCCAGGCGACCGATGAGCGCGGCGAAGGCAGCCGTGTTGGCCTCCACCCAGCCAGCCCGATCGACGACTCCGGAACGTTCGACGACGCCCGGCAATGGTGTTCCGAGCGCAGCCGCAAGGGCCGGCACGATCCGGTCCATGGCAGCCTGGTAGGCGGGCCCCGCCGCCCGCAGGTCCGCGGCGCTCAGGCGCCCCGGCGCGGCGGCCAGGCGAGCGACCGCGATCCGTTCGACGCCCGGCCAGTCGACCAGCCCGGTGCGGGCCTGGTGCTCCATCCGCCGGCCGACGACGGTCGCCGCGGCCCCGATCGCGGACCCGAGGAGGATCCCGGCTTGCCAGGCGCGGTCGTCGCGCCACGACCCGCCGCTGCGACCGTCGCGCCGCCCACTCATCGCCCGACCTCTCCGAGTTCCCGGAGTTCCCTGAGTTCCCGGAGTCCGATCGACTCGGTCTCAGGGAGATGCGTGCCGAAGAGCCGGACTGCTACGTCGTGGAACAGCCCGGCGTCGCCGGTGGTGAACTGCCGATGGACGGCCGGCGCCGGTACTTCATCGTAGCGCTCATGCCCGGCCAGGCCCGCATCGGCGGCCGTACCGCGGGTGGTACCCGGCGCCTCCAGCCCATTCACGACGAGCAACTCCGCCAGCGCCGACGCGGTCGCGGTCGCCGAGTCCACGATCGCCACCCGGTCACCGACCGCCGCGGCGATGAGCGGTCGGAGGAGCGGGTAGTGAGTGCACCCGAGGAGGAGCGTGTCGATGCTCGCGCCGGGCGGCCGCGGAAAGATCGATTCACCGTCGCTGTCGCGCTCGCCCAGGAGCGGCGCGAGGGCCGCGGCGACGGCCGCCTCTGCCTCCGGGCCGGAGAGGATCCCGGCCTCCACCATCGGGACGAGCGTCGGGGTCGCGTGCTCGTAGACCTGGATCGCGGGGTTCTCGTCCTTGATCGACGCGAAGTAGGCATGCGATCGGACCGTCGCCGGCGTGGCGATGACCCCCACCCGCCTGTTCCTCGTGGACAGGGCCGCGGCCGATGCGCCCGGCCGGATGACCCCCAGGACCGGCAGGGCGTAGCGCCGCCGGAAGGCGCCGATCCCGACCGCAGTGGACGTGTTGCAGGCCACGACGAGGGCCTTGACGTCACGCTCCACGAGAGCATCGAGCGATTGCGTGGAGAACGCGAGGACCTCATCGTCGGTGCGTGGGCCGTAGGGGGCACGAGCGTTATCGCCAAGGTAGACGGTCGATTCGTGTGGGGATCGACGGATGATCTCGCGCAGGACCGTCAGGCCGCCGACCCCGGAGTCGAAGACGCCGATCGGTCGCGGGTCGGACACGAGCCGGGCTAGCGGCGCCCGGCCGCGGCCGGGACGCGGGCCGTCCCGAGCAGTTCGCTGGCAACCCGGGCGAGATCGCGGCTGACCTCGGCGGCTGGATCGGCCAGGACGAAGGGCACGCCCTCGTTGTTGGAACGGACGACGAGGTGGCCGTCCGAGACGACCCGGTGCTCGGGGATGCGGCCCAGGGCGCGATGGAGGTCCTCCGGGTCGATGCCGCCCGGGCTGTCCGCTCGGTTCACGAGGTAACGCACCTTGGACGCCGGGTACCCGATGGAGCGGAACGTGTCGGCCATCGCGATCGTGTTGTGGATGGTCGTGGAGTCGTACGTGACGATCTCCAGGATCGTGTCGCTGGCGTCCAGGAAGGCGAGATTGACGTCGTTGATGAAGCTCGACATATCGATCACGATCGCCTCGTAGACGCGGCGCAGGAGCGACAGGATCTTGTCCACGTCACGCGGCGTGACCATCTCGGCCATCTCGATACGCGGCGGCGCCAACAGGATGTCGATGCCCGACGGATCGCGCCACAGGACGTCCGCCAGGTCCGATTCGGCGATCCGGTCCGTGGGCAGGTCCAGGATGGATGGGGCGTCCACGGGCACCTTGAGCAGCGAGCGCAGGTCGCCGAACTGCAGGCTGCCGTCGATCAGCACGGTGCGCTGCTCCTGCTGGCCAAGGGCGACCGCCAGATTGAAGGCGATGGTGGTCTTGCCGACCCCGCCCTTTGGCGCGAAGACGGCCAGCACCCGGGTGGTACCCACATCGGAGGTGGCCGCAAACTCCTTGCGCACACCGGAGATGCGATTCATCAGGTCGAATCCGGAGAACGGCATGGTCAGGACGCCATGCACCCCGGCCGCCGGCTCGATCTCCACTGGATTCTGGGGCACGGTCAGGACGATGACCGGCACCTTGAGGCCCGATGCATGGATCTGCTCCACGAGCTTGGGGCCCTTGATCCGGCCCTGGAGCAGCGCGTCGACAAGCACCACATCCGGTCGCAGCTGACCGATCTGGGCGAGCGCCTTGCTGCCATCGGTCAGGACGTCCAGCACCTTGACGTGCGACTGCGCATTGAGGAGGCCGCGGATGTATTGCGCGACCTGTGGCACGTCCTCGACGATCAGGAGGCGCGTCTGTTCGCTGCTGCCGGAAGAACCTGACATGGGTCTGGACGATACCACGGGCCCGGAGCCGCGGGCCGACCCGGCGCGGAAGGCCTGGAAGCGCGATCGGTCAGGGCTTGACGGCGATGATCACGGCCCGCTCCGAGCCCGGTCCCAGCGCATCCAGGTCGTACCCGCCGGCAACGAGTTCCACGTGCAGACCGGCGTCCTCGGCAAAGCCCGCCAGCTCGTCGGCAGCGATGAGTCGGAGTCGATCGCGGCGCACCCAGCGCGCGGGCGGCTCGCCCTGCGGGCCTTCCTCGTAGATGGTCGTGAGGGTCACGATGCCGGTCGCGGCGTCGTGCTGGGCGGATCCGGCCTTGGTCACGAGGTGGCCCGTCTCGGGGTCGGTCCGCGGCCACTCCAGGATCACTCGCCCGTCGAAGCGGGCAAGGTCGTCGGCATCCGGCAACCAGACGTCGACGGCGGCGAGGCCGCCCGGGGTGAGGTGCGCGGCGAGGGTCACAAAGGCCTCCCGCTGGGTGCTCCGGCGGGCCAGGAGCATGATCGAGTTGAGGGCGATCAAGGCCAGTCCATAGCTGCCCGCGCCGGGCAGGTGCAGGCCCAGCAGGTCCGCCTCGACGAAGCGCAGCTGGTCCTCCGTCAACGCGGCAGCCAGCGCCCGCGACCGGCCACGCGCGATCATCTCGGGATCCAGGTCCACGGCTGTGACGGGGTGGCCTGCTGCGGCGAGCGGCACGGCGAGACGGCCGCTGCCGGCGGCCAGCTCCAGGACGGTGCCGCCCGCCCGGTCGGCCAGGGCCAGGTACAGGTCGAGGTCGCCCGGGTCGTCCTGGAGGTCCAGGTCGTACAGCCGGGCCAGCGCCGCGGCCGTCGCCGTGTCGGGTCGGTCGAACCCGTCGGGTCGGTCGAACATGGGTCGCGCCCTAGCCCGAATGCCCGTGCCGAGCGGACTGACCGACCGGGAAGCGGCCGGGCTCCGCGGTCACGCCGACCCAGCGGCTGGAGGTCCCGTCGCGACGGCGCACGGCCATCGCGCTGATCGCCTCCAACGCTGCCCGATTGGCGGCCATCGCGGTCGTCTCCGCGTGGTCGTACGGCGGCGAGACCTCCACGATGTCCATCCCGACCAGGTCCACGGCACCGACGATCTGGCGGATGGCCCGAAGCACCTCGCGGGTCAACATCCCGCCGGGCTCCGGCGTACCGGTGCCGGGCGCCATGCCCGGATCGATGACGTCGATATCCAGGCTGAGATAGATGTGGTCCGGGCCGTCCAGGGCCTCGTCGATGGCCTGGGCGATGACCGCCTCCGCGCCGCGCTCCTCGATCTCGCTCATGAAGTGGTAGCGCATGCCATGTTCCTGCATCCACCGGAAGGTCTCCACGGGCGGCCAGTAGCCGCGTAGCCCGACCTGGATGAAGTTCTTGCCCTTGACCGCGCCCGACTCTATGAGCCGACGCATCGGCGTACCGTGGCCGGCCAGGACGCCCCAATCGTCGGCGGCCGTGTCGGCGTGCGCGTCGAAGTGGACGATCCCGATGCTGCCCGGGCGGCGGACTTCGGCGATCGCGGTCGCGCTTGGCCAGGTGATCGAGTGATCGCCGCCGAGCACGATGGGGATGGCACCGGTCTGCGCTACCTCGAGCACCTTGCGGTAGATCAGGGCATGGGCGCGCTCGATCCAGGCCGGGACGATGTTGGCATCGCCGGCGTCGACGACGTTGAGGACTTCGAACGGCTCCACCCCGAGCTGGAGCGAGTTGACCGATCCAGACGTGTACTGCGCCTCGCGGATCGCCCGCGGCCCGAATCGAGCGCCCGAACGATGGCTCACGGCGTCATCGAATGGTGCGCCGATGATGGCGACATCCACCTCGCGACGACGCAGCTCGTCCGGGTCGGTGATCCAGGGCAGCTTCATGAAGCTCGTCGGCCCGACGTAGGTCGGCAGGTCGACGTCGGCGTAAGTCTCGTAGTCGCGATCCCAGCCGTTGGCCGCCGCGTAATCCGGGACGGGGTCTGCGGTCGGGTCGGGGGCGGCCGACGATGCCGCCGCTGGGTCGTGGGGGCGCTCAGCCACGGAAACCTCCGGAAGACGGTGGAAACCGGGGGCCATCCGGTGGTCGATCGGCCCGACCGTCTCGCTTGGGGCGCCGCCGGTTCGTGTTCCGTCGTCCAGCGGGGCGCCCAAGGATGGTAGCACCCGATCCGGCCGCGGAATACGGTCGAGTCAGCGGGCAGCACGCCCCTGGGTGGCGGATCGGAAGGCAGCCCACGCAGCCGCCACGAGTGTCGGATCGGCGAAGAGGTCGTAGGCGGTCTGGGCGACCAGCGTCGCCGCGAGCAGCGTCGTCTCGTCCGCGCGGGGCATCGCCGCGGCGTCGCGGAACAGGATGGAGTGGCCGGGAACGCCCTCATCGCAGATGGCCAGATCGGGGTGGATGGTCGGGCACACCCAGCTGACGTTGGCCATATCCGTACTGCCCGCATTCGGATCGTCACCCATGTCCACGATGCCGTAGGCGCCCATGTTCGCGCGGAACCGTTCGGCGAGGACCGGGTTGTTGACCATCGTGGAGGCGTACCCGGAGAACGTGACCTCCACGCTGGTGCCCGTGGCCAGCGCGGCCGCCTCGCACATCGCCTCGAACCGCTCGCGCATCCGCTGATACCCGGCCGGATCCTCGCTGCGGATCATGAACCAGGCGGCGGTCCGATCCGGGATGATGTTGGCGGCCGTCCCGCCCTCCTGGATGATCCCGTGGACGCGCGACGCCGGGCGAAGCTGCTGGCGCCACAGGCCCACCGCGTTGAACAGGGTGATCAGCGCATCCAGCGCGTTGCGGCCCATCCACGGGTCGCTCGAGGCATGGGCCTGGAGTCCCGTGAACACGACGTTGGCATCCTCCGACGCGAGGGGGTGGGTCTCCACGTGGTCGCGGTCGCAGGGGTGGTAGAGCAGCGCGACATCCAGGCCGTCAAAGAGGCCATCGTCGATCATGAACTGCTTGCCACTCCCCCGCTCCTCGGCCGGGGTGCCCAGGAACACGATCTCGCCATGAAGCTCGTCGGCGATCCCCGCCAGGGCGATCGCCGCGCCGACCCCCGAGGCGGCCATCGTGTTGTGGCCGCAGCCATGGCCGAGCCCGGGGAGCGCGTCGTACTCGGCGAGGATCCCGATCCGCGGACCGCCCGAGCCCGAGCTCGATTTTCCGCCGTCCCGGCCGCCGACCTTGACCGCCCGGATCGCCGTGGCGAGGCTGCCGGCCGGATGCTGGACGTCGAACCCGTGACGGCGCAGGATCTCGGCGATCCAGGTCGCCGCCCGAACCTCCTCGAACGCGGGCTCCGGGTCGGCGTGGATCCGGTGGGAGAGATCCAGGATCTCTGCCCGAGCAGACTCCACGGCTGCGGCCAGACGGGCTTTGGCATCGACATGTGGTTCGGCGGGACGGACGCTCAGGAGGCGCGCGTCGATGGGTCGGGCAGCCGTCGGGTGGGCTGTCGGGTGGGCTGTCGGGTGGGGCGGCAGGTCAGTCAGGTCAGTCGGCTCGGGCACGGGCACTCCCTGCGGGATGGCAACTGTCGGAGCTCGAAGCCTAGCGCCACGCGGGCGCCCGTGCCGTCAGCGCTCGGCGGAGAGGGTCGCCTCCGCGACCGAGGCGAGGGCCACGATGAACAGCGCGATCGGCAGCTCCAGGGCGCCCTGCAGGCGCAGGACGATGAAGATGGCCACGATCAGGCCGACCCATCCACCACGTCGGGCCGCCCGGCCCCAGTCTCCCTGGAAGGCGATCCGCCGGTGCCGCCCAAAGACCACCAGCCACAGGATCGGGACCAGGGTCGTGCCGATGGCCAGTCCGATGAGCGTCGCCCCGATGAGCCCGGCGACCGGGTCCGCGACCGGGTCCCGGGTCGTGACGACCAGCCCAACGAGGATCCACACGATGAAGGCAGCGCCGAACACGCCCAGGTTGATCAGTCGGTCGCGTGACTCCATCACCAGCGAGTCTAGGGGCTGAGGACCGTCCGTCGCCGCCCAGGGCCGAACGATGCTTGCCAGTCGCATGGTAGATCGTGCCCTCCGTGTGGTCCGAGGTGTGGTCCGGTCCCCGAGGGCTGGCACGATGGCGGACGTCCTCGTCGCTGTCGAGTGGGGCGGATGCCCTATTCGACACTTGGCCCCCACTGCCCTGGTCAGCGGACAGCGGCCGGATTGGCCGCGCTCGACGGGCAGATGTCGCGAAAGGCGCACCACCCGCACGCGAGCTGGCCCGGGGTCGGGGTGTAGTCGCGGGCTCGGATCCCGGCGGCTGCGGTCCGGATCTTCACCCGCGCCCTGGCCAGACGCTTCGGGTCCACCGCAACCTTGCCGACCAGCCCGGAGTCCAGGAAGTGAAGGGCGACGGCGTCCGGCAATCGACCGGTCATCGCTTCGTAGCCCATCGCATAGATCTGGAGCTGGAGCGAATCCCGGGCGCGCTGACGCGCCTTGACCGGATCGCGCACATCGGACGACTTGTAGTCGGTGATGGTCACCCGCTCGGCCCCCATCATCCCGAGCGTCGGACTGACGACATCGGCAAGTGGCGTGGCATCGAGGTTGCCCGGCTCCGGCCCTGCGGGGTCCGCGGCGCTGATCGGCTCGACGTCGACCCGATCCCAGCGGCCCCGCACTCGATCGCCGTCCAGCATGAAACTGAATTCGCGCTCGACATAGGTCGGGATCACCGCGTCCGGCTGAAGCTGTTCCTCGCGGAACCGACGGAGGGCCGCCCGGGCGCCGGCCAGCCGAGCTTCCTCATGTTCACGGCTCACGAACCCCTCGTTGGACCAGGCGAGGTCCAGCACTTCGTCCAGCTCCGCCTCCGTCATCACATCGCCGCGGGCGTGACGTTGGTGGAAGAGCTGGACGACCTTGTGCATCGCGGCGCCATAGATCAGCGCGTGGTGCGGAGCGATCGGGACGCGCAGGACGTGCCCGTACTGATACTTGCGGGGGCAGGTCAGGTAGTCATCGACCTGGTAGAAACTGAGCGACAGTGGCTCCGTGATGGGCTGGCGGGTGGCGGCGATCGGCACATCCATGGCGGCAAACGAGGTCAATCGTTCAGCTGCGGACGGGGTCGTGGCGCCCGCACCGGGTCTCGCCGACGCGGCCGCCAGATCCAGTGCCTCCAGGACGAACGGTGAGATGCGCCGGGCCCTGGCCCCGCCGTAGTCGGCGGCATGCGACAGGATCAATTCGTCACGTGCCCGGGTCATCGCCACGTAGAAGAGACGCCGTTCCTCCGCCAGGGACCGCTCCGGGGTCGACGCTTCGCCACGGCCCAGGGCGGCGGGTAGCGCGAGCGCTTCGCTTCTGCCATTGCCAGGGAAGCGGCCAGCCACGAGTCCAGGGAGGAACACGACCGGGAACTCCAGGCCCTTGGCCTTGTGCACGGTCAGCACCGCGACCGCGTCCGCGTCGTGATCCAGGTCCGCGCTGGCTGGATCGTCGCCGGCGTCGATGAGCGTCTGGAGATGGCGGGCCACGAACACGGCCCGGTCGTCCGCCAGGAGCGCCGACTGCGCACGGATGATGTCGAAGAAGCGGGCGACATTGGCGAGGCCCTCGTCCGCCCCCGCGCCGTCAGTCGCGGCAAGGCGGGCCAGCAGCCCCGACTCGCGCAGGAATGCATAGAGCACCTCGCCCGCCGGCCGCCGTTGGGCGAGGGCCGTGAAACGGCGCAGATCTTCGACGAGTCGGTGGACCACCTGGCGGCTGGCCGCCGCGATGCGCAGGATGCCCGGCTGCTCGTCGATTTCCTCCAGCACCGCGCGGACGGATCGATTGCGTCGGCGAGCGGTGTTGACGATCGCGGTGAGATCGTCGGCTGCAAGGGCGTAGACCTCCGAGGCGGCGAGCGCATAGGCGTCGACGCTGGACTCCGGATCGGCCAGCGTGCGCAGGAAGGCCATCAGGAGGCGGACCTCCGGACGGGCGTACAGGCCGGACGAGCCGGAGAACCGCCACGGGATCCCCGCCACGTTGAGGGCCCTCAGGACGGCATCCGCGTGCCCGTTGGCCCGGACCAGCACGGCATGGTCCCGTGGCCGGGCACCGGCGCTGATCCGTCGGGCGATCTCGGCGGCGATCCAGTCCGCCTCTTCCGATCCGGTGGCGAAGGCCTCCAGTCGCACCGGGCGGGCGGCGGAGTCACGTCGTTCCGGGCGAAGGCGTTTGCCCATCCCGATCCGGACCTCCAGGCGGTCCGGGTCGTTGAACCGAACCAGTCGATAGGAGGCGTCGAGGATCGGCGCCAGGGAGCGGTAGTTGCGCCGCAACACGACCGTTCGGGCGCCGGAGTAGCGCGACTGGAATTCGAGGATGTTGTCCACCGCGGCGCCGCGGAACGCATAGATCGCCTGGTCGTCATCGCCCACGACCGTGATGTTCCGATGCGGTTCGACCAGTAGCCCCACGAGCTCCGCCTGCGCCCGGTTCGTGTCCTGGAACTCATCCACGAGCACATAGCGGAAGCGACCAGCGATCGCCGACCGTGCGGATGCCGAATCGCGCACCAGCCGCAGGGCCAGCGACACCTGGTCGCCGAAGTCGATGCAGCCGTTCTCCGCAAGGAGCCGCTGGTACGTGGCGTAGGCGCGAGCGAGCTCGCCCAGGCGCCGGGCATCCTCCGCCATCGCATCGGCGGACTCCCGATCAGCCCCTGAGGTCGCCTCCCCACCACCGCGGGCCGCCGCGCCGACAGCCTCGGCTTCCGCCGCAACTTGCGCGGCATGGGCAAGGTAGGTCGCCGGCGAGATGTCCTCGTCCTTGCATCGACTGAAGAGTGTCGCCAGCGCGGACAGGAAGCGGGTGGGGTTGCCCAGCGGCCGATAGGCGTCCAGATCGAACGCGTACAGATGCTCGCGCAGGAAGATCACGACTTCCGCCCGGGTCAGGACGCGCACGTCTGGCGGCAACCCGAGCTCCAGGGCGTACTCGCGGATGAGCCGGTCTCCGAAGGCGTGGAAGGTGGAGATCCGGGTATCCGTATAGCCGTACGGCACCAGCTGGTCCACCCGGAGCGACATCTCGTCCGCAGCCTTGTCCGTGAACGTCAGGGCCAGGATCTCCGAGGGCCTGGCCCGCCGCGAGGCGATCAGCCAGGCGATCCGCCGAGTGATGACCTGGGTCTTGCCGGTGCCGGCCCCAGCCACCACGAGCAGGGGCCCATCGCCATGCGTCACGGCGCGCAACTGGTCCGCGTTGAGGCCGCCCAGCAGCGCGTCCATGCCCGCCGGGCCAACGGGCCGGGTGTGTACCGGGTCCATGACCGGCACGAGGTCGCGCCAGGCCGGGATCTGGTCAAGCAAGGTCGGTTCCCGGCGACGCGAGCGGGTCCGTGGCCGGACAGGTCCGGGCTTGGTCATTGCATCAACGATGGGGGCCATGCACGGAGCGTCGCCGACGCCCGTGACACCTAGCCTGTCAGTTCGTCGCTTGACGGATCGCGGCCGACTCTTCGTCCGACAGCGCGGCGTCGGAACGGCCACGAGCGATCGCCTTCGCATAGACGCGCGTCCCCGACCGCGCATGCAGGCTGGACAGGACCCAGCCGTCAGCGTCGGCATCCAGCAGGGCCAGCGCGAAACTCTGGTTGCCGCCGGTCTCCTCGAACGGGTTGTAGCGCACGAGGCCGACTCGACTGAAGGCCTTGCGACCGGCAGATTCCAGGACGGCGGTCCGGGTTCCCAGGTCGTCGACGTCCTTGGCGACCGCGAAGACCTTGTCAAGGTGCGCATCCAGGACGGCTTCCAGACTGCGGCCATCGACACCCCGGGTCAGGCCACGAAATCGACGATCGAGGGCATCGATCCGCCGCCCGAGCACGACGACGGCGACGAGCAGCCCGACGACTGCGACGACGAGTACGACGACGACGGGACCGAGTACTGGGCCGATGACGGCGCCGAGATCGATGGTGGAGATCCTCCTGCGGGTGGACGGAATCCTAGCAGGGGCACCACATCGGCCACGCAGCGCACGAGGAGGCCGACAGCGCCGGCACGATGCCCCGCGGCCGGGGACTGGTCGAAGGTGATGCTATCCTCTGGCGCTGGCGGCTCCCGCGCACCAAGGTGCCGTGCCCCCGCCCGATCCGAACCTCCTGGAGGCCCGTCCAAGCCCATGGCCAAGCGCGCTCGCGGCACCACTTCCCGACCCGGCCAGCGGGCCCCGCTCCAGCGTTCGGCCGCGGCCGCGCCGCCGACTCGAACGGACGCGGTCGTGCGGCCGGCCGCCCTCACCCAGGAGGAAACGGCGCGAGCCGCGGAACTCGAGGCGCAGATCCTCGTCGAGGAGAAGGCCGCCGAGGAAACCAGCAAGCGCAATCGCGACCGCGCTCGGCGTGGGACTCCGGAACCCGTGGCCCGCGCTGGCTCTCTTGCCGTTCAAGCCCCTGAGGAGTACGCCTACGTGGCCCGCGACATCCGCCGGATCGCCACGGTCGGCGGGTCGTTGGTGGCCATCCTGATCATCCTGTGGGCCGTCATCCAGGCGACCGGCGTCGGCCCGTTCTGAGTCGCGGCTGACCGGAGTTCCCGCTGACCGGGATGGAAGCGGCGCCCCCGCATCGCGCTACCATCGAGCCATGCCGTCTCCACGACGTCCGACCGGCGCCCGCCCCGAGGCCCTCTTCAAGCCCCCGCCCGAGCGCCAGCCATTGGCGGCCCGCATGCGGCCGCGCAACCTCGATGAGTTCGTCGGCCAGGAGCACCTCGTCGGCGAACGCGGCCCGCTCCGTCGCGGGATCGCCCGCGGTCATCTCGCGAGCCTGCTGCTGTGGGGTCCACCGGGGACCGGCAAGACCAGCCTCGCCCGACTTCTCGCCGGCGAGATCGGTGCCCATTTCTCGACATTGAGTGCGGTCATGGCGGGCGTCGCCGATGTGCGTTCCCTCATCGCCGAGGCCCAGGAGCGGCTGGCCCTCCACGGCACGCGAACCGTCCTCTTCCTGGACGAGATCCATCGCTTCAACAAGGCCCAGCAGGACGCGCTGCTGCCCCACGTCGAGGATGGCACCATCACCCTGGTCGGCGCGACCACGGAGAACCCGTACTTCGAGGTCAACGCCGCCCTCCTGTCCCGGATGCGCGTCTGGCGCCTTGAGTCCTTGACCGATGAAGAAGTGGCCACCGTCGTTCGTCGCGCCTTGACGGACGAGGAGCGCGGACTGGCGGGCGGCCTGGGACCAGGTGGCGGGATCGCCATCGACGACGCCGCGTTCGACCACCTCGTCAGCCTGGCCAGCGGTGACGCGCGATCCGCCCTCAACGTCCTGGAGGGCGCCACGGCGCTCGCGGAGGGAGAAGGCATCCGGGATGCCACCGGGCGCGTCACGCCACGCCTGGAGGACGTGGAGGCCGCGGCCCAGCAGCGGGTCCTGGCCTACGACCGGGCCGGCGACGGTCACTACGACACGGCGTCCGCGTTCATCAAGAGCCTGCGCGGAAACGACCCGGACGCCGCGCTGTACTGGCTGGCCGCGATGATCGCCGCCGGCGAGGATCCCCGATTCATCGCTCGGCGCCTGATCATCAGCGCCTCGGAGGACATCGGGAATGCCGATCCGCGCGCCCTCCAGGTCGCCGTCGCGGCGTCGCAGGCGCTCGACCACATCGGGTTGCCGGAGGCGCAGTACGCCCTCGCCCAGGCAACTGTCCATATTGCGTCGTCCCCGAAGTCCGACTCGGTCGGCCGAGCGTACGGCGCGGCGATCGCCGACGTCCTGAAGCACGGATCGCTCCCCGTCCCGAATCACCTGCGCAGCGCCGGCGACCGGCGGATGAAGGCGCACGGCATCGGCGTCGGCTACAAGTTCCCGCACGACTTTGAGGGCGATGACATCGAGCAGCAGTACCTACCGGATGAGCTGGTCGGTCGTCGCTACTACATCCCAGGCGATCAGGGCTACGAGGCGACCATCGCCGCAAGGATGGAAGCGCGCGAGGAGGCGCGGAAGGAGCGACCTCGGCGGAAGAACCGACCGACCCCTCCGATGGCCGGGATGTCTGACGCGATGAGGCCAAACATGGAGGCTCGGAAGAAGATCGCCGACACGGAGAAGCGGGACGCTGAGTGAGCGAGGCCCTCGTAGCCAGCCTGCTCACGTTGCTTGGCGTCGTCGTCGGGCTGCTGACCAGCCTCATCCGCGACCGCCGCGGAGTCGCCGCGGAGTCGCCGCGAATCAGGATGCCCGCCGCTGGGACGTCGACTGCGACTCGCTCAAGGAACTGGGTGATCCATTGCCGACCTTCGCTGGGCCGGAGGGCTCGGACCTTGAGGCACACAAGTACCGTGCCGTCATGCTCGCGTGGCGGGTCCGCGGCCGACGCGCCAGCGCGGCTGTCGAGAAGCTCGTTGTGCAGCCGGTCGGCAGTCAGTCATGGCGGGATGAGATCGGCAACGCTCTCCGCGCCGTTGGGACCACGATGACGAAGTTGACCTAGCCGCCGTTGCGTTCCGTGGATGCCTCCCGATCCGGTGTGGATAGGTCGCCCGTGATCGCCATGTGATGATCCGAACGCATGAGCCGTCACGCACCCGCGATCCTCAGGCCGAGCCCATCTGGAATGGACCCCGCCATGCCAGGTGCCAAGCGCCACGACCGCGGCGGTCGCATAGACGACACCGTGAGCATATTCGGAGCGAAGGACAGGCTGGAGCGAGGTCGGGAGCGATCCGGGCCGAGGGATCGTCGTGTCTCCAACCACCGTCGGGCCCGTCCACGTCCGCGTCAAGGCGTCCATGGTCCCGAGCAGACGGGCCGTCCGGCCTGAATACTCGCGCGCGCTTCCAGGAGGCGGTACCGGCCGCCGATCAGTCGACCATCCACGACCGCATCCGACCACGAGTCGCCCCACAGGCACCCCAGCGCGACCGATAGACGCGTCGCAGGCGCATCGCAAAGCGGCCGCCGCCCGGAGGGATGTGCAAGGGATCGACGCCCGGCGCGTCGCCCGGGTAGCGTAGGAGGCACGACGTCGTTGCGCCCGCGCGCCGCCAGTCGTCTCATCGCGACGACCGCGCACGATCCTTGAACCGATGGGAGCCGCCGTGCCCAGGGCCAGCTTCGCCGCTCCACGCCGGCTGCTCGACCGGATCGTGCCACGCGGTGCGTTGCTGCTGTCCGTGCTGACCTTCGGCAGCTACCTGATGGGCCTCATCCGTGACCGGATCCTGACCCGGACCTTCGGTGCCGGTTCGGAACTCGATACGTTCAACGCGGCGTTCGTCATACCGGAGCTCACCTTCGGGGTCATCGTGGCGAGCGGGCTGGCCGCCCCATTCATCCCGATCTTCACCGGCCTCAAGCGCGACGAGGGCGAACCGGCAGCCCACCGCTTCGGCCAGACGATCCTGACCCTGGCGTTGCTGGCGATGAGCGTCGTGGCGGTCGTCCTGTTCATCATCGCGCCGTGGACCGTGGAGATCGTTGCGCCCGGGTTCGGGCCGGAACAGCGCGAGCTCTACACGAACCTGTTCCGGGTCATGTGCGTCACCCAGGTCCTGTTCGCCGGTTCCATGGCCCTTGGCGAAGTGCTGATCGCCGAGCGCCGATTCTTCTTCTACGGCGCTGCTCCCCTGCTCTACAACCTGGGCCTCGTCATCGGGACGGTCACCCTGGCCGACCGGGTCGGGATCCTCGCGCCGGCCATCGGGGCGGTCCTCGGCGCGAGCCTCCACGCGGGTCTGCGCCTCTTGGGGGTTTGGACCCGAACCTCGTTCCGGCCACGTCTGCGCCTGTCGGTCCGGACGTCCGGCGTGCGCGAGTTCTTTTCGCTGATGATCCCCAAGACGGCCAGCAGCCCGATCGAGCCGATCACCTTCCTGTTCTTCACGAGCGTGGCCTCTGGACTGGCCGCGGGCAGCATCACCACGGTCAACCTGGCCCGTAACTTCCAGAGCGTGCCGGTCAGCCTCATCGGGGTGGCCTTCTCCGTGGCGGCCTTCCCCCCACTGGCCGCCGCCTACGTCGCGCACGACAAGGTCGGCTTGGTGCGCCTGATCGGAACCAACCTTGCGACCATCGGGCTGCTCACGGTCGCCGCTGCCTTCGGTCTCGCGCTCGTGGGGCCCGTCGCGATCGATGTCCTGCTCGGCGGCGGGCGATTCGATGCCGACGACGTGGCGCGGACGGCCCTGGTGCTATCGGTCTTCGCGATCTCCGTCCCGTTCGAGAGCCTTGGGCACCTGCTCAGCCGGGCGATCTACGCCACCCACCACACCCTGCTCCAGGTCGGCGCGTCGCTGGTCGGCTTTGCGGTCACGATCGGCGCGACGTCGCTCCTGATCGATGGGCAGGGCGTCGTGGCCATCCCGCTCGGGTTCTCCCTGGGCAGCGCCGTCCGGTGCGGACTCCTCGCGCTGGTCCTGGCCGCCCGCCTGCGGCAGATGCCAGCCGCGCCCGGTGCCGAGGTCAGCCCGCTGGCGGACTGATCGGGACGGTAGGCGCGACGGTGAGGTACAGGCCGTCGCGATCGGGATATCGGCCCTCGGGGCGCTTCCAGGGCAGGAAGTTGCGCTCCATCTCCGACCCGTCCTGGAACGTGCCGGCAGGGTCGGACGGGCCCCACAGAGACGAGATCCGCGGATACCACGGGTCCAGGATGAAGCCGCCGTCGATATGCGCGTCGAGAAAGACGGTCGGGTCGGCATCGGCGCGGAACCCGCTCATCACCCAGGTGTGGGCCCCGCGCCAGGCCAGCAGGATGACGGGTGCCCCGGTGGCCTGGATCGCCCGCGCCGAATCGCGCAGGGCGCCCTGGCGCGTCTCGAAGGCGCGTACCTCGTAACCGGGCGCGCCGTAGGCCTCGAGCGCGAGGGCCATCGCCCCTGGTCCCCAATTTCCATTGCGGCTGTCACTGAGCGACTCCCACTCGCGCACCCGACCCGCGATCTCCTCCTGCGTCCGCCTGCCGGTATCGACCAGGCCGTGGAGCGCCAGCACGATCTGGAGAGCCGCGGGGGTGCACCAGTCCTTGTGCACCTGGGACGCGAAGAAGGCCTCCGGGTCGTCGGTGATCGCGAACTCGACGGGAGCTCGGACGGGTTCGGGGGTCGGCGACGGCGTCGGGACGGGAGCGACGGTCGGGACTGGGGTGGCTCCGGCCTCGGCCGAGGCCGTCGGGGCGGTCGTCGGGCTGATCGTCGGACGTGCGGACGCGGGTGCCTCCGTGATCCGTAGCGTTGCGATGGTCGGGCGGTCCGGCACCGGCCCCGCGATGAACCGCTCTACGCGGGCGACGACCGATTCCCAGCGCTGTCCGGCCCCCAACGCATCGGTGGCGATGCCGAGCGACCCGAGGGCGAGGCCGACGAGAGCGATCGCCACGGCCCCGACCGCGAACCGGCGCGGCCCACGACGCGCCTGCGAACGAGGTGGCGGGATGCGAAGGCGCGGAGGGCGCGGAAGGCGCGGAGGGCGCTGGTCGGGTGTGGTCACGGGGTCAAGACGGCCGATGGCTCCAGGTTGCGACGCCAGGCGTTCACGGCCTGGCAGGACGCAAGCCTACGGCTCCAGGTCCAAAGCGCGCACGTGACGCGTCCGGAAGATCGCGATGGGACGTCGATCGAACGTCGCCACCCGGCGCACGCCGAGGCGCTCCGCCGTGGCCACGATGACCGCGTCGGTGAGGCGCGGCCCATGCTCCGCCGCTTCCACCAGCAGGGCGGCGGCGCGGACCAGGTCGGCCTCGGTCGGGGCCACCAGACGGACTGCACCGTCGGTGATCGAGCGCAGGACGGCCAGGGTGGCCGCCGGCCCGAGTTCGCGCTGGAGCAGGACGTCCAACTCGCCAAGGGTCAGGGCGCTGAGGAGCAGCGGTTCATCGACCCGGGCGAACCAGGCGACGGCCGCCTCGTGATTCAGGTCCACCCGATCGGCAGCGGCGAGGACGGCGGAACCATCGAGGAGGATGGCCATGCAGGTGCCGTTGGCTGGGTGCGGGCCGGTCAGCGGGAACCGGTCAGCGGGAACCGGGGTCTGCCACCCGCCTCGCGCCGTGTGATCCGGCGGCCGTCGAGGGAGAGACGGCCGTGCGCGCTCTCGCCCACGCCCACGAAGGCGACCTCCGGTGTCGTGTCATGCGCTCCCAGGAACGCCTCCACGGCCGCGGCGATGACCGCCGTCCTGGTCGTCCGCGACCGATGCGCATACCTGCCCAGTCGATCGAGCAGGTCGGCGTCCATGAGGATCGTCGTTCGGGCATTCATATGCCCACATATATGCCACGGTGGCAGCGGGCCGTCAACCCGTGGCACCATCGGCCCCGCACCTGCGCCGACCCGCCATACCTGGAGACGAACCGTGGACCGCTTCGAGCCGAACCTGCGCATCCCCGGTCCGACCGCGCTGCCGCCCAGCGTCCGGGTGGCCGGCGGTCGCCAGATGATCAATCACCGCGGCCCGGAGTTCGCCGCGATGCTGGACCGCATCCTGACCGGCATGAAGCCGTTCTTCGGCACGACCAGCGACCTGGCCGTGATCACGACGGCGGGTTCCGGTGGCCTGGAGGCCGCCATCGTCAATACCCTCTCCCCGGGCGACCCTGTCCTGGGTGTGTCGATCGGCTCGTTCGGCGACCGATTCGCCAAGATCGCCGGGATCTACGGGGCGGACGTCACGAAGCTCGATGCCGAGTGGGGGTACGCGGCCGCACCGGACGAGGTGCGCGAGAAGCTGCGCGCCATGCCCGGCGTGAAGGCCGTCCTGTTGACCCACAACGAGACGTCGACCGGGGTCATGAACCCGATCCCGGAACTCGCGGCGGCCGTCCGCGAGGAGGCCCCGGACGCATTGATCCTGGTCGACAGCGTGTCCGGTCTGGGCGCGGTGCCCTTCCAGATGGACGACTGGGGCGTGGACCTGGTCGTCACGGGCTCCCAGAAGGCCTGGATGGCAGCGCCGGGCCTGGCCATGGTCGCGGCCTCGGCGCGCGCCTGGACGGCGATGGAGACGGCGACCATGCCAAGGTTCTACCTGGACCTGCGCTCGCATCGGGATGCCGCGGCCAACGGCCAGACGCCGTTCACCCCGGCCATCGCCGTCGTCTACCAGGTGGACGAGGGCCTGCGCCTGATGGCCGAGGAAGGCGCCGAGTCCATCTTCGCCCGGCACGAGGCCTGCGCGGCAGCCGCGCGAGCCGGGCTGTCCGCACTGGGTTTCGAGCTCTTTTCCGACCAGCGCCACGCCTCGCGGACAGTGACCGCGGCCCACGTGCCGGCGGACCTCGACTGGAAGGCCTTCAACGGCGAGGTCAAGCGCCGGGGCGTCGTCCTGGCCGGCGGCCAGGGCAAGCTCGTCGGCAAGATCTTCCGCCTGGGCCACCTGGGCTCCGTGACCCTGGAGGAGATCCTGGGCGCCATCAGCACCCTGGAGATGGCCTCGATCGCGGCGGGCCGGCCGGTGACCCCGGGCTCCGCCGTCGGCGCGGCCCAGGCCGCCGCGCTTGCCTCGTACGGCATCGCGGCCGCCACGCAGGCCGGGGTCGGCGCGTGAAGGTCCTCGTCGCCGAGTCGGTCGCTCGCGAGGGCATCGAGCTCCTCGCCACCCAGCATGAGGTCCATGAGCGCATCGACTGCACCCGCGCCGAACTTGCGGCCATCCTGCCCGAGTACGACGCCCTGATCGTGCGCAGCCAGGTCCAGGTGGACGCCGAGCTGATCGCCGCCGGGACGCGGCTGGTGGTCATCGGGCGGGCCGGCGTCGGCGTTGACAACGTGGACCTCGACGCAGCCACGCGAGCCGGCATCACGGTGGTCAACGCCCCCACCGGCAACACGATCGCCGCGGCCGAGCACACCCTCGCGCTGCTCTACGGGGTCGCGCGCAGGACCGCCACGGCCGACGCCAGCGTGCGCCGCGGGGAATGGAAGCGCGCCCAGTTCACGGGCCGGGAATTGCGTGGTCGGACGCTCGGGATCGTCGGTCTGGGCAAGATCGGCCAGGCCATCGCGGACCGGGCGCGGGCCATGGAGATGGTCGTCCTGGCCGTCGACCCGTTCGTCTCGGCCGAGCACGCCGCCCATCACGGGGTGGAGCTCGTGGACTTCGACACGTTGCTGGCGCGCGCCGATGTCGTGACCGTTCATGTGCCCCTGACCCGAGCCACGCGCGGGCTGATCGGCAAGGACGCCATCGCCAGGCTCAAGCCGGGCTCCATCGTGCTCAACGTGGCTCGCGGCGGGATCGTCGATGAGGCGGCGGTCGCGGAAGCGCTGGCATCGGGCCACCTGGGCGGGGCCGGCATCGACGTCTTCGAGCACGAACCACCGACCGGTTCGCCGCTGCTCGACGCGCCGAACACGTTGTTGACCCCGCACCTGGGCGCGTCCACGGAGGAGGCCCAGGTCCTCGTGTCGGAGGAGGTCGCCGCCCAGGTGCTGGACGTGCTGGCAGGTCGCAGCGCAAGGTATGCCGTGAACGCGCCGTTGCTCACGCCAGAGACCGCCCGAGCCATCGCGCCGTATCTGCCGCTGGCCGAGATCCTGGGCCGGTTCTTCGCCCAGTTCTCGCGCGGCGGCGTGCGCACCCTCACCCTGGAGATCGCCGGCGACCTCGCCGAGCACGATGCCTCGCCGCTGACTGCGGCCATGCTGCGTGGCCTGCTGGAGACGACGACGACGGAGCGGGTCAACCTGGTCAATGCCGGGGCCCTGGCCAAGGCCCGGGGCATAACCGTCGTCGAGCGCAAGACCCCCGACGCCGGGGCCTACGCCGCGCAGCTGACCCTCTCCGCGGATGCCGGTCGCGGCCAGCAACTATCCGTCGCCGGCACGGTGGCCGGCGGTGAGCCGCGCATCACGGGGCTCGGCGACTACCGCCTGGACATGGAACCGGCGGCCGTCATGCTCATCACCCGCCACACGGACAAGCCCGGGATGGTCGGGCGGATCGGGGCGATGCTGGGCGAGGCGGACGTGAACATCAGCGCGATGCACCTGGCGCGATCGCGGCCGCGTGAGGACGCATTGATGATCCTGGCCCTCGACGATGACGTCCCGCCAGCCGTCGAGGAGGCGATCCGCGCCCAGGATGCCGTCCTGGAGCTGTGGGCGATCCGACTCGGAGGTGAGCGCTGAACGCGCCGCTCATCCCGGACGGACTGGACGCGACCCTCGTCCTGGTCCGTCACGGCGAGTCGCAGTACATCGTTGAGGGTCGATTCCAGGGCCAGGCGGACACGCCGCTCACGGCACGTGGGCGACGCCAGGCGGATCTCGTGGGAGCCCGGTTGGCGGCTCCCCACGAACGCCCGGCGCTGCCGTTGCCCGCCGGGTCGCCGCTGGAGCTCGCGCACTCCCCGCTGGTCCGCACCAGCCAGACGGCTGCGGCCATCGCGCGTGCCTGCGTGGTCGCGCCGAACCTCCGGCCCGATGCGGGGTTCCTGGAGATCGGCCAGGGCGAGTGGGAAGGCCTCCATCGCGACGAGATCGCCGAACGCTACCCCGACATCCTCGCCACCTGGCGCCGGCGGCCCACGGAAGGCTGGGCTCCGGGCGGCGAATCCCTGGCCGATGTCGCCGCGCGCGTCCGACCGTCACTGACCGCGCTGCTGGGGAGCCTCGCCGAGGGACGACCACCGGGCACCCGGGACCGCGCCCAGGTCGCGGGCTACGACGAGCCCGTGAGCGAGCACCCGTGGTCCATCCTGGTCGGCCATGACGGGATCTTCAAGGTTTCGCTGCTGACCCTGTTCGACCTGCCCCTGGACCGGTTCTGGATGTGGACGATGGACCTGTGCTCGATCTCGGTGATCGAGTTCCGCGGCGGGCAGCCGGTCGTCCGGGCCTTCAACCTGACCGACCACCTGGGGCCGATGCTCGACGAGGACACGGTCGCAGCCCAGGAGGCTCGCAGCCGCAGCGGCGCGCTGTAGAAAGTCAGCGACCCTGCCGTCCGCGGCGGCTGCGCCGCAACAGCAGTCGAAGCAGGCCGACCCGCAGTCGACGCTGGGCGTCGCGGAGCCCCTTGAGGCGGTCGTCCCCCAGGTCGCGTGCCCCGTACGCTACCTCAACCTTGGCTCGGGCCACCGTCTCCAGCTCCGGGCGGACCCCGGGCAGGATCTCTGCCAGGGCCGAGGCGTACTCGTAGACGGTCTGGGCCGGGCGCGGTGCGAAGCCCAGGCGGGACGCCAGTCCAGTGACCATCCCGTAGGCGCCTTCGGCACTGACCGGACCGCGCGGGCCGCGACGCCAGGCCGCGAGCGCGACGGCCGCGACGATGATCGCGAGGAGGAGTGCCACGGCGATGAGTGGGCCGGCAGATCCGTCGCCCCTGGTCGTGCCGGAGCCCCCGCCGGCCGGCTCGTTGCGGTCGCGCGGGTCGGACTCACCAGGACGAGTCGCCCGCGGCGCACTCGACGACGGCCCGGGGCTGGCGCTCGGTCGGACCTGGCCGTCGGGCAGGTCGCCACCGGAGAGCTGGGCGACGCCGCCCCCGGTCGGGTCGAAGTCGACCCAGCCGTAGCCCGGGAAATAGACCTCCACCCAGGCATGGGCATCGCTGCTCCGGACCGTCTCCGTACCCAGGCTCCGCTGGCCGGGCAGGAACCCCTCCGCCACCCGTGCGGGGATCCCCTTCTCGCGCAGGAAGGCCGTCATCGTGGCCGCGTAGTACATGCAGTACCCGCGACGGCTCAGGGCGAAACACTCGACCTTGGACAGCTGTCCGCACTCGATCCCGTCGTCGAGGACGTTCGTGTCATACGTGAACGCATCACTCTTGAGGTAGGCCTCGATGTCGACGGCGAGGTCGTACGGGTTGGCGGCGTCCTCCTGCTCGATATCGGCGAGGACCTCGAGCGCACTCTCGCCCAGGATGCCCTCCGGAGGACGCTGGGCGAACCGCGCCACGATCTCCGCGGGATACGTGGTCCCGGCGACCCGCAGCTTGTTCTTGGTCAGGGCCCCATCGACGGTGTCGCCCTCGACCGGGAGCCACGAGGTGACCGTGTAGGGGCCGCTGCCGCCCCGACGCGAGAGGGCGGCAAAATAGCCGGCGTCACCGATGAGCCGCACCTCCGTGGGCACGTCCACGCTGACCGGAGTCTGCGGCGCGAAGATCGCACTGCCGCTGGATGAGGTGATCCTGACGGTGACCACCTGGCGTCCATCCTGGGTCACGGCGTCGCCCGTTCCGTCGAGCAGCGGCTCGTTTCCAGCGCGGTCGACCGGGAAGGCGTCCCGGCCGCGAGCGTAGCCATCCAGCATGAGCGTGTCGTAGGTGACGGCTCGCCAGTACGGTCGCAACGCGCGCAGCCCGTCTGGGATCTCCACGGTGAAGGCGACCTGCTGATTGGTGAACCACGAACCGGTGATCGTCGCACTTTCCCCGAACGCGGGACCCAGGGCGACGCCGGTCCCGCCCTGGGGCAGGAACCGGCTGAAGGCCCTCGACCACTCCACGACCCGCATGCCGACATCGGTCCACGCGCCGGCCAGCGGGGCGGACGCCGCGACGCTCGTGAGCACCAGGGAGCCCACCACGGCGACGGCGATGAAGACGGTCCCGCCGCGAAGGTAGAGCCCGGAGATCGCCGCGGGATCCCCGATCCGACGGCGCACCCACTCTGCCTGCTCCTCGAACGCATGCAGGCGAATGAGCAACAGGAGTGCGGCCATCGAGAAGACCACGAGGTAGACGAGCTGGTCGCGCACCGTCAGGGACATGTTGGCGACCAACAGGAGCCCGGTGAGCAGGACTGCGTTGAGTGGCCGCCGATGACCAAAGACCGCAAAGCTCGCAAACATGGATGAGCCCCACACGAGCAGCCCCAGGACCAGCAGGTGATGTCCGAATTGCGGCGTCGTCTGACGATTCCGCCAGATGAGGTCGTCGAAGGCTCCGGCAGCGGCATCACCCGTGGCCGTGAACAGCTGCTGGAGGGACGACCCGCCGTCCGGCAGGAGCACGGCGCCGACGAGCAGCGGCGTGATGAGCGCGGCGAACAGCGCGCCGACCAGATAGGTAGTCCAGCGGCGCCAGCCCACGGCAGGCCCGAGCAGCCCGGCGACGACGCCACCCCCGGCGGTCCAGACCAGGAAGTCCGTGTACGCGTCGCGACCCAGCACCAGTCGCGCGTCATCAAGCGACCAGGCCAGGGACAGGCACAGGAGGAGCACCAGACCGACGGTCAGCCAACCTTGGACGGGGGCGAGCGGGACGCGACGGCCCGACGACAGCATCATCCGGCGAGAACCTCGCCAAGCGGGCGGCCGGGCGTGATGGTGAACGTCTTCAGTTCGTACTCGGCGAGGGCATGGCGCAGCGCACGCGCACGCTTGGCGGCCGCATCGGCGGCGGCGGGGTCTCCGGTCGCGCCACCCTTGTCGGCCGCGGGATCGCCGGAGGCCGCCGCTGCGCTCGCGTAGGCCGCGGCGTCGACGGTGACGACCACGCACGAGACGCCTCGAGCACGAAGAGCCGCAAGCGGTCGGACCCACGACGGATCCAGCGATGCCGTGATCACGATGGCGGTCATTCCCCGGCGCAGACGCCCCACCGAGCCGATCAGGGTCTCCACGAGCGGGACGGCCGAATCGGCCTCGACCGCGGCCAGGAGCTGCATGATCTTCTGATGCTGCCGACCACCGCGGTCCGCGGGCAGGTACGCGGTACGACCGGCGTTCACGGTCATCCCCACGGCGCGATTCTCCGCCAGCGCCTTGGCGGCGATGGCCGCGGCCGCTCGGATCGCCGCCTCCGTCGTCGACTCGTCACCGTGGCCCGCCTGGACGCTTCGTTGGAGATCCAGGATCAGCCAGGCATCGGCGGTCTGCTCCAGGTCGAATTCCTTCACCTGGATCTCGCCGTGTCGGGCCGTGGAGCGCCAGTGGATGCGATTCATGCTGTCGCCCGGCGCATAAGGCCGCACGGTCGTCGCCAGGGGGGTCATCTGGAGCGTCCGCTCCGGGGAGGCGTGGCTACCCTCCAGGCTGGCCGACGGAAGTCGCCACAGCGGCAACGGCTCCAGGCGCGGATAGACCACGACGCTGACGCCCTGACCGACCGTCGCCGACGCCTCGAAGAACCCGAACGGATCGCCGGTCCGGATGATCAGGGGTTCGATCCGGAAGTGGCCGCGGCGCGACAGCGTGGCGCGGACGAGCCACGAGCGCTCGGCCCGTGCCCGGAGGGTGATCGCCCGGCCGGGGAGGCCGCCCGGCATCGTGGTCGGGTTGTGGACCTCCAGCCAGGGCTTGGGCACTCGGCTGCCGTTGCGGAGCGTGTAGGTGACGCGCATCCGATCGCCGACATGGCCGTGCAGCTGGCTCACCGCGTAGCCCGCCTCAAGGTCGGACAGGCCGAGCCGAACCAGCGCGTAGGAACCGCCCACGATGAGGATGGACAGGTAGAGCAGGTAGAAAAGGAACGGCTGACCCGTGGAGAACGCGGCGACGACCAGGATCGTGGCGAGGGCCAGCGCCTGGAGTCGTCGGATCATCGGATCATCCTCTGCCGATCGGTGGTGGCGGTCGCGTCAGTCGCGGCGGTCGTGGTGACGCTCGGCGATCAGTTGGGCGATGACGCGCTGGAACCGGACGTGGCTGGCCGAAGCTCGGTCGGGCCGCCGCCGGTCGGACGGATGCCGTCGATCGGCGTCGCGTCGAGGATCTCGCGGACCACCTGGGCCGCCTGCACGTCGTGGATGGACGAGCTGGTCTTGATGATCAGGCGGTGGGCGAGGGCCGGCTCGGCGAGCGCCTTGATGTCGTCCGGGATCACGTAGTCACGGCCCAGCAGCCCGGCCAGGGCCTGGCCGGCGCGGTACAGCGCGATCGACCCGCGCGGCGACGCGCCGAGATAGACGTCCGGGTGGACGCGCGTCGCGCCGACGACGCGGACGATGTACTCCGAGATGGTCGAATCGACGTAGATCTCGCGCACCGCGTGCTGCAGCTCGCGCAGGTCCTCTACCTCCAGGACCACCTCCAGGCCCTCCAGCGGGTGCGTCCGCTTCTGTTCGTCGAGGATCACGATCTCCTCCAACGGCTGCGGGTAGCCCAATCGGATGCGCAGCATGAAGCGGTCCAACTGAGCCTCGGGCAGAGCGAAGGTGCCCTCGTACTCGATCGGGTTCTGGGTGGCGATGACCAGGAACGGGTCGGGCATCGGGTAGGTGATGCCATCGATCGTGGCCTGGCGCTCCTCCATGCACTCGAGGAGGCTCGACTGGGTCTTTGGCGTGGCCCGGTTGATCTCATCGGCGAGAACCACCTGGCTCATGATCGGTCCCGGCCGGAATTCGAACTCCTGGGTCTTCTGGTTGTAGATGGACAGGCCGGACACGTCCGACGGAAGGAGGTCCGGCGTGAACTGGATGCGCCGGAAGCTGCAACCCAGGCTACGGGCGATCGCCTTGGCCAGCACGGTCTTGCCGGTGCCCGGCACGTCCTCGATGAGCAGGTGACCGCGACACAGCAGCGCGACCAGGGCGAGCCGGACTTCGTGGTGTTTGCCGACGATGACGCGCTCGACGTTGGCGAGGACCTTGTCCCCGGTTTCCTGGATCTTGGTCATCGGCCTCTCTCGCAGGGTGGCGGCGACGCTGGGTGGTTGGTCGGTGACGGTTCTGGGGTGCGACGGACCACGCCGGGGGAATGTTGTGTCACGAGATAGTACGTCGAGGGTGTCGTTTGGTTCCGGGACGACCCATCGCGGGCGTCACCATGGCACGGTCTGGACGTGGCTGGTCGGTCCATATGCAGACGCCGTCGCCCGGTTCGGCGGCGGTGGCGCGGCCGCGCTCGCGGTCCTGGAACCCGCTCCACGCCCACCTGGACGCAGCTGGCCTCGGCTCGGTATCGGAGATCCTGGAGCCGGAGCCGCCGTACACGCCGCGCGGCTGCCCCTTCCAGGCCTGGGGTGTGGCAAAGGTCCTGCGGGCCTGGCGGGCGCACAGCGGGACCTGACGACACGCACGGCGAGCAACCGGCGCCGCGCATGGTCGGCGCCCGGGCAGTGACCGACGGGGCAACGGGTCAGCCGCGGAACAGGGTCAATCCGCCGACCCAGACCGTCATCAGGCAGCCGATCCCGCCCATCACGGCAAGGAATGGCTCGCCGCCGGCCCAGGCGGCCGCAGCGACCCCGCCGAACAGAGCCGCCAGGACCGCCGCGATGGCCGCCATCCCGATCCGCTCGATGATCGGCCGGCGTTCGCGCGGCTCTCGATCGTCTCCGACCTCCCGATCCGGAGCCGATCCAGGTCTTCGTCCCGTCATGGGGCGGCCACAAGGTAGGCGGCCATCAGGTTGCCGGCGATCGGCGCGGCGACCTCCGCCCCCCGCCCCGCCTGCTCCACGATCACCGCGATCGCGATCCTGGGTGCCTCCGCAGGGGCGAACCCGATGAACCACGAGTGCGGCTCGCCCGAGCCGCCCAGCTCCGCCGTGCCGGACTTGCCCGCGGTCGTCACGCCGGGGACCCTGGCGCCCGTGGTGTACTGCCGGCCCAGCTCCCCCTCGACGGCCGCGACCATCGCCGATCTGATCGCCCGGGCAGCATCGGCGTCGATGACCTGGCGAAGCGACTCCGGGCCGAAGGTGCGGGTCCCCCCCTTGCCGGTCATCGTCGTCACGAGGCGCGGGCGCATCAGCTCGCCGTCGTTCGCGATCGTGGCCGCGACCAGGGCCATCTGGAGCGGCGTCACGAAGGTCTCCGCCTGGCCGTACGCAGCGTTCGCCAGCTCAACATCGTCCACGAAGCCACCCGGGGCGCTGCCCGTCCCGTTGGTCACCTGCGAGACGGCGGTCGGCAGGTCGAACGGCAGGGGCTGGCCGAATCCGAGCCGGGCGGCGTACTCCACGAGGCCGGCACCACCGACCGCAAGACCGGTCAGGGCGTACCAGATGTTGCACGAGACTTCCGTTGCGGCCACGAGGTCGAGCGCCTGGTCCCCGGTGGCCGGATGGTGGCCGTCCTGGACCCGGAACCCGTCCACCAGCAGGCCGTCCTCCTCGGCTGGCGGCTGTTCCTTGAACGTCGTGTCGGGCGAGATGGCGCCGGAGCCCAGGCCGGCGATCGCCGTCACGATCTTGAAGACGGAGCCCGGCACGTAGCGGCCCAGCGTGGCCCGCGGCAGCAGCGGTTGCCGCTCGTCGCCGCGGAGCGCCTCGAAGGTCGCCTCCGACGTGGCCGGGTCGGCGATGGCTGACGCGTCATAGGTCGGTGTGGAGGCAAGGGCCAGGACCTCGCCCGTGGCGGGGTCCAGCATGACCACCGCGCCCCGAAAGTCGCCGAGCGCACGGACCGCCGCTCGCTGCAGGTCGTACGAGAGGGACAGGGTCAGGTCCTTGGGATCGTACGGATCGCTCCCGAACTTGCGCAACGCGTCTCCGACGGGATCGCCGGCCAGGCCGGACAGCTCCGCATCGAACGCGAGTTCCAGGCCCGCGCGCCCGTAGCGGGTGGACGCGTAGCCAACGACCTGGCTCAGCGCTCGGCTGCGGTAGACCCGGGTGAACTCGCCGTTCGGATCCCTTTCGTTGCGGGCCAGCCACTCGCCCGTCCGGTCTGCGATCGCGCCGCGTGGCACCGTCCGAGCCGCCGCGATGACCGCCGGATCGTTCGGCGAGCGGACCAGTTCCGGGCTCTTGATCACCGCCCAGTACCCGCCTGCCGCGGCGAGGGTCCCGAACGCGAGGGACAGCACAAGCCCGACGTGGACGATCGTTCGGCCAAGCGGTCGGCGGCGAGCGGATGGGCTGAGCATCTAGGCCGCGCGTCGCGTCAGGCGCGATCGCCGGCCGCCCCTGGACGGCGGCGGCGGCGGTTCGACGCCCTTGTCGGAGAGGGCCAGGAGCAACCCGACCACGACCGCGTTGGCCAGCAGCGACGACCCGCCGTAGCTGATGAACGGCAGCGTGACGCCGGTCAGCGGGAGTACCTTGAGGTTGCCCGCGGCGATGATGAACGCCTGCATGCCGATGACCAGGGCGAGACCCGTCGCCAGGATGGACCGGAAGTCGTCAGCCGCCGCTGCGCCGATCCGCAGACCGCGCTCGACGACGATGAGGAACAGGCCAAGGATGGCGAGGACCCCGACCAACCCGAGCTCCTCGCCGAGGGCGGCCAGCGGGAAATCCGTGTGGACTTCCGGGATCGGCAACCGACCTCCGACCAGCGGCAACCCATTGCCGAGGCCCTGGCCCAGGAGGCCGCCGCGGGCGAAGGCATGGAGCGACTGGACGACCTGGTAGCCGGCCCCCAGCGGGTCGGCGAACGGATCGACCCAGATCTCGATGCGCGCGCGGACATGGCCGAAGAGGTTGGCCATCACGGCACTGCCGGCCAGGAACAGCGCGGAGCCGATGATGACCAGGCTGAGGCGTCCCGTGGCCGCATAGGTCAGGGCGAGGAAGACGGCGAAGAACAGGAGCGCCGCCCCGAGGTCCCGCTGGACGACGACGATCCCGAGGGCGATCGCCCACATCGCGACCATCGGCGCCAGATACGGCAGCGACGGGAGGCGCAAGGGTCCCAGGCGCGTGTCCTGCTCGATGAGGATGGCGCGATTCTCCGACAGGTAGCCCGCCAGGAACACGACGAGGATCACCTTCAGCAATTCGGAAGGCTGGCCGCTGATCGGCCCCAGGCGCAGGGTCAACCGCTGCCCGGCGACGTCCGCCCCGAACACGAACGTGAGCAGGAGGAGAGCGATGCCGATGGCAGCCCACGTGTACTTGTAGCGACGGAGCCAGGCGTCGGATCGGACGACGATGCCGAGGGTCGTGGCGACCGCGATGGCCAGCACCAGCCAGATCAGCTGGACGTCGCCGAGGCCCAGCTTCGTGTCGCCGAAGGTCAGGGTGACGAGCTCCTGGGGCAACCGTTGCATCAGCAGCAGCGAGATCCCGCCGAGCAGCCCGACGACCGGCAGGAGCACCTGGTCCGAGCGCCGACCGGCGATGACCTGGGCAAGGTGCGCCAGGGCCAGCGCGCCCAGATAGATGCCCAGGCCGCGCGGCTCGTACGGGGCGATCTCGCCGGTCAGGGTCATCCCCAGGGACAAGCTGCCGACGGTCAGCGCTGCCGCCACGAGGAGGAGGAGTTGCGTCTCCGCCCACCTGGCGCGGGGCCGGAGCGGGCCGCCGATCCACGGCCGTTCGGGCGCGACCCGAGCGACGCGCGACGGCGTGCTCACGCTCACCTCAGGCTGCCCGGCACTCATACGCCGCGGGGACGTTCGAGCCGCAGGCGCACCTGCCCGATGCTCAGCTCATCGCCATAGCCCATCGGCGAGACCGCCTCGATCGGGCGCCCGTTGAGGACGGTCCCGTTCCGGCTGCCCAGGTCCTCCACGTACCAGCTCCGGCCACGGTAGGTGAGGATCGCGTGGTCGGACGACGCGAACGGGTCTTCGATGACGATGGCGTTATTGACGTCACGCCCCAGCGTCGTGATGGCGTCGAGGTCGAACGATCGACCGGTCGCCGGGTCGCCACCCGGGGACTCGATGACGATGAGCCGGCCAAGGGCGGTGCCGGGTTCCCGGGCCGCGGCCCGCAGATCGCCGAGCAGCGTCCGAACGACCCGGTACAGGACGAGGTACAGCAGGGCCAGGAAGAGCAGCCGCACCGCCCAGATGACGATCAGAAAGCCGTCCATCAGGGGCCGTCCATCCGGGGCCGTCCATCCGGGGCCGTCCATCCGGGGCCGTCCATCAGGGGCCGGCCTCCGTCGCCTCGATGACGATGACCGTGTCGCCGAGTTCGATCCGGTCCCCCTCGCCGAGGACCAGCTCAGCGACCCCGACGCCGTTGACCCGTGACCCGTTGGTGCTGCCGAGGTCCACGTAGACGATCGTTCCGCGCCGGCCGACCAGACGCGCGTGGTGCCTCGAAACTCGGCCGTCCGGCAACGCCAGATCGTTGTCCGCGGACCGACCCAGGGTCAACTCAGACCCGTCGAACTCGCAGGTGCGCACGGACCCATCGGGGACCGTCACGCGCAGTCGCGCTCGTGGGGCATTCGATCTTGGGATGGTGAAGACCATCGTGTCGGTGTGGCCGCCCCGCCAGTCAGGATCGTGGTCCGGTGGGGCGCCCTCGGCACCCTCGTGGGCGGCCGTTTCTCTCCCCTCGGCACTCGCTCGGGCCGCGCCGGAGCCGAAATCGGACCGATCTGGCGCAGGCGACGCGCGGTGGGAGCGCCCCGCGATCGGATCGGCGAACCGCGCCGTCACCCGTATATCGGCCCGATCCACGGTCGGATCGCCAAGGAGATCGACGCGCGGTCGATCCACAAGGGTGTACTTCCGCCTTCGAGCGAAGAGCAGCGCTCCGTCCGCGAGTTCCGAGGCAAGCGACCCGATCATGTCCCCGAAGCCCGCGAGATCGGTCGGGTTGAGATGGACCACGAACCGGTTCGGCACCAGCGTTCGGTCGGCGCTGGCCAGCCGTTCGGCCTCCATCGCCCGCTCGATCCGGCGCTGGAGCTGGACGGGCTGCAGCCGCGCCCGAAACAGGCGCGCAGAAGGTCGCTCGAAGAGTCGTTCGAAGAACCGCTCGATGGCGGCCAGCGGCGGCATGGTCGAGGCAATCTAGCAGAGGGCGGCTCCAGACCACCTTGAGCATTCGCGCAGCCACGGACGCGCGTCGCGCACCCGTGTGGCCGGACCATCCGCCGACCCGGTTCGGTACCCCCGTCGGAGGGGCGTCGACGCACCGGCGGTATACTCTTTGCTCCGTTCGGACCGGTCGTATCGTTCCGAATGTGTCCAGCCTTGTCGTTCCGGGGGCCCGATGGCCGAGATCCTGACTGAATCGTTCTGCGAACGGTGTGGCACCCGCTACACCTTCGAATCGGCGGCTCCGCGCACCGCCAAGCTGAAGGGCATCCGGGTGCTCTCGCGCGGGTTCAAGAACTTCGTCATGTCCGACGACACGTCGATGGACGAGGCGATGGCCGCTGCGCGGAGTGAGACGGACCGCGAGGCCACCTCACAGCAACTGGACGCGTTCCACAAGACGTTCAACTTCTGCATGTCCTGCCGGCAGTACACCTGCGCCAATTGCTGGAACGAGGCGGAGGGCCGCTGCCTGACCTGTGCCCCGCACCTGGGCCACGAGATCTTGCCGGCCCCGTTCCCGAACATGGACACGAATGGTGGTTTCGCCCTCGCGAACGGCGCACGCGCCGGGCACGGCAGCGATGTCACGAATGGGCACGCCCTGACCGACCCGAGTGATGCGCTCGCCTGGCCCACCATTGATCTGGAGCGCGACGACGATCCGACGGCGGTCGAGGACGCCCACGCCGGGATCGAACCGATCGATGCTGTAGCCCGACTCACCGCTCTTGGCGCGACGGAAGGACCGGCGCTCGAGCCTGTTGGCGTCGCGGATCTCGAGGCCGTGGCGGACGAGGCGTCCGCCGCTGCCGCTTCCCCACCGTTCACCCAGGCCGAAACGGAAGCCTCGCCAGGCGGGCTGTTCCAGGCGGACGTCCCCGGGCGGGCAGCCGCGGCCGCGGCCCAGACCACCCGCCTGCTGCGCCGGTTCCGTCCCGGTCAGAGCCTCGATGCCGAGATCGAAGCCTACGAGCGCGACCAGAGCCACGTCGGCGCCGTGCCCGACGCGCTCGACGCCGCGGCCGTCGCCGACTCGCCTGCACCGACCGAGACGATCGCCGAATGGCTGCCCGACCCGATCGCGGATCGCCCTCCCGTCGCAGACGAGATCGACGTCGAGACCGCACCGTCCGCCGACGACGCCATGGCCGCGTCCGCGCCCACCGAGGATGTCGTCGAGCAGCCGACCTGGCGGATCGTGGCCCCGGAGGCCGCTGCCCCGCCGATAGCGCCGTCGACGGCCCCACAACACCAGCCGGCATCCGCCGGCGCCGAACCACAATGGCCGGCGAAGCCCGAATGGCCGACCGCGGGCCGAGCCGCCGCCGGCCTGCCCTTCCTGGGGCGACCCGCCCAGCCGACCGGCACTCTCGAATCCCTATGGGCCGAGTCCGCCCGCGAGGTGGTGTCCACGCCCGCGCCGCTGACCCTCGGCGGTGCTTCAGCCCGCGCCGCGGGCGGCGTCCAGCCGTGCATCACCTGCGGATTGTCACTCTCCGCGACGGCCCGATTCTGTCGCCGCTGCGGCTCCTCCCAGGTCTGACGGAGCGGCGCGCCGGACTCGGTCGTCGCGGACGCGTACCCAGGCGGCACCGTAGAGCAATGCCTGGAAGGTCAGCGACAGCCACGCGAGCGCGATGAACAGCGTGGCCAGCGCCCCGGCCAGCGCCGCGAACCCGACCAGCCTGGGCGCGAGCAGCACGAACGCCTGGGCGAGGGCCACGACCACGACAGCCACGACCATCGCCGGCAGCAGCAGGGACGACCATGCCGGCGTCCGCGCGGGAAGCACACGATAGATGGAGATGACCGCACCGATGGCCACGACCACGAGGGCCGGGACCGACGTGACGATGGAGATGAGGGCAGCCCCGAGCGGGAAGCCTGCGGGCAGGAAGGCATCGGCGAGCCCCGCGAGCGACCCCGCGACGATGACCACGATGACCGCGCCACAAAGCAGGCCGACCCATAGGAAACCACGGGCCGCGCGGCGCAGGCCGTCCCGTTCAGGGACGTCCGAGAAGATCCGCGAGACGGCCACATCCAGGGCGACGTACAGCTGAATGACCGTCCAGACCAGCCCGACGAGACCCACGATGGAGGCGATCGGTGCACCCGTCGTCAGCGCGTCGAGGGAACCCGTGATGAGTTCGCGGAGCGGCGGGAATGCACGCACCAGGGCCGACGCGAGACTCGCCTGGATCCGTGGATCGTCGACCAGCCAGCCGGCCAGGCCAAGGGTGACGAGCGCCACGGGGATCGTTGCGAAGAGGGCCGCGAACGCAAGCCCGTTGGCGAGCAGCCCGCCAGCTGCGCGACCATAGATGTCCACGACCTCCCGGATGTACGCGATCCGCGGTCGGTCCAGGAAGCGCTCCAGCATCGAGGCAGCGTCCATCGCTGGGCGGGTCAGTCCCGCCAGTCCTCGAACATCCCGGGCTGGATGGCCTCGGCCGGGACGCGCCGAGGTGCGGCGATCAGACCCTTGACCTGGCCGCGCCGAACGTAGCGTCGACCGCCCAGCTTGATGCTCTGCAGGCGTCCGGTGCGCGCCCAAGCACCGATCGTGGGGGCCGCGAAATGCACGTTGGCGGCGGCCAGGATCGCCTGGGCCTCCGCCAGGGTGATCCAGTCGGTCGCCGATGGCATCCGGTCAGTCGGCGGCCGAGCCGCCGGTCGGCACTGGACCCTTGGCGGTCGGCTCGCGCGGCTCGCGCGGCTCGCGCCCGCTCCTGGAACCTCCGCTCTTGGCAGGGCTGCTGTCGGAGCCCGCCTTGGATCCGCTGCCCTTGGCTGCGTCGCCCTCGGCGACGACCTTTGATCCCTCGTCCTTTGGCACCTCGCTGGCGGACGACCCACTCCCGGACCCCGACGCCTCGTCGGTCGACGCCTCGTCGATCGACGCGCGCGACGCGCTGGAGGCGGAGGCCGCCCGGCGCTCCTTCTTGGCCCAGCCGGAGCCCTTGAAGTGGATGGTCGGCGGCGTAAACGCCTTCTTCACCCGCCCGCTCCCGCACAGGGCGCAGGCGGCGGGACCGTCGTCGTGGATCCCGAGGATGACCTCGAAGCGGCGGCCGCAGGCGGCACAGTCGTAGTCGTAGCGGGGCATCGGTCGGCGTGGTGTTGATTCAGCCGCGCAGGAGGCGCATGCCGCACTTGGGGCAATAGAAGGCCCGCTCGTGAGCGGAGGCGAATCCGCAGTGGGCGCAGACCAGGCCGCCCCGACCCGCGGCCGGGACCGGGCGGTCGATGGCTGTCAGTCCCATCGCGTACTGACTGGCCAGGACGTTGGTCAGGATGCCGGCGAGGAGCTTGGCCCCGATCCGGTCCGTATCGCCCCGGACGCCGCGCCCGCCCCAGCCCACGACGGCTCGGCAGACCATATCGCCGGTGGCCTCATCCCAGTGCGCGGCCACACCGCCGATGACCGCGTTGTATTCCGGGTATCCACTGGTGTCGACCTCGCCATCGAGCAGCGAACAGACGAAGGTGTCGAATGCGAGATCGATCGCGTCGATCGACTCGAGGACGACAAGGGCGTGCCTCGTGATCGGGGAGTGGACGTGGTGGGCGTTGAGCCACTGCATCGCCTCGGAAGGCCGGGAGATCGTCGGGGTCGCCTGGCTGAATTCGATGGGCAGCGGCTCGACGACTTCGATCTCCGCCCTGGCCAGCCCGACGAGCATCGAGGGCAGCTCCGCCATCGCCTGGGGACCGGCCTTCATCCGGACGCCTTCGCTGGTCTTGCCGGCGTAGTACAGCTTGAGCTGGAACTCCTGGGCGACGACCTCTTCGGGCAGGGTGATGGAGCTCATCGGGGCGGCTGCCACAGGGGTGGCGGCAAGCTTGTCGCCGGTGTTCTTGCGCTTCAGGAAATCGAGCGGCACGAAGAGCCTCCGCAGGTCGTCAGGATGGCCGCCATGGTAGCAGGGCGACGGCCCCCAGCCTCAGGCGTCGGCCGCGACGAACACCATCCCCTCATACCCCCGCAGCGCAACGCTCTGCCCCGATCCCGCGATGCTCGGCAGATCTCGGTGGGTCCCGACCAACTCCCGCCATCGCCGGCCACGCGCCAGCCGAGGCAGACGGACCGCCCCGCCGTCCGCTCCGAAGGCGATCGCAGCGAGCACGTCGGGCCCCGAGCCGAGCCTTCCGTAGGCCAGCACGTCGGGGTCGGCCGTCGGGACGAGGCGCAGTCGACCGTCCTGAAGAGACGGCGTCATCTGCCGTGCCGCGAGCAACCGCCGATAGCAGGCGAGGACGGAATCCGGGTCGAGCCACTGGGTCTCCACATTCCGTTCGGTGGTGTCGTCGCCCAACCGGAGCCACGGACGGGTTGCGGAGAACCCGCCGTGCGGTCCGCCTGACCACGGCATCGGTGTTCGCGAGCGTGATTGATCCCACCACTCGAAGTCGGTGCTCACCCGGGCGGCCGGCAGGTCGATGCTCTCGTCCTGCGGCACGTCGACGTCGCCCATCCCGATCTCCTCGCCGTAGTACAGGAACGGGGTACCGCGCATGGTGAGCAGGAGAACGGCTGCCGCCCTGGCGATGGCATCGCGCGCGGCGCCCGTCGCCCCGACCGTGCCCGCCAGGCCCGTTCGCGGCGACGGATCGCCGACCGGAACGCCCCGGCCGACCACGGTCGGGTCAGCAGTTCCCAGTCGAACACGAGGTGACGATCTGCCGTCAGCGCCGCGGCGCCTTCGGTCCTACCGACGAACATGGTCACTGAGGTCGTACCCGATGTCGCGGCCGGGGTCGTCACCCAGGCGGAACGGGCGCACCGTCATCCCGCGACGCCCTCCGCGACGCCCACTGGAACCAGCCAGCGGACGCCTCGGGCAGGGAGCGGCACGGGTCGGTGGGCGGGATGCCGTGATCCATCCAGCAGGTCCACCAGCACGCCGCTCGGCGTCCCCGGCAGTACGGCGGCCGAGACAGAACGGGGGGCGTCCGCGACGTTGGTCACCGACAGCAGGGCGCCCGCCGGGTGGTCGCGTCGAAAGGCGAACACGGAGGCATCACCCCCGTCCACGACGTCGAGCGGGACCGCTGCATGCAACTGCGGCACACCGCGACGAGCGCTGATGAGGCGACGGAGGTCGGCGTGGATGCGGGCTTCGACGGTACCGGCCTGACGGCGCCGCTCTGCCACGCTCCAGTCCATCCGGGGCCGGTGCAGCCAGCGCGTGTCCTGAGCGTGGTGTGGGTCCCTCAGGTACGTCCAGTCGTTGCGCAGGCCCACCTCGTCGCCCATGTACAGCAAGGGCAGCCCGTCCCAGGCCATGATCAGGGCGTGCCCAAGCCGGATCCGCTCGATCGCCGCAGTCACGAGATCCGGATCGTCAACGTCCAGCGCCGCCTCAAGACCGGCAAGGCTGGCGAAGGTCCCGCTGATCCGGCTGTCCCCGGTCCTTGGGACGAACTGGAAGACCTCGCCTCGCGCAAAGCTGCCCGGAAAGCGGCCGGCATGGAAATCAGACAGGAAGGCCCGATGGGCACGGCCATCCCACCCGACCGCAGCCGCATCCTCGTCCAACACCGCCCAGCCGATGTCGTCGTGGCAGCGGATGTAGGTGGCCCATGCCGTCGACGCTGGCTTCTTGGGCAGGTTTCGCAGGACCCGCGTGGCCAGGCGCGCGTCACGCGTCGCCAGGGCGGACCAGAACTGGACCATCAGGCTGTTGTGATAGGCGAGGTCGGACACTTTGCCCTCGTGCCGGCCGACCCCGAGATAGCGCACCAGTTCATCCGGTCCGACGATCGCCTCCGCCTTGAACACGACGGCGGGAGCCACGATGCGTGCACACGCCCGGAGGGCCTGGAGCAGATCATGGACCTCCGGCTGGTTCTGACAGCTCGTCCCGAGCCGCTTCCACATGAAGGCCACCGCGTCCAGCCGGAAGGCCTCCACCCCGCGCGCGGCGAGCGTGAGAAGGACGTCCGTCATCTCCAGGAAGACCATCGGATTGGACCAGTCGAGATCCCATTGGAAGCTGTTGAACGTGGTCCAGACCCAGCGACCATCGGGCAGCTGCGTGAAGTTGCCAGGTGCGGTCTCCGGAAACGTCTCCGGCAGCATCTGTTCCCATCGGTCCGGCTCAGTCCGGTCCGGGTAGATCCGATACATCGCGGCTGCGTCGGGATCGCCGCCGGCCGCGGCGAGTGCCCACGGGTGCTCGGCCGCCGTATGGTTGAGGACGAGATCGATGCACAGGCTCATCCCCCGCTCACGCAATCGGGCGCACAGCGTCTCCAGGTCGTCCATCGTGCCCAGCGCCGGCTCGATCTCCCGATAATCCGCCACCGCGTAGCCCCCGTCGGCGTCGCCCGGCCGACTGCGCAGGAGCGGCATGAGATGGAGGTAGCGGACTTCCAGCTCGGCCAGGTAGTCGAGGTGCTCCCCCACCCCGGCGAGCGTGCCTCCGAACAGGGCTGGATAGCAGACATAACCGATCATGGTCTGATCCTGGAACCAGTCCGGGTGGTCGGAGCGCTCCAGGTCCAACGACCGGAGGGCGGACGGTCGGTCCTGGTAGCGGTCGGCCAACAACGTCACGAGCCCGCGGAGTGCATCGGTCGCCCGTGGATCCGGGCCGTAGACGTGCGCCCAGGCGACCTCCAGGTCCGTCCACCAGCGAGCAAGGCGAGTCACGAACAGGTCCACGTCGCCGGCGGCGACACCGTCCAGGTGCTCGCGCGCCAGGGTCGTCGCCGTGGTGAGGTCGAGCGAGGGGTACGGCGACCCGGTGGAGGAGAACGACCGGGCCGCCGTGGGATGTGCCATGCAACGTGTGGAGGATTCCGGGATCAACCCTTGACGGAGTCGAGCGCATGGACATCGGCGCGATCGTTCAGCACGCGGCTGACGGTACCCCGGCTGATCCCAGCCAGCCGAGCCACGTCGGCGATCGTGACATCCACCCGCAACCCCTTCTGATGGAACCGCTCCCAGTGTAGGGGGCGACAGGTGTCAGCGTGAGAGGCGAGCGCGCAATCGGTCGACCTGGTCCGCAAGCTCCGCCTCGCGGGCCCGGGCTCCCGCGACGACCTGCGGCGGCGCCTTGGCCATGAAGGCTTCGTTGGTGAGTCGCGCCCTGGCCGCCTGCAGCCAACCCTCCGCCTCGCCGAGTTCGCGCTCAAGGCGGGCCACCTCCAAGGCTGTCCCGGCAGGGTCCGCGATGTCCCCAACGGGAAGGATGCGCGCCTCCAGCTCGCCGGCCATGGCGGTCAGCGCGCCGGGTGCGTCGGTGAGAGCGTCGCGGGTCAGGCGTCGCTCGAGCGGCCGCGCCCGGACCAGGCGCTCGACGGCCGGCCGGAGCGCTTCGAATGTGGGTCCCAGCGCCGATGGAATGGCGACTTCCGTAGGCAGCCACGTGGCGGGCTCGATGCGCGCCTCCGACCGGGCATTGCGGACGGCACGGATCAGGTCCAGCATCGCCTCGACGTCCCTCTCGGCAACGCCATCCCGCTCGCCGGCCCCGGGCCACCGGGCGACGATGAGCAGGTCGGGATCGCTGGCGCGGTGCGGGATGGCAGCCCATAGCGCCTCGGTGACGAAGGGCATGACCGGGTGGAGCAACCGCAGGTAGGTATCTAGCGCCTCGACCAGCGTCCACCAGGTCGCCTCGCGGACCTCCGCGGCCACGGAATCGTCGGCCAGCCGGACCTTGGCGAGCTCGACCCCCCAGTCGCAGAACTCGTTCCAGATGGCGTCGTAGAGCAGGCGCGTGACCTCGCCGAAGGCGAAGCCGGTCATCGCCGCATCGACGGCCGCGACGGTAGCGCTGGCCCGAGACAGGGTCCAGCGCTCGGCCGGGCCGGTGTGACGCGGGTCGGGCCGTCGGCGCTCGGCGTCGGGGGCGATCGTCGCCGGTCGGGCACCGACCACGAAGCGCGTCGCGTTCCAAAGCTTGTTGGCGAAGTGGCGGGCGTTCTCGAGCCTGGTCGCCCCGAAGCGCTGGTCCTGGCCCGGCGCGGCGCCGTGGATGAGCGCGAAGCGCAGCGCGTCAGCACCGGTCTCGTCGATGACGCCCAGCGGATCCACGCTGTTGCCCTTCGACTTGGACATCTTCTTGCCTTCCGGGTCGCGGATCAGCCCGGACAGGTAGACCGTGTGGAAGGGCTCCTTGTCGGTCAGATGCAGGCCCAGCATCATCATCCGGGCGACCCAGAAGAACAGGATGTCGTAGCCCGTCTCCATCACTGACGTCGGGTGGTAGCGGGCGAGATCGGGCGTCGCGTCGGGCCAGCCGAGCGTCGAGAAGGGCCACAGCCCGGAGCTGAACCAGGTGTCGAAGATGTCCGGGTCCTGGGTCAGCTCGGCGGCGGGCCGAGCGCACACCTCGCAGGCATCCGGACCGGCCTCCTCGGCGGAGACCGTCACGTGGCCGTCCGGGCAATACCAGGCCGGGATGCGGTGGCCCCACCACAGCTGGCGGCTGACGTTCCAGTCGCGGATGTTGGTCAGCCAGTGCTCCCAGGTCTTCTCGAAGCGCTCGGGCAGGATCCGCGTGCGGCCGCTCCGAGTGGCCTCGAGTGCCCGGGCTGCCAACGGCTGTGTGCGGATGAACCACTGGGTCTTGAGCCTCGGCTCGACGACATCGTCGCTGCGCTGACAGCGCCCGACGACCATCTCATGGGGTCGCTCAGCCTCGAGGTCGCCGCGTTCGGCGAGATCGGCGACGATCCGGCGGCGTGCCTCGTAGCGGTCCAGGCCGTCGTAGGCCGTGCCCGTCCCGGCGATGGTCGCGTCATCGGCAAGGATGGTCGGAGCCGCGAGTCCGTGACGCAGCCCGGTGGCGTGGTCGTCGTGATCGTGGGCCGGCGTGATCTTGACGGCTCCCGTGCCGAAGGCCGGGTCGACGACCTCGTCCCCGATGATCGGCACGTCGCGCTCCACGAACGGGATGCGCACGGTCCGCCCGATCAGCTCGCGGTAGCGCTCGTCGTCGGGATGGACGGCAACGGCGGTGTCTCCCAGGATCGTCTCAGGCCGGGTCGTCGCGACCGTGATCGTGGGGCCCTGATCGGGTTGCCCGGTCGCCTCGTCGATCAGGTGGTAGCGGACGGACCAGAGCGTGCCCGTCTCCGGGCTCGGGACGACCTCCAGATCGCTGACGCTGGTCTGGCAGCCAGGGCACCAGTTGACGAGCGCCTCGGTCCGGTAGGCCAGTCCGTCGCGATAGAGCCGATCGAAGGCCACCCGGACCGCCCTGGCCGAGACCGCGTCCATCGTGAACCTCAGGCGCCCCCAATCGGCGGACGCCCCGACCCGCCGCTGCTGGGCGAGCATCACCTCGCGAGTCGTCTCCACGAACGCGTGCATCCGCGCGAGATAGCGCTCGCGGCCCAGCGACTGGCGACTCTCGCCCTCCTTGGCGAGGATCCCGTCGAGCACGAACTGGGCGGCGATGCTCGCGTGATCGAGTCCCGGCAGGAAGAGCGCCGGGTGGCCGCGCATCCGGGCGTGCCGGATCATCAGGTCCTCGACCGCAGTCCGCTGGGCATGGCCCAGGTGCAGGGACCCGGTCACGTTGGGGGGTGGCTGGATCACGGTGAACGTCGGCAGCTCGGGGTCGGCGGTGGACCCGGCGCCGTCGGGGGCGAAGACGTCCGCGGCGAGCCAACGCTCGTAGATCGCGCCTTCCACGGCGCTCGGGGTATACGCCTTCGACAGTTCGGTCATCGCTGGTCGCCTCTGCGTGCCGCTCGTGAACCTGAAACACCCGCTCGTCCAGCGGACGAACGGGTCCTGGTACCACCTGCAGGTTCGGCGTCGGGATCGTGGCGCTGATCGCGCCGGATCACCATCCGGCAACCCTCTTGACGCGCCATCGCCGGTGAGGGCGCGAGTCTAGCACGCGCGATTGCCCGACTGCCCGGCCCGCGTCTACTGACTCCCCGACGCAGCGCGCCTGTAATACCTGCGCCGTCGCAGCGTCTCTGTGATATGAGCACCACTGGAGGACCCGAAATGGACGAGCGATCGAGTCCAGCTCCCGCGCCGACATCGGGACGTGGACGCCTCCCGACCTCGGTCCTGCTGGTGGGCGTGGGGATCGCGGCCTTGATGGCGTTCGCGGTCATCGTGGTCATGACCGCGAGGACCGACCCGACCGACTATGCCCCGGGCACCCCGGAGTCCGCGTTCCAGGCGTACTACCAGGCGTGGGAGGCACGCGACGTCGAGGGCGCATACGGCCACCTCTCATCCGCCATCCGGTCGGACATCGACCTCGCCGCATACCGGCGCTCCGACGCCGAGCAGTCGCACCAGCGAGACCAGGATCGCCGCGTCGTGCTCGTTGGCGTGGACATCGATGGCGACCACGCCGTGCTGGACCTTCGCATCGACCAGTTCTCCGAGGGTGGGTTCGGCGGCGACCGGTACTCGCACGAACGGTCGATCCCGCTCGTCCACGAGGACGGTGCGTGGCGGATCGACGAACCGATCGTCGGCCTCGAGAACATGGCATTCAAACACTGAGGCGGGAGGAGCATCACGATGGGCGCCGGGAAGCGACTCTACCTGTATGCGGTCTCCGCGATCAGCCTGCTGGTCCTGGCCATCGGCGTCTACAACCTCGTCGCCGTCGCGTTCGGCGAGATCGCGGTCGCCCTGAACGCCGGTGTGATCGGAGGCACGTCCACCGGACGGGAGCAGGTCAGCCTGGCGATCTCGCTCGTGGTGGTCGGCTCACCGATCTTCGCCGTCCATTGGTGGCTCGTCCAGCGCAGTTGGCGCGGGACGGACGAGGCCGCCAGGGCAGAGCGACGGTCCGCCATACGGACCTTCCATCTGGGCCTCGTCACGACGGTCGCGCTGGGCGCGGCGGTGTATGCGGCGTTGCGGATCCTGCGCGCGGCCCTCGGGGCGGTCCTGGGCGCCGAACAGGACTACGACACTGGCGGGATCTCCGATCGACTGGCCGCGCTGCTCGTGGCGGTCCCGATCGGCTGGTTCCATTGGCGTCGACGGAACGCTGATCTGCGCCACGATCGGCTCGTCGATTCCGCTGCCTGGCTGACCCGGCTCCATCGCTACGGCTGGGCGTTCATCGGGCTGATGATCCTGGTCTTCGGGGCGAGCGGCGTGATCGCGACACTTGCGTCCGTGCTCATCGGACGGTCCGGATTCGGTAGCGATGACCGGTCGTGGCTCGGGTCATTGTCGTGGTCGATGTCGATGGTCGCGGTCGGCGTGGGCGTGTTCTGGCTGCACGTGGACGACGCCCGCCGCGCCATCCGTGACGCCGTCATCATCGGCGAGGACGACCGCGCTAGCGACCTGCGGATGACCTACTTCAGCGCGGTCATCATCGTCGCGCTGATCGCCGTCAGTTTGACCGTGACGAGCTCCATCGCGGCGCTCCTGCGCCTGGGGATGGCGGTCGCCGACGTCGGTGGCCTCGGGGGTGTCCTGGAACTCGTGGTTGGTCCGCTGGTCGCAGCCATCCCGTTCGCGATCGCCGGCTGGCTCCATTGGGGGGCGTTGCGGCGTGAGGCCGCCGGACTGGGGTCGGCTCCGCTCGCCGCGGCCGAGCGCCGAACACTCCACCTCGCGGCCATCGTGGGCCTCGCGTTCCTGGCGGTCGGCGTCGCCCGGCTCATCGGCCGGGTCCTGGAGTCCGTCGTTGGATCGGTCGGGGCAGACGACTTCTTACGATACGAGGTGGCCTGGTTCGTCGCGCAGATCCTCGTTGGCGCGGCGCTCTGGTTGCCGGCCTGGACCGTCATCGTCCGACGTCGGGCAGCTGACTCGACCGTCGAGCGTCATGCCGCGGCGTCGCGCGCCTATCTCTACCTGGTCGTTGGCGCGGCGCTGCTCGCGGCCGTCCCCAGCGCCGCATTCACGCTCTATCGGCTCATCGACACGCTGCTCGGAGGTCGCGTACCCAGCCTGGGCGACGAGCTCGCACTGCCGATCGCGGCCGTCATCGTGGCCGGGGCCGTCGCCACGTACCACGGGCGCATGCTTGTGTCGGATCTGCGACGTTCCGCCGAGAGTTCGACCCCGATCGCGACCGCGGCGGCCGCCCCCATCGATGCGGGAGGCGCGATGTCCTTCAACGTGTCGATGACGCTGACCCTGCGCGGACCGGGCGGGACGGACCTGGTGGCGGTCGCGGACGGGCTCAGGGAGCACCTCCCGGCGGAGGTTGTCCTGGAGGTCACCTGACCAACTGCGGCACCGCGCGCGGGGCCTGACTCCCGCGCGGTCAGGCGATCTCGCCCTGGGCGGCCAGCCATTCCTGGTAGTTGGTCTCGTCCACGCCGCCGTCAACGTCCGTCTTGGTCAGCAGCAGCGGGATGCGGCCCTCACGGATCGTTTCCTCGGTGATGATGCACATCCGAACGTCCGAGCGTTCCGGGATGTCGTACATGACCTCGAGGAGCGACTCCTCCACGATGGAGCGCAGCGCCCGAGCCCCGGTCTTGCGGTCCAGCGCCACCTCCGCCGCCGCGCGCAGCGCGCCGGGCGTGAAGGCCAGCTCCACCTTGTCCAGCGACAGGAACTTCTGGAACTGCCGGGTGACGGCGTTCTTGGGCTCGGTCAGGACCCGGACCAGGTCGTCCGCGGTGAGCGTGTTTAGCGTGACCATGACCGGCAATCGGCCGATGAATTCCGGGATGAGGCCGAACTTCAGCAGGTCCTCCGGCATCAACTTTTCCAGGACCATGCCCCGCTCCGCGGCGCCCATCGGCGCCTCCGACCCGAAGCCGATCGCGCGCTTGCCAACACGCTCCTCCACGATCTTCTCCAGCCCGTCGAACGCGCCTCCACAGATGAACAGCACGTTGGTCGTGTCGATCTGGATGAAGTCCTGGTGGGGATGCTTGCGTCCGCCCTGCGGCGGGACGTTGGCGACGGTGCCCTCCAGGATCTTGAGCAGGGCCTGCTGGACGCCCTCGCCGGAAACGTCCCGGGTGATCGACGGGTTGTCCGCCTTGCGGGCGATCTTGTCGATCTCGTCGATGTAGATGATCCCGCGCTGCGCCCGCGCAACATCGAAGTCGGCGGCCTGGATCAGCCGCAGCAGGATGTTTTCGACGTCCTCACCGACGTAGCCCGCCTCCGTCAGGGACGTGGCGTCGGCGATGCAGAATGGGACGTCCAGCACACGTGCGAGCGTCTGGGCCAGCAGCGTCTTCCCGGAACCGGTCGGCCCGACGAGCAGGACGTTGGACTTCTGCAGTTCGACGTCGTCGATCTGATGCCCCGCGTTGACCCGCTTGTAGTGGTTGTAAACGGCCACGGACAGGACCTTCTTGGCCCGATCCTGGCTGATCACGTACTGGTCCAGGGCGTCCTTGATCTGGTGCGGGTTGGGGAGCTTGGATGCCGCCTGCTTGGGGCGCGGGACCTCCAGCAGCTCCTCCTCGATGATCTCCTGGCAGAGGTTGATGCACTCGTCGCAGATATAGACGCCCTGGCCCGCGATCAGCTTGCGGACCTGTTCCTGGCTCTTGCCGCAGAAGGAACAGCGATACGGGACCTTGGGTCCCTTGCTGGTGCTTGTGGAGGTCACGTTTCCGTCCTAATCCCGTGTCACCTGGTGGCTACTCACTCTTGGAGCGCTTCGGCTCCGGAGTATCCGTCGGCTCGGTGGTCCCGTCTGCCACCTTCTCGTCATGGTGCTGGGCAGTCAATGAGTCCCATTGCTCCGAGTAGACCGCGTCGATGATGCCATAGTCCTTGGCCGCATCGGGGGCCATGAACCGGTCGCGATCCGTGTCCACGCGCACCTGGTCGACCGGCTGGCCGGTGTGGCGGGCAAGGATCTCGATATTGCGCTCCACCAGGAACTCCCACTCGCGCATCTGGATGATGGCGTCCGGGGCATTGCCCCGGAAGCCGCCCGAGCCCTGGTGGATCATGATCCGGCTGTTGGGCAGCGCAAAGCGCTTGCCTTTGGCACCTGCTGCCAGGAGGACCGCGGCCATCGATGCGGCCATGCCGATGCAGATCGTGCTGACCGGTGCGCGGACGTACTGCATGGTGTCGTAGATCGCGAGGCCCGCGTTGACGACGCCGCCGGGCGAGTTGATGTACAGGCTGATGTCCTTCTCCGGATCCTCCGAGTCGAGGAACAAAAGCTGGGCGATGACGAGGTTGGCGAGGTGGTCCTCTATCGCGTCACCCAGGAAGACGATCCGCTCGCGAAGCAGTCGCGAGTAGATGTCGTAGGCGCGCTCTCCTCGGCTGGATGATTCGATGACCATCGGGACGAGCATCAGGGTCTCCTGCGTGATCTTGGATGCGGACGGGATCGGGAGGGGTGGCCGGCTGTCGGATCAGCCCGCCGGGGCGGGTTCGTCGATGGGTTCGTTGATGGGTTCATCGGCCAGGATCGCGCCCGGATCGGTCGCGTCGATGGACGCGTTGGCCTGGGCCTGCTCGTTGCTCACGGCGGAGGCCGGCTGGTCTTCCAGGTGCGGGAGGGGCGGATGCGCCGGATGGTCCGACAGCCATCCGTCGATGATGGTCTCCACCACCCGACTACGCCGCAGGGTGCTGCGGATGAACGCCCGACCACGCTCCGATTCGAAGTAGGTCACCAGGCGCGCGTCGCCGGCATAGCGTTCGCGGCCCTGGGCCACCTCGGCGTCGACGGCGGCATCGGGGACCTCCACGCCCTCCATCTCGGCGACTTTCGAGAGCACCAGGAGCGTCTTGACCCGACGCTCGGCGTTGGGTCGGAACTCGCCATGCATGTCGTCCGTGGACTTCTCGACGGCCTTGAGGTACGCCTCCTCCGTGATGCCCTGACGCGCGAGCGAGCCCTTGAACTCATCGTGCATCACCTCGACCTCCTGCTCGATGAGGACATCGGGCAGTTCCACGGTCGCGTTGGCCACGGCATATTCGATGATCCGGTCGGCGAACTCGTGACGGGCTCGGTCCAGCGCGTTGCCTTCCAGCCGCTGCTTGATGTCCGTGCGCAGCTCGTCGACGGAGGCGAATGCACCGAGCGATGCCACGAAGTCGTCGTCGAGATCTGGCTGGATCTTCTGGCGCAGCTCGCGCACCTGGACCGCGAAATGGCCTGTCTGGCCGGCCAGGGTCGCTTCGCCGTAGTCCGCCGGGAAGTCGATGTCGAATTCGGTCGACTCGCCGGCCTTGAGGCCGATGAGGTTGGCTTCGAAGCCAGGGATCAGACGCTCCTGGCCCAGGATGATCGGCATCCGCTCCGACGTGCCGCCCTCGAACGGCTCCCCGTCCCTGGTGCCGACGAACGAGATGACCGCGTAGTCGCCGTCCTGCGCGCCGCGATCTTCGACCGCGGCGAGCGTCGCGTTCTGATCGCGCAGCTCGCCCACGACCTTATCGACCCGCGCGTCGTCGATCGTGTCGATCTGCGGTGCGAAGTTGAACGCCCGGTAGTCGCCGAGTGCGACGTCCGGGCGCACCGGCACGGTCGCCTTGAAGACGAGCGGCTTGCCCTCCTCTGCCTGGACGACCTCCACATCCGCATTCGTCAGCGGCAGGATGTCCTCCTTGATCAGCGCCTCGCGATACGCGTCCTGGAGCAGGTGGTCCACGGCCTCATCCAGCACGACGCCTGGGCCGAGGTGGCGCTCCAGGACTGTCCGCGGCGCCTTGCCCGGCCGGAACCCGGGGACGCGCGTGCGCCTCGCGAGCATCCGGACGGCATCGCCGATGGCGCGGTCGAGGCGCTCTGGCGGCAGCTCGATCTCGAGCTGGACGGTCGACTTGGGAGCGGTGGTTCGGGTGATCTGCATCGCCGGCGAAGTATAGGGCGGCTCGGCCCGGCGGGGCGGCCACCGCCGCTCGTTGGTAGGCGAGAGAGGGGTCGAACCTCCACGCCGCTCACGCGGCACCGGCTCCTAAGGCCGGCGCGTCTGCCATTCCGCCACTCGCCCGAGGTGCAGAGTCTAGCGCGCCGCTCCCGTGGAGCCCGGGTCCTCGGCGTTCGGGTTCTTTGTCTGCTCCTGGTCCTCCGTGTCGACGCGGCGAGCCATCTCGCGCTCCGCGCGCTCGCGCACCTGGGCGAGCCGCTCCGTGAACCCGGCGTGGTCCGGGGTGAAGAGGATCTCGCTGGCCGCCTTTGCACCGCGCCCCAGCAGGGGTCGAGCCACCGCGAGGAGGAGGACCGACAGCAGTCCCTGGCGTTCCTTCTGGGAACGCTCGGCATACGTGGCGAAATCACGCTCCAGGGCGCCGCGAACTCTGTCGCCGTCCTTGCCGAGCTTGCGCAGGGTCTTCTCGATCTCGTCCGGAAGCATCCGCTCGGGCAGATCCGCCCCTGGGCCGCGGACCGCTCGTCGGGCGGCGCTGAACAGCCGTTGCGGACCCTTGAGGGCGAGGAATCCTGCCCCGCCCGCGATGGCGGCCGCCTTGGCCGGACTGCGTTTGATCCTGGCCGGGATGTCCACGGCCGCGCGACCCGAGGCCTCCAGCAGGTGGAGTTGCTCCTCGAGCTCGGCGCGGGCCGCTAGGACCCGATCCCGGGCGGCATCCGGCGGCGTAGCCACTCGAGTGTCTCCTTGCTGGTCTCGATGGTCTGGGTCGGCATGAATCGCTGCTTGAGCGCGTCCGTGTCAACGCCCGTGCGGGCGATGTCGGCCGCCATGAGGGCAGACCAGCTGGCGTAACCCACGGCCAGGCCCAGCGCGATCCCGGCCTGCGGGCCGAAAGTGATGGCACTGACCGCACCGAGCAACGCGCCCGCGGCGGCAAGGCCGACCAACGCTCCGGCCAGGGCGCCGCCGGAGGACAACCGGAGCACGGCGGCGACGGCCAGGGCGATACCGAGCAACGCCCCCGCGACGGTCCCGACGACGAGCGGTCGGACGCCCGGCTCCACGCCGGGGAGGATGGCCTCGCCGATCAGCGTGTACAGGCGGTTCGGGGCGTCAAGGCCAAGGAGGCCGGCCACGACCAGCCCGATCACGATCGCGGCAACGAAGGAGCGGCCGATCCGTCCGCCGTCGAAGCCGATGACGGCCAGGATCGCGGCGAGCGCGACGGCCGCGCACAGGAGGAGGCCATGGAGGATCCCCCAGCCCATCGACCCCAGAAGCCAATCCGACAGGAAGAGGGCCGATCCGACGATGGCCAGGATGCCGGCCAGCAGCAGGAGGGCGACCGCCAGCCCGACAAGCGCGGCGGCTCGGGCGATCTGGCCGCCGATGGCGGCCGCGTCCGCCTTGGCAAGGTCCAGATGGGACATCGCGAGGCCCTTGGCGGCCTCGAATGTCGCGCCCAACTGCGCCCGGAGGCCGGGCGTGGGCGGCGGCGTGGATCGCGGATCAGTCAGGGTACGGCTCCGGACGCGGTGGGTACGGCGAGGGCGGCGGCGACGCGTCGCCCTCGACGATCCGATGATAGCGTGCCCGGCGTATCGATCGACCGCGGACTGCGTGGCGGGCGCGTCGCAGGACCGTTGCGCCCGCGGGGACTCCGCTGCGCCCCGTCTCCGCGACAGGCTGCGGTACGCTGCGGCGATGCCCGCCACCACCGACTTGTCACATCCCCGGATCCTCCGTGCCGAGCTGCTCAGCATCGGGACTGAGTTGACGGTCGGCGAGACGCGCGACACCAACGCCGGGGAGCTCGCCGCGTCGCTGACGGCCGCGGGCGTGAAGGTGGGCCGCGTGACCGCAATCCCTGATCGACTCGATGTCGTGATCGAGGCCATCACTGCGGGTCTGCGACGCGCGGACCTGGTCGTCTCGACGGGCGGCCTGGGCCCGACCCCCGACGACCTGACCAGGGAGGCGATCGCCGCGGTCTGCGCCGAGACCCCGGTCGTGGACGAGGCGCTGGAAGCGTGGCTGCGCGGCATGTGGGCTCGTCGTGAGATGCACTTTCCGGAATCGAACCGGAAGCAGGCCTGGCTGATCCCGTCTGCCGTGGCATTGCCCAACCCGAACGGCACGGCGCCCGGCTGGTTCGTCACGCGGCCGGATGGCGGGATCATCGTGGCCTTGCCCGGACCGCCCCGCGAGATGCGGCCGATGTGGCACGAGCATGCCCTCCCGGGCTTGCGCGCCCGCGGTCTCGGTGCCGATGTCGCCACCCGGACGTTCCGACTCGCGGGCATCGGCGAGTCCCAGGTGGCCGAGATCCTGGGCGAGGACCTGCTGCGCCGATCCAACCCGGAGGTCGCCACCTACGCCCGCGCCGAGGCCGTGGATGTGCGGGTGTCGGCGGTCGGCGACGGAAGCGGAACAGCGGACGAACTCGTGGAGGCCACCGCCGCGACGGTTGCCGATCGACTCGGTCCACACATCTGGGGAACCGGCGCCGTGACCTGGTCGGAGGCGATCGGAGCCCGGCTCGGCGAGCTTGGGTGGCGGCTGGCCGCGACGGAGATCGCGACCCGCGGGCAGGTGGCGGTCTTGTTCGGCGACGTCGACTGGCTGGTCCTCGACGAGATCCGGGCCGAAGCATCCATCGCGACCGATGACGACCCTGAGCCCGATCCAGATCCCGATGACGAGGGGGCAGGCGCGTCCGATCACCTGGTCGCGGCCGCTCGCCGCCTTCGAGCCGCGACCGGGGCCGAGGTCGGGCTGGCGGTCCGGGCCCGTGAGCGCGGCGAGGACATGGCTGTCTCGATCGCGGTCGTGACCCCGGGCCGCGAACACGTCGAGCGCCGGATGGCGTTCCTGGGCGGCAGCCTTGGGCGCACCCGCGCCGCCCTGACGGCCGCGGCCGTCCTGCTCCGTGTGCTCCGAGCCGAGACGGTCCCGGGCGATCCCACGGTGCGCTGAGGCCGCATCAGCCCGGCGCAGCGCGGCGCGGCGCGCCGCGGCGCGGGGCGGCGGGGCTCAGCGGTGCGACATCGCGCTCAGACCCTCGATGTCGGTCACGATGATGCCATCGCGTTCCAGGCGAAGCAGACCGTCGTCGGTGAACTGGCCGAGCAGCTTGTTCACGCTCTGCCGGGTGCATCCGACCATCGAGGCGAGGTCCGCCTGGGTCAGGTTCGTGCGCAATCGAATGGCACCGTCGTCCATGGGTGTCCCGCCCTCCTCCGCGAGGCGGACGAGGCGAGCCGCAAGACGTCCCGTGATATCCAGGAAGTGAAGTTCCTCGACGTGCCGAGTCAGGCGACGGAGTTCACCGGCGATGGAGGCCAGCAAGGCATCGCGCACGCCAGCCTCGGTCGCGATGAGCTCGCGGAATCGGTCACGCGGCAGGACGACGGTCTCCGTCGCGCTGATGGCCGTGGCACTCGCCGATCGTGGCGCGCCGTCGAGCAGGGCGAGCTCCCCGAACACATCGCCCGGTCGGAGCGTTGCCAGGATCGCTTCGTCGCCCGTCTCCGATGGGAGGGAGATCTTGACCTCGCCGCTGACGATCACGAACAACGCGTCGCCCGGATCGCCGATGTGGAAGATGACCTCGCCCCGACGAAAGCGGCGCGACCGCATGGAGGCGGCCAGCCGTTCCAGGGCGGCCGGTTCCAGCCCACCGAAGAACGGGATCGCGGACAGGGGCCCAAGGATCGGCGCACCAAGCGGCATGCCGTGCATCGTAGCGGTCCCGGGCCACCCGACCGGGGTCGTCGCGCGCGTTCGCGCTGTCAGGTCGCTGACATCGGTGGCGTCAGCGACTTGCGCCAGCTCGACCATCGAACGCCTACCATCGTGCGATGCGCGATGTCCTCGGCGAACGCCTTCGTCTCACCGTGCTCGGGTGCAGCACGGCCGCCCCGCACCCGGCCACCCCGACCGCCGGCTTTCTCGTCGAATGGGGGACGACGGCCCTCTTGCTGGACCTGGGCCAGGGTGTCGTCCGAAATCTCCAGCGGGTGCTGGATCCCCACGACCTGGCAGCCGTCCTCATCGGGCACATGCACGCCGACCACTACCTGGACATCGTGGGGTTGCGGTACCTGTATCCATGGGGTGAACCAGCGGCCGATCCCCTGCCCGTCCACCTGCCGCCCGGGGGGCGGGCCCGACTTGACGCGCTGGCCACCGGTATCTCTGAACGAGTGGGCTTCTTCGACGCGGCATTCATCGCGACCGAGTACGAACCGGACGCGCTGCTGGAGATCGGACCCCTGCGCGTCCAGCTGGTCCGCGGCCGTCACTATGTGCCCGCCTGTGGGGTCGTCGTGGAGGCGCCCGACGGGTCGCGCCTGGGATACACCGGCGACACGGGTCCATCGGACGCGGTCGCGGCCGCCATGCGCGGCGTGGACCTCCTTCTCGTGGAGGCAGCCCTGCGGACATCCGAATTCGACGATGAGGAGCGCGGACACCTGACGGCGGAAGAGGCGCTCGATCTGGCCCGGGCGGCGGAGGCTCGCTCGACGATCCTCGTGCACTACCCGCCGGCGCGACGGGCGGAGCTGGATGCGCTGTGCGCGACCTCGGGGCTGCGTGCGAAGGCGGCCGTCGATGGCGCGGTCGTGACTGTGACCCCGGGCCACTCCGCCGGCGGGATGGTGGCTGCGCAGCGCTGGACGGCCGCGATCTGACCCGTTCGGATCCCATCCGGAGCCGATCGGTCTACTCGGCAGCTGTGGTCAGGAGCGCTCTGAGCCAGGCGCAGCCCGCAAGGCCTCGGCGACCTGGATAGCCGCCTGGGCTTGACGCAGATCCGTCGCGGCCCCTTCCGCATCGTTCGCGCGGCCGAGTTCCGCCGCCCGTCGCCAGAAGGACGCCGCCTCCCTGGGAGCGCCCATCGTCAACGCGGACCGGGCGGCTTCGCGTAGCAGCGGCAGCGCTCGCTCAACGTCGCCGGACGCGGCGCGGTGGGCGGCGATCTGCTCGATGAGCGCCGGACCGCCGTGCTGCTCGAGGTGGTCGGCCAGTCGTGCATGGAGCGCTCGTCGATGCGTGGCGAGGAGGCCCGCGTAGGCCGCGTCGTGGATGAGGGCGTGGGCGAACCGCCATGCTCCATCGTCCGCCGGCAGGATGATGGCCGAATCGGCCAGGCGGTCCAGGACCCCTGGGTCCAGTACCTCACCGAGCAGATCGGCGAGCAGCGCCGCCGTGAACCTGATGCCGATGACCGATGCCACGCCGACGGCCTCTCGGGCCGCCGGGTCGAGCGCGTCGATGCGAGCGCCCAGGATCGCCCGGAGCGTGATCGGGACGCGCGGCTGGGGGGACTCCACCAGCCCGACCCGACCATCACGGAGCTCGAGGGTGCCGTCCTCAAGAAAGGCCCTGACCGTCTCACTCACGAACAGCGGGTTGCCCCCGGTCCGTTCGTGGATGTTGCGAGCTCC